>OWJH01000005.1_pt1 | contig 114935 bp, 88 predicted proteins | sample 1732621 | NCBI WGS metagenome assembly OWJH01 (sample SAMN05065735, study PRJEB22554) | human gut metagenome | biome: ENVO:2100002; feature: ENVO:00000062; material: ENVO:00002003 | host: Homo sapiens | place: USA
TGGCATATCTGAATTTGAACAATTACTATTATACCGCTCCTGAGCTGGAATTGAACCATGGTTATTGTGACTTTTTTCTTTTGCCAAACCTTACCCATTATGTAACCAAACATAGTTATATATTGGAACTGAAGGTGTTGCCGAAGAAAGATTATGAGGCAAAGCCTGAGAATGGCAAACTTTCCAAGGCAGAAGTACAATGGCAAGAGGCAGAGGAACAGATCAAGCGATATGCCATGGCTCCAAGGGTTGAGGCTCTGCGCCAAGGTACAACGCTCCATAAAATCATCATGCAGTTTGTTGCTGGCAAGTTGGTGAGAATGGAGGAAGTGGTGTGTTGATCGTAGCATTCTTTTATGGATATTTTCGATAATTTTAAAAGCGTAGAGCCCTGCTGGCAATGATGCCAGCAGGGCTCTACGCTTTCCCTATTAATTCTCTTAAATATGTCGTCTGCAAAATGATATGTCTCATCCTCTTTTGGGGTTTTACGGATGTAGATAAGACAAGTATGTTTTTGCAGGATTGCACTGGGAGAGGGGGCATAAGTCTATGGCGCAGTACGACCATTACCCTTTATGTCGTACGACAACAATTTTAATCTTCTATGACAACAGATTTCCATTCCAAGAGTTTCCTGTCTAGTATAATCTTCTTAGCTTCGCCTCTTTTACCATCTATATAATAGTACTTGGCGAGTGACTCGTCAAACTGGGATACGAAGGCGGCTCTTACTCGGGCGCACTTCTCATTGATGGAATTGGAGAGGGGGTTGGTCAAGGCATCTATGCTCTGGCGAATCTTCTCTGCAGATAGATGCACAGGGCTTTCCTGCTTGGCGCAAATGTCGAGATAGATGGTGTGTAGCTCTTCTCGATAGTCGGAAAGGCATTTACATAGTCTATGCCGTCCTCGCTTCTTTCGTATTGCATGATGCAAGGAGGCAAATTCTCGGCATCTTTCTTTTCATCAAGAAGTTGCAGAAGAATGTCGGAGGTGGCAGCCTGTGAGAAATCCCCCTTCGTCATCTGTGGAAAATTGTATACGGCAGCGTCCCTTATCTCATGCATCAGATAAGGGAAATAGATGAAGTTTATGGATTCCTTCCACAGCAGCTTTCGTATCTCTTCCAAATGGTTGATGATGGAAAGATTCAACTGCTCATTGTATCCTTGCTCCACGAAGAACGCATAACCACGCCACTGAGTGGGGAAGTTCCTGAACCTCAGTGCCTTTACTTTTCTTGTTCTACCAGCCATATTTCTTACTTAATTTTCTCTATCAAGATATCTTTCCATTGCCCATATAGGTCATAAGGGTCTAACTGAGAAAATATCTCAGTATATGTATCCTTAACAATAAGGAAATTGCCACCTCCCATATAGTATGATTGCCAACCTTCAGGTGACGTGGTACGGAATAAATCGCAGTCGCAACACTTTTACCTTGGAAACCACTTTGTTTGGCTGGAAAAGTATGATTTTAAGCCCTGATTTAACATTATTAAATATAAATATGTCAAAGGACTCCACTTTTGCTTGGTTTTTCTCGCTAAAAAGTTTGTATTATCAATGATTATTCGTATCTTTGCAGCACGAGAACCCGCCAAGCCTCTCTACGATGCTCAAATGTGCGGGTCGTTTTTAGCGTATCGCACAGTCATTTGGCTTGCAAGTTGCACCTTTTGAATCTTGGCTTACCGTCATCACTGTAACAAGAAACTCATGTTGTCATCATGCACGTGTATGGAATAGGGTGTTCTCTATTCGTGCTACCATGCCTATCAGGATGTCACGTCCTTGGATTACCTTGCCGACAGATCCTTTGAAAGTGTACTTTGATATGTGTATCATCAAGTACTTTCTTGACATCATATCTCCAAATAACGATATGCTTGATAAGATGAACAGACTTTTTGCTACGTTTCCAGAAGTAGATAAGGCTGCCCTTGGTTTTCCTTCTGGTTGGGAAAATGAACCATTGTGGCAATAAAAGGCATATGGAGTGACTACTAACCACCCCACATCACCCATATTTTCTGTAATTCTGGTGTAACAAAAGGTTAAAAACGTTAAATCTTTTCCTTTTCGTATCTAATGATGCGATGCATCTTAGAATCCTTTGTGGCTTGTCAAAAGGTAGATATTCTTGATATTGCCAGAAGGTTTAAGGAATGGATGATGAACGGAGGCATGGGAATATCCTGAAGATTGTTTTATCAGGAGGAGATGCGGATACCAATGCAGCAGTAGCAGGAGCTATCCTGGGTGCTAAATATGGAATATGCCATATTCCTGAAGAATGGAAAGATGGTCTTCTCTATGCTTCTATGCTCCATAACAAGGTGCAGGAATTCTACGCAATGTATCGCTAAAAGAAAGGATTCGATAATGAATGTGATGCAATTGAATACTGATATTTATAATAGCTTGGGCGTACTTTCTAATACGGAATGGTTTGTTTTAGAGCATAATAACGCAGAATCCTGCCGGCTGTAATGCCAGCAGGACTCTGCGTCTGTTTTATTTAAACAAATCCTCCATTTTAACTTCCTTTTGAACTATTCCGCTATGCTTGCCATACGCCACCCCATAGGTTGTAATCATCGTGAGATGAATGGACTGCTTGGGAGAAAGTGTTGCTTTTAGGGATTCTATGCGATGGCGCAAGCGCTGTTCCTCTTCCTTGCTGATGGTATAAGGAGCGCTGGCAAATTTCATCTCGCATAAGTTTACTACATTGTCGTTTCTGATGATCAGCAGGTCAATTTGGGTGCCTTCTTTCTCCTCTGTTCCTTTCACGTTCCATGCAGAGATCGAGGTTTTTACGCCAGCAACTCCAAGAGCCTGCTTGATTTGTTGGAAATGTTGCCAGCAAACTTCTTCGAAGGCCACTCCATGCCATGCTTTTAATACATCAGAAGTCATGTTGTCGCTTACAAAACCGGTTTCCTTTCCATGGGGTTCTACGTATTTCTGCCAAAAGAGACAGAAGTTGTCTATCAGTTTATAGTATGTTGTACTTTTGGGCATCCCGTATGGCGAATAGCTTGTGATGAAATCACTTTCAGCCAAAGCTGCAAGGGTGTTAGACAAACCTCCTCCCAGAGGGAGACCTGTGGCTTGGCTGATTTCTTCACGAGTGAAACCGGAATGGCGGGTTGCCAATAAACGTACTACCTTTTTGCTATCTTCCGGATTGTTGAAGATTGCAGCAAAAAGCCTGTTAAACTCATCTTTCAGTCTAGGTCTATTGCCAAAAAGAATCTTATCTACATTTTGCTCGAAGCTTAACCCTTTTTGGAAGTACCCCATATAGTAAGGTATTCCTCCAAAGACCATATAGCTTTGCAGGATATCGTATTGACTCATTTGGATGTTAGCATGCTCGAAATACTCTTCGCATTCTTTCAGAGTGAAGGGTGAGAGCTTGATTTCTGCAGTCAAGCGTCCGTAGAGTCCTCCTTTGCTTCTTGATAGATTACTGAGAATCCAGGAAGTAGCACTACCGCAAACCACAAGCATGATATTGTCCCTGCCACTACACCAGCTATTCCAGAAGTTCTCGAAGGCTGGAAGAAATCCGGAACGGGGGGTATCCATCCACGGAAGTTCGTCGATAAAGATGACTTGTCGTTTGCCATTGTCTTGGTCTTGTAGCAACTGTTCGAGCAAGAAGAACGCTTCCATCCAGGACTTGGGCATCTTATAACCTTCCAATCCTTGGTTGAGAAGGGCATAATAGAAACTTTCCAGTTGTGTTTTCAGTCTGTTTCTGTCGTTATCTTGGTCAACAGGCGACACACCTGTATGCTGAAAGGTGATGCGATCTTTCAGTGCTTGTTTGATAAGGAATGTCTTTCTCTTCTTTTCTTCCTACAATCATATTTTCTTCCTTTCCTATTATTTTCTTGTATTTGATATTTTGTGCAAAAATACAAAAAAATAGCGATTGCGGCAAAATATAGTATATTATATTCTGCCGAAATTATGCTTTTTTATACTTTATCGGCAAGATATAGACTATTATTTATAGCAGCTCTCTTGCTATCCAGGCACAGGCTTCGGCATCAGCCAGGGCATTGTGGTGCTGGGTGAGGTCGTAACCGCAATAGGCGGCTACGGTCTGGAGCTGATGGTTGGGGAGGAGAGTGCCCAGCTTTCTTCGAGAAGCACGGCAGGTGCAGTGGAATTCATAGCCGGGATATTCCATCTGATACATCTGGAATACGGCCTTGAGGCAGCCTTCGTCGAAGGGGGCGTTGTGGGCAACCAGGGGCAGACCTTCTATCTTGGGCGCAATCTCTGCCCAGACTTTCGGGAAGACATCTGCATTCATCGTGTCTTCCAGGGTCAGGCCGTGAACCCGGGTGTTCCAATAAGAGTAATATTCCGGCTCGGGCTTGATGAGGCTGTAGTAGCTGTCTGCTATCTCGCCATCCCTCACTATCACGATGCCCACCGAGCAGACGCTTGTACGCTGCTGGTTGGCCGTTTCGAAATCTATCGCTGCAAAATCTTTCATCGAATTAAGTATTTATGTTTTTATTTTAGGTACAAAGATACTATTTTTTAGGCTCAATCATCCTAAAAGTATAATATTATAAGAAAGTTTTAGGATGAATTGTCTTAAAAGTCCTCAAATTCCGGAAGTTTTAGGATCAACCATCCTAAACCTTTTCTCCTATCCCCATATCTAGGTATTTTCCCGAAACCATCATTTTTAGGTATTGCAGATGATGGGAAAAGGATGTATCTTTGCACCCGAAAATAAAATGTAACTAAAAGAGATTAAGGACAAATGAAAACAACTATCGTAATTTATGGCTCTTCCACTGGCTCATGCCAGTCGATTGCCGAAACCATCGCCTCTAAGTTGGGCGTGGAAGCTGTAGATGTAGCTAACATCGATGACGCTACTATCGCAAGTCATGAGAATCTCATTCTCGGTACTTCTACCTGGGGTGCCGGAGAGATGCAGGATGACTGGTATGACGGTGTGAAGACGCTGAAGAGTGCCGGCTTGGCTGGCAAGACTGTTGCCCTGTTTGGTTGTGGCGACAGTGAGTCTTACCCTGATACATTCTGCGGCGGCATGAAGGAACTCTATGATGCAGCTGTTGAGGCTGGTGCTACCGTATTGCCTGGTGTTTCTACAGATGGATACACCTACGATGACAGTGAGGCGATTGAGGACGGCAAGTTCCTGGGACTTGCACTCGATGAGGTGAACGAGGACGACAAGACAGAGGAGCGTATAGATGCCTGGATTGAGGCCATCAAACCAGCGCTTTAGTATTAAAAAATAATTTTTCAGGAGTCATAGAAATCTCTGACTATAGAATCTTGAGTCATTTTGGGTTCATAGATTTTTAAATCATAGAATTCTCTGATTCCTGATAAGAAACTTGATTAATTCGGATAGTATGCAGCAGGAAATCGCAACACCAGTAGATTTGAAGGTTCTGATGAATCATATATATGAATATAAGAAGGGCGTGCGCCGCTTGGTGCTCTATACCTTCAACAAAAAATATGAGTCTTTTGCCATAACAAGATTAGAGCGTCAGAACATTGATTACATCATCCAGCCGGTTGGCAACGACCGTCTGAATCTCTTCTTTGGTAAGAAGGAATGCCTGGATGCTATCCGCATGATAGTCACCAAACCTTTATGCCAGCTTACGCCGGAAGAGGATTTCATCCTGGGTGCCATGCTGGGATATGATATCTGTGCCCAATGTGAACGCTATTGTGAGCGCAAGAAGAAAGTTTGCTAGATTTCTTTCATCTTCGAATATTTTAATGTTAACAAAGAAAGAGCGTGATAGCCTCATTTGGCAATCACTCTCTTTTGATGTATAAGATGATTTTTCGGAATAATTCCTCTTCCTTACTTCTTCATCATTTCCTCTACGGCTCTGATGAGCTGGGTATCATGACCGGTGATGTAATCCTCTGGAGAATTATACACCTCGACGTCTGGATAGAGGGTGGTGTTCTCACCGAAGGTACCACGCATATCGCGGCATCCTACCTGAGGAATACCGAATACCAGGCTGCGGTCCATCAAGGTCTCCCACCATACGGCAGTCATTGTTCCTGCCACTGGTGCACCAATCAGCTTACCGATGCCCAACTCCTTATATACCCATGGGAAACCATGACCGTTGCTGTAGTCGTCCTCGCAGATCAGAACGCAGGATGGCTTGGTCCACTTGTTGAATGGATCCTTGCCCACCACCTTGCCGTGAGGTACAAACTCCTGATACTGCTTGCCGCTGAGCAAGGTGCAGAGGTCATCGTGCAACCAGCCACCACCATTGTGGCGCTCATCCACGATTACGGCATCCTTGTTGCGGTTCTTGTCGCTCAAGAGTTCGCTATATACGGTGCGGAAGCTCTCGCTGTTCATTGCCTTGACATGAACGTATGCGATTCTGCCCTTTGATACACTATCCACGATGGCACGGTTTCTATCCACCCAGCGCTTGTAGAGAAGCTCCTGCTGATTGCTCTGTGAAATCGCCTTGATGGTCAGATCGAAAGTCTTGCCCTTGGTGTTCTTGATGGTGAGACGTACATTCTTGCCAGCCTTTCCATCGAGCAATGCGTTGTAATCCTTACCCGCCTTGATAGCCTCGCCATCAATCTTTTCAATGATGCAGCCGGCAGTAACCTCGTTCTTCTTCACTGCGAACGGACCACGCTTGATGACTTCCTGAATCTTCAAGCCGTCACCCTCGTAGTTAGGATCGAAGAAGGCACCGAGAGCTGCGGTAGAAAGAGAAGCGCCGCCAGCATAATAACGGCAACCGGTATGGCTGGCATTCAACTCACCCAGCATCTCGCTCAACATCTCAGCGAAGTCGAAGTTATTATTAATATAAGGTAAGTACTTCTCGTAAACCTTGCGGTAGTACTCCCAATCCACACCCTGCATCTTAGGATCATAGAACTTGTCAGCTACCTGACGCCATACATGGTCGAAGAGATACTGGCGCTCCTCGGCAGGCTTGTAGTTGAATGGAGCCTCAAAGTCGATGTTGGTAGTAGCCTTGCTGCCCAGGTCAATCTTCTTGATGCTGCTGCCATTGCAGAGGAAGAGGTTCTTGATATCCTTGTCGGCAACGAAGCCGCCGCCACCGATACCCTTCATCATCAGGGTAGTGCTGCCTTCCTTCAGGTCGTGGCACCAGAGGTCGTAGCCACCTTCAAAGGCAGCCTGGTAATAAACCTTCTCTCCCTTGCTGTCGATGATGGCATCACCCATATTGGATGAGTTGACGGTAAGACGGACCACACGGTCACGGCAGTTCTCGAAGTCGAGTTCGAGAGGTTTCACCTTATCCACCTCAATCTTTCCGGTCTTCTCCTCTTTCTTCTTCTTGTTTTCCTTCTTCTTCTCCTCCTTCTCGTCAGCCTTCTTCTCCTTCTCGTCCTTGTTGGCCTCGGCTAATTCGAGTTCCTCCTTAGACATGCAGAAGCGGTCGTAGGCTTCGAGGTCGAGGAACATGAGATAGGCATCATATTCTGCACCCCATGAACCGTGACTGCGATAACCGGCACGGTCGCTCTCGAAGAGGATAGCCTTTCCTCCGAGTACCCACTTGCCGTTGCTGTCGCTGTAACCGCTGTCGGTAATATTGTGCACTTCCTTTCCGTCAGCCTTTACTACGGCGATATCTGTATTGTTCCATCCGCCATTACCGATGTAGCTGCACATGAGCCACTTGCTGTCTGGGCTCCATTCAAACCAGATGTCGCCATCAGAGTAAGAATAGTTGTACTTGCCATCGAGCACGGTGCGTACTTCCTTCGACTTCAGGTTGATGATGCGGAGGGTAGCACGATCCTCATAGAAAGCCACCTCCTTGCCGTCAGGACTGTAGGCAGGATACTGAGATGTAACATTGGTCTTGGTGAGCTGCTCCTCTTCTACCTCGGTGCAGTAAGTGAAGTTCTTCTCCTTCTCGTTCTTGATCTTAGCCTGGAAAATCTGCCATACGCCATTGCGCTCAGAAGCATAGACCAGACTTCTGCCATCAGGAGCAAAGCTCAGGTTGCGTTCCTGCTGAGGAGTATCGGTGATTCGCTTGGTGGTCTTGTATTCTGTAGAGGTAACATATACATCGCCGTGCATCACGAAAGCCACCTCCTTGGCATCTGGAGAAAGTGCAATCTCGGTAGCGCCCCAAGACTGTACCTTGCGGATGAGGCTTGGTTCATCGTTGTCTGTAGTGATGGAGATGCTGACCTTCTGAGGCTGTGCACCTTCCTTTACGGTATAGATTTCGCCATCAAAACCATAGCAGAGCAAACCGTCGTTAGAAGAAGTGAGGAAACGGATAGGATTCTTCTTCTGCTGGGTAATCTGGGTATCCTTTCCGCTTGCGATGTTGCGGCGGTAGATATTGAAGGAACCATCCTGCTCGCTGAGATAGTAGAAGCTCTGGTTGTCGGCAGCCCATACCGGGTTGCGGTCCTCGCCCTTGAAGGTAGTAAGCTTCTGGTACTTTCCGTTGTCGAGCATCCAGATATCTCGGGTGATAGGAGAAGTATGGTGCTTGCGCCATGCATCCTCATAACCCTTCTTGTCGTGATAGAGCACCTGACCGTTCTTGTTGATGCTGATGTTCTCCATCGGAAGAACGGAATACAACTTAGGACGACCGCCCTCTGTGCTTACCTCGTAAACCTGTGAGAATTCATTGGCAGCAAAGAGATTGCTCTGGGCTGTAGGCATGATGTTGGCAGAGAAGAGCACATGGTCGTTGTCCTTGAAGGCGATAGGAGTCTCCTTGCCGCTGTGAGTGGTGAGTCGGGTTGGCGCACCGCCCTTGGCAGAGATGACGTAAACATCCAGGCTGCCTTCTCGGTTGGAAGTAAAGGCAATCTTCTTGCCGTCAGGGCTCCAGATAGGCTGGGAGTCGTAAGCAGCATGGGTCGTCAACTGGCGTGCCTCGCCACCATTGGCTGGAACGCAATAGAGATCGCCCTTATAGGCAAAGGCGATGGTAGAGCCATCCGGTGAGATGGCAGGGTAGCGCATCCACAGCGGACCCTGTTGGGCCTGGGATGCCAAAGAAGCTGCCAGGAGGGCAGCACTAAGAATCAGTTTCTTCATTATTATAAAGTTTCTGTTTGATTTATGTTGCAAAGTTACGGCTTTTATGTGAAACTACCAAACTAAACTCCGTAAATCCATGAAAAGACTACTCATTTATTAGGATATGAAGATTCGAACCTTTCAATCTGATACCAACTTCTAAGTATAAAAAATGTAAAAATCACAATTTCTAGGTATTGTACAAATTCTAAATAAGCTATACCTTTGCAGCCCGATAAAAGGAATAGATATGAAAAAAGGAATAGATAAAGGAATAGATATGAGAAAAGGATTAGGAAAAATCAGAAAGATTAAAAAGAAACACATCTTCCTGGCCTTATTGGTCGTGATCGTTCTGGGAGGTTTGGCGAAGGCTTACTCTGCCTGGGTGGGTACTACCCGCATCGCTTTCCTCAACTATCAGGCTATTGCGCTGGGACAGATTTCGCATGCCAACGACAATGCGATGATCAAACTGAGTGAAATCACGACCGATGATTTCGATCATCTGGATGATTACGATATGATTATCGTGAATGGTATGGGTCTCCGAATCGACGAGAACCAGCGCAAGCAGTTGGAAGAGGCTTCTTACAAGGTGCCAACCCTGACTCATGCTGCTACCAACCCAGCCAACAATATCGTATCAGTAGATAACTTCGATGCCGATTATCTGATGCAGTACATCGAGAACGGCGGCAAGAAGAACTATCAGAGTATGCTCGCTTACATCCGCAAGTTTATCGACGGAAAGAAGTTCATGGCTCCAGAGCCGGAACGTGTGAATGAGCGACCAGACTGTCTCCTGACTCATTTCGACCCGAAAGATGAGAAGGGCGATGAACTGGGCTTCAACAGCATCCGCGAATACAATGCCTTCCTGGCAAAGAACGGTTTATATAAAGAAGGTGCTCCTACTATCATGCTTACTGGTTTCATGGGTGCGGCTCCTGATATGGAGAAGGCTTTCGAGAAGAAGGGATTCATGGTGTATCGCATCAATAAGCTTCAGAGCTTTATTGCCGGTCATCATGCCGACAGCATCCAGGCGAATGCCGTAGTGAATATGGCGCACGGCAGACTGGGCGATTACTTCGTTGAGTTCCTGAAGCAGAAGAATATTCCACTGTTCTCACCTCTTAATATCAACCGCTTGACCACCGATTGGGAGAACGACAAGCAGGGAATGAACGGCGGTTTCATGTCACAGAGCATCGTGACTCCGGAGATTGATGGTGCCATCCGTCCATACGTGGTTTTCGGACAGCGCATCAACAAGGAGGGCTTGCAGGAGGTTTACGGCATCCCAGACAGAATGGAGAGTTTCGTGGAGAGCGTGCAGGGCTATGTGAATCTGAAGAACAAGAAGAACAGCAGCAAGCGCATCGCCATCTTCTACTTCAAGGGTCCTGGTCAGAATGCACTCACCGCTTCTGGAATGGAAGTGGTTCCATCGCTCTACAATCTCCTGGTTCGCTTGAAGAATGAAGGATACAATGTAGGCAAGTTGCCTGCCAATCCTCAGGAACTGGCAAAGATGATACAGGCTCAGGGTGCCGTCTTCGGAACCTATGCCGAGGGTGCTTATACCCAGTTCCTAAAGTCTGGACATCCTGCCCTGGTTACTGCTCAGCAGTTTGCCGGATGGACCCAGAAGGCTTTGTCTAAGAAGATGATCAAGGAGATGAACCAGCTCTATGGTTCCTTCCCTGGCAAATATATGGCTACCGATGACGGAAAGTTGGCGGTGGCAAGACTGCAGTTTGGTAATGTGGCCCTGCTTCCACAGGTGATGGCAGGCGTGGGAGGCGACTCCTTCAAGATTGTGCATGGCACCGACCAGGCACCTCCTTACACTTATGTTGCCTCTTATCTCTGGGCACGTTATGGTTTCAGTGCCGATGCACTCATCCATTTCGGAACCCATGGTTCGCTGGAATATACCCCGAGAAAGCAGGTGGCACTCGGCAGCAACGACTGGAGTGACCGATTGATTGGTGTGGTTCCACATCTTTATATATATACCATCGGCAATGTGGGCGAGGCGATGATTGCCAAGCGCCGCACCTATGCCCAGACCCAGAGCTATCTCACTCCTCCTTTCAAGGAGAGCGAGTTGCGACAGACCTATAAGCAGTTGAGCGATGCCATTCAGTCATACGAGAAGAAGGCATCTACCGAACAGTCGCTCAAGGTAAAGGCGCTGACCGTGAAGATGGGAATCGCCCGTGAACTGGGGCTCGATGCCAAGCTGATGAACAAGCCTTATTCTGCAGATGAAATCGCACGAGTAGAGAACTATGCAGAAGAGTTGGCTAATGAGAAGATTACCGGCAAGCTCTATACTCTGGGTGTGCCATACGATAATGATGATGTCCGCACCAGTGTCTATGCGATGGCTACAGATCCTATTGCCTATGGAATGTTGGCTGTAGATAAGCTGAAAGGTCGTGCCCAGGAGGGTGTGGAGAAGCACAAGCAGCTTTTCGACCGTCTCTATCTGAGCAAGGCACGCAATACCGTGACCCAGCTTCTGGGTTCAGCCTCGGTTTCTGATGAATACATCTGCCGTTATGTAGGAATCACTCCTGCCGAACTCCAGATGGCCCGTAAGGTTGAGGCGATGCAGGCAGCTCCGGATCCTATCCAAATGATGATGCAGATGGTAGACCAGATGGGTGGAATGAAGGAGGCGAAGCCGAAGAAGGTGGATCACCGAACGGTAAGCGAACTCCGTGCTGCCAAGGTTTCTCATAAGAAGAAGATTCCGCAGATGAGTCGTGAGGCTTTTGAGAAGATGGAACAGACCGGTCGTTTCCCTGACAAGATGATGGAAGCCATCAAGAAGGGACAGAAATGGTATCAGGAGGATTTGAAAAAGGCGAAGATGGCAAAAGCCGGCAAGGGCAAGTCATCTCAGACCGGAAAATCTTCTAAAGAAAAGGGTATGATGATGTCGAAGGCACCTAAATATACCCGTCAGCAGATTCATCTGGCTCAGGCGATTACTACCGTAGAGCATGCCTTGCAGAATGTAGGCAAGTATTCGGAGGCGCTCCGTCAGAGTCCGCTCAACGAGATGTCTTCTCTGATGAATGCCCTGAATGGCGGCTTTACCGCTCCATCTCCAGGTGGTGATCTGATTGTGAATCCGAACACCCTGCCTACCGGTAGGAATCTCTTCTCCATCAATGTGGAGAATACACCTTCGGAGGATGCCTGGGAGAAGGCAAAGGAACTTTGCGACAATACCATCAAGATGTATTGTGAGCGACATAAGGGTGAATATCCTCGCAAGGTGAGCTACACGCTCTGGAGTAGCGAGTTTATCGAAACAGAGGGCGCTACCATCGCCCAGATTCTCTATATGCTCGGTGTAGAACCGGTAAGAGATGCCTTCGGTCGTGTTACCGATCTGCGTCTCATCCCATCCAAGCAGTTGGGCCGTCCTCGCATCGATGTCGTGGTTCAGACTTCCGGTCAGCTCCGCGACCTGGCAGCATCCCGTCTCTTCCTCATCAACAGGGCGATAGAGATGGCTGCAAATGCCAAGGGAGATAAGTACGACAACCTGGTGAAAGCTGGTGTTACCGAATCGGAACGAGTGCTTGTAGAGAAGGGCATGTCGCCAAAGGAGGCCCGCGAGGTGAGTATGTATCGTGTGTTTGGTGGCGTAAACGGCAACTATGGTACCGGTATCCAGGAGATGGTAACCGCAGGCGACCGCTGGGATAAGGAGAGTCAGATTGCCGAGGTCTATCTGAACAATATGGGTGCCTACTACGGTGATGAGAAGAACTGGGAGACCGTTCGCAAGGCTGCTTTCGAGGCAGCGCTGACCCGTACCGATGTAGTGGTTCAGCCACGACAGAGCAACACTTGGGGCGCCTTGAGTCTCGACCATGTATATGAATTCATGGGAGGTATGAACCTCGCTGTTCGCAACGTAACCGGTAAGGATCCGGATGCTTATCTCGCCGACTATCGCAACCATAGCAATATGAGAATGCAGGAGGTGAAGGAGGCTATCGGCATCGAGGGCAGAACCACCATCTTCAATCCAGCCTATATCAAGGAGAAGATGAAGGGTGGAGCCAGCAGTGCCAGCACATTCGCAGAAATCGTAACCAATACCTACGGCTGGAATGTGATGAAGCCAAAGGCTATCGACAAGGAGATGTGGGACGAGATCTATAATGTATATGTCAAGGACAAGTATCATCTCGGAACCAAGGAGTTCTTCGATAAGCAGAATCCGGCAGCGCTGATGGAGATGACCGCCGTGATGATGGAGAGTGCCCGCAAGGGAATGTGGAAGGCTACTCCTCAGCAGCTCAAGGACATCGCCAAGCTCCATACCGAGACCGTGAACAAGTATAAGCCTTCATGCTCCGGTTTTGTCTGCGACAATGCCAAGCTGCGCAACTATATCGCCAGCAAGACCGATGCTGCTTCTGCCAAGGAATATCAGCAGAATGTAGAGCAGATCCGCGATGCTGAGGCTGCGAAGAACAGCAGCGACAAGGGTATGGTGATGAAGAAGGAGACGCTGAATGAGGAAGCTCAGAAGACCACCACTGTGGTGAGCGGCATCGTTGTAGGTGTCATTGTCATCGTAGCTTTCGTGATGTTGGCTATCCTGATTCGACGGAGAAGAAAGAATATGGTAGAATAGTAAAGGGGGGATAACATATCCCCCTCAAACTAAACATTAATAAATAGTGGAGACATTAGTTTTAGTAATGATGATATTGGTTTGCTTCAGTTTTGTGCTGAAGCAGACCTTCCACGGAGTGAAGGAGATTATGATCATCTCGGTGCTCGTAGCCTTCTTCGTGGGAATGACCTGGCCATTCGCCATCGAGCAGTCGAAGACGCAGATTGCGGCCTGGATAGCCGACCAGAAGCTGATGCTCGATATGGCGGTGCTGCTGAGTATCGACGTGGCACTCACGATGCTTTTCTGTGTGCACCACGTAGATCTGAAGACTTCTGACCATGTGAGCCGCCGCAAATGGATGTTCTTCATCTTCCTGAAGTACTTCCCGGGTTTGCTGGTTTTCCCAGTGCTTTTCAGTGTTCTGGTGATGACCATCTTCCTGCTTCCCGGCGTATCGTTCCAGGTGGTAGCATGGGTGCTTGCCGTAGTGCTGCTGGTCTTGACTCCGGTATTCACCTACGGCTTGAGATGGCTCTTGCCGGAGCGACCAATCCGCTTGGAACTGCTCTTCCTGGTAGAGGTGCTGCTCGGATTGATGGGCATCATCGGTACGGTAAATGGAAGGACAGCCGTGGCAGGATTCAACAGTTTCGATGCCCTCTCGCTTTTCGGCGTCATCGCCATCGTCATCGTAGGAATGGCTATCGGATGGGCAATTTACAATTATCAAATTAAAAAATATAGAGTATAATGAATTACATATCAGACGTATTGTTTTGGATTTCCACAGGCATGCTGGTTCCTGTGATTATTTTGTTGATTTTCTTCTTCCTCAGAGCCTTGCTGCTCCTTGGAGGTTTCTTCGGACAGTATCTTGTAAAACGCAAGTCGGGTGCGGAGATTCGTGAACAGATGAACACCCTGACGCTCGATAATATCGATACCCTGGGCGATCGCTTGCCAAAGAACAAGCAGGCTGTCATCGTTTCCTATATGAAGAAACTCGTGGACAATCGCCAGAGCAAGGCGCAGGTGAACCGCATCCTCGACCAGTATGCCCAGTTTGTTGAGAAGGATCTTTCTCTTCCTTCTACACTTCTGAAGATGGGTCCGATGCTCGGTTTGATGGGTACCTTGATTCCGATGGGTCCTGCCCTGGTAGGTCTTTCTACCGGTGATATTGCTTCGATGGCTTACAATATGCAGGTGGCTTTCGCTACCACCGTAGTAGGATTGTTCTCAGCAGCCATCGGTTTTGTAACCAAGCAGACCAAGAACCGCTGGTATACCGAGGATATGAGCAACCTCGAGTTTATGGCAGACCTGATTGATGAGAAAAAGTAACTCCTTAACATCTTGAAAAGAATATGAGACAAAGACGTAGAAGTCGTCTCTCGCATGATGGCGAGGATGATGATCCGATGAGCGTAGTGAGCAACCTCTTCGATGTGGCGATGGTATTTGCCCTTGCCCTGATGGTAGCCCTCGTTTCGCGCTATAATATGACGGAAATGTTCAGCAAGGATAATTTCACGATGGTGAAGAACCCTGGCAAGGAGAATATGGAAATCATTACCAAGGATGGACAGAAGATCAATCGCTATACTCCTTCGGAAGACCAGAGCAATAAATCTGGTAACAAGGGAAAGAAGGTGGGCATCGCTTACCAGCTGGAGAATGGCGAAATCATCTATGTTCCGGAAGATAAATAAACGGGGATTGCAAATCCCCTTAAACTGGCGGGGATTGCAAATCCCCTCAAACAGAAAATATTATTGTAACTAAAAGAAAAATAAAGAAAAATGAAAAAGTTTAAGACAATGATGGCCATGATGTTGGCTTTGGTTTCTATGTGTGTAGCATTCAGCTCTTGCAGCAGTGATGATGATAATGATACTGTGGCAGCTGCCAAGGAGATAGCTGGTTCATACACCAGCTCTCTGGATATGACCGTAATGGGGCAGGCTTCTACATACGATAATGTTACTATGAAGATTGAGGCTGTTGATGATGCTACAGTCAAGGTTACTTTGCCAGCTTGCGGCGAGGGCATGATGGCTCTTCCTGCCCTGGAGGTTCCTGCAGTGAAGGTTTCAGGTTCTAACGGTGCTTATGCTTTCTCTCAGGAAAGCTATGCCGGTACTGTTACCGTAAATGGTGCTGAGAAGAAGTATACCGTTACTTTGCAGGGTACATTCAAGGACAACACCCTGACCGTCAACTATTCCGTGCAGTATGGCAAGATGCCTGCGGCGATGATTGGTAAGTTTGTTTGTAAGAAGTAAGCTGATTGTTTCAGGATAAACTTTGATATAATTCGATGAAACAAAAGATATTCGCACTATTCCTAATCCTTTGCGGATTGTGCCTGAATCTGAAAGCTGAAACCCAGGGAGATATCGTGGGTAGAGTGCTCGATGATTCGGGCGCACCTCTGGTGGGTGCCACCGTTCAGATGGTGAATACCAAGGGAGGAGTAACCACTGATGAAGATGGATATTTCCGCATTCCTTACAGCAAGGTAGGGGCGGTGAAGGTAAAAGTGAGCTATGTGGGCTATCAGACTCAGACCTTTATCCTGAAGACTGATGAGAAGAAGGGCAATCAGCATGTTCTTCGTCTTCAGCCGGATGCTACAGCCCTCGATCAGGTAGTAGTAACCGCAACCCGAACTCCGAAGGCGCTGAAGGATGCTCCTGTGGTAACCCGTCTGATTACCGCCAATGATATCAAGATAGCTGATGCTACCAATATCCAGGACCTCCTCACCGAGCAGATGCCGGGTCTGGAATTTGGCTATGCCATGAATCAGGAGACTTCTCTCAATATGAATGGTTTCGGTGGAAATGCCGTGCTCTTCCTCGTAGATGGTGAGCGATTGGCTGGCGAAACCATGGATAATGTAGACTACAGTCGTCTGAACTTGGATAATGTGGGTCGTATCGAGATTGTGAAAGGTGCTGCTTCGGCACTCTATGGCGCCAGTGCCGTAGCCGGAGTCATCAATATCATCTCCCGTGAAAACAGCGAACCTTGGACTGCCAATGTCAACACCCGCTACAACGACTTCAACAAGGAGTGGCGTCACGGCGGAAGCTTCAGCTTCAATGCCGGAAAGTGGAATTCGCAGACCAGCATCCAGCGTACTACATCGGATGAGGTGCAGCTTACCAGTCCCTTCGATACAGAATCCAACATCCTCCATATTTATGGTGGCGAGACCTTCAATGTGAAAGAGCGACTTACCTACAAGCTCTCTAACAAGGTGAAGCTGATTGGTCGTGGCGGCTATTTCAATCGTATCAGTAATCGCAGCAACTACGATGACCACTATAAGGATTATTCTGCCGGACTGAAGACCGTGATGAATCTCTCGGAGAATGATAATCTGGAGATTTCATACGGCTTCGACCAGTATGACAAGGCCCGATTCGTGAACAAAGAGCGCACTCACGATCACGATTATACCAATCGTCAGAACACCGTCCGTGCCCTCTATTCCCATATCTTCGGCAAGAACACATTGACGGCAGGTGCAGATTTCCTGAACGATTATCTCACCACCTATCAGTTTGCCAACAATGGTTCCAAGACTCAGAATTCATACGATGCCTTCGCCCAGTTCGATTACAATCCTTTGCAGTGGTTGAACATCGTGGCAAGTCTTCGTCATGATTACTTCTCAGCATCCAGCCAGCATGCCACCACCAGTCGTCTGGCTCTGATGACCAAGTGGAAGGGCTTTTCCATCCGTGCCAACTATGCAGGCGGATTCCGTGCCCCAACCCTCAAGGAGATGTATATGAACTTTGATATGGCAGGCATGCAGATGATTTACGGTAATCCGGATCTGAAGCCGGAGAAGAGCAACAACTTCAACCTGGCGCTGGAGCATACCGGCAGGGTGAAGAATGCAGGCTTCTTGACCGGTCAGTATAGTCTTACCCTCATGGGCTATTATAATAAGTATGATAAGCGCATCACTACCGAGGATTATGCTGATTATACCCCGGGAACCGGTCAGCCGGATGTGGCTTCCCGTTATTGCAATGAGGATGGAGTAGAGGTTAGCGGTATCGACTTCAGTGCCCAGTACCGTTCGGATATGGGACTCGGTGTGAAACTCGACTACAGCTATCTCCATGTGGGTGGCAGAAGTGTAGATTCCCAGTTCTCCCAGCCTCGTCCTCATACCGCCACCTGGCGTCTCGACTACGATCGCCAGCTCTGTTCGTTCTATCGCATCAATGCCGCTCTGTCAGGCAGATACCTGTCCTCTCCAGATACGAATATCGAGAAGCATGACAGCAGTTATCAGTTGTGGAAGTTCACGCTTCAGCAGCGATTCCTGGATGCCGTCAATCTGAACTTCACGGTAGATAATCTCTTCGATTATACACCAGAGAAGTATTATTGGAGTTCGGCGATGACCACCGGTCGCACCTTCTCAGTGGGACTTTCGGTTGACATCGACCGCATCGTGAATCTCTTCTAGAAATCGCCATCTGGCAGTTTCCAGACCCAAAATAGGTTAAAAAAGCCATAGTGAAGGATGCTTTTCTTCAAATTATGCCGTACTTTCGGTATAAAATCGTAATTTTGCAGTGATTTAAAACCTATTCATTCAAAATTATGATACGAAGAATCATTCTAACTATGGCTTTTTTGGCTAGCCTTTCATTATCAGCCAAGGATGTGAACATGGGCAGTTGGCAGATTGTTCCATTGCCTCAGCAAGTCAAGGAGATGAGCAGCGCTCCTTTCCGCATCACAGCCAAAACTACAATCTATTATGCTGCTGGAGATGAGAAGCAGAAGAAGGATGCCGAGTTCCTGGCATCTCATATCAAGGAGGTAACCGGTATCGGGGTAAAGACTACCGACAAGCAGGCGAAGGGTCAGATCCGTCTGGCGCTGAATGCTGGCGATACCCAGTCTGAGGCTTATTCTCTGGTGGTCAACAAGAATGGCATCACCATTTCAGCCACCTCTCATGTCGGTATCTTCTATGGCATCCAGAGTGTGATGAAGGCATTGCCTATCACCCGGAATGTGAAGAGCGTTTCTCTTCCTGCTGCCGAGGTTACCGATGCTCCCCGCTTTGCTTATCGTGCATTCATGATTGATGTGGGCCGTCATTATTTCAGTGTACCTTATCTCAAGAAGTTGATTGATGTCTTTGCGATGCACAACATCAATTATTTCCACTGGCATCTTACCGAGGACCAGGGCTGGCGTCTTGAAATCAAGAAGTATCCGATGCTTACCCAGATCGGTTCCAAGCGCAAGGAGACTATCCTGCCAACCAACAAAAACGAGTTTGATGGCGTTCCTGTATCGGGTTATTATACCCAGGAGGAAGCTCGCGAAATCGTGAAGTATGCAGCCGACAGATACATCACCGTGATTCCGGAGGTGGATATGCCGGGCCACATGCTGGCTGCCCTGGCATCTTATCCGGAGTTGGGCTGTACCGGTGGTCCTTACGAGGTAGCTACCCGTTTTGGTGTTTTCGAGGATGTATTGTGTGCTGGCAAGGCTCAGACCCTTCAGTTTGCCAAGGACGTGATGGATGAAATCATGGATATTTTCCCATCAGAGTATATTCATATTGGTGGCGATGAGTGTCCAAAGAACCGTTGGAAGGTTTGCGAGAACTGTCAGAAGAAGATTGCAGAGCTCGGCATCCAGGAGCTTCCTAAGCACAGCAAGGAGGAGCAGCTCCAGACCTGGTTTATGGGTGAGATAGAGAAGCAGATCAGAAATCGTGGCAGAAAGATGATGGGTTGGGATGAGATTCTGGAAGGAACTCCATCCAAGGACATCACCGTTTGCGGTTGGACCAGTGTGAATGCCAGCATCCGTTCTGCCCGTGAAGGTCATCCTACCATCGTGGCTCCTATCAGCAATTTCTATTTCAGCAATCCTCGCATCAACAAGATAGAGGGTATTCCTAGCATCCAGCGGGTATATGATCTGGATCCTTGCTCTGATAAGTTGACTCCTGCCGAGCAGCAGAACATCATCGGTGCCGAGGGTTGTATCTGGACCGAGTGGGTGAAGGATGCCGAGAAGATGGAGTGGGAGCTGTTGCCAAGACTTGCCGCCCTTTCTGAGGTTCAGTGGACTGCCAAGGATAAGCGCAACCTGGAGAACTTCTTCCCAAGAATGCTCCACATGCAGGATCTCTACCGCCTCTACGGCCTCAGCTATAAGGCAGATATCGAGGATGCCGTGAAGAAGCATCTGGAAGAAAAGAAGTAATATTTGTAGATAGCTCCGCCCTAACTCCCCTTTCGTGGTTGTTTAGGGCGGAGTTCTTGTATTTTAATGTCCGTTTTCAAAACTGATACTGTCCCCATGAGATAGGGGGAAGGTCGGTGAAAAACGTTGAAAAATCGCCTAGAAATATCTCTTCCTCATTTTCTTCAAGAAATCCTTGGTGATAGGGAAGCCGGAGGCATCACCTATTACGGAGTCGGTATAACAGAAGGGACATTCAGCTGTAGGCGGCTCATCAGGGAGGTAATCCGTGATTTCGGATGGCGAGAAGATTTCGCCGCAGAAGAAACAGCCGCACTTTTCAGATTTTTCTATTTGTTCCTTGTTGCTGAAGCAGCAATCGTGAGCCTGGCGGAAGATCCTGTCTTTCTCCTCCTCTTCTTTCTGCTTCTTCTCTGCCTTCTCCAGATAACCCTTGAATCGTCTCTGAAGATAGAGCGGCACATGATAGTGAGGGGCGAAGACATACAGCGACGGAACATGGTCGTGGTATTCATAGCCTGGACCATCAATCACGGTATAGCTGTCATCCGTCTCATCATATGGCAGTTCATCCAATCCCCTTTTATCCTTGGCAGCCTGGTTTCTCTCCCAGATCCATTCGGTGGTAAGCGGAGTACCGACAACGATGGCAAGTTTCACCTCATCGCCACGATATACTTCCACGATGTCACCTTTCTGGAATCTGATCTGTTCAGCGCTTCTGCCTCGGAATGTCTCGTCAGGATGACGGTCGTATGCAGGCAAATCGCAGACTCCGGGATAGTAAATGCTGAAACGCGAACAGCAGTAAGACCGGTCGATCTGTTTTCCCTCACCGTCATACACTCTTTGAGAAAGACATTCGCGGTCGTAGTGCAACAGTCCCAGCGGAATCTCCGAGATATAATAGCAGAAGGTATCCAGCGGATAGTCGTCTTCCTCCTTCATCTTTTTGCGGTAAAGGACATCCTGGTGCATCAGTCTCTCTGCCTCCTCCAAAGTTGTGGTGAAGGCTTGCGGACAATAGGTGTTCACCTTATATTTCGGATAGTGTGAACGCTTCTTCTCCTCCAGCTCTTCCGTTTCTAAAACTTCGAGCTTGAAGATGGCAGGAACATCCCGATGCTGTGGATGCTCAGCCAATTGCTTAAATTTTTCGTATGTCATGGGATAATTGTCTTAAAAAATCGTGAAAGTCAATCTGTGGTCTAAGTTCAGGGAGACAACCTTCAGAGTCTTTGCCTTCTTGATTGTTAAGATGCCTTTTGCTGATAGTTTTATGAATTTTCAGTTTTCTCATGTCCGACTTGCCGTTAGCTTCATGGTCCTCCCAAGGCTTGGGATATGCATGTCTTTTTTTGTATCTCGTGCCGTCGCAGTTCTGGATAAAGATTTCCAATACTAATCCACCCATTTGACAATCATGCGGAATGTTGACGGCACGGCGCAGAATGTCGCTTTCGTAGAAGATGCTGCCATCCTTCTTGCAGAGCACGATGTCCAGATAGTCTGGCATATCAGGTATAGTTCCAGGCTCTGACATTTGTGGTTGAAACTCCCCAAACTCTTCCTTCACATACTCGAATAGTCCCCGAGTATATTTTTCGATATCCACCCCTACATATTGAGTATAGGTGTATTTGATAATACATATAGACATTTTATTTGCCATCTTATTCTTGCTTTTTTGGTTATACCTTTATAATATAGTAATATGAAGAGAAAATTTCAAAAAAAAGCGCCAATATTTTGAAAAAAAAAGTATTGGCGCTTGATTATTGAATTCGCTCTGTTTGAAAAGAGGGCTATTTGTTAAATTGTTCTTTGAATAGAATCGTTAAATCAAATAGTTATTTTACTGCCCCTCTATATTTTCAAATATGCTATAAAACTTTAATATGGTATCTACAAACCAATTTACCAGTTCTTCATCTGTTTTGTCCAGAGTGTCTGTTGCAAGCCATATCCATTTGCCATCTTGTTTTGCACCTGGTCTTTGCTTCAGGTTTGGCAGCTGAGAAAGTACATTATTGTTGGAAATGAAATTCTGCATATAATCTTTAGCTTTTTCACCATTTGTTGTATATATAGACACTGTGACTGTATTGTAGCGAACGCTGTAGCCACAATCATATGCGAAGCCTTCGTGGTTTGGTGACTTGAAGCCGATATATGGGCGTCCCATCGGGTTATTAATGTGTGATTGCACTTTGTCTTTTACTCTTTCAATGACTTTTTCCCAAATGGTGTTGCACCATACAACATTGGCGTCAGGAGCTTCGTTGCTGGTAGCAGGAGCGTCAGTAGGTGCACCTTCTGTTACAGGCTCGAAAGGTAACTCTCCAGAATTATTGTGCTTTATCAATTCCATAAAGTCCTCGAAACCATCCTTGCCATAGTAATCTAAGATAAGATCACGCTCAAACTTTGCTACAGCATTGAGCACCTGATTGCGAGTTACGCCATAAACAAACTCACGACCTGCTTTAATCTCGTATTTGTCAACACTTTGGTTATGCATCTTTGAACACTCCAAACAATACATATCGTTGGTCAGTAAGTTGCGGATTCTGTCATCCACCTTACCGCTCATTTCCGGATACTCAAACACATCGAAAAGCTGACACACCTCAGGAATGCCCGTACGAGATTCTTGATTGATTCGCCCCATAGCGCATTCCCATTTGTCTCTATTGTCATCGGTCTCCGAAGTCTGGCCAATCTTAAGCCAACCACCATCCTGCTGGTTCAACTCAGTATTCGAGAAATACTGAGAAAAAAGGCGCTTAGGACCGAATACGTAAATTATAGTTCTTTTCATTTTTGCATTAATTTATTTAAGTCGAAGTTAATCTTTTCTTTTAGGCAGAATTTTTTTATAGTAATAGTTATTATTCCTGCAAATCCTATTACTGTAAAAAATATGCCCCCAATCCAACCATCGTTATCTTTATATGTACTACCAAATAATCCATATCTTTCTGGACTATTTATAGCACCTATTACGCAAATGATAATAATTATAATAGCTATAATTACTTCTATTTTTACAACATTCCAAGCCTTACGCTTAGATGCTTCTTCTCTTTCGTTAGCATCTTCAATCTCATTCTCCACTTCTTGAAGCAGAAGTTTGATTTTTGGATTGTTGCTATAGTACATCTTTGCCTTGCGAATATAGCGCTCGACATTAGCTTGGCTTTCGGCTGTATTATCACACGACTTGAATTTAACCAGTGCATCCTCTAGATGATTGAAAATTTCCTCTAAGTCTTTGCTTGATTCTGGTGTGATGAATTGACCGCAAGATGGACACTTGTCTGCTAGAAGAGGAATTGGAGCTCCACAGTAAGGGCATGTGTTTCCTTTTCTTTGGTTCATAACAGCAGCTACTGCCTGATCTGCCTTCTGCTGCTGTGCATCGATGTACAGATCAACCTCGTCAACATTCAAACCCAGAGCCTGTGCTTTGTTCAAAAGCACCTGACGCTCTTTGGCAGAGATGATGCCGTCGGTAAGGTACTCTTTGATGAGGTCATCAAGCTCCTGTGGAATTGCACCTTCCTTCTTAGCAGGCTTAGCTGCCTGAGGAGCCTGTGCTTCCATTTCTTTCTTGCGCTTAGCAAGACGACCCTCAAGTACCAGTTCAAACTCGTCGCGGTCGATGCCCATGGCCTCGGCCTTCTTGAAGAGAAGATTCTTCTCTTTGTCAGTCAATACACCATCTGCCAATGCAGCAGTAATGAGTGCTTCTAACTTCTCGTTGTACATAGTAGATAAATTTATTTGTTATTATATTCTTTTATATGTATTAATTATGCTTCTCGTAGAATCTTGCCTCAAGCACCATTTCTACCTCGTCGGGATCTTCTCCCTTCTTAACAGCACGGCGTAAGACAATCTCCTTCATTTTGTCTGTCAGCTCATCACTTGCTGCTGCAGAATTGATGAGCTCCTCAAGAGCATCTGAGAATAGGTTGCCAGGAGACTTCTGTATGGTTGGAATCTCTTCGGATTCTTTCTGGATATCCAGTATTTCTTCCTGGGTGTCCTGTGATTCTTCCTGAGTGTCTTGTGTCTCTTCTTCTTTTGCCACTTCGGTAAGTGGTGGAACAGGTGTACCATAGAAATCCAACTTGTCTGCTGGCATCTTACGAAGACGAACTTCTGTATCGTCAACTTCCTTTAGAAGCTCGGCGTAGTAGACATATAACTCTTCTGGTACATACAGAGTCTTTATATAGGCACACAGACTTTCTATATCCGTGAGCTTGTTGGTGTAGATATACACATCAGGTGCGTATTCGTCATCATTGAGAGTGCCGATTTTTTCAACAGTATAAGGCACATATACCTCTCTAATGCTTTTGCTTGAGGCAAATTCATCACCCACAATTTTTACTCCTACAGGTATGACAAGAGTCTGAATATCGCAATTTTCACTAATGAAATATTCTGGAATTTCTTCCAACAGGTGAACCTTGGACAAATCCAATTCTTCGATATTCTTACATTCATAGGTGGTGCTTTGTAGCGACTTTAGAGTACTTGGAAATGTTATCTTGCGTAGGTTGGTGCAAGAATCGAACACTTCACTACCTATTGTTTCTACTCCTTCAGGAAAGTTTATTTCTTGAAGTCTCTTACAATTCTCAAATAGACAGTCTGGAATTTCCTTCAAAAGATGTACCTTTGAGAAATCTACCTCTTCAAGATAATCCTCATGTCCATGCTCACTGAAAAAACATCCATCAATTTCTCTAAGGGTTGAAGGGAAGACAACTTTTCTAATTTTCTTATAACCCTCCAAGGCATCTTCGCCGAGAGTTGTATGTCCCTCGTCGATGGTTAAAACGCCATTTTTAAAAGTGCCTAACTGGATTCGTATATCATCGTCATCATCTGATAACTTTGTTAATGGATAATCCCAATTGTCATCATCATCGTCATCGTCATAGTTGAATTGATTCTGCTTTGCTTCCTGGATGTTCTTTCTTACCTCTTCGCGAGCCTCTTGGAAACTCTTTTTGGCTTCGTTTGAAACTTCTTCCAGGCTTTCACCTACTGTCTTTGCGATATCACCGACTAATTTTTTGAATAATCCCATATTATCACAAATTTTATGTTCTTACTTTTGTTTGTATTATAGCTGCCGGGAAATTACATCCCCGGTATAGTAGGAGGCATTCCCGGCATCTGTGGGGCGGTGCCTTGGAACAATGGAGCGAGTTCTGCTACATTGCCGGCAAACTCCCACTGCGCCATACCGTTCTTCCAAACGTATGACTGCTGGGTGAGCTGACCCTGCTGAACGAGCTGCTGGAGCTTGTTCCAATCGCATGGACCATACTGCTGACCATTGATGCCAATATAATACTGTACCTGAGGAACAGCAGCACCCATTCCCGGCATCTGAGGTGCACCACCCATGCCTTTCTGACCTGGCATCTGAGGAGCTCCACCCATCTGACCCATGTTGTTCATACCACTACCCATAGTCTGCTGGCGGAAGGCATTGATACCATTATCTGTAGCATTGTTGAGAACACCGGCATTGAGGTTTGCCTGATGAGCACCCATAAAGGTCTGCTCTGTCTGGAGACGAGAAGCACGCTGCATCTCCTCACGCTGAATACGCATGGTTTCACGCTGGTTCTCCAAGTTCATGCGCTGCAATTCCTCCTGACCGCCAAGGTCGAGTTCCTGCTTTCTGCCCATGGCATCGAGATTCAGCTCAGACTGCTTCTTGAGCATATCCTGCTGAAGGTCGTTGTTGAGGTTGAAGTTGGAAATCTGGGCATTATGCTGAGCCATCATACGCTCCTTCTCCAGGTCGGCAGTGAGGGCTTTGAGTTCACGATAGCCACGGCTCTCCTTATCCACGTTGATGCCTGTGATGTCGAGATTGCGGATGGTGATGCCGAAAAGCTTCTCTACCTGTGGAGTAACACGCTGCTGGATGAGTTCGCTAATCTCAAAAATCTTGCGCTCAATCTGAACTACAGGAATCTGGGCGTCAGAAGGGGCATTGCTAACTACACTCTTGATGAACTTGGTGAGCTGGCCACGAAGCTTGTTCTTGAAAGTCTCGTCGCTGTAACCCTCATTTCGGTTCACACTATGGAAGAGATCCATGTCCTCGATAGCATATACCACGGCACCATGTACAGATACTGGTACGCCATAATCTTGCAGGCGTGGGTCGAAGACATCAAAGTAAGGGATGGCAAAGTTCAGCTGACTTCCCTTGCTCAGGTTGCTGAGGTTGGTCAGGTTGTTCTGTTCCACTCTTCTCGCTGCTTCCTCGGCAGCCTGTCTTTTTTCTTCTTCTACTTCCTTGGAAGATTTAAAACCAAAAAATCCCATATGTTTCAGTTTTATGATTGTTATTATTTTTGTTATTTACTATAGAGTCCCTTTGTAGGGGACAGATTATTTCGTTGTATAGATTCGCTTTGTCTTGCCATGGGCATCTACTTCTACGAAGGTGTCTGCTCCATATTGGCGGCTTGCGTCGTGATAGTTGAATGAATATCCCGTTTCGTAATTGCCGTCGATGGTAGGTCGGCTTACCTGGTCGATGCTATCCAGCATTTCCGGTTTCAAGCCCAGCTGCTGGTACAGATGCTGCTCTACCATGTTTCGGATGGCATTGAGATTCTCATCCACATAACCACGAATCTGGTCGATGAGCGACTGGTTGCTCTTATCCTTCTGCAGCAGGCGCTGTCGCATGGTCTTCTTGAGCGGAGAGCCGTCGGCCTTGATCGGAGCTGGTGGCATCGCATCATTCTGCAGGGCAGATTCAACCACATATTCTCTGCGACGGACATGGAGCATCGGGTTGCCGTAGAGACAGAACATCAGGGCGGTGCTCATAGAGAAACAATCATCCTCTACATGTCGGCACATGTTGAAGTAATCGCACTTAGCCTGGAGCATCGCCTTTCCGCCCGTCATACCCTTGAACTGATAGAGTGGATAGAGGCGCATCAGCACCTCGCTGCCTGTGCCTGGATTCAACAGAAGTTGGCGGGCTTCATCCGTTTCCTCATTAGAGAACATCGGAACAGGAATGAGCGAACCGGTATAGAGCAATACGCCACCTCCGTAGAGGGCGCTGAGCAACATGGAGTCGTTTCGTTTGTAACCGGCATATCGGGCTCCGAAACAAGCCACGGTATTGAAGACTCTTGCCCTGCCTTGGTTGAGGAGCGAAGGATTGAATGCTTCATCCTCACTGTAGAATCCGCACATACCCTCTGCATCGGCACCATGAAGATTGAACATCAGCATATCTGCCTTGTCCAAAGACTTGCAATAGATGCTGAGGCTTTCCGAATCTTCGGTCAGCAGCTTCGGACTGATATACATTCCGTTGCGAATCAGTTCAGGATCGTCGGTATTGTAAAGAAGCGGCAGGTGCTGGGTCATCGTGCAGCTGGCTGGAATCCAGTCGCGGTTGCTGATCATCAGAACATTGCCAACAGGAATACCGCCGCCATACATACTGCTGATGTTGAAGTAAGCACCGATGTCGCTTCGGATATCCGTATCGAGCTGACCGTCTTCCAAAGGCAGACGAGCCACATTGTTGCGGGCGCAACCTACAGTGAAGTCTGAATCGCGACTATCCAGCAAATCTACGATATAGGTGCCTTCGAAGGCATAGCAGGTATCTGTAGGGATTCGCTCGCCGCCATACGGCCATGGGTCTTCGACGCGAGGGATAGGAATCACATCGTCACCTCCTATTATAAATAGGTGTAGGTCGGGACCTGCTGTCAGGTTGTTGTCTGCGATGCAGCGGGATACTGCTTCATTGCATTCTATCCAGGATGGAGTCTTATGGGTGGAATCAAGTCCATATTGCGCGATGTCGAGAAATGTCCAGTACATCTGCTGGTCGTAGGCATTCTGTATGAAGTCGTTGAAGACATCATATACTTCCTGGATGGAGCAACCGTATTTTCTAGCCAGTGCATTGCCATCTGTCAGGATGATGCCGTAGTGGTCTTCCAAGGGGTCGGGCTGGTCGATGGGTTCATCAGCTGTTCTTGCTTCTGATGCCATCTGCACGGCTTCCGGCTGTGGAGCCGCCTTGCTTTGTCCCGGCATAGGGGGAACCGATGAGGCTCCCGGCATAGGGGGAGGAGTTGCACCGCCTGGCATACTTGCCATTTGAGGCTGCTGACTGATCGCATTGACGCTTCCCAGTCCCATATTATTGGCAGCCTGCAGAGGATTGAAGCCTCTCATCTGGTTGAGCTTCACGTTCTGGGCATTAAACTTTGGCATCGGAGGAGGTGTAGGCATCTGAGGTGGAACAGCCATCTTGCTTTTTTCCTTCGGGATGAATTCCGAAAGGGTCGTATCGCAATAGAACTGATACCATTCTTCTGGCTGAGGCTTATCCTCCAACATCTCCTTTACGGCATACCATAGGGCACTTAGCGGTTCACTCATTCCGTTTTGTACGGCCTGGTCGAGATACTGGATGGTCTGCTGCCTGTAGTAATCCTGCTTTCCATTCTTGTGGTAGTCGGCAAGATTATCAAGAGCCATCAGTAGGGCGATGTCGCCTTGCGGACAACCGAAACCGCCCATTCTTGGCAGAAGCACGGTGGCATTGTCGATATTGCCGGTCTTGATGAACGCTACATGAGCCCAGAAGAGTTGCCAGTAGTTATCGGTACGGGAACCGAAGAAGGCAAGGGCGCACTTGTCGGGATACATCGAGGCTAGCAACAGATGATAGTAGAACTGGATGTTGTTATCATTCGTCATCACGCGTGCCAACTGCTCCAGACTGTTGAACTTGCGCTTCAGAATGTCGGTATGGTTGGTCTGGATGGCATTGAAGACCTCGGTCAGAATCTGCTCTGCCAGGAATTCGTTACCCTTGCTGCCTTGCAGGATATGGATGTTCTGACGTACCTGATCTATGATTTGGTTGGCTCTTAAGGGAGCAATATGCCATTGGATGCTCAACTGGTTGAGCTCTGCCAACTTCTGATTATCCAACTTGCCATCCACCAGTCGTTCCTGCACAGCCTGCAGAAAGAGAGTCTCATTCTGCTGATAGATCTCAGTCTGAGTCTTCTGTGCCTCATATACAGTCTGGTTGTTAACCGTACTGTTGTTGGTGGTATGGGTTGTTGTTGAGGTGTTATAGTTGTTTTGCGTATTGTGGGAGTCGGAATGGATTCCGCCTACCACAGCCGCATCACCATCAAGTTTAATATCGCTCATAGTCTGATTACTTTATATGTTTAGACTTCTTGTTGCATTTTCTGGAGAGGGCTTACCATTGGAAAGGTGCACCACAGTCAGGACAGTTTGGTGTGCCTGGTGCAATGTGGATGGTGTGTCCACAGTTGTAGCACTGGCATTCTATCAATTCCTGCTGAGGAGCTGCCTGTTGTGGAGCTGCTTGGCTTCCTGTAGTATTTCCACCGAGTCCGCCATTGAAGGCGTTCAGATTGTTGGCGGCAGCAGTGCTTACCTGCGAGATGTTGTTCATAGCCACATCCTGGGTATGATCTACTCGCTCCTGCTGGCGTCGGTTTTCCTCTTCCAACTGATTGATGCGCTGTTGCTGCTGGCTTTGCTGGGTGCCGCTGATGCCGGTGGCTGTATCTTTTATCATGCCGGCCATCTTCATCATGGCTTCCATCTGGGCATTGCTGTTCTGCTGCTGCATCTGTAGCATCTGCTGCATCATCGCTTCCTTTTCTGCTGCAGTCTGTCGCAGGTTTTCGGCTTCCTTCTCGCCGTTATAGGCGTTTGCCATAGCTACCTGTGCATCTCCGGTGAGGTGGGAGAGTTGTGCGGCACGAATCTGTTCGGCGGTCATATTGGCGAAATGGTTGTCACGATTCATCTGTTCATTACTCTGAATGGTGGCTACGTTTTCTTCGTGCTGATATTTCTGCTGGTCGAGCTGTGCCTGCATCTGAGCCATCTGCTGCAGCTTGTCCATTTGGCGCTGGTGACGGTTGGCTTCCAACTGGTCATCGTCCATCTTTTCCTGGCGGTTGCGCTCATAGGCAAGGCGGTCGTCTTCCAGTTTCTCGTTGCGTGCCAGGAGGTGGTCTTCCTTATCCAGTTCGCGTTGACGCATCATCTGCTGGAAGTCGTAATTATCCTCCTTCGCCTTTCGGTTGAAGTCGCGGTTGTATTCCTTTTCTTCCAGCATCCACTGGCGTTCACGCTCTTCATCTTCGATGCCCCAGTTACGGCGGCGTTCCAGATCTTCACGTTCCCAGTCGTGGTCGGTACGGGAATCATCGAGTGCCCATTCTGCCTTGAGACGGGCTGTGTCGATGTTCTGCTGGCTCTGGATGCGCATGATTTCCGTGATTTCCTCACGAGGAATCTTCTTGTGTGCAAGTTCATCTTCGAGCACTTCCATTTCCTCCTGCTTGACCAGGCGGTTCTTGCGGAGGTCTTCCAGGGCTTCGAACTCCTCTTCCTGTGTCTTTGCCTGGCGGATGCGCTTCTGACTTTCGAGCATCTGGACGAATTCCTCCAACTCATCATCGTGGAGCAACTGGTCTTTGTTGATACCCTGGAGGGCATGGCGCAAATCCTCGGTGTTTTGTGCAGAAGAAATCTGCTGGGAGTTGGCCTCAACTTCCATTCGGTTTCGGAATTCTCCGGTGCGGTGCATGAAGTCGAGTTCCTTCTCTGTGTTATAGAGCTGGCGTTCTACCTGACGGAAACGCTCAAAGTCCTGGTTGCTGTCGGTGATATTCAGAACCTGAGTGCATTCTATGCCGAATACCTGCTGGTTGATGGTCTGGCGGATCTTCTCTTTCAGTACATTTACAGTTTCGGCAGTCAGTCCGGCAGACTCGTAGTTCTGGTTGCGGAGTTCCTGGCGCAACAGGGTTTCTACGGTACCATTGAGCAACTGCTGTAATTCCCTAGTTGTTACGCTGTTGCGGTCGGTAAGGTAATTGGTGGCGAAGGTATGAATATCGCTGATGCTCATCTGGAAAGATACTCCAATCTGCACATCATGGATGCCCATCGGAATGGTGTATGGCTGAAAGGCAAGTTCGCCATTCTCGTTCATCGCTCCACCGAAAGTGAGGGTGATGAAACGGTTGCTGACGATATAGACCGACAGGATAGGAGCCTGGGTGATGCGGGCTAAGATGCGGGCATAATCCAGTTGGCGCTTCTTGGCTTTTTCTTTCTGTTCACCTTTCTTTTCGCCGAAGATGATGCGACCGAGCCAGTTGAAGCCACGGCCTACTTCTCCTACGATACCGAGCTGGCGGAAGGTAGGCTCAGCCTGGCGCTTGCGGTCTCGTTCACGCTTTTCGGCTTCAGCCATATCTTTCTCAGCCTTTTCTACCGCATTCTTGATAGCAGCCTGCTCTTCTTCTACAGACTTATAAAAGAGGTATGCACCTGCTGAGAGGGTTGAAACCAGCTCACCATTGGCAAAAATGATGGCGGTGCAACCTTCCTGAACGATGATACCTTTCAGTTTTTCTATTTCGTCGAGTTCTCGTTCGCTAATCTTGCGAGCGATTTCTCCTGGTTGGATATTCCAGATGGTTTTGCCTCTTACCACGTCAACACCATCAACAGCTTCCATACTGCGGCGGTCGCGGCTACGTTCAGCTTCTCTTTCGGCTGCAATCTGTGCCTGTTCAGCCTGCTGTTGCGCATTTCTGGCATCACGGATTTCCGACTGGCTTTCAGTAGCTTGCTGGTTAACGGCTCTTCTCTGTTCTTCTGCAATCTGGCGATTGAGCGCCCCACCAGTCATGGCGTTTGCTACAGAGCGAACGGCATTGGTAAACATACCCTTGCTGGCTTGTGGAGACTGTGGAGCCTGAGGCATTACTGGGCGCTGAGGCTGCATCGGTTTTGGGGGCATACCCGGTGCTTGAGGTCTCATAGGTTGAGGCTTCATAGGCTGTTGAGGAGCCATGGCTTTCAGTGGTTGAGGACGTTGAGGCTTGCTAACTCCTTGTGGCTGGGTTGGAGCCTGTGGTTGCAAGTCAATAGGTTGTCCACACTTCGTACAGAATTTCATTCCCGGTTGCAGCATTGCGCCGCATTTCTTGCAATATGTCATAATGGTTATTGTTTTTAAGATTAAATGACTGGTTATTGTATCAGCGCAATAAATATAGCTATTAGCAGAATCACCCAAAAGAACTTGATGAAGCATCCTATGCATCCAGTGATGCCTTCACCTAAGAGTCCTCCGAGAAATCCCAAAAGCTGTATTCCCCAGCCCAGAATGCCGAGAAGTACAAATATTCCGATTCCTATTAATATGATAAGTAGTATTGTCATATCCCCTATAAGAATAATTTCATTTACTTTATACAATCGTTAAGAATATCAATTTACGTTGATAACTAACTCATATTTGGGTGCAAAGATATATAAAATAAATGAAACTGAATTGGTTCAAATTGGTTCAATTTTGCCTTGATTTGAATCAATTGCCCCAAAAATGCATTTTTTTTAGTGAAAAATGCCCAAAAAGGGTCTTTTTAGCATTTTTTAAACTTTTGGGAGATGTAGTTGGAGAGAAGTGTCTTTCTCCCGCTGAAGCCTGTTTACCTCTTTCTTTCCCGATTGGTATTCCCGAGCTTACACCTTAATTATATATAGGGGAATGCTTGCCGCAATTCCCCTCTCTTTTCTCTTATGGAATGTGGAAGCCTACCCCTTTAATGTCCATTTTCAAAACTGAAACTGTCCCAATGAGACATTGTCTTATTTGGTTTTAATGGAGTTTCAGAAAATGTAAATCCCCAATCTGTTGAACTTTACAGATTGGGGATTTCTCAAGTTTATACATTATTCTCCTAAGATAGTATCAAACATTTCATCAACAGAATTCCAATGGGTAACTCTGCCTTTCTCCTTGTCTTCTTCGGCAAGTACCAACAATTGAGGTTCGTTTATTGCTAATGTATTCATACTTACTCCTTTTTAAAAACATTCACCAATTTACAGCAGCAAAAATACGTTTTTTTCTCTAAACTACCAAGTAAATTAAAAGATTTTTTTTATTTTGGTATAGAGTACCCGTTTTTATGTGCTAACTTCATGGATTTACAGTCTCTTGGAGATATGATGGATAGAATGTCCGTTTTCATAACTGATACTGCCCCTATGAGATAGGGGAGGAAAAGAGGATATGTTTGCGATAGCACCGCCCTAACTATATAAGAATAGGTAGTTTGGGCGGTATTACTTAGTGAGGTAAGGATGAATGAACTTTTCGGATAAAGAGTCAAATTTTCGATAGAAAACAAACTCTTTCTTAGTTTTCTATCGAAAAATTAGCTTTTTCTAGTCTTTTAATGTATCCAAAGGTATAACCTTTACTCCATCTACCCTTGATATGGCTTTATCATAAATCATGTTTTCTATAGTTACTTTATATTTTTGCGGCGTTTTACTTTGTATTTTAACGGTAGTTTACTTTGTGTTTTTGCGGTAAATGGTCTCGAATTTTAGCGATAGCACCGCCCTAACTATATAAAAATAGGTAGTTAGGGCGGTGCTATCGCACTTTTTAATGTTCGTTTTCAAAACTGATACTGTCCCCATGAGATAGGGGAGGAAGATGGGGGGATGAACTCCTTTGAGAAGTGTTAACGAATCTAACTGGTAGTTTCTTGGGTGACAACTCAATGTTTTGTGCCGCATCACTCAATGTTTTCTTATCAATACCTCTTCGTTTAAATGATGGAATCACATGGGGGCAGTTTCAGTTTTTCAAATGGACATTAAACTATAGGGTAGAGATAGGCAAGATTTATTAAGGTTGTTAAAATGTAAAGATATTAGTCTTCTTTGCATTTCTCTTTCATATATAGGATATATTATATTCTTATAAGTATATAATATATTAATATATAGATATTTATATATATACTATATTATATATATTATTAATAATATTATCTATATATAATATAGCTTATGTTATGAAGAATGATAGATTGATGTATCTTGAAATAAGTGATACTGTCCCTATGTGAGTAGAAAAAATCTCAATGGGAGTAGAAAGATTCCTGATATGAGTAGAAACTTGCGGAAACGTTTGGTGGTCTTGGATATTTTTCGTAATTTTGTGGTGTGTTGAAAATAACTTCAACCGTCAACTAATAAATACTAAACAAAATGGAAGAAAACAAAGAGAATCAGAAAGATCTTTTGTTTGAAGACGAAGAGGAGGAAGAGGAACTTCCCCCTGCGATGCCGGAAAAACTGCCATCGCTTATCAAGCTCCTAGTGAGTCGTACCCCTGACATCTACAAGCCAGCCGTGGCTCATGCCGTATTCCCATCTCTTGCCGCCCACCTCTATCAGGTAAGCTTCGAGTATGTAGATGGTGTAGAACACGAAGCAACACTGATGAACGTGCTCATGGCCCCCACAGGTGCAGGAAAGAGCTGCGTGAATGCTCCGATCAATCACATCATGGCTGATATCCGTAAGCGGGATGAGGTGAACCTACAGCGAGAGAAAGAGTGGAAGCTGGAGGTGAATACGATGGGTACGCACAAGTATAAGCCGAAGCGTCCTACCGACCTGATGGTGCAGGAAGTGGATCCGGACATGACTTCGGCAGCCTTCGTGCAGCGCATGTATGATGCCAAGGGCCATTTCCTCTACTCCAACATGAACGAGATTGATCAGTGGGATGCCATCGAGGATGGCGGAAAGGGCAAGCAGAGAGGCAGAAAATGGACTATCATGTGCCTCGCCTTTGACCCCGGTAACTCCTTCGGGCAGACCCGCGCCATGCCCGGTTCTGTGAACGAAAGGGTACATATTCTCTATAACTGGAATGCCTGTACCACCATCGGTCACGGTCGTCAGTTCTTCAAGAAGGTGGTATCAGACGGTCCGCTCTCCCGCATCAATTTCTGTACCATTCCGCCCCGTGAAATCGGTTCTGATATGCCGGTGTATGGCGATTATGATGAGGCATTCGATGAGGAGCTTCGTCCTTACATCAATCGCCTGTGCAAGGTGCGCGGCAAGATAGACTGTCCTCAGGCCGTCCGTCTCATCAACGAACTCATGGAGGAATGTCGTGATTTCTCTATCTGCAGTCAGGACCGCATCTACGAGAATTTCTCATTCCGTGCTCTCGTGATAGCTTATCTCAAGGCTTGTGTGCTCTATGTGGCAAACGGTTGCAAGTGGGAGGATGAGATAGATGATTTCATCCGCTGGTCGCTGCATTATGATCTGTGGTGCAAGATGCGCTTCTTTTGGGATCTGATAGATGATGAGAGACATCAGCGTTTCACCTCCCGCGGTCCGCAGAATCTTCTCCAGCAATTGCCTGATGATTTTACCTGGGAGGCATTGGAAAAGCTTCGTGACGAGGCCAACCTGAAGCCTGGCGGTACCCGGGAGATGCTGAAGAGCTGGATGAAGCGAGGGTATCTGAAATATGATGTGGTGAGCAGAAAGACGCTTTTCCGCAAGAGTGCTTTCGGAAAAGCATAGTCGAAAAGTAGAATAAGATGCTCTCAGATAGGGGCAGTTTCAGTTGTTTTTTCAGACATTCAACTGAAGCTGCCCCCTCTTTTTTATATGAAGTTTTGGGAAATGAAAATTTTGGGAAATGAAAATCCCCAACCTGCTAAGAAAAGCGGGTTGGGGAAATTATGATAGATTTCGCTTCCATCAGAAAATATCCGAATGTGAATTAGAGTGGATACTCCTCGAAAGCATAGAGTACAGTGCTTAAATAACGCTCGCCAGTATCTGGCAAGAGGGCTACAATCTTCTTGCCCTTGTTCTCTGGACGCTTCGCAATCTCGGTGGCTGCAAAGGCGGCGGCACCTGATGAGATTCCTACCAAGAGGCCCTCGGTCTGAGCCAAGTCACGACCTGCCTTGATGGCATCATCGTTCTGAATATCCAATACCTCATCGATATATTCTGAAGAGTAGGTCTCTGGAATGAAACCGGCACCAATGCCCTGAATCTTGTGAGGACCGCTCTGTCCGCCGTTCAATACAGGCGATGTGGCAGGTTCTACGGCAATCACCTTCACGTTAGGATTCTGCTCCTTCAGGTACTTGGCGATACCCGAAATGGTTCCACCGGTTCCTACACCGGCTACGAAGATATCAATCTCGCCATCGGTATCAGCCCAGATTTCTGGTCCAGTTGTGGCATAGTGCTTGGCAGGATTGGCTGGGTTGGTAAACTGTCCAAGAATCACGGAACCAGGGATGGAATCGCGGAGTTCCTCGGCAGCCTTGATGGCGCCAGGCATTCCGTCCTTGCCGCTGGTCAGTCTCACTTCTGCGCCGTAAGCCTTCACCAGGTTTCTGCGCTCCACACTCATGGTTTCTGGCATGGTGAGGATGAGGTGGTAGCCCTTTACGGCTGATACCAGAGCCAGGCCTACACCCGTGTTACCGCTGGTTGGTTCGATGATGGTGGCACCTGGTTTCAGAATGCCCTTCTGCTCAGCGTCTTCGATCATCGCAAGTGCGACACGATCCTTTACGCTTCCGCCAGGATTGAAGAATTCTACCTTGGCAATTACAGGAGTCTCCAAACCCTTGGATGCTGAATACTTACCCAATTCTACCAATGGGGTCTTACCGATTAAATCAGTAATCTGCTTATATATCTTTGCCATAACTGTACTCTAATTTAAATCATTGATATTTTTACTTTACGTAGGTAAATGCCTCATCGAGAGCCTCAATCAGGTCGTCGATGTTCTCGATACCGATGCTCAATCGAACGGTAGAAGGATAGATGTGCTGCTCCTCCAATTCCTCTGGGCTCAACTGAGAGTGGGTGGTTGTTGCTGGGTGGATAACCAGTGACTTCACATCGGCTACGTTAGCCAGCAAAGAGAAGATGCGCAGGTGGTCGATGAACTCCCATGCCTCTTTCTCGCCGCCCTTGATATCGAAGGTGAAGATAGAACCACCGCCGTTAGGGAAGAGCTTCTTGTAAAGCTCGTGGTCTGGATGAGAAGGAACGGCTGGGTGATTAACCTTAGCCACCTTAGGGTTGTTCTCCAGATACTCTACCACCTTCAATGCATTCTGTACGTGACGCTCTACACGGAGGCTCAATGTCTCCAAGCCCTGAAGAAGAATCCAGGCATTGAATGGAGAGATGGTTGCACCGGTATCACGAAGGATGACCGCACGGATTCTGGTTACGAAGGCTGCTGCTCCGGCTACATCTGCGAATACGGCACCATGATAAGATGGGTCTGGCTTGGCGAGAGTAGGGAACTTGTCGGCATTCGCCTTCCAGTCGAACTTACCGCCATCTACGATGACACCACCGAGAGATGAACCGTGACCGCCGATGAACTTGGTAGCAGAGTGAACCACGATATCTGCTCCGTGCTCGATAGGACGGATGAGGTATGGGGTGCCGAAGGTGTTGTCGATAATCAATGGGATGTTGTGGCGATGAGCAATCTCTGCCAACTTATCGATATCTGTTACATCAGAGTTAGGATTTCCGAAGGTCTCTGCATAGAGTGCCTTGGTATTGTCCTGGATGGCAGCCTCTACCTGCTCGAAGTTGCGAGGATCTACGATGGTGTAGCTGACACCCTGTGTGGATAATGTATGAGTGATGAGGTTATAAGTACCACCGTAGATGTTGTCGGCAGCTACGATGTGGTCGCCATTCTGAAGGATGTTCTGCAGAGCGTAGGTAACGGCGGCAGCACCAGAAGCGACAGCCAAACCTGCTACACCACCTTCGAGGGCAGCTACACGGTCTTCGAATACACCCTGAGTAGAGTTGGTCAAGCGACCATAGATGTTACCTGCGTCACGGAGTCCGAAGCGATCGGCAGCGTGCTGAGAGTTGCGGAACACGTAACTTGTGGTCTGGTAGATAGGCACCGCACGTGCGTCGGTAGCTGGATCTGGATTTTCCTGACCTACATGCAACTGAAGTGTCTCAAAGCGAAGTTTCTTTTCTGTACTCATAATCTATGTCCTTTCTTTAATTTTACGTTAATATTCAATCTTATTCATTTATATAAATTGCCGCCCAGAAATCAGATAGACTGTTTGTTCTGATTGACGCTGCAAAGGTACGGCGATTTTTTGGATTCTGAAATAGCATATGAGTAGTATTCCTGCTACCACGTTTGTGGTATTCGGGCATTTTTTAGCAGAAAAATGGGCAAAATTCCCGAATTTGGCCGAATATTTTTCCCGAATTTGGCCGTTTTTAATTCCCGAATTTGGCAGAATAAAAAACTGTCCTCATCTGAATGGGGGTATCAGATGGGGACAGTTTCAGTTATGTTTTGCTACATTACAGCTATATTTCTGCTACATTGCAGCTATGTTACAATCTAAATCCTAAGCCGATGGTCATCGGGTAGCACTCGGGAGCCTTGGTCTTGTTGAGCAGCGGGGTTACTCCGGCACGGGCGTAGAGCATCACTCCTGAGTAGCCGGCACGGGCTTCCAGGTTCAGGCCGATAGGGTTGAGGTTGATATCGCCCGTTTCGGTATGCTTGTGCTTGCCTATGAAGTAGCGGGAATGCTCGTGCCAGCGGTATTCTACTGATGGACCTAACGCCAGGAATGCATCATGGCATCCTATGCGCTTCTGCCACTCCAGCATGATAGGCAGGCGGAGCACATTGTAGCTGATATAGCTTTTCTTCAGCGTCTCGCCTTCTATCGGAGTCATTGAAGATACCCCGTTTTGGGTGCTTAATACATAATTATCCTTGAAATGGTGGTGTACCTGTCCGATGGAGAGAGAGGAGGTGAGCGCCATTTCGTTGGAAAGGCGGAAGCAGAGACTGGTGAGGGTGATGCCCCATTCCCACGACTTGGAGTCGCGACTGTGCATCTCGTTGTTGCCTCCCATGCTTCCCCTGCTGCCTGGCAACTGGCTGCAGCCGAAGAAGAAGGTTGGATAATGACTCTCCAGACTGCGCTTGCGCTTGCTCAAGGTCTGAGGGATGAATGGTGAGGTGACAAATACCTTTTCTACTTCCTGACCATCTACGAATTGGGTTTCGGAAATCTTGGTCATCTCGTTCATCTCGTTGCCGTTCATCTTATATATCTTCACAGAAGTCTGTTCGCCATCCTGCTTGATGACGATGTTCTGGTCGTTCACTCTGATTGTGGTGTCGTTAGCCTCTACCGAGGCTGGTGCACTGTTGCTGTTGGTTTCAGCAAGGGCGAAGGCTGGCATCATGGCAGCCATCATCATTACGTTTTTGATATTCATAATACTTTATTTTATGTTGTTTCTTATTCTTATTGAGAAGATTCCAGAAGGAAAATGCTGTTGCTATCTTCTGGAATAGCAGAGTTTCATGATATCTTCGGGCGACAGGTCGCCTTCGATATAAATCACGGTTCCCTTGCTTTCACTCGGATTACTGAAGAGGATGAAGCGGTTGTCGCCATTGCTCAAGGGTGCCATCATGTAATAGCCGCTCACCATCTTGCCATTCTCCACCACCTCTCTAATTTTCTTCGCAGCCTTGCGGTCGGACTTCAGATAGTGGGCTATTTCCGTGGCATGGTACTTATATACCAGGCTCTTGTATATCTTGAGTTTGTAACCTTTGAGTTGCGTATTCTGCATCGTAACCATCTTGCATCCCTTGGCGTGTCCGAAGCGTTGGAATATACTTTTTACGTACAGCCCCTCCTGGGCATTAGCCGAAATCGAGGCTACCACGATAAGAAGCAGTCCGATGAAGAAGCGTTTTATCAAGTTGCATCGTTTCATATTCTATACCTTATTATATATATTATACTTTATAGTTTGATTGTTTCATCTAAAAGATGAATTTATTGTTTCATCATATCCAGGGCACTGAATGGATCTTCGGAATCTGCCGAAACATCATCCAGGGCATCCAGGGCTTCGTTATGAACGAACTCCTGGTCGGTATAAACCTTTCCATCGATAACTGCATAACATTCAGGCTGAGGCTGGGCTATCTTCTGGATGCCTACAATCAGGAATGCGATGATAGCGGCGGCTGCCACAGAAGTGCCGAAATATTTGAGCCATCTGCTTCGAGAAGCTTTCTTCTTCGAGATTTCCTCTTCTTCCTTCCTTTCGATATCCTCCTTTGCAATATCTTTCTTTTCGAAATCCTCCTCCTTCTCTTCTTCTTCTTTTAGAATTTGAGAAAGATTCATCTGTTCGAATCCGATATAGCTGAAGAGGGCGCGATAGGATTCCCATTCTTCCGGAATATCATTGCCATGCTCTTCGAAATATTTTCTGAGCGTTGCCTCTTCCTCATTGGATGTGGCACCATCCATATACTTGTCGAGCAAGTTCTGTATTCTTTTTATTTCATCATTCATAACTTTTCCTCCTTCTTTATTTTGTTCTGTTTCACGATATTCATATAGGTCTCTCTGATTTTGAGCCGGGCTCGGGAGAGATTCTTTCGGAGATTATCAGCTGTGCATCCCGTTATCTGCATGATTTCATCGGCAGTATAGCCTTCTATCTCCTTCATGCGGAATATCTGCTGCTGCAAGGGCGGAAGCTGTGCCACTATCTGCTTGATGAGGTTTACCTCGTCCCGTTGCTCTGCCCGCCGGTCTTCTATGGGTACTTCCATCACCTTGTCGGTGGTGAAGTTCCGCTCCTCATGTCGGCACTGGTCATAAAACTTGTTGCGCATGATGGTGATGGCGAGCGCCTTGAGGTTATCTTCTGCCTGGATATTCTGGCGCATGTCCCACAGCCTGAGCATGACTTCCTGCACGAGGTCTTCGGCATTGTCGTCACTCTCAGTCAACCTTAACGCATACGCTTTCAAGTTGCTGCGCATCGGTAGGATGATATGTTTGAATTCTTCTGTTCTCATAACCTTTACACTCTATAGACGTATGAAATTGAAAAATCGGACATCTTAAAAAAGATTTTTTTCAAAAAATGCTTTCTTTTTTCAAAGAAAAATGTTATTTTTGCAGTCATAAACATAAAATTTAGCAATCGAAGACATAAAATTTTTCAATCGAAAACATTAAAAAACTGAATGGCTTATGGCATCAATAGTTTCTATTATTCCCATCGTGTTGCTGTTCATCCTGATGCTCGGCTTCAAGATGGCAGGTCATAAAAGCGCCTTGCTGACGCTCGTAGTTACCGTGTTGCTTGCTCTCTTCGCTGCTTCGCCGCTGGGCATGATAGCCCCGGAACATGCGGAGGACAGCGTGATCGCCCTGACGGGATGGGCGGTGGTGGAAGGCATCCTGAAGGCGGTATTCCCGATTCTCATCATCATCCTGATGGCTATCTACAGCTATAATATCCTCGTGGAAAGCAAGCAGATTGAGGTAATCAAAAGGCAGTTTACATCGATTACCGATGATAAGGGACTGCTCGTGCTGCTCCTCGTATGGGGATTCGGCGGACTGCTCGAAGGTATGGCGGGCTTCGGAACGGCGGTGGCGATACCTGCTGCCATCCTCATCGGACTCGGCTTCAAACCGATGTTCTCGGCTCTGGTATCCCTGATTGGTAATACCGTGGCTACGGGATTTGGTGCCGTGGGCGTGCCGGTTACTACGCTCTGTAATGAGGTGGCTGAAAGCGGATCGGCTTCGGCGGCACAGATTTGTGAGACTTCGGCTTTCGCCATTATCCAGCTGGCACCTCTCTTTATCATCCTGCCTTTCATCATCCTGACGCTTACCGATAAGCACAATCTTATCAAGAATCTCATCATCGCCCTCTGGGTGGGAGTGATTTCCGTGGTAGTGCAGTTTGTATGCGGCTATTATCTCGGTTCGGAGACTCCTGCCATCATCGGCTCGCTGGCAGCCATTATTGCCATCATCGCATACGCCAAGGTATTTGCCAGAAAGAGCAAGGTGCAGGATAGGGAAACCTTTACGCTTGCCGAGAGCCTGAAGGCATGGAGCGTTTACCTCTTTATATTGATATTCATCCTGGTTTCCGGAGCACTCTGTCCTCCGGTCAATGCTTTCCTCAAGAGTCATCTGGTGAGTGCGGTTCATCTGCCTGTGCTCGACAGCACCTTTAAGTTTGGCTGGATTTCCAATGCGGGCCTGATGCTCTTCCTGGGTGCTACGATTGGTGGATTGGTTCAGGGATTGAGCCTCAAGAGACTGATGGTGATTCTTGCCCGTACCACGGTGAATCTGCGCAAGACGGTGGTGACCATCTGTTCGCTGATAGCCCTGGCAAGTGTGATGAACTATTCGGGAATGATTACTTCCATCGCCTCAGGTCTGGTGGCTGTAACGGGAAATTTCTATCCTCTGGTTGCGCCGATGATTGGTGCCATCGGAACCTTCGTTACGGGTTCTGATACCTCTTCGAATATCCTCTTTGCCAAGCTTCAGGCTCATGTAGCCAACCAGTTGGGAATGACAGGACAGAGCACATTCTTTGGTATGGAGGGCGGTCAGGAGAACTGGCTGGTTGCTGCCAATACCACGGGAGCCACGGGTGGCAAAATGATCAGTCCGCAGAGCATCGCCATCGCTACTGCAGCCTGCGATATGGAGGGAAAGGATGGAGAGATTCTCCGTTCGGCAATCCCATACGCCCTGCTGTATATCGTATTGGGCGGATTGATGGTTTACTTCGGTTGCTGATATTTTTTTCTTATATAGCAAAAAAACTGTCCTCATCTGTTATCTCAGATGGGGACAGTTTCAGTTTTATAAATCGACATTAAAGCTATCTAAGCATGTCTTTTCTCGTAAGCCAGACTGTGGTCGTGCTTGTCGATATCATGCTTCGACTTACTCTTTACTACGAGCCATACGCCTGAGAATACGAGGATGGCGGCAATCGCCTGCATACCCTTGAATACGGCGAGACCTACGATGACACTCACGGTGACTGATACCAGCGGCTGCACATAATTATATACTGATACCACGGTAGGGCGCAGAGTCTTCTGACCAATCATCATGCAGATGTAGCCCAGATACGTGCCGAATAGAACTACGTAGCCCGTTTCCCACCAGGTGCTCATCGGAACATGGGCAAAGTCGATGCTCATCACGTGACTGATGGTGAAAGGCCATATCAGGACCGTTGCCCAGAGGAACATCCACTTGTTGATGGTGAAGAGCGAATACTTAGACAGCAGGTTCTTGAAGAGCGACAGATAGAGGGCGAAGGAAAGCTGAGCCGACATACAGAGCAGGTCGCCCCAGATGTTTCCCACCTTGGCATTGCCAGCCGTAGCACTTGTCATGATGATGATGACGGCACCAGCACATCCCATCAGTACACCGAGCGCCTTCTTCCAGGTGATAGGCTCCTTCAAAATCAGGAAGGAGAGAACCATGGCGAAGATAGGCATCGAGGTGGTCATAATGCTGGAATTGCTAGGCGAGGTCATGTTCAGACCGATGGTGTAAGAACACTGGTTGAACACGAGGGCAAAGAGTCCTGCTGCAGCAAACTTGAAGATATCTTTTACTGGAACATGCTCTTTCTTGGTGAAGAGCGAGGTGAGCCAGAAGAGAATGGCGCCACCCAATACGCGGAAGCTCACCAGGTCGATGCCGTCGATGCCGTGAAGCATGGCATCCTTGCCTACGGGAGCCATCAGTCCCCAGAATGCGCCGGAACAGAAGAGGCACAGGTGAGCGATAAGAGGTCGTTTGTTATCCATTTTTCCTTATTTCTATTTAAATCTTCTTTATTTTGAATAAAATCGAGTGCAAAGGTACAAAAATTCGAGGAAATTTGCTATATTTGCGGTATATTTTTTAGAAGTTAAAGAAGTTAAGAAGTTAAGACTATCGTCTTTTTCAGTTCTTGACTATTAAAGATAGGAGAATATCTTATGCAGAAATATGCTGATTATATCAAACAGATAGAGATAGAATCTCTCTGGAGCGGTACCAAACATATTCTTTGGAACCTCGACCGCCGTGTCAATATCCTGAGTGGTGTAAACGGCGTGGGCAAGAGTACTATATTGAATAAGGTGGTAAAGGGCCTGGCGGCTGGCGGCGAATTCCCTAGTCACATGATCAAGGGCGTGCATCTGAAGGTGGAGCCGGAGGAGGCGAAGTGGATTAGATATGATGTAATCCGATCGGTAGATAGACCATTGATGAATGCCGAGATGATCAACAAGATAGACCTCACCCTGGTTACCGAACTCGACTGGCAACTCTTCCAGCTGCAGCGCAAGTATCTGGATTATCAGGTGAACATCGGTAACCGCATCATCGCCGTGCTTCAGAGCGGCGAACCGGATGCAGCCTTCAAGGCTCAGCAGCTGAGCGAACCGAAGAAGATGTTCCAGGATATCGTAGATGGTCTTTTCAAGGATACCGGCAAGACCATCATCCGTACTGCCAACGAAATCCGCTTCAACCAGATAGGTGAGCAGCTCTCGCCTTATCAGCTCTCGGCTGGTGAGAAGCAGATTCTCGCCATCCTCCTTACCGTGCTGGTGGAGGACAACCAATCTTATGTCCTCTTTATGGATGAGCCGGAAATCAGCCTTCACTTCGAATGGCAGAAGCAGCTCATCGGTCTGGTGCTGAAACTCAATCCGAACATCCAGATCATCATGACCACCCACAGTCCTGCCGTGGTGATGGACGGATGGACAGACCGGGTGACGGATGTGAGCGACATCACGATATAAGTGAAAAAGAAGTATTATGGCTAAACGTTTAACCGATAATATCAACTCCCTCTACTTCGAGGCCGCCAACAAGATGACCTCGAAGAAGGCTCGACGCAAGATAGTGGCTTACGTCGAGAGCTACGATGATGTCTTCTTCTGGCGGTCGGTGCTGGGAAAGTATGAGGATGAGACACGCTATTTCGAAATCCTGCTTCCTACCCGCAACAACCATCTCGACCGTGGCAAGAAGGCGGCTATCGGCAATATGCTCAAGGGGGTGGGCAAGGATATGATTGCCTGTGTGGATGCCGACTATGATTTCCTGCGGCAGGGTACTACCGAGGCTTCGCAGCTGATGCTGGAGAATCCTTATATCTTCCATACTTACGCTTATGCCATCGAGAATTTCCAGTGTTATTCCAAGGGTTTGCACGAAACCTGCGTGATGGTGACGTTGAACGATACCCATATCTTCGATTTCGAAAGATTCATGGAGGCGTATTCCCGTACGATATGGCCGCTCTTCGTGTGGCATCTTCTCTTCTATATCCGTCATCGCAAGATGTCGATGCATTTTGATATGGCAGAGTTCGACAAGGTCATCGTATTGCCATCGGTCAGAATCCAGGACCCTCAGCAGGCTATCAATTATCTTGCCAAGAAGGTGAGGGCGAAGCTTTTCCAGCTGGAGCGCCGCTTCAAGACGTTCAAGGATGAGCTGCCGGATATGATCCAGTATCTGAATAATCTGGGGGTAAACGAGCATAACACCTATTTATATATACAGGGTCATCATCTTTTCGACCTGGTGGTTTGCCCTTTGGTGCAGACGGTCTGCGATACCCTGCGCAATGTAAGGGAGAATGAAATCCGTGATAGGGCAGTTCATTCCGAGCAGGCACGCACCGAGATGGCATGCTATGAGAACAGTCTGGGCAAGGTGAAAATGATGATGAAGAAGAATACCTTCTACCAGTTCTCTCCGGAATTCCAGAAGATACAGGCGGATGTGGCGAAGTATCTGGAACAATCATCCTGAAATGAAATTGCAGAAATAAACTCTTTATATCGAAATAAAAAATGCGAGCCGGAAATGGCCCGCATTTTTTATTTTGATATCTTATTCTTATACGTATGTCTCCAGGAACTTCAAGGTTCCTTCTACCTTCAATGTCTGGGTAGAGGCAGGAACTACGATGCTCTCGCCACCCTGGAGCGTAATCTCGTTACCCTCGTTGTCGGTAATCTTAGCCTCACCCTTCAAGCCAATCAGAATCACGAAGCTGTCCAACTCTGAATAATCCATGGTCATTGGCTCATCGAGATCATAAACGGCTGTGGTGAAGTAAGGGCACTGTACCATGCTAACACCCTGGTTCTTGGCAGGAGTGTAGTTCTGGCGATAGTCTGCCAATACGGTGTAATCGATGCACTCGGCAGCCTCCTTGGTGTGGAGCTGGCGATAGTTGCCATCCTTGTCCTTGCGCTTGAAGTCGTAGATACGATAGGTTACATCGCTGGTCTGCTGAATCTCGGCAACGAAACAGCCTGTTCCGATGGCGTGGATTCTGCCGGCTGGGATAAAGAAGCAGTCGTCCTCCTTTACGTTATACTGAGCCAGGGCATCGGTGATGGTATCATTCTCCACCATCTCCTTGTACTGCTCAGGAGTAATCTGCATCTTCAAGCCGTTGTAGAGCTTGGCATCCGGCTCGCTTGGCAGCGCATACCACATCTCGGTCTTGCCGCGCTCCTTACCCTGCTTCTTGGCAATTTCGTCATTAGGATGTACCTGGATAGAAAGGTCGGTATTGGCATCGATAAACTTGATGAGCAGTGGAAACTCGTTTCCAAAACGCTTATAGTTATCTGCACCGAGGAATTTCTCCTTCAATTCAGCAACAACCTCATTGAGCTTCTTGCCCTTCATCTCGCCGTCGGCTACGATGCTCTCGTTGCCAGGAACACCTGAGATTTCCCAACTCTCGCCAACTTTCTCCTGTTTGATGTCAAGATGCTTGAAGGCGATGATCTTGTTTCCACCCCAGATGGTGGACTTCAATAGCGGTTCAAATTTTAATGGTTTCATAATTTTATTGAATTAGTTGATTAAATGTTTATTGTCTAGAATTTCCTGTACCTGTCTCCTGCAGAAACTAGTTTTCTCTCCAGAAGGCAGGTGTAAAGATCACCAGTACGCTGAATATCTCCAGACGTCCGATGAGCATCATCAGCGAGCAGAACCATTTTGCCATATCCGGCAGTTCGCTCCACGACATCGTCGGACCAATCTCCGTACCCAGCGTCGGACCTACGTTGCCCACACAGCTCAGGGTGATGGTGATGGCATTGGTGTTGTCGATGCCCATGGCTATCATGGTGAAGGAGATGACCAGGCAGATGATGAGATACGTGGTGAGGAAGGCGAGTAGCGTAACCCGCTTCTGCATCGGCACGTTCACACCGTCAATCTTCAGAGGCAGTACCGCATTAGGATGCAGAATCTGGCGGAATTCATTCTTCACCATTCTTACCAGCATCACGGCGCGGATACATTTCAAACCTCCACTCGTACTGCCCGAGCAGGCTCCGAAGAACATGCAGGCTGCCAATATCACCCAGGTGACATGAGGCCAGAGGGCTGCATCATCATTAAACAAGCCTGTGGTGGTGATGAATGAAACCACCTGGAAGACGGCGCTGCGGAAGGCATGCTCCATATCGTAGTTGCGCATCGCTATCAGCTCTACCATGATGAAAGCCGTAAAGGCGGTGACGAGGAACATATAGAACTTGAACTCCGAGTTCTTGAACAGATCTTTGATCTTAAACTTGATGACTGCTGCATAGAGCAGGGTGAAGTTCACTCCTGAGAGGAAGCAGAAGAATGCACAGATGTATTCCAGCGCCGGCGAATGGAAGAACTCGGTACTGCTGTTGTGGGTGGAGAAACCACCCGTAGCCGTAGTGGTCATCGCATAGTTGAAACTGTCGAAGAGATTCATTCCTGCCACATAGTAGGATACGATGCAGGCGATGGTGAGCATCAGATAGATACTCCAGATCCATTTTGCCGAAGTGGAGAGTCGGGGATGCAGCTTGGTCTTGATAGGACCCGTAGCCTCGGCGGCAAACACCTTGGTCTGTCCTCCTACAAGCGATGGCAGCAGGGCGATGGTGAAGAACACGATTCCCAAACCGCCTATCCACTGGGTGAGCGATCGCCAGAACAGCAATCCGTGTGGGAAGCACTCCACATCATCCAGGATAGTGGCTCCCGTGGTGGTGAATCCCGACATCGTCTCGAAGTAGGCATCCGTAAAGTTATTGATGTAACCGCTGACCATGAAGGGCAGGGTGCCGAAGAGACTGAAGATGATCCATGAGAGCGATACCACGAGGTAGGCGTCACGGCGCGACATCGAATTGTCTGCTCCGTGTCCTTTCCATTTCAGGATGAGTCCGCCGCCGATGGTGGTCAGTGTGGCTACCACGAAAGCGAAGATGTCGTCCTGCTGGTAATAGTATGCCACCAGCAGACTGACGAAGAGCAGGAATGCCTCGATGAAAAGCAACTGTCCCAGTATCTTGTATATCAACTTACTGTTTATCATTCCCTCTTGTCTTTATACCTTATTATATATATCATATCTGTCTTTATACCTTATTATATATAGAGACTAAATGAAATATTTCTCAATTTTCTTCATATTGATGTTGTGGCAGAATACCATTACCGAGTCGCCCGGTTCTATCTGGGTGTTACCCGAAACCAGCATTCCTTCGCCGTTTCTCACCAGACCACCGATGGTAACACCGATAGGCATTCCCAGGTCTTTCACCGGTTTTTGGGTAACCTTGGAATCTTCCTTGGCGATGAATTCAGCTACATCGGCATTGGCACTCATCAGGAATCTTACGTTCATCACGTCGGCATCAAGCATCATCTGATAGATGTAGCTGGCAGCAATCATCTTCTTGTTGATGATGGTACCGATATCCAGACTTTCTGCCATGCTCACGTAATCCACGTTTTCTACGGCAGCCACGGTCTTGCGTACACCCATTCTCTTGGCGGTGAGGCAGGCGAGGATATTGGTTTCCGCATTTCCCGTCAGCGCCACGAAAGCCTGGGTGCTTCTGATTCCTTCCTCTGTGAGGAGAGGAATGTCGCGGCCATCGCCGTGGATGATAAGGATATGATTGTCGTCGAGGATATCGTTGAGATATTCGCAGCGATTCTCATCCTTCTCGATAATCTTGCACTCCATGTATTCCGGCATCTTCTTCACGGCTCTTACGGCAGTGCGTCCGCCACCCATCACCATCACGTTCTTCACATCTACATAATGCTCCTTTCCCACAATCTTGCGGATGTAGGGAATGTAGTTGCGGGTGGTCATGAAGTAGGCGAGGTCGTAGAGCTTCAGCTCATCGTTACCACCCGGGATGATGGTTTCGCTGCCTCGCTTGATGGCTACCACGTGGTAAGGGTCGTTGGGACCGCTGATGTTCTTGAGCGGCTCGTTGAGGATCTCGCATCCCTCACGCAGCTTGATGCCGAGCATCACGAGGGCGCCGTCGTGCACATCCCAGCGCTGGCGCACCCAACTCATCTTGAGTCCATTGTTGATATCTACGGCAGCGAGCATCTCTGGATAGATGAGCTTGCTGATACCGAGTTCCTTGAAGAATTCCTGTGCCTGCGGTTCCATGTATTCCGGATTATCCACACGTGCCACGGTGCGCTTGGCACCGAGATTCTTGGCAAGGATGCTGGAGGTGATATTGGTACTCTCCACCGGGGTGACCGCGATGAAGAGATCCGTATCCTGAACACCGGCATCCCTCAGGGTCTGCAGACTGGTAGGTTTTCCTATCATGGTGAGCAGATCGCAGTCGGAGCCGATGCTTGCCAGGCGCTCTTCGCTTTCATCGATGAGTGTAATCTCCTCCTGGCTGCGCGACAGGAGTCGCGCCAGGTGGGTACCGATGGCATAGGCGCCAGCTATGATGATTTTCATATTGATGGATATTTAAATTTCGATGCTCTATTTTCCGATAATGGCATTCTTGATGCTCTCGTGGTCGAGATGTACAATCTCGCGCAGCTGTTCTACGGTGCCATGCTCCACAAATTCGTCTGGTAATCCCAGGCGGGTTATCTGTGGCTGATAGCCGTGGTCGCTCATCCATTCGAGTACGGCAGATCCCATTCCGCCCATTCTTGCACCATCTTCTATGGTCACGATGCGCTTGAACTTCTTGCCCACCTCGGTGAGGATGTTTTCATCCAGCGGCTTCACAAATCGCATATCGTAGTGTGCAACGCTTATCTCCGTTTCCTTCTCTACCTCTTCGATGGCCTGGATGGCATCGTTTCCGATAGGACCGATGGTGAGCACGGCTACATCTTCTCCGTCTTTCAGCTTTCTGCCGGTACCGGTCTTGATTTCCTCCATCTTGTTGCGCCAATCTACGAGCACACCGCAGCCACGAGGATAACGGATCACGTAGCTTCCGTGGTCTGGCAGCTGGGCTGAATACATTAGGTTGCGCAGTTCGTGCTCATCCATCGGCGAAGCGATGGTGAGATGCGGAATAGGACGCAGGGCTGCCAGGTCGAAGGCGCCATGATGGGTAGGACCATCTTCTCCTACCAGTCCGGCACGGTCGAGGCAGAGCACTACAGGCAGGTTGAGGAGTGCCATATCGTGGATGATATTGTCGTAGGCACGCTGTGCAAACGAACTGTAGATGTTGCAGAAAGGAATCAGTCCATCCTTTGCCATACCACCCGAGAAGGTGACTGCATGACCCTCGGCGATACCTACGTCGAAGGTGCGGTTTGGCATCGCCTTCATCATGATGTTCATAGAGCATCCGGTAGGCATGGCTGGCGTCACGCCTACAATCTTAGGGTTCTGCTCGGCAAGTTCCAGCAGGGTATTTCCGAAGACATCCTGGAACTTAGGAGGCTTGTTGCTGTTGTCGGCAATGATTCTCTCGCCGGTTTCCGGGTCAAACTTGCCTGGTGCATGCCAGATGGTAGCACACTTCTCGGCTGGTTCGTATCCCTTGCCCTTGGTGGTATGCAGGTGGAGCAGCTTAGGGCCTTTCATGCTTCTGAGCTGCTTCAGGATTCTTACCACTTCCTTGACATCATGACCGTCGAATGGTCCGAAGTATCGGATGTTCATTCCCTCGAAGATATTCTGCTGATGGCTTAATACCGACTTGAAGGCATTGTTCAGCCGGATGATGCCGTTCTTGCGGTTATCATTGAGAATACCCTTGGAGTGGAGCCACTGCGAAGCCTTGAAGCGAATCTTGTTGTAGGTCTCGTTGGTGTCGAGCTGGAGGAGATACTTCTCCATGCCACCCACGGCACGGTCGATGCTCATATCATTATCGTTGAGGATGATGAGCATATCGTTTGGTGTACTTGATACATTGTTGAGTCCTTCGAAAGCTAAACCACCGCTCATCGCACCATCGCCGATAACGGCTACTACGTGGCGGTCTTTGTTGCCTGTTTCGCGTGCTGCCACCGCCATACCCAGAGCTGCCGAGATAGAGTTGCTGGCATGTCCGCAGGTGAAGGTGTCGTATTCACTTTCAAGCGGTGTTGGGAATGGACGGATGCCATGGAGCTTTCTGTTGGTGCAGAATGCCTCACGTCTTCCTGTCAGAATCTTATGTCCGTATGCCTGATGGCCTACATCCCAGACGATGCGGTCTTCAGGGGTATTGTACACGTAGTGTAAAGCTACGGTGATTTCCACAACACCCAAAGAGGAAGCAAAATGGCCAGGGTTTACAGCCACTTCGTCGATGATGTCTTCTCTCAATTCTTTGCATACCTCTGGCAACTGATTAATGCTCAGTTTGCGCAAATCATTAGGATATTTGATGTTGCTTAACAGACTAAACTTACTTTTGTCCATAATTTAATAATTTTATAAGTGCAAAGGTAATGCTTTTTTTCATAAAATAACATTTTTATGGGGAGAATTTCGCTTTTTTCGATAATTCTTTGTATTTTTGCAAAAAATTAGGAAGGAATCAGTAAAAGGAGAGGAACCTTTCGTTCTATCCGGTTGCGCTTTTCCTGTAAATAAGTAACTAAACATAAAGATTAAATAAATGAAAAAGAACCTATTCTTTGTGGGAGCCTTGATGATGGCTTCCCTCTCGATGATGGCGCAGACCAAGAATGGCGGCATCAATCAGACTATGCTCCAGCAGATGGAGAAAAGCCAGACTGGCGGTGTGACCAACAAGGCTTTGTTTAACGCTATCGCTGGCAACAACATCGATGATCTCGTGAAGAATCATGCGAATGAGGCTCCGGTAGATACTCATTTCAGTATCGAGACTCCTTCTCAGAGCATCCATAACCAGAAGAGTTCCGGACGTTGCTGGATGTTCAGCGGCTTCAATGTACTCCGTTCCAACTTTGCTGTCAACGACAAGCAGGGTAGAGTAGTAGAGTTCTCTCAGGACTATCTTTTCTTCTACGACCAGCTGGAGAAGGCTAACCTGATGCTCCAGGGTGTCATCGACCTCGGCAAGAAGAGCCTGGAGGATCCTCAGGTGCAGTTCTTCTTCAAGAATCCGCTCAATGACGGTGGTACTTTCTGCGGTGTTGCCGACCTAGCTAGCAAGTACGGTCTCGTACCAATGAGTGCTCAGCCAGAGACTTATTCCAGCAACAATACTTCCAAGATGAGCCGTCTCATCAGCAGCAAGCTCCGCGAGTATGGTCTCGAACTCCGCAAGATGGTAGCCCAGGGCAAGAAACCTGCTGCTATCCAGGCTCGTAAGACAGAGATGCTCGCTCAGGTTTATCACATGCTCAGCCTTACTCTGGGTGAGCCGGTGAAGGAGTTTACCTATGCATTCCGCGACAAGGACGGCAAGCAGGTAGGCGAGGCTAAGAAATATACTCCTAAGAGTTTCTATGAGGAGACTGTTGGCAAGGACCTCAACGGTACCTTCCTGATGGTGATGAACGACCCACGTCGTCCTTATCACAAGACATACGAGGTAGAGTACGACCGCCACACCTACGATGGTCATAACTGGAAGTACCTGAACCTGCCTGTGGAGGAGATTGCTCAGCTCGCCATCGCTTCCCTGAAGGATGGTCATAAGATGTATTCCAGCTACGATGTGGGTAAGCAGCTCGACAGAAAGCGTGGCTATCTGGCACTCGACAACTTCGATTATGGCAGCCTCTTCAACACTTCATTCCCAATGAACAAGGCAGACCGTATCGCTACTTTCGAGAGCGGTTCTACCCATGCCATGACTCTGACTGCGGTAGATCTCGATGCTGCCGGCAAGCCTGTGAAGTGGAAGGTGGAGAACAGCTGGGGTGCTGACAATGGTTTTGGTGGATGCTTCATCATGACCAACGATTGGTTCAATGAGTACATGTTCCGCCTGGTAGTAAACAAGAAGTATGCTTCTGAGCAGCTTCTGAAGGAATTCGACCAGAAGCCAACCATGTTGACTCCTGACGATCCTTTGTTCCAGTTGGAGGATTAATACCTATCTTATTATGTTAGAGAAAAATAAGCGGGAGCGCATCATTGCGCTCGTCAACAAGGAAGTTGTGCCTGCCATCGGATGTACCGAACCGATGGCTGTGGCTCTCTGTACAGCTAAGGCTGCTACCACTCTGGGTAAGCGTCCGGAGCGCATCGAGGTACGCTTGAGTCCCAATATGCTCAAGAATGCGATGGGTGTGGGTATTCCAGGAACTGGTATGATCGGTCTGCCTATCGCAGTTTCGCTCGGCGCCCTCATCGGAAAGCCAGAGTATGAACTCGAGGTTCTCAAGGATCTTACTCCTGATACCCTGGAGCTGGGCAAGCAGTATATTCAGAATGCTGACATCAACATCAAGCTGAAGCAGGGCGATGTAGATAAACTCTATATCGAGGTAATCTGCTATGCCGGCAACGGCAGGGCTACAGCTATCATTGCCGGTTCTCATACCAACTTTGTGTATGTAGAGCGCAATGGTGAGGTGGTTTTCGACAAGCGTGATGGAGCTGCGGCTGATGTGGAGGATGACGATATCCAGTTGAATCTCCGCTTGGTTTACGAATTCGCAACCACTGCTCCGCTCGATGAGATTCGCTTCATCCTCAAGACCAAGGAATATAATATGAAGGCTGCCGAGGAATCTATCAAGGGCAACTATGGCCACTGTCTGGGTAAGACGATGGACCGTCCTTTGAGCCGTGGTATCTTCGGCAACAACATTTTCTCGCATATCCTCTCACGCACCGCTTCTGCCTGTGATGCCCGAATGGGTGGAGCCATGATTCCGGTGATGAGCAACAGTGGCAGTGGTAACCAGGGTATCTGTGCCACCAATCCGGTGGTGGTTTATGCCTTGGAAAACGAGAATACCGAGGAAGAGCTGATTCGTGCCTTGATGCTCAGTCATTTAACGGCTATCTATATCAAGCAGAGCCTGGGTAAGCTTTCTGCTCTCTGCGGTTGCGTGGTAGCCAGCACGGGTAGCAGTTGCGGTATCACCTATCTGATGGGTGGTGATTTTACCCGAATCTGCAACTCTGTCAAGAATATGGTGGCAAACCTTACCGGTATGATCTGTGATGGAGCCAAGCCAAGCTGCGCCCTGAAGATTTCATCGGGTGTGAGTACAGCCTTGCTTTCTGCTCTTCTTTCCATGGAGGGTAAGTGCGTAACTTCTGCCGAGGGTATCGTGGATGATGATGTGGATAAGTGTATCCACAACCTCACCTCTATCGGTGCCGATGCGATGAAGACCACCGATGATATGGTGCTTGATATCATGACGCATAAATAATTAGGTATCATGACGCATAAATAAATAGAAGTGTAGATTTTACGTTATTTATAAATGGAAGACCATAAAGGCTCGCAAGAATCTCTCTTGTGAGCCTTTTTTGGGAATGTTTTTCTACTTTTTGCTTAAAAAGTCTTAAAATAATGAATTTTGTTTCATTAAAAACCAGTTCGTATTAAAATTTAATATATCTTTGCAGCGGCTAACTTAAATTAATAAGGATTAAATAACATTGGCTAACTTCAATAAGTAAGCCGAATAACATCGGCTGAATTAAATGATTGGACCAAATAACATTTTTTAAACTATATCTTATGATTAGACAACTATTCACAGTAAGTACTATGATTATGGCTCTTGGTATGACTCCTACTCACGCATATGGGGGGGTGACTCGTATCCAGGAAACTAATCAGTCCAAGAACGGACAATGCACTGGTACCATTATTGACCCTACAGGTGAGCCAGTAATTGGTGCTACAGTTACAGTTAAAGGAAAGCAGGGTGGAACCATCACAGACATTGATGGTAAGTTTATGCTTTCAGACGTGCAGCATGGTGCAACAATCTGTATCAGCTACATTGGTTTCGAGCCGGTGGAGATGGTATGGAAAGGTGGTGCCATGAATATAACTATGCAGGAAGACAGCAAGACTCTGAACGAGGTCGTTGTTGTCGGTTTCGGTACTCAGAAGAAGGTAAACCTCACTGGTGCCGTTTCTACCGTTGATTCCAAGACCCTCGGTGCTCGCCCAGTCAACTCAGTAGTTGATGCTCTTCAGGGTGCAGTAGCCGGTATGAACTTCTCTACACCAAGCAGTGGTGGTACTCTTAATTCAACCAAGTCTTTTAACATCCGTGGTACAGGTACTATCGGTGCCGGTTCTTCTGTATCTCCACTCGTGCTCATCGACGGCATGGAGGGCGATATGAACGCACTCAACCCACAGGACATCGAGAACATTTCTGTATTGAAGGATGCTTCTGCTTCTTCCATCTACGGTTCACGTGCTGCCGGTGGTGTAATCCTTATTACTACCAAGAGTGGTAAGAAGGGTAAGACTTCTATTAACTACAACAACTCATTCCGTTTTGATTCTCCACTCAATATGCCGGAGATGATGGACTCTTATACATGGGCTAAGTACATGAACGATGCATCTGTAGGTAGCGGTGCAGGTGTTTGGTTTACAGATGAGAAGCTCGAGCAGATCAAGAAGGCTCAGAGCGATCCTACCATGCAGAAGATGTTCAAGAATAGCAACAACCGTTGGGAGGTTTGGGATAATACGCCACTCTTGCCTCTTGGTAATACTGACTGGCTCAAGGAGCAGTTTGGTACCAGCTTCTCTCAGGAGCATACCTTGAGTATCAATGGTGGTGATGATCGTTTGCAGTACTATGTATCAGGTAACTATCTCAACCGTGGTGGTCTCCTCCGTCATGGTGATGATAGCATGCAGCGCTATACCATGACTGGTAAGATCAACGCACAGATAACCAACTGGTTGCGCATGACCTATAATACCCGTTTCTCACGTCAGGACTTCGATTCTCCTGGTGATTTGATCAATGGTACAGATGTGTTCTTCCACAACATGTGCCGTTACTGGCCTATTATACCAACTACCGATCCTAATGGCAACTGGTTGCCAGAGTCTTACATCGGACGTCTTCAGAATGGTGGCCGTGCCAAGAATCAGGCAGACCGTCTCTCTCAGCAGCTTTCATTTGTTGCTACACCTGTAAAGGGTCTGACTCTGAATGCTGAGTTGAACTACCGTATTGTTACAGAGTTCAACCACCGTGACTGGCAGACCACATACGCTTACGACTGCGACAACAATCCTTATGTAGATACCAACGCAACATCAAGCGTGTATGAGTATTCATTCAAGTCGAACTATTTCAACCCTAACCTCTTCGCAGAGTACAGCCATTCATTTGGCGAGCATAATATGAAGGTGATGGGTGGTTTCCAGAGTGAGTGGTTCCGCCAGCGCAATATGAAAGCACAGCAGAACGGTATCATGTCTGGTCTTCCTACTCTCGATACAACAACCACCAAGCCAAGTGTAGGTGGTGCTTATAACTCATGGACAACAGCCGGCTTCTTCGGCCGTATCAACTACGACTTCGCAGGCCGTTACCTCTTCGAGGCTAACCTCCGTTATGATGGATCATCACGTTTCCTCCGCGAGAACCGCTGGAACTTCTTCCCATCATTCTCTGCTGGTTGGAACATTGCCCGTGAGAAGTTCTGGGAGCCATTGACTGATTACGTAAACACATTGAAGCTCCGTGCTTCTTGGGGTCAGTTGGGTAACCAGAATACTGACAACTGGTATCCTTTCTATCCAACCATCGGCTTCTCTTCTCAGGGTGGCAACTGGTTGATCAATGGCGCTAAGCCAAATACCGCTTCACAGCCAGGTCTCGTATCTTCTACTCTTACATGGGAGAAGAGCCGTACATGGGAAATCGGTCTCGACTGGGGTGCTTTCAATAACCGCCTCACCGGATCGTTCGGCTACTATCAGCGCAAGACATTCGACATGGTAGGTCCTGCTCCTGAGTTGCCTGTTATCCTCGGTGCCAATCCTCCAAAGGTGAACAACCTTGATATGACATCTAAGGGATGGGATCTCCAGATTGGCTGGCGTGACGTAATCGGTGAGGTAAGCTATGGTGCATCTCTCGTATTGAGTGATAACCAGGTGGTCATCGATAAGTATCCTAACCCATCCAAGAACCTCGGTTCATACTATGCTGGTGCTAAGCTTGGAGACATCTGGGGTTATACTACAATCGGTATCGCACAGAGTCCGGAAGAGATGAATGAACACCTCTCAAAGGTTGACCAGAGCGCACTCGGAAGCGGTTGGACTGCAGGTGATATCATGTATGCCGACCTCGATGGTGACCATAAGATAAATACTGGCGAGTATACAGCTGACAAGCCAGGTGACCTACGCATCATCGGTAACTCTACTCCTCGCTATAACTTCGGTTTGAACCTCGATGCAGCTTGGAAGGGCTTTGATATCAAGGTGTTCTTCCAGGGAACCCTCAAGCGTGATTACGCAGCAGGTGGTGCCGTATTCTGGGGTGCTATCGGTACTGGTAAGTGGCAGGCTACCGGCTTCAAGTTCCACGAGGATTACTGGCGTGAGGACAACAAGGGTGCATACTACCCACGTGCAGACTGGGGTGGTGGTCGTAATACCCAGACTCAGACCCGCTATTTGCAGAATGCTGCTTATGGCCGTCTGAAGAACCTCACCATCGGTTACACCTTGCCAAAGTCTATCACAAGCAAAGCTTATATTGAGAATCTTCGCTTCTTCGTATCTGGAGAGAACCTCTTCACCATCACTAACTTCACAGAGGCTGGTGATCCAGAGCTGATTGGAGCAGGTTATGGCGGTGAGATTGGTAAGACATATCCATTGTCAAAGACATTCTCATTCGGTCTTAGTGTAACATTCTAACTTATCATTTAGATTATAGAAAGGAAACAATTTATGAAAATTAAATATATTTCAATGCTCTTATTGGGCGCGACGCTCGGTCTGACAAGTTGCAATGACTATCTTGACAAGGAGCCTGAAAGCAACGTGACACCTGCGTCTTTCTTTACTAGCGCCGACGACCTGGCTGCCTACACCGTGAATCTCTATGGTGTATTGACAAGTATTGGTCCTGGTAGCTATGGTATGAGTACCTTTGCTTACGATAACGATACCGATAACCAGGCGGGAACCGGTTATTCTAGCCGTTGGGTTCCTGGAAACTGGAAAGTAGGTCAGAGTGGTGGTGCTTGGGATTTCGGTAATATCCGCTCGGTGAACTATTTCCTGGATCAGGTACTGCCAAAATTCGAGGCTAAGCAGATTAGTGGTGCTGAGGCTCAGGTACGCCACTACATTGGTGAGGCATACTTCCTCCGTGCTTACCTTTATTTGGACAAGTTGCAGTCTTTGGGTGATTTCCCTATCGTGCTCAATGCGCTTCCTGATGACAAGGAAACTCTCGTTGCGTCTTCCAAGCGCCAGCCACGTTATAAGGTAGCTCAGCAGATTCTCGACGACCTTGACAAGGCACTCGGTCTTCTGCAGGAATCAGCTCCTGGTGGCAAGAACCGCATCTCTCGCGATGCAGCCCTTCTGCTCCGTTCACGTGCAGCCCTCTTCGAGGCTACATGGGAGAAGTATCACAAGGGTACTGCGTTTGTGCCAGGTGGTCCAGGATGGCCAGGCAAGGCTGAGGATATCCAGGGCTTTGACATCGATTCTTCCATCAATCACTTCCTCGATGAGGCTATGAAGTCTTCTAAGGAATTGGGTGATAAGCTCGTTGGCAACCTTGTAGAGAATACGGATGCTCCAGAGGGACAGGATGCAAGTTTGAAAAGTCTCAATCCTTACTTCACCATGTTCTGTGATAAGGATATGAGCGGCTATAGCGAGGTTTTAATGTATCGTGCTTTTGATAAGGCAAAGGCTAACGTTACCCACAACGTGCAGATGCAGTTGCAGCGCAACGGCGGTGGTACAGGTTGGACACGTGGCCTCGTCAACTCATTCCTCATGCGCAATGGTTTGCCTATCTACGCTGCCGGCTCAGGCTACGACCCAACTTGGGAAAACCAGGGTGTGAAGGCTACCTTGCAGAATCGCGATTCTCGCATCCAGCTCTTCACCAAGATGGATGGATCTATCGAGAACTACACCAGTGAGGGTGCTGTTCCAACCGACCTCTCATGGACAGTAAAGGGCAACAACGAGACTCGTATGGTGACAGGTTTCGCAGTAAAGAAGGGTAAAAACTATGATTCCCAGCAGGGACTCAATCACGACTACGGCGAAAGTGGTAGCATCGTATTCCGTGGCACAGAGGCTCTCCTCAACTACATGGAGGCTTCCTGGTTGAAGAACCATACTATCGACGCTACAGCTGATAAGTACTGGCGTGCTCTCCGCATCCGTGCCAAGGTAGATCCTGATTACAACAAGACTATCGCAGCTACCAACATGCAGGAGGAGGCTAAGTGGGACTTCGGTGCTTACTCTCATGGTCAGTTGGTTGATGCTACTACTTACAACATCCGTCGTGAGCGTCGTGATGAGTTCATTGGTGAGGCTTCCCGCTGGGAGGACTTGATCCGCTGGCGTGCTTGCGACCAGGTAAACGGTTACCAGATTGAAGGTATGAAGTACTGGGGTACTGTTTACGAGGGCAAATGGCTCGATGGTACAACCAACCTCGCTATCGTAGATGTTGAAGGAGGTAAGGGTAATATGAGTGATAAGACCATTAGTGGCGACTATATCCGTCCATACCAGATTTCTAAGATTAACAACCAGGTATTTGATGGTTATCACTTTACTCCTGCTCACTATCTGTCTCCTATCGCACAGAGCGTATTCCGTCAGACAGCAGCGGGTGACCAGACCGATCTTACTACATCTGTAGTTTACCAGAACCCAGGTTGGCCATTGGTTGCCGGACAGGGTGCAACTGCAGTAGAGTAAAGCGTGTGAACATATTCATTCAGCTTATGTCTTGAAATAAAGAGATTAAGGCATAAGATACTAAAAAGGCTCGCAAGAAGTTTCGATTTCTTGCGAGCCTTTATTATTTGCTTAACTATGAATCTGAACCAGTTAAACTAATCATAAAGTTCAATGTTCCAAGCTCAAAGTTCAATGTCTTTATACGAGAGTTGCAACGACTTCCTCACGGGTACCTGGCAACATGTCGATGACAGGAATCTCTGGCATGGTGTAGCAACCTGGCTGGAGACGGAATGAAGCGCGAGCCACGTTAACCAATACCTGAGCTGTGAGGGCAGGGTTGTTGATGCTCATGTTGAACTCGAAGCGCTGGTTCTGAGTCTTGCCAGATACACCCTTGCGAACGAGGTTCACACCATGACCCATATCCTTTACATCATCTACAGATGCTACGGCGAATACGTGAGTCTCATCGTGAGCGAAGTATGGGTCAGCCTTGATCTCTGCGGTAACATCCTCAAGCTTGGCACCTTCCTCCAACTCTACATAAACCATACGGCGGTGGATACCCTCGCCTAATGGGATTGTAACAGAGAGCGCTTCCTTGACGCCCTTCTTGCTACGAACGCAAACTGAGTGACCCATGCTCATACCAGGACCGAAGTTGGTATAGGTCAATCCCTTTGGAGCCAGACTTTCCATCAATACACGTACGATAGAGTCTGAACCTGGATCCCAACCGGCAGAGATAACGCTCACCTTGCCAGCCTTCTTGCAGTTCTCCATCTGCTTGGTGCGATAGTCAAGGATGCTGGTGTGGATATCGAAGCTATCTACGGTGTTGATGCCGAGTGCAACGATCTTCTCTGCATACTCAGGGCAAGAACGGGTAGGAGTAGCGAGGATAGCAACATCTACATCCTTCAACTTGGTGATGTCATCTACTACCTCATAGTTAGCCAACTCAGCTGGTTTGTCCTTAGCACCCTGGCGACGAACGATACCTGCGATCTCGAAATCAGGAGCTGCTTCGAGAGCTTCTACTGTAAACTTACCGATGTTGCCGTAACCTACTACGGCTGCTCTAAACTTTTTCATTTGATGTATTTATTTCTTTTATATTGTTGTTTATTTTGGATAATTCCTTCTAGATATCTATTTCCGGTTGCAAAAGTATAGCTTTTTCTTGAAATACGTGACGTTTTAATAGATTTTTAACTCATAAAACTTGCAAAAGGTAATAAAATCATAGTTTCTAGGTAGAATGAAGGGGGAATTGTAAGGGTTCTGGAAGAGATTCCTTACAGTTTCGTGATTTCAGGGATTTAAGAGATAGCCTTATTCTTTAAAGCTTTTGCCCTTACAGGGCGTCGGGGGGTGCGTTCATAATTACCCAGGGCGATGCCCTGGGCTAAGAGCTTCTGCCCTTTCAGGGCGTATTGGGTAATTTCAACCGTACAGGTCGAATTAGTTTCTACCCTTAAGGGAAATTGTTAATACCCTTAAGGGAAATCGTTAATACCCTTAAGGGAAAATAATTATTCCCTTAAAGGAATTACTTTCTACCTTTAAAGGAAATTGTTTCTGTACCTAATAGAATTCTCCGTTCATAAGTTTTGAATGTAGGTTCAAAAGTATTGAATGTACGTTCAAAAGTATTGAATGTCGGTTCAAAACTTATGAACGAAACTTTCTTCTAGTCATAAAAACAATTTCCATAGGGGATAAAGGCTTTTTCTTATAGGGGTGTCAGCAATATAATCCAATGCCGGATACAATAAATCCCTATTCCGTGCGTTCATATTATTATAATTAATTTATGAAAGAGGTATAACCAAGTGTTTAAATAGTAAGGAGAAAATTAAAATGATAGAATATATTCATGGCGATCTGACCGAACTGACTCCGGCAATGGCAGTAGTAGAGACTGCAGGGGTGGGGTACGGACTCAATATTTCGCTCAATACCTATACTGCCATTCAGGGCAAGCAGGAAGTAAAACTCTACGTGCATGAGGTCTTGGTGGCAGGTGGAAGAGATGACTCTTTCACCCTTTTCGGTTTCGCCTCCAAGCAGGAGCGCGAACTTTATCGCCAGCTCATCACCGTATCGGGTGTGGGAGGCAATACGGCGAGAATGATACTCTCGTCGATGTCGCCAAGCGAACTCTGCAATGTGATTTCTACAGGCAACGAGAAGATGCTGAAGACCGTGAAGGGTATCGGATTGAAGACCGCCCAGCGCATCATCATTGACCTGAAGGATAAGATCGTGAGTCTGGGCATTGCCGATGAGCTGCCGGCTAATGGTGGTAATGTGGTGATGGTGAACAATGATATCAAGGATGAGGCTGTCAGTGCCCTCACCATGCTCGGTTTCTCACCGGCACCTTCTGCCAAGGTTGTAGTGGATATCCTGAAGGCGCAGCCAGATCTGCCGGTGGAGCAGGTTGTAAAGCTTGCCTTGAAGCAAATTAAATAACTTTATGAAGGGGCAAAGAATCTTTTATTTTTTGATGGCTTGGCTGATGGTGGCAACCTTCGGCTATGCCCTCGCTTTGCCTTTTCCGCAGAAAGATAAACAGGAAAACAAACAGAACGATAAGCAGGAAGTCAGGCAGAATGATAAGCAGCAAGACAAGAAGCAACCGAAGGCTCAGCCCATTCTAGCAGATGAGGATACGATTCCCGATTCCCTGCTGCATCCCCGTTGGAAAATCCAGCTTACCCAACCTTATTCCCTGAGCGACCTCTACCAGAGTCCGCTCGACCTCAAGCGTCCTGATGCCCTCCAGTATCAGGTCATCTACAATGATACCCTCAACCGTTATGTCATCGGCAACCGGATGGGCAATACCTGGCTTTCGGCTCCCATCATGCTCACTCCGGATGAATATATGAAATGGACGGAACAGAACGAGCGCAATGCCTTCTATCGCCAGAAGAACGATGAAATCTATCAGGCGAAGGGCAAGGAGAAGTTCGATTTCTCTGATATGCACTTCGATCTGGGACCTGCCGAGAAAATCTTCGGTCCCGGGGGAATCCGTGTCAAGACCCAGGGTACCGCCGAACTGAAGTTTGGTATCAACAAGAAGAATATCGACAACCCGTCGCTGCCTATCCGAAACCGAAAGACCACGATGATGAACTTTGATGAGAAAATCAATCTCAACGTGAATGGAAAGGTAGGCGATAAGATGGACCTCAACCTGAATTACAACACCGATGCCACCTTCGACTACGATGCCCAGAACATGAAGCTGAAGTATGATGGCAAGGAAGATGAGATTATCAAGCTGGTTGAGGCGGGCAATGTATCCTTTCCCAGCAACTCCTCGCTCATCAAGGGCGCCAGCAGTCTTTTCGGTGTAAGAACCGATATGCAGTTTGGCAAGCTCAAGCTGCAGACGGTGTTCTCACAGAAGAAGTCGGCTTCCAAGAGTGTATCGAGCCGGGGTGGCGTGCAGCTTACTCCCTTCGAGCTTAATGTGGCAGATTACGAGGAAAACCGTCACTTCTTCCTCTCTCAGTATTTCCGCAGTCATTATGATGCCTGGATGCAGAAACTGCCGAATCTGCTGACGGGTATCACCATCAACCGTGTGGAAATCTGGGTAACCAACAAGACGGGAACCACCACGAATACCCGAAACATCATCGCCCTGACCGACCTGGGTGAAAACGAGAAGGTGAGCAATCCGATGTGGGGGGCAGGAGGAACGATGGTGCCGGCTAACCAGGCGAATACCGAGTATGCATCGATGACAGGTCAGTTTGCCGCTGCCCGTGACATCAACCAGACTGCCTCTGTTCTGGAAGGTGGCGGACTGATAGGCGGCAGCGATTTCGAGAAACTGGAGAGTGCCCGTCTGCTCAATTCCTCTGAATATACCGTGAACCAGGCGATGGGATATGTTTCGCTGAAGTCTGGTCTTCAGACCGATCAGGTTCTTGCCGTGGCATACGAATATACCTATGGCGGAGTGACCTATCAGGTGGGCGAGTTTGCCTCGGATATCACCGATACCAAGCAGGCTCTCTTCGTGAAGTCGCTGAAGAATACCAGTTGCAATCCACAGCAGGGCAACTGGGACCTGATGATGAAGAACGTATATTATCTCTCTTCGCAGGTGGAAAAGGATAAGTTCCGCCTCGATGTGAAATATCAGAGTGATACAACGGGTGTCTATGTCAACTATATTCCGGAAACGCAGGTGAAGAACCAGCCTATCATCCGTGTGCTGGGTGCCGATCGGCTTGATAACAACAACAAGGCGCGCAGCAATGGCTACTTCGATTATGTAGAGGGCTATACCGTATCGAATGGTCGCGTGTTCATGCCGAAGGTGGAACCGTTCGGCAGTTATATGCAGGATTATCTCGTCAAGAAGGGCGTGTCTGAGGAGCAGGCTGAGAAGTATGCCTTCACCGAACTCTATGACAGTACGAAGACCATCGCCAGGCAGATAGCTGAAAAGAATAAGTATCTCATCGTGGGACAGTTCAAGGGCTCGGCAGCCAATGTCATCTCCCTCGATGCCTACAATGTGCCGCAGGGTTCGGTAGTGGTGACGGCAGGTGGCGTTACCCTGAAAGAAGGTACCGACTACTCGGTGGATTACAATGCCGGAGAGGTGACCATCCTCAACCAGAGCATTATTGATGCCGGTACGGCGGTCAACGTCTCCCTGGAGAGCAATACCGATTACGGACAGATGAGAAAGACGATGTTCGGATTCAACTGGGAGTATGAATTCTCCAGGGATTTCCAGATCAGTGGAACCTTGCAGCATCTCTCGGAACAGGCGCTCACCAACAAGGTGGCGATGGGCAGCGAACCGCTGAAGAATACACTCTGGGGCATCAACCTGAACTGGAAGAAGGAGAGCCAATGGCTTACCAACATGCTCGACAAGATACCGTTCCTGCATCTCACCCAACCTTCCTATATCTCCTTCAAGAGTGAGTTTGCCCAGCTTCTGGCGGGCGAGGCAGGAGGAGTGCAGGACAATGCTTCGTATATTGATGACTTCGAGAATACCAAGGGAACCATCGACGTGATGACTCCTACTTCGTGGGTTATCTCCAGTGTGCCGTCGCTCAACTTCAAGGATGATTACAATGACAAGACGGGGTTGACCAGCGGTTACCATCGTTCCCGCCTTGCCTGGTACACCATCGATCCGCTTTTCACCCGACGGGGAAGTTCGCTCACTCCGGGCCATATCAAGAGCGACCTCAAGCAGTTGAGCAACCACTACGTGAGAGAGGTGTATGTAAAGGAGCTTTTCCCTCTGCGCCAGCAGAGCACCTATCAGGGAGCCACCAGCACCCTGAGTGTTCTCAATCTGGCTTACTATCCATCGGAGCCGGGACCTTACAACTTCAATGTATCCGATCTGCAGTCGGATGGTACCCTTGCCAATCCGTCCCGCAACTGGGGTGGAATGATGCGCAAGCTGGATACCAACGATTTCGAGCAGGCAAACGTGGAGTATATCGAGTTCTGGATGCTCGATCCGTTCATCTATTCCCGAGAGCAATCGGATGCAGCCGACTATGGTGGCGACTTCTACATCAACCTGGGCGAGGTGAGCGAGGATATCCTGCGTGATGGCAAGAAGTTTTATGAGAGCGGAATGCCGGTGGATGGCAGCAACAGCTTCACCTATACGCAGTGGGGTAAGATTCCTACGCAGAGCACCGTGACATACGCATTTGCCACCACCAGCGGAAGCCGTGCCCTGCAGGATGTGGGATTCAATGGTCTGACCGATGCCGAAGAGCAGGAATTCTACAAGAGTGCCTATCTCGACCAGATACAGGGAAAGGTGAACCAGGCGGTGTTCGACAGTATCTTTGCCGACCCAGCCCGGGATAACTATCACTATTTCAGAGGATCTGACTGGGATGAGATGCGTGCGCCCATCCTTCAACGATATAAGTACATTAACAACCCTCAAGGCAATTCGCCTGACAGCGAAAGCCGTACCGAGAGTTATGATACCTCCTATAAATCTACACCGGATGTGGAGGACATCAACCAGGACTATACGCTGAACGAATACGAGAAGTATTTCCAGTATCACGTCAGCATCCGTCCGGAAGATCTCGTGGTGGGCAGCAACTTCATCGTGGATAAGCGGGAATACACCCAGACTTGGCGAGACAACACGAAATCCACGGTTACCTGGTATCAGTTCCGCATTCCTGTGGATGAGTTTGAGAAGCGCCAGGGAAACATCAACGATTTCTCCAGCATCCGCTTCATGCGAATGTTCCTCACCAACTTCAAGAAGCCTATCGTGCTCCGTTTCGGTACGCTCGACCTGGTGCACAGCAAGTGGCGTACCTACGACCAGCCGTTGGGTGCAGCCAGTGGCGGAACCTTGGAGGCGAGTGCAGTCAGTCTTGAGGAAAATGCCGAGAAGACACCGGTCAACTATGTGCTTCCTCCGGGTATCAGCCGTGAACAGGACCCATCGCAGCCACAGCTTGTCGAGGCAAACGAGCAGGCGCTGAGTATGGTGGTGAAGGATCTGACCCATGGCGAGGCAAAGGCGGTATATAAGAACTCTACCCTCGATCTCCGCCAGTACAAGCGCATACAGATGTTTGCCCATGCCAATGCCCTGGAGCAGAACGCCACCAATCTGAAGAACGACCAGCTGGCGGTCTTCATCCGTCTGGGCAGCGACTATAAGAACAATTACTATGAGTATGAGATTCCGCTCAAGCTGACCGAACCTCGCAACAATTATAACCGCAACAGTTCTGCCGACAGAAAGCTGGTTTGGCCGGAGGAGAATATGCTCAATGTAAACCTGAGCGTATTTACCCGTCTCAAGAAGGAGCGAAACAAGGCGAAGGCTGCTGGCATGGCTTCCTATATGGCACCTTATATGATGATGGATGCAGAACATCCGGGCAACCGGATCACCATCGTGGGCAATCCGAGCCTGGGAGAGGTAAAGACGCTGATGATAGGTGTGAGAAACAATTCGGATGAGGTGAAGAGCGGAGAAGTCTGGGTCAACGAGCTCCGGCTTCTGGAGCATAACAACAAGGGAGGATGGGCAGCCAATGCCAATCTGAACGTGCAGCTCTCCGACCTGGGTAGCGTGAATGCTACCGGCCGCTATATGAGCGAAGGCTTCGGCGGTCTGGAAGATGGCGTGGCTAGCCGCAGTACCGATAATTATGGTTCCTATAGCGTGACCACCTCGTTGGAGATGGGTAAGTTCTTCCCCGACAAGGCGAAGGTGAGCATACCTTTATATTATAGTGTGACGAAGGAGAAGACTTCTCCGAAATACAATCCGCTGGATACGGATATGGAACTGAAGGATGCGCTGGATGCCGCCGGTTCGAAGGCTGATCGGGACTCTATCGAGAACATCGCCGTGACCAAAGTCACCCAGACCAACTTCTCGGTATCCAATGCCCGGGTAGGTATCGCCACCCGACGTCATCCGATGCCTTACGATCCAGCCAACTTCTCGTTTACCTACAGTCATGCCCATCAGCATACCACGGGTGAGACCACGGTCTTCGAGAATCGGGACAACTGGCGCGGAGCCCTGGATTATTCCTGGACACCGGTCTATAAGGCGTGGGAACCTTTCAAGAAGTGGAAGAACAAGAGCAAGTGGCTCGACATTCTGAAGCGATTCGGATTAAACTGGTTGCCTCAGAACATCGCCTTCAATACGGAGATGACGCACGAGACTTATGAACTGCAGGAACGCGATATGGAGAGTACGCTCAATTCGCAGCTGCCGCTCACCGTGAGCGACCAGTTCCTCTGGAACCGCGAGTTCTCTCTGCGCTGGGATCTGACCAAGAACCTGCACATGAACTTCCAGAGTGCCACCCATGCACAGGTAGATGTGCCTTATCCGGATGTGAATGCCGATCTCTATGCCGACCAGTATCATGCCTGGAAGGATTCGGTGTATCGAAGTTCGGTATGGCAGAGTGTGAAGAGCTGGGGTACGCCGCTCGACTACAGTCAGAACTTCACGGCATCCTATAAGTTGCCTATCCATCTGCTGCCAGTCTTCGACTGGGTGAATACCGATGCCTCCTACAACGCCAACTATACTTGGGAGCGAGGTACGGAGGATGAGAACGGCAACTCGTATGGCAACACCATCAACACCCAGCGCGAGCTGACGATTAACGGAAGCTTCGACCTGGTGCGCCTCTACAACCACATCCCATTCCTCAAGAAGGCGAATGACCGATTCAACCGCTCGATAAGCAGGAGTGAGATAGAGAGGAAGAAGAAGGAGAAGGAAGCCAGGCGGAAGCAGGCTTTGCTGAAGAATGCACAGCAGAAGAATGATATGCAGAAGAATGGGCAGAAGAATCAGGTAGATCTGGCGAAGGCGCTTCCGAAAAACAGAAAGGCTTTCGAGAAGGAAATCACCCTCCTGCCGGATACTACCCTGCTCATCAGACATGGCAAGAACAGCAAGCGACTCATCATTTCTGCTAAGACGGAGGATGGAAAGGTGTATCATCTGAAATATAAAAAGGTGGATAACAACCAGATCCGTATCAAGTCGAAGGTGGATAGCATGATGAAGCTGAAGATTACGGTGATGCCGAAAGAGCCGCTCGATAACGAAAAATGGTATCGGACAGCCCAGACGGCAGCCCGACTGGCAATGATGCTGCGCAAGGTGAGCTTCACCTACCGCAACAACTATCAGATGCTTCTGCCGGGCTTTACTCCTAACGTGGGTGATGCCTTCGGACAGAAGAAAGTGGGAACGATGGCGCCGGGACTGGATTTCGCCTTCGGACTGGTGGATGACAGCTATATAGGAAAGGCAAGAGAAAACGACTGGCTGCTCTGCAACGACTCGATTGCTACGCCGGCTACTACCAGCAAGACCGAGAATCTGCAGCTGCGTGCCACCCTGGAACCAGTCAGGGATTTCAAGATTGATCTTTCTGCCACCCGCACCATGACCACGCAAAAGAGCATACAGTATATGTATGAGGGTACACCGACCACCCAGAGCGGAACTTTCCAGATGACTACCATCTCGCTGAGTTCGGCTTTCGAGGGAATCGGAAATGCCAACAGTGGTTATCGCAGCAGGACTTTCGAGAAGTTTGTCAACTCGCTCAATGGTTTCCGCCAGCGGGTGGAGTCGCAGTATGCCGGAACGGTATATCCTGTGGGTTCTACCTTGGGTGGAGGCAAGTATGATGCTTCCCGCACACCGGTTAATCCGTATAGTGGTGATGTGATGATTCCTGCATTCCTCAATGCCTATACCTCGATGGGCGGCAGTTCGCTCTCCATCTTCCCGGCATTGAGCCGGCTCTTGCCAAACTGGACGGTGCGCTATAGTGGCTTGGGCAAGTTGCCTTGGTTCCGTGAGCACTTCAAGAGTGTGAACATCAACCACGCCTACAAGAGTATCTTTGCCGTGGGCAGCTATAGCAGCTACAGTACCTATCAGGAGTATATGAATGGTCTGGGCTTCGTGACGGATGCCTCTACGGGCAATCCATCGCCTAGCAGCATGTTCAATGTTTCTCAGGTGAGCATCAACGAGGCATTCTCGCCATTGCTCGGTATGGATGTTACGCTGAACAACAATATGACTATCAAGGGTGAGTATCGCCAGACCCGAGTGCTGAACCTCAGTATGACGAGTGTACAGGTGAATGAGGCGCTGAGCAAAGACTGGGTGGTAGGTATGGGCTATCGCATCAACAATTTCAATCTCTTCGGTGCTCCAAAGGCACACAAGGTGAAGGGAAGAACGAGTGCCCAGCAGAACAGCAGAAACGGAAGCAAGGGCAAGAATCAGACCCAGAACTACGGTCCTAATCACGACCTGAACCTGCGTCTCGACTTCAGTTTCCGCAAGCAGGCAGCCATCGTCCGTGATATAGCCACGATGACAAGCAGCGCCAGTAGCGGCAACAATGCCCTGAAGCTGAGCTTCACGGCTGATTATACCTTGAGCAAGATGCTCACCATGAGTTTCTACTATGATCGCCAGACCAATACCCCGCTCTTGTCGAGCAGCAGTTATCCGACGACCACGCAGGATTTCGGTCTGAGCATCAAGTTCTCGCTGACGAGATGATGTTTTTTATCGCCCAACTGCGGTGCAAAGGTACAATAAAAAAAGACATTGTGTTTTGCAAGGTTGTCGCTGGGAGGGTAGGTAACAAACCTGCGCTCCCAGCGCATTCTTACTTTATAAGAATGGGGTCATGTAAATCGGAATCAAGAGTGTTTGCCCATCTTTCTGTAGATCTTTGGTGTAAACCAAGTATGGATGTACTATCCTGTCGGAGAATTTTTGACAGAAAGCATCAAGCGAGGCATGCGTTTTGTAACCAGACGACTTGACCTCTACTGGGCACAACTTATTGCCGCGTGACAACAAGAAGTCGATTTCGTAAGAATGCGTGGCATCCTTTGGAAAAGTATAGTAAAAGAGTCTGTTGCCTGAGGCTCTCAGCATTTGGGCAACCAGATTCTCAAATACGTATCCCATATTGGTGGATAGCTTGTCGCTCAACAGTTTCTGGTAGATGATGTTCTCCGTATAATCCTTGTCCCAGAAAGCCAAAGTTACGAATAGTCCCGTATCGCCTATGTACAGTTTGTACTTGTTGATGTTGGCTGTCAGTGGCATACCTACATTCGGATCATCCGTGTGGTACGCAATGTTAACCGTCTTGCTGTCTTCTAAGTTGAGTATCAACTCATCTATTTTCTCAGCAGCCATTCTTCCTACAGCAGAAGTAGGCTGATAGCGGAGCTGGTTCTTGCTCAATTGGGCTGGGATAGACATGAATAGTTTGGATATTTTGCCCGATGGGTCTATCTTTCTGAAATCATCAGCATATAGTTGGAGAATCTGTCGCTTAACGGTATCTACTTGCTGTAGATTGTTAGTGTTAAGATAAACATTGACAGCTTGTGGCATTCCTCCTACCAACATATATAGGCGTAGTTCTCTCATCTTCAATCTGTTGACTCCCTCGCCTAGAGATATTTTCTTATCGAAAACTTGACGCAGCAGAGGCACGCTAGCCGTGTCCCCCATGGCCCATCTGAACTCTTCGTAATCCATCGGAAACATCTCGATACGATGTTCTTCGCTAGGGATACTAATGTCCTTAGTGCTCTTATGTATGCTGATAAGTGAGCCAGTCTCTATATAGTCATATCTACCGTCTTTTACCAAATACTTGATGGCTTGTCGGGCTTTCGGACATTGTTGTACCTCATCGAAGATGATAACCGACTTTCGCTCATGCAATGTTTTATTGTAAGCATTCTGCAGGAAAAGAAAAATGAAATCTATATTCATAAGATCATCAAAGAGTGCTTTCACTTCCTTGGAAGCCTCATTGAAATCTATCAAAATGTATGATTCGTATTCATTCTTGGCAAATTCTTCTACGATAGTTGACTTTCCAATACGGCGAGCACCCTCTACAAGGAGGGCTGTACTTCCCTTGGAAATTTCCTTCCATTTAGCCATTTGGCTATATATTTTTCTCTTAAATATCATATTCTCCATATTTTCAATGTCTTATGGGTGCAAAGTTACATAAAAAATATGTTTTACCAAAATCTTTTTGGCGAAAATATGTCGTTTTACCAAAATCTTTTTAGTGAAAATATGTCGTTTTACCAAAATCTTTAGTGTTATTAAGGATTTGAATTTTCCTGTAAGCCGCTAGGATATCGTGTGAGAATATCCTGGCGGCTTTTTGCTTAGCTTCCCAGCTCCAACTGATTTCTGTTTTACAATCGGTTTATTTCCTCCCGAGCTGCGCCCTTGCCTCGATAACTCTTCTTCTTCTTGAAAGAATAGGTTACATTGAGAGATACATTGTGAACACCGCCCTTGAGGTTTTGATAGAAAGACACTCCATTGGTCTCAATCAAGTTCTTTTGACGCCAAAGCTTAAAGCTATCATTCCAGTAGATGGTAAATGCCCAATTGCCCAAGCTCTTGTTAAGTCCCATGTCAAGGAGAACATATCCCTTGGTATAGTTGGTGGCAGAATATCCTTTGCTAACCCATATTCCATCGAAATAAGCATAGATTCCCCAAGGTAAGTCAAAGCGGTTGCGCATAGTCATATTAAACAACGGCTTGTTGTATGACTTTTCGGGATTACCATATTCCAACTTCTGCAATCTCAGCACACCGTAAAGCGTAGGATGCCAGATGCCTATGTCCAATCTTTGCCCAGCCACCATCTGAAAATAATCATAGCTAGGTAAGTTTACATTCTTGATGATATTTACCTTCTTGTTTTCCATATATGAATAAGTTGTGGCAAGTTCTCTCATGCTATGTACATAAGAGAGGCTCAAGCTCGTCTTACGATAACTCACATCCAAACTTAGCTCTCTTTCTAGTGATGATTTCAGCAAAGGATTTCCAAGCATCCATGATGTATGCGAGGCATAAGAATAAGTATTGCTCAGCATACTATAGCTAGGACGGTCAACTGAAGTGCTGTAAGATAATCCCAAACTTAGATTGCCGTTCTGATAATCAATGCTTACGTATGGGAGCCAATCCGTAAAACTCTTAGATTGTTCAGCAACCTTCTCACCATTAAGTATATAAGCGAAGTCTGTATTCTCTACACGCAGTTCTGTTCTTGCGCTCCATGCAGAGCTAAGCTGCCAATTTGCCGTAATGTATCCTGCTGTCAGATGCTGGCGTTCCTCATCACGAGAAGCGTCAAAGAGAGCCTCGTCATTAGAGGTGCTTCCCTCAAAAGATTGGCGAGTCTTGGTATACGAATATTGGGCGCCTAAGTCTAGAGTTACAGCCTTCCATGAAACAGTGAAATTAGCCTTGCCCGCTACCAGGTGATTGTTGCTATGACTTACTGTACCAATATGATTCGCATAGTTCTCACCTTGCTCGTTGACATCAGAGAGTTCATTGGAGAAGTTGTAAAGATAATCCACATCTGCCGCCAACAGATAGTTCTTCTTTTCACCGAATTTCAATATAGCATAAGAGTTGAGATAATGGCGTGTATTCTGCTTTGACTGTTCACTCGTTGACTCAAGCTGTGCATTCTCTGGCTCTACATTTGTCTGGATGTCATTTGTTGAAGAGTATTTTCCCTTAGGTTTTCTGCTAAATTCATAACGGATGCCCAGAGAATTGGCTCCAAAGTCGTAACTAGCACCTATATTGGCGTTTAACTTATGCGCACGATTCTCATAGGTAGTATTTGTTTTTGTTTCATACTCATTATTGCCAAACTTTTCCAGATAGTAGCCTGTTTGCTTTTCTCCGTCCCCGGCATAATTGGCTCCGGCATACACTCCAAGTCCATTGCTGCCAGTCCAAGACAAGTCCAGGCCCGTTCTCCCGTATGAAACATCAGAAAGTGTAGCACCGGCTTTTGCTAAGCCAGCCCATCCTGCATCCTGCTTTTTGGTATGGATGATGATGACCGACTTCACATCTGCCTCATATTTAGCTCCAGGATTGGTGATGATTTCTACTCTTTCGATATCCTGAGAGGAGAGTTGTTGCAGTTCAGAATTGTCTCTTACCTTTCGGTGGTTGATGTAAATCTCTGGCGTTCCTTTGCCCAACACTGAAATGTTATTACCGATACCACTAATCAATGGCATCTGCTTGATGGCATCCACGGCAGAACCCAACTTAGACAAAGGGTTGCCAATCATGGAGACGTTTAATCCCATATTGTTAGACTTCACGTAGTTGCGATGTCCCTTCACCACGACTTCCCCTAACAGCTTGGCGTCATCTTGCAGGGTGATATTACCAATAGATTCATTATGACAAATAAGATAGTTTGTCTTATATCCCATGGCAGATACTTTGAGAATATCTCCATTTGGGTATCCATCCAGTGAGAATGCACCATTCTCGTCGCTTACAGTGCCTTTTATAAATGTGGAGTCCTGATGGTTAAGCAAGAATACATTCGCATAAGGCAAGGCTTCGCCCTGCTCATTGATAATTTTTCCAGTGATGTGTTGAGCCATGGCAGGCATAGTTGCTATGCACAGAAATGGCAATAATATCTTTTTCTTCATAATTTTCTCTTTTAAAAATTTAGTTAATGTGACCATGTCTTTATAATTATTTTAATCGGTTGCAAAGGTAATCAATGTTTTCCTTATAATTTCTAACAAAAATCTAATATTTTTCTAATAAGCAGATATTATTTGTTCCAAGTTCGATTTTTTTTTTGTACTTTTGCAGTGTTTAAATAGTAAGGATTATGAAGAAAGTATATTCTATAGCATTGTTAGCTATCATAATGATAGTATGCCTGCAAGGATATAATGTACACTTGCAGTATCAAAAATACAAGTTAAAATGTATTGATGAGATTAATGATATGCTGGTACAATCAGTTGACGAGGAATACCATGATAGAGCAAAAAGTAAAAATAATCCTGACAAAAATGGAGAATACCATATTCGATATAAAGTATTCAATGCAACAGACAAAATTCAAGAGAAAAATATAAAAGAACCTGGCTTAGATTTGCAAACTTTAGATATTGGTTCCCTAAAAAAACAAGGAATAGTAAGTAATTATGGGGATGCCGTCATATTGCTGTCACAAGACATGTTGGAGCAAGAAGGTAAGCCTCTTAATCTAGCTAAGTTGGATGAAATAGTAACAAGGAGAATGGAGGACAAGGTAGAGCGCTCCATATTCTTACTCGACAAAAATAAAAAGATAATAAAGGCAGAGGGAGTAAATAATGTACCTTCCTCGTGGGTTTGCTCAAAAGATGTAGTAGTAAATTTAGCCAATCTCCGATTTGTAAGAGTTGCTATGCCTGTTCCACCTTCTCAGTTTATAGCACACTCTATATGGACATTGGCTCTGTCTGTACTATTTGTGCTGATAGCTGTAGTTTGCATCGGTTACCACCTCTTAGTGATAAAGAGAAAAGAGCAGCTTCTAAGAAATCGAGAACTAGGCGTTAATGGTATCATCCACGACCTCAAGGCTCCTATCAATAGCGTTATCTCTGTATTGAGTTTGCTAAAAGTGAAGGTAAAGGAAGATAAGATATTGTTGGATGTAATTTCACAAGCAAGTGACAAGGCTAAGTTGCTGGTGAGCGATATAGAATCTATATTGCTTGCAGCCAAGGGTGGCAATGATAGAATATTACTCAATTTGAAGAAGGTCAGTCTTCTAGAATTAACAAATATCGTTAAGACAGATATGGACATATTATATAAGGAGAAGCCGCATAACATCGTTATTTCCGATGAGACGCAAGGTGAAGGCATGGCGTATGCCGACGAATTATATATTCGTAATGTGATGAGGAATCTGGTGGAGAATGCACTGAAATATTCTGATGACGGAGTGAATGTTCAAGTGTTAATCAGAAATATAGACGAAAGTATCGAGGTTAGCGTAACCGATGATGGGTGGGGCATTGCCCCCAAGGACCAGAAGTTGATTTTCAGACAGTTCTACCGTGTACGGCAGCATAACCAGGTTAAGGGATATGGTATCGGATTGGCTGTGGTGAAATATGTGGTGGAAGCACATCATGGAAGAATATGCGTAAATAGTGAATTAGGAAAGGGAAGCTGTTTTACCTTCAGTCTTCCTAAAGCACAATAAAAATGGCAGGAAAAATGGAAAAATTGAAAGTAATCATTGTGGATGACGATAAGTTGCTAGGCACTACACTGGTACTGGGCTTAGAAGGGTTAAGCATGAAACCTTACTATCTAGACTCATTGGATGGACTTTTGGATAAAATTTCTGAGGTCCAACCTAATATATTGGTACTAGACGTTGAGGTAGGTATGGGAAATGGCATCGAGATACTAAAAGAATTGAAGCTTCATGCCATCAACATACCTGTTATCATTATGTCCTCACATATTCAGATGGATTACATCTCAAAAGCATTGGAGAACGGGGCTTTTCATTTCTTGAAGAAACCATTTGAGATAGATGAACTTGGCGCATACATCCAGCGTTTTGCAAAAACTGATGAAAAGTTAGGGATAGTGACCGATATCCAAATAGGCTGTCTAAACTTGCATATGCAATCCCATGCTCTATATACTAAAAATAACGATCAACTTCATCTTTCCCAGAAACAGTTTGAGGTGCTTAGTATATTGGCACAAAATCTAGGGAAGATTACGACTCGTCAAACTTTGAAATGTCAACTATGGCCTGATGGCAACTATTCTGATCCCAGCTTAGATAACTACATTTCGCAACTAAGAAAAATCTTATCGGTTGATGAGAGTGTTAAATTAGAAACAATCCCGAAAGTTGGCTTCCTGTTAAAAACTAACAAATGAGAGTGTGCCATTCGTGTAAAGAAAAAGCCGCAAGGATATCGTGTGAGAATATCCTGGCGGCTTTATATGGTAGTTTGAAAAAACGTTATTTCTTGTCGTAAGCGTGAACAGGGTAGTCGATGGTGTAGTGAAGACCACGGCTCTCCTTGCGCTCAATAGCCATACGGGTGATGAGATAGCCCACGTTGATCATGTTGCGGAGCTCGCAGAGTTCCTTGCTTACCTTTACACGCTTGAAGAGATTCTCGGTCTCTTCGTAAAGAAGGTCGAGGCGGTCCCAGGCACGCTTCAGACGGAGGTCGCTGCGCACGATGCCCACGTAGTTGCTCATACATTCGCCAACTTCCTTGACGCTCTGGGTAATCAATACCTTCTCCTCGTTGGTCAGGGTACCCTCGTCGTTCCATGCAGGAACCTTCTCATTGAAGTCGTATTCATCTACATGCTCCAGACTGTGCTTGGCAGCAGTCTCGGCATATACTACAGCTTCGATGAGAGAGTTGCTGGCAAGACGGTTGCCACCATGCAGACCGGTGCAAGAGCACTCGCCCAAGGCATAGAGGCGGTTGATGCTTGAACAGCCGTTCAGATCTACCTTGATACCACCACACATATAGTGAGCGGCAGGACGAACTGGGATATAATCCTTGGTAATATCGATGCCGATGCTGAGACACTTGGCATAGATGTTAGGGAAGTGACGCTTGGTCTCCTCCGGATTCTTATGGGTAACATCCAGGCAGACATGATCCAATCCGTGAATCTTCATCTCCTTATCGATGGCACGGGCTACGATGTCACGAGGAGCCAGACTCAGACGCTCATCATATTTCTCCATGAAGCTTTCGCCGTTAGGCAGACGTAAGATGCCGCCGTATCCACGCATTGCCTCGGTGATGAGGAATGCAGGGTGGGTCTCTCCAGGATGATAGAGGGCTGTAGGGTGGAACTGTACGAACTCCATATCAGCTACGGTACCCTTGGCACGGTAAACCATCGCCTCGCCATCACCGGTAGCGATGACTGGGTTGGTGGTAGTCTGATAAACGGCACCACATCCACCGGTACACATCACGGTAACCTTGCTCAGATAGGTATCCACCTTCTGGGTGTCAGGATTCAGAACGTAGGCTCCGTAACAGTTAATATAAGGTGTACGGCGGGTAACACGGGCACCCAAGTGGTGCTGAGTGATGATTTCTACTGCGAAATGATTTTCCTTGATATCGATGTCTGGGCAGTTGCGCACAGCTTCCATCAGACCGCGCTGGATTTCAGCACCTGTATCATCAGCGTGATGAAGAATGCGGAACTCGCTGTGTCCGCCCTCACGATGAAGATCGAACTTGCCATCCTGCTGCTTGTCGAAGTTGACACCCCACTGCACGAGCTCCTTGATCTGCTCTGGTGCCATGGTGACAACCTGCTTCACAGCCTGATAGTCGCTGATGTAATCACCAGCGATCATTGTATCCTGTATGTGCTTATCGAAGTTATCTACTTCCAAGTTGGTAACTGACGCCACACCACCTTGTGCAAATGAAGTGTTTGCCTCATCGAGTGAGGTTTTGCAGATCATACACACTTTACCTTTATGCGCTCTGGCTACTTTCAGAGCGTAACTCATACCGGCAACTCCTGAGCCGATAATCAGAAAATCATACTTATAAACCATGTGAGTTTATTCTAATAATGCTTAATTGTTTGCAAAAGTACTAATTTCTCTTTAAAAAGAGTAATAAGAGAGGGATTTTTTGTAATTTTGCAGCGAATTTTAAGGTAATATAGTCTTTTAGACTATCAAATAGTAGCTGAAAACGCTATTTTAAAGATAAAAGAACGAGATATGGCAGATAGAACTTTTCATAAGCGCTTCAATACGACGGCTCGTGTTGGAGTGGTGGTTTTCGCCCTCCTGGCAGGATATTTCTTCTGGGTCAAGATGGCGATTATTGGCATTTTCGTTGCCATCATCATTGTGGGCATGATCGAGCGTATTCTGAATACCACCTATACATTCAAGAAGGTGAAACCTATCGACCGAGATGACGAGATGGAATATCTCATCATCAACGAAGGCAGGTTCTCTTCCAACAGGAATGTGCCGGTATGCGACATCATCAGCGTGCATACCGCCAAGACCTTTCTGGGATTGGATCATTGCCTGGTGATAGAATACGGACATCATAATATGGTAACGGTGCAGCCCGATAATGAAGAGGCTTTCGAGAAAGAAATTAGTAAAAGACAATGAAAAAGATTATATATATGATGATGAGCTTCATCATGGCTACGCTCATGGCGATGCCGGTGAAGGCTCAGGATGTGATTGAAGGAGAAGTGGTGGAGCCGCAGGACGACACGGAAGTGACCGACTCCACGATGTTGGATTCCCTGGCTGCCGATACTTTGAAGCTGCCTTGGCCCGAATCGGTGCAGGTAGGTATCGGCAAACTCTTGGAAAGTAAGATGTTTGAGACTTCGCAGGTGGGTATCATGGTCTGGGATATGGATGCTGATTCCTGCATCTACAAGCACAACGAACGACAGCTGATGCGCCCGGCAAGTACGATGAAGCTCTTGACTGCCATCACCGCACTTGACAAGTTGGGCGGTTCCTATCAGTTCAAGACTCAGTTGAAATATACCGGAACCATCGAGGACGGTGTGCTGACGGGTGATGTTTACTGTGTGGGAGGTATGGATCCCCGTTTCAACAGTGATGACCTGACGGCATTTGTCAACAGTCTCAAGGATATGGGTGTGGATACCATTCGAGGTAATGTATATGCCGACCGTTCGATGAAGGATGCGGCATTGCTGGGCGAAGGCTGGTGCTGGGATGATGATAATCCGGTACTTTCGCCATTGGTGTTTTCCCGCAAGGACATCTTCATGGACCGTTTCCTGGCTAAGTTGAAGGATGCAGGCATCGAATATGAGGAGATGTATGCCTCTTCCAAGACCTGTCCTGCCAATGCCTTTACCATCTGTACCCGTTTCCATACCATGGACCAGGTACTGCATAAGATGATGAAGGAGAGTGACAATCTCTATGCCGAGTGCATGTATTACCAGATTGCGGCTTCTACGGGCAACCGTCCGGCAAGTGCCAAGAGTGCCCGCAACGTGGAACGGCAGTTGATTAATAAGCTGGGACTGGATGCTTCCCGCTACAGACTGGCAGATGGTTCGGGCTTGTCGCTCTACAACTATCTCAGTGCCGAGCTGGAGGTGATGATGCTCCGTTATGCTTTCCGCAACGATAACATCAAGCAGCATCTGATTCATTCCTTGCCTATAGCAGGTGTGGATGGAACCCTGAAGAAGCGTATGAAAAGCGGCAGTGTCCACGGCAATGTCAAGGCAAAGACGGGTACCCTGACCGGTATCATCTCGCTGGCTGGCTATTGTACGGCAGCCAATGGACATGAGCTTTGCTTCTCTATCATCAATAATGGAATCATGCATGGCAGCAATGCTAGACATTTTGCAGACAAGGTTTGTAACCTGCTTTGCCAACCATAATTAAGTTAGAAGTTTATGGAAGAAATTCGTAGATTTGTAGATGAAATGATAACATGGGCAGGTATCACCGGCGATTACGTGCCTATGCTTCGTCATATTCTGCTCACCATCACCGCTATCTTGCTGGCAATGCTGAGCGATTTCCTGTGTCGTAAGATTCTGGTTCCGTTGATTTCCAAGATTACGGAAAAGACGGAGGTTTCCTGGGATGATGTGTTGCTGAATAAGAAGGTGCTCACTTCTGCCTGTCATATCGTGCCTGCAGTGGTAATATGGTCGCTCATGCCGCTTATCTATCTGGAATATCCTATATTCAAGGAGATTCTGGAGCGTGCTACGGGTATCTATATCGTGGTGATGTCGGTACGTACGGTATTGGTGTTCATCGGTTCTTTCAAGGGATTGGAGAATAGCGGAGAGCGCCGTTCTTCGGCTCAACAGTATTTCCATACCTTCTGCGGTGTGCTCAGGGTTTTGATGCTCTTTGTGGCTGGAGTGGTAGTGGTTGCCATCCTGTTGGGTAAGAGTCCGATGACCTTGTTTGCCGGCTTGGGTGCTACTTCGGCTGTCTTGATGTTGGTTTTCAAGGATACCATCCTCGGTCTGGCTGCCGGTGTGCGACTCACCAGCAATGATATGTTGCACAAGGGTGATTGGATTACCGTGAAGTCGGTAGATGCCAATGGTATTGTGGAGGATATGTCACTAACCACCGTAAAGGTTCGTAATTTCGATAATACCATCGTTACCATCTCGCCAGCTACCCTGGTGAATGGTTCGTTCCAGAACTGGATTGGAATGCAGAAGAGTGGGGGAAGAAGAGTAAAGCGAATCGTTTACTTCGACTTTCGCAGCATCCGATTGGTGGATGAGACCTTGAAGCAGACCTTGCTTGCCAAGCATTTCGCTACAGAGGATTCCTTTAAGTTGAAGGAATCTCTTCAGAAGGCGATAGAAAAGGATATTCAGGAAGGAAAGGATATTGAGGATTTGAAGAATCCTGCAGCCCTGGCTCCAACCAATCTCCAGCTTTATCGCAGGTTTATGGAGAAATATCTGCGTCAGCGCCCTGAGGTGAATACGGAACTTACCTTGATGGTGCGCCACATGGAAGCTACCCAATGTGGTCTTCCTATCGAATTCTATTTCTTCATCAAGGATAAGGTATGGGTTAATTACGAGCATATCCTTGCCGATATCATGGAGCATGCCTATGCGCTTGCCAATGAATTCGGCCTGAAGATTTATGAGCAATATCCGGAGCAGTAGTTACTTTGAACATTGAGATTTGAACTTTGAACTTTATGAATAGCTTTTCTGCTGAAATACTCCGTTGGTTTCGTGAGAACGGCAGAGACCTGCCTTGGCGCGAAACCAGGGATCCTTATGCTATCTGGCTGAGCGAAATCATCCTTCAGCAAACCCGCATAGCCCAAGGTTGGGAATATTGGGAACGGTTTATGCAAACCTATCCCAAGGTAGAAGACCTGGCAGCAGCCAGCGAGGATGATGTCTTGAAACTCTGGCAGGGCTTGGGGTATTACTCCCGTGCCCGCAATCTTCATACTGCTGCCAAGCAGATCGTGGCTTTAGGTGCATTCCCCAATACCCTCGAAGGCATCAAATCCCTGAAGGGAGTAGGTGATTATACCGCTGCTGCCATCGGCTCTTTCGCTTTCGATATTCCGGCAGCTGTGGTTGATGGCAATGTCTATCGGGTGCTTTCCCGATATTTCGGCATCGATACTCCCATCAACTCAACTCAGGGGAAAAAGGAGTTCGCAGCTTTGGCACAATCGCTCTTGCCTGCTTCCGATGCGGCATCCTATAATCAGGGAATGATGGATTTCGGTGCGATTCAATGCACCCCCCAGTCTCCGAAGTGTCTGCTCTGTCCGCTTGCAGAAACCTGCGAGGCTTTGCGTTGCGGCAGGGTAGAGGAACTGCCCGTGAAGAACAAGACCGTGAAGGTGAAGACCCGCCATCTCTCCTATATATATATAAGGTGTAAATCTTTGGCTGCGGATGATACAGGAATATCCGAACCGATGGTTGCCATCCATCGCCGTGGAGAAGGTGATATCTGGCAGGGATTATGGGAGCCTTATAATGTTTCGGATGTCAAGGAACTGCCTTCTTTCGTGAAGAATCCGATTTTGCTGGCAAAAGATGTCAAGCACGTACTGACTCATCGCATCCTTCTTGCCGACTTCTATCTGCTGGAAACGGAAAACCGTCCTCCACTCCCAGATGATTACGTCTGGATCAAGGAAAGTGAGATAGAAGACTATGGGGTTCCGAGACTGATAGAAATCATGCTGGAAAAGATTAATCCTGCAGAATAGGATAAGTACATAATGATCTCTTTATAAAAGTACATAATAATCTCTTCATATAAAATAAAGATGATTCAATTTAATAAGAAAATGAGAGGCTGGGTGCTGGCAGGAGCCATCGCACTGCTCTCTACTTTTGGCTTGTCGTCCTCTATGTTGCCAGCTGCACAGGGGGATGCACCGGGAATGGAAATCCCGGTTTCAAAGAAAAAGGTATCGCAAACCATCAGAAAGCGTTTTGCCTATACCGTTTCATATAATCATGATACCCGTCAGCCTAACTGGGTGGCATGGAGCTTGACTCGTGCTCATGCTTCGGGTAAGTTGAAGCGTGGCGACTTTGAGGATGATATGGATATGCCATCACCTAAGGGAACGAAGGCTGATTACTACAACAGCGGTTATGATAGAGGTCATCTCTGTCCGGCTGGCGATAACAAGTGGAACCAGAAGGCTATGGATGAGTGCTTTCTGATGACCAATATGTGTCCTCAGACCCATGCTCTGAATGCGGGAATCTGGAATAGCATAGAACAGCAATGCCGTACCTGGGCTAAGAAATATGGTAAGGTCTATATCGTCTGCGGTCCGATATTCCTGAATAAGCAGCATCGCAAACTGGGTAAGAACAAGGTGGTGGTGCCTGATGCTTTCTTCAAGGTTATCCTCCGCACCGGCAAGAATCCGCAAGCCATCGGCTTTATCTGTCGCAATCAGGGCGCTACCGGTTTGCAGAAGAAGGACTTTGTCAACTCGGTAGATGAGGTGGAGCGTATCACCGGCTACGACTTCTTCTCCAAACTTCCTGATAACATCGAGAAAAAGATAGAGGCAAAAGCTGATATCAACCAGTGGTAAAAGAAAAAGAGAGTCGCCCTGAAAGGGCAAAAGCTTTGAAATTGAAAGCTTTTGCCCTTTCAGGGCGACTTCTTTGTCTTTATTCTAAAACTTCTGCCCTTTCAGGGCGTATTGGCTGTGACTTATGACACACCTCCTTATTTCTGTTAATAGAACCTTAGTAGTTCTGAGCCTCAATCTGGAAGTAGCTCTGTGGGTGGTTGCAGACTGGGCAAACCTCTGGAGCCTGCTTGCCTACTACGATATGACCGCAGTTAGAGCACTGCCAAATGCAGTCGCCATCACGAGAGAAGACGAGCTTGTCCTGCACGTTCTTCAAGAGCTTGCGATAACGCTCCTCGTGGTGCTTCTCGATTTCAGCCACCATTTCAAACTTGATTGCAATCTCCTCGAAGCCTTCCTCACGAGCTTCCTTTGCCATGCGTGGATACATATCGGTCCACTCGTCGTGCTCACCATTGGCAGCAGCCTCCAGGTTCTTCTCTGTATCCTGGATAGCACCGCCCTCCAGGTACTTGAACCACAACTTAGCGTGCTCCTTCTCGTTGGCAGCTGTCTCTTCAAAGATATTAGCTATCTGAACATAACCGTCCTTCTTAGCCTTACTTGCAAAATATGTATATTTGTTACGAGCCTGTGACTCACCAGCGAATGCCTCCTGGAGGTTCTTCTCTGTCTTAGTTCCTTTTAATTCCTTCATAATGTATTCTGTATTACGTTATTAATATGTTCTTTATTATTTTCATTCACAAAGATATTGAAAAAATTCTAATTATGCAAGAAAATTAAGGATTATTTCGTTTTCGACCGCTTATTTAAATAAAATAAAGCAAAACCAAGCATCGCCATACCGAATATCCACGAAATGATGGCACTTGTTACCATTCCCAGTGTATGGGTGAAACCTGCCACGATGAATGTCAGGAAGCTGACGATAGCTACAGTCAGCGCGTATGGCAACTGTGATGAAACATGGTGTACATGCTTGCACTCGGCTCCGGCACTCGCCATAATGGTGGTATCGCTGATAGGTGAGATGTGGTCGCCACAGACAGCACCAGCCATGCAGGCAGAGATAGAGATGATGCGCAATGGGTCGGCAGCTGGGAAGACGGCGATACAGATAGGAATCAGAATACCGAAGGTTCCCCAGGATGTACCTGTGGCAAATGCCAGGAAGGCTGCAACCAGGAAGATGATGGCTGGCAGGAGCATCTGGAGTTCAGAAGCGCTGCTTGCCACTACGGTGGATACATATTCTGCTGCCCCCAGCGAGTCAGTCATACTCTTCAGGGTCCATGCCAGGGTAAGAATCAGAATGGCTGGTACCATTGCTTCGAATCCCTTGATCAGACTACTCATCGCTTCATCGAATGGTAAGGTCTTGCGAACCGTAAACATCAGAATGGTCAGAATCAAGGCTGCCAATGAACCAATCACCAGACCTATAGAGGCATTGCTGCCAGCAAAGGAGTCAACGAAGTTCATATAGTTGGCATTGCTGGCATCGAAGAAACCTCCCGAATAAACCATACCTGCCATACAGAAGATAATCAACATAATGATTGGAATCACAAGATCGCTCACAGATCCTTTGCTCTTGGATGATTCTTCCTGCTTCGCTCCTACACCATGCTCCACGATGTGCAGCTTGGTATCGCTCACCTCGTCGAGCTTTCCTCCGTTGGTGCGCTCATACCATTCCTTCAGTCTTGCATCATACTTGCTCATCGCCTTGAAGTCGAAGCCCAAGATCACGATGCCAAACATAAAGAGGATGGTGAAGAATGCGTAGAAATTGTAAGGTATCGCCTTGCAGAAAAGTGCCAGTCCATTCTCGCCTCCCGATACGAAGCCCGATACTGCTGCTGCCCAACTGGAGATTGGGGAGATGATGCAGACAGGAGCTGCTGTGGAGTCGATGAGATAAGCCAGTTTCTCCTTGGTTACGCCGTTGCGCACTGCGATAGGGCGCATCACCGAACCCACGGTAAGGCAGTTGAAGTAATCATCGATGAATATCAGAATACCGAGCAGAATGGTAGCTACCTGCACACCGGTCTTCGACTTTACGTGCTTGGAAGCCCATCGGCCGAAAGCCGCAGAACCACCCGCCTTGTTCATCAGTGAAACGATGCTGCCCAGAACCACCAGGAATACCAGAATGCCCACGTTCCAAGGGTCGGAAAGGCAATGTATCAAACCGTATGCCTTGGCATCCTCGCCTTCGCCTACGGTGTGGTTGGTCAGATGAACGAGGAATCCGTCGAAACCTGTTCCCATCGAAATGCAATATTGAACGGCACCCAGAATGATACCGATAAAAAGAGAAGAATAGACCTCCTTCGTCTTCAGCGCCAGAGCGATGGCGACGATAGGAGGTAGTAACGACCATGCGGTCCCAATCATGTTGTAATCCATTTGTTATTAATATGTTTTAAAATTTTTGAATATTCCCTTGCTGAATCGCTGCCCACGAGTCTATCTTTATCATTGGAAAGGCACACAAAAAACATCATAACTTCTAAGCCCATCGGATCCGATGGGCTTAAAAGTTATGTTTCATGAATTTATAATGCGATCTCCTATAATACCATCTCTTCGTATTTCAATCCGAAGACATCGGCAACCGCCTTGAATACTACCTTGCCATTCACGATGTTCAATCCCCGATACAAAGCCTTGTCTTCCTTGCACGCCTTTCGCCATCCCTTGTCGGCAAGAGCGATGGCATACTTCAGGGTGGCATTGGTCAAGGCGATGGTGGAGGTATGAGGCACGGCTCCCGGAATGTTAGCTACGGCATAATGCACAATGCCATCTACCATAAATGTCGGATCGGAATGGGTGGTTGGATGAGAGGTCTCGAAGCAACCACCCTGGTCGATAGCCACATCCACCAGTACGGTGCCAGGTTCCATCAACTTCAGCATATCCCTGGTAATCAGGTGTGGAGCCTTGTCGCCTGGAATGAGTACACTGCCTACTACGATGTCAACATCTGGCAATTCCTTCCGGATATTGTGCTCGTTGGAGTAGAGGGTGTGCGCATTGATCGGCAATTCTATCTGCAACTGGCGAAGACGAGGCAGACTGATATCGGTAATCCACACATCAGCACCTAATCCTGTTGCCATTCTTGCAGCTGCTTCTCCCACGGTTCCACCGCCCAGAACGAGAACCTTCGCACGGTTCACGCCCGGCACACCGCTGATCAGCTTACCCTTGCCGCCCTTGGTCTTCTGCAGATAGTAGGCACCATTGATAATCGCCATTCTTCCTGCTACCTCACTCATCGGAATGAGCAGTGGCAGATGATGGTTGTCGGTTTCTACCGTCTCGTAAGCCAGACAGACTGCACCGCTCTTGATCATGGCATCGGTGAGCTTTCTGTCGCAGGCAAAATGGAAGTAAGTAAAAACAAGCTGATCCTGATGGATGAGTGGATATTCCTCGGCGATAGGTTCCTTCACCTTGATAATCATCTCAGCCTCGCGATATACACTCTGGATGTCGGGCAGGATTCTGGCTCCTACCTTCACATACTCTTCATCAGCAAAACCACTGTTCTCGCCAGCGGTATGCTGCACCATCACTTCGTGTCCATGTCGAATGAATTCAGCTACACCAGCAGGAGTCATTCCTACACGATTCTCATTATTCTTGATTTCTTTTGGAATACCTATCTTCATGATGTTGTGGTTTTAGAGGTTATACATCATTTTAACGGGATAAAGATAGTGAAAAAATCAATAGGTTGTATCGTTTGTATAGAAGATTTAACATATCTTTCTTGCCTGGTTAAGATTAGAACATAAAAAAGATTAAAAAAGATGGCTGCTATCATCTTTTTGCTTATCTTTGTCCTCGTAAGCATTTCAAACTTAATAAATGGAGGACTTATTATGAATGTCAATACGGGTATCAAGCAAGCAGTGATCTTAGCCATAGGCATTATCGTGCTTGGATTTTGTGTCAAGTCTGGACTTGAAAGTGTGATTGCCAAAGACCGCAAAGTAGTGGTGAAAGGATTGGCAGAAAAGGAAGTTGAGGCTGATAAGGTGACATGGCCTATCGTTTCCAAGGAGATTGGCAACGACTTGCCGCAACTCTATAAGAAAATCAACACTACCACCAGCACCATCCGCCAGTTCCTGCTGGCAAATGGAGTGAAGGCAAATGAAATCAATGTCAATGCCCCTGTGGTCATCGACCTCAATGCTGAGCGATATGGCGAAAACCGTCAGCCTTACCGTTACAACATCACGTCGATCATCACCGTGACATCCCGGAATGTGAAGGTGGTTCGTGGCATCATCGCCCGACAGGGTGACCTGCTTCAGAAAGGTGTGGCCATCGTGGATGGTGGCTACGAGAATCCGGTGAAGTACGAGTATGTGGCTTTCCGCGAGATGAAGCCGAAGATGATGCAGGAGGCAATTGAGAATGCAGAGAAGACTGCTGCTCAGTTTGCCGAAAACAGCAAGAGCAAGATTGATAAGATCATGAACGCTGACCAAGGGCAGTTCTCGATAGAGGATAGAGATTCCAATACTCCTTATATTAAAAAGGTGAGGGTAGTGACTACGGTTACCTATTCTTTGAAAGACTAGTAATTAAATAAATATATAGTACGAAATGAAAAAAATGATTTACATGGTGATGGCGCTTGCCTCACTAAGCTACTCAACCCAGACCATGGCGCAGTCACAGGGATTGCAGAAAAAGGTGAATGCCTATTTCCTGCAGTCGCTCAAAGCGCAGCAGAAAGCATTGGAGAAAGACGGTAAGGCGGAATTCTCTAAAAACACACCTCTTGACACCAAGCTTCAGGCTGCTATCGACGGCAAGGATATTGCCAACTACCAGAAGATGGTATGGACAGCCTGGTGCGATGCCAACAAGAACCTGCAGGAAGAAAAGCTCATAGAACCTGAAGATCTGACATTGGCAAAAAACAGCTCCTGGAATCTGCCTCAGTGTCTGGAACCCAATGCGGTGATGCCTTATTATTATGGTAAGAAGGGAGTAGCTGCCGATGGTAAGTTCCCTCTCTTCCTGTATGTTCACGGATCGGGACCTAAGGACCATGAGTGGTCGAATGGTATCAAGCTCGGTCTGAGCTTCCAGGATTCTCCTTCCATCTATTTCATTCCTCAGATTCCTAACGAGGGTGAATACTATCGCTGGTGGCATCTCTCCAAGCAGTATGCTTTCGAGAAGCTGATTCGCCAGAACCTGGTAAAGGGTGAGGTGGATGCCAACCGTCTCTATGTATTCGGTATCAGCGAAGGTGGTTATGGCAGTCAGCGTCTTGCGTCCTTCTATGCCGACTATTGGGCTGCAGCGGGTCCGATGGCTGGTGGTGAACCTTTGAAGAATGCACCTGTGGAAAACTGTGCCAATATCGGCTTCTCTTTCCTCACCGGTGCTGACGATACCGGTTTCTATCGCAACGACCTGACCTGGTACACCCAGGTGGCTTTCGATTCTGCGCAGTTGGCTCGCCCATTGTCTGTAGATAAGACTCCAATCTTCCGTCATCGCATCCAGCTCTTGCCGGGTATGCAGCATCACATCACCTATGGTCTGACTACTCCTTGGCTCAAGCAGTTTGTGCGCAATCCATATCCTAAGACCGTGCTCTGGGAGGATTTCGAAATGGATGGCAGACACCGTTCCGGATTCTACAACCTGCAGGTACTGGCTCGCCCATCAGAGTCTAGAACCTACTACGAGATGGATATCGACAAGAACGTGGTTTCCATCAAGGTGAGCAATGTGGATTACACCACTATCTTGAAGGATAAGCAGTGGGGTATCGACCTGAAGTTCAACCGCAGCTATTCTCCTGCCACTGGTGGTAAGTTGAGAGTTTATCTCAATGAGCAGTTGGTCAACCTCAATGAGCCTGTAACCATCACGGTAAACGGCAAGCAGGTATTCCACGGTATTGCCAAGGCTGATTTGCAGGCAATGGTAAACAGTTGTGCGGAATATTTTGACCCATGTCGAGTATATCCTGTTGCAATCGATTTGGCTTATTGATTTTAAAGAATGATTAGATGAAGAAAAATGTTTGTTTATATGCCATGATGGCTCTAGCCGTTATGGGATGTTCGCAAAATAACAAGAAACAGGAAGGCAGCTCAATGGGACTGCCTTCTCGTGTTGAATCAGAGAGTAAGGCTGGGGCAGAGAAGGCAGGTCAGTCAGTAGCTGGCAGTAGTAATCAGTCTGCTTCTGCTGGAAAGGTGCAGGTGCTTACGGCTTCCGATTTCAGGAAGAAGATTATGGATTACGAGTCTCATCCCGATGAGTGGGTGTTTGCAGGTTCCCGTCCTGCCATTATCGATTTCTATACCACCTGGTGTGGACCTTGCAAGATGATGGCTCCCATTGTAGAATCTCTTGCCGGGAAATATGCCGGCAAGATAGATTTCTATAAGGTGGATATCGACCAGGAACCCGAACTGGCTTCCGTCTTCGGCATCCGCAGTATCCCTACCTTCCTCTTCATCCCGATGAAAGGTAATCCCACTATGCAGATGGGCGCTATGCAGAAGGAAGATTTCGAGGAAATCATCGGAAAAATGATGGGGAAGTGATAAATGGTGATTTACTGCATACTTATAAGTAGGTATTTCTTGGCTACTACCTAGTTTTGATGATGCCCGAAATTTGGTGGTTTATCAGATAATATCTAAATTTGCACTCGGAAAAAATGTTTAATGTAATTAAAAGTATTATAGTATTATGATTATCGAAAATGTTCATGCAAGAGAAATCTTGGATTCTCGTGGCAATCCTACAGTAGAGGTTGAAGTTTCATTGAAGTCAGGTGTCGTAGGTCGTGCATCGGTTCCTTCTGGTGCATCAACTGGCGAGAACGAGGCTTTGGAACTTCGTGATGGCGACAAGAACCGCTATGGCGGCAAGGGCGTCTTGAAGGCTGTGGAGAATGTGAATCAGGTGATTGCTCCGGCTTTGGTAGGTTTTTCTGCCTTGGAGCAGCGTGCCATCGATTATAAGATGTTGGAACTCGACGGTACCAAGACCAAGTCTAATCTGGGTGCCAATGCCATCCTCGGTGTTTCTCTGGCTGTGGCTCATGCTGCTGCTGAGTATCTCCACATCCCATTGTATCGCTACATTGGCGGTTGCAATACTTACACCCTTCCTGTTCCTATGATGAACATCATCAATGGTGGTGCTCACTCTGATGCGCCTATCGCCTTCCAGGAGTTCATGATCCGTCCTGTGGGTGCTCCTTCCGAGAAGGAGGCTATCCGTATGGGTGCTGAGGTGTTCCATGCTTTGGCTAAGCTCCTGAAGAGCCGCGGTCTTTCTACTGCCGTAGGCGATGAGGGCGGTTTCGCTCCTGCACTCAATGGTATAGAGGATGCGCTCGACAGCATCTGCCAGGCTATCAAGGATGCCGGTTATGAGCCAGGAAAGGATGTGAAGATTGCCATGGACTGTGCTGCCAGTGAGTTTGCTGTTCAGGAGAATGGTGAGTGGTTCTATGATTACCGCCAGTTGAAGGATGGCAAGAAGAAGGATCCTAATGGTAAGAAACTGACTGCTGCTGAGCAGATCAAGTTCCTGGAAGAGCTGATTACCAAATATCCTATTGATTCTATTGAGGATGGTCTTGATGAGAATGATTGGGACAACTGGGTGAAATTGACAGCTGCCATCGGCGACCGTTGCCAGTTGGTAGGTGACGACCTCTTTGTTACCAACGTGAAGTTCCTGGAGAAGGGTATCAAGATGGGTGCAGCCAACTCTATCCTCATCAAGGTAAACCAGATTGGTTCTCTCACCGAGACACTGGATGCTATCGAGATGGCTCATCGTCATGGTTACACCACCGTTACTTCCCATCGTTCTGGTGAAACCGAGGACACTACGATTGCCGATATTGCCGTAGCAACAAACTCTGGTCAGATTAAGACGGGTTCTATGAGTCGTACCGACCGTATGGCTAAGTACAACCAGCTTATCCGCATCGAAGAGCAGTTGGGTAATAATGCAGCTTACGGTTATAAGAAATTGAAATAGGAATGAATATACGAAATTGAAGTGCATCAATTTCACCATGACAGAACACAATTAAATAGAATAGATCAGATACGAAAATAGATGGGCATGGATGACCGTGAGGGTTGTCCATGCTTTTTATCTTCTATGATGTATCTGCATCTTACATATTTGATAGGATAACTTCGATATATTTTACGGATTAAGATAAAAAGCAAAATAACAATGACAAACGTATTGATAAGTGCTGCCGGACTGTGCGGTGCCACCATTATCGGTGCCATTCTGGGTTTCTTCGTCAAGGAGTTGCCTCACAAATGGAACGACGCTGTATTGGGATATTGTGCCGGAATCATGCTGGCAGCTTCCACGTTGGGACTGATAGTGCCAGCCTTCGAACAGACCGGACTTTGGTGGCTGGTAGTAATCGGAGTAATGGCAGGAGCCTTGTTCCTGAATGTGCTAGATCTGATAACTCCCCATCTTCATCATATTACGGGACTAGACCCCGAGGAGCATCGCAACAATGCCCGACTCAGCCATGTGATGCTTTTCGTGATGGCGATTGCCCTGCACAAACTGCCCGAAGGCATGGCGGCTGGAGTAAGTGTCTGTTCATCAGAAGGCGCAACGGAGTGGGGCGTTTCCTTCGGCATCGCCCTGCAGAACATCCCCGAGGGAATGGTGATTATCGCTCCTTTGATGATGGCAGGCGTTTCTGCTGCCCGCACCTTCTTTATTTCCATTTTCATCGCCTTGCTCGAAGTGGCAGGCATTCTGTTGGGTTTCGGTTTAGGTTCAGCCTCTTCCACCTTCCTCCCCGTGATGCTGGGTTTTGCCGGTGGTGCCATGCTTTATGTAACGAGCGATGAGATGATTCCCGAAACCCATGCCCATGGCTTTCAGAAGCAAGCCACCTACGCCCTTCTCCTGGGCTTCATCACCTTTGTCTTAATGGAGAAATGTGTGTAGTCAGATTCTGATGAGCAGCATATAGCAGAGGGTGCCTGCCATATAAAAAGGTTTAAATATCTTAATAAATGATTGTACTATCAGATTATTTATTTATCTTTGCATCATCCAAAAGTTGGAAAAGTGTAAGAAATAGCCTGAAAAGTTATTGGAAAAATGTATAAAATAGGCCGTTTTTATATTGGAAAAATGTATTTTAGTGAGATAAGTATATGATTAATAGAAAGATAGATAAATATTTGGATGATTTCTTTCATGCAACGAATAAAGCATTGTTGCTTACGGGAGCTCGACAGATAGGTAAGACTTACTCTATAAGGCAGGCTGCTCAGCGAAACTTTGATGATTTCGTTGAAATCAACTTCATAACTTCTCCTGAGGCTATAGGTATCTTCAATGGAGCCAAAGATGTAAAGGATATGTTATTTCGTCTGACGGCTTTCGTGCATAAGCCTCTTGTAAAAGGAAAGACTCTCATTTTTTTTGATGAAGTGCAGGTTTATCCTGAAGTTGTAACCCTTATCAAGTTTCTGGTTGATGAAGGAAGTTATCGCTATGCCTTAAGTGGTTCTTTGCTGGGTATCGAATTGAATAATTTGCGTTCTGAACCTGTTGGCTATCTGGATGTCAAGGAAATGTTCCCACTTGATCTGCATGAGTTCTATTCTGCTATAGGCTTATCTGCAGACGTATTGGATGTCATCCGTAAAAACTGGGAAGAAATGACGCCTGTAGATGATTTTGTACATCATGAATTAATGAGAGCTTTTCGCTTGTATTTGATAGTTGGAGGAATGCCGCAAGCTGTTCAGACCTATTTAGATAGCAATAATTTACAGCGCGTGATTGATGTGCAGAAGAGTATTCTTTTGGAGTATCAGCGTGATATCATGAAATATAAGGTGGATGACAATAATCAAAAGTTGTATATCCAGGAAATATTCCAATTGATTCCATCAGAATTGAATGCTAAAAACAAGCGTTTTATTCTTAAAAGTTTAAATCAGCAAGCTAGATTTGCTAATTATGAAAATAGCTTTCTTTGGCTTCGGGATGCTGGTGTGGCGCTCCCTACTTATAATGTGGAGGAACCTAAAATACCATTGTTGCTGGCTAAGACAAGAAACCTTTTCAAATTATTCCAAAATGATGTGGGGTTATTGATCAGTCAGTTTGCTGATGGCATTCAGTTACGTCTTTTAAACGATGAACAGTTTATCAATTTTGGAGCCATCTATGAGAATGTAGTTGCTCAGGAGTTGAAAGCTCATGGCTTTGATCTCTATTACTTTAACAATAAGCGCTTAGGCGAGTTGGATTTTGTGGTGGAGTACAAAGGACAGGTTCTGCCAATAGAGGTGAAGTCTGGTAAGGATTATGACCGTCATAATGCTCTTTCGAATGTGATGGCATCAACAGAATATAAAATCCCTCACGGTTTGGTTCTTTGTAATGGAAATGTAGAGAAAAAGGGTAAGGTGACTTATGCCCCGATTTATATGCTTATGTTTCTTGAAAAAGATTCTGTTCAGAATGTAACATATAAGATGGATTTATCGGGATTAAAAGTGTAGAATTCTGATGAGCAGCATATAGCAGAGGGTGCCTGCTGCTATCGACCACATCATATTCCTTTTCCATACGTGGATGAGGATGGTGAAGGCTACGGCTGCCACCTGCGCCAAGGAATCTGCTGAGAAGGAATGGATGTGGCGAAGGCAGTAAACCACCAGCAGGGCAAAGACCGAGGCTGGCAGCACCTTGCCTAGATACAGAATGTACTTAGGTGTTGGCTTCCCAGGTCGGAAGGCGATGAAAGGGATAAAACGGGTAAGCATGGTGGCGGCTACGCCTGCTGAAACCATGATGATTTGTTGGAGAAGAGTCATACTTTTCTTTTTTTGAAGGTGAGAAATATAAGGATGATAACCATGCTTGGGATGATGAAATGGTCGGCACTGAATATCGTGAGGCACAGCCCCGAGATGATCAGTCCGGAAATACTGCTGGTATGGTCTTTTTCCCGAAGCCAGTTGTCGGCGAAGATAGCCGTAAACATGGCGGTCAGCACGAAGTCCAATCCTTTGAGGTCGAAGGTGAGAAACGGACCGATGAGGCCGCCCAGCGTTGCCCCAATAACCCAATAGGTTTCATCGAGCCAGGTAATCCAGAGCAGGTACCATCCTTTATCTGTTCCTTCCGGAATCTTGGAAGCGCTTGTCAGGGCAAAAGTCTCGTCCGACATGCCGAAGATAAGGAAGAATTTCTTCCATCCCAGTCCCTTATATTTTTCGAGCATCGAAAGTCCATAGAATAGATGTCGTGCATTCACCATCAGCACCATCAGAAAGGCTTGCAGGGGATGGAAGCTGCCCAGCAGCATGTTGCCAAGCAAGAACTCTGCGCTTCCGGCATAAACAGTAATGGCGAGCAGCATTGGGTACAGAAAGTTGAAGCCTAACTCATGCATGTAAATACCATAAGTCAGTCCCAGAAATCCATATCCAGCCATGATTGGCAGCGAAGTATGGAAAGCGTGATATAAAGCGATTCTTCTTTTTCCCATCTCTCTTAATTATGTTTGTAGATTCGTCTTGCCTGTAATTGAGGATTTCTCCTGTTTAAGTTTGAGGACTCCTCCTGTAAATCTTCTGCAAAAGTACTCACATTTTATGAGGAAAAGAAAGAAACTGCCAGGAATGTGAATGTGGCAGATGAAAAATAGCATAGTTGTGGTATGCCATAAGTATGATACTTAGCCATCGTAACCATGATACTTAGCCATCGTAACCATGATACTTAGCTATCGTAACTATCTTGTTTACGCCAGACTTACCCTACCCACCCCTAAAAGGGCAGGTCGGGGGCGGTATTCTGCTGGGGCTTGCTGTTGTTTGCAACGTTCTCTAAATAAGAGTGAGGGTGAACACTTGGCAATGAAGTCGGTGAAGGGTGAACCCCGAAGCCGAAAAAGTGAATACTTTGAGCAAGTGTTCACCCCGCTGTTCACCATTCAGTAACTTAAGATTGCAAGTACTTGTTTACTCTATGTCTCATGAGGCTGAACATCAGGCTGAATACTGAACTCTGAACACTGAAAATAGGGTAAAAATAGCGTTTTATGAATCGTTTAAATCCTATATAACCCATTGATATATATTTCTTTATATTCTTTAGCATGCGCTGCTTATAAAAAGAGTGAAACGCTAAAGTTCAGCTTCAGCCCTCCTCGGCGACAGTAGTAATGTGGTACGCACTCTCAAGGTGGCTGGCCACTACGCCTGCAGAAACTATGATGATTTGTTGGAGAAGGGTCATACTTTTCTTTTTTTGAGGGTGAGAAATATAAGGATGATAACCATGCTTGGGATGATGAAATGGTCGGCACTGAATATTGTGAGGCACAGCCCCGAGATAATCAGTCCGGAAATACTACTCATGCATATAAATGCCATAAGTCAGTCCCAGAAATCCATATCCAGCCATGATTGGCAGGGAGGTATGGCAAAAGTACTCACATTTTATGAAAAAAAGAAAGAATCTTCCAGGAATATGAATGTGGCAGATGAAAAATAGCATAGTTGTGGTATGTTTTGGTTTATGCTTGGTTGGCAAAATAAAAAGCGGAGCGTGATTTCACAACCACACTCCGCGCAAACTTAAACAACCAATAAAAGAAATAGATTGATCGTTCTTTGTTATATCTGATGAAGAGTAGCTCTTTTAGAGCTTTTGCGTTTTCTTTTTCTTAAACGAAAACTATAACTTATAATTAAACCAGAAAATTGCTTATTATCTGATGAAGAGAAGCTCACGATACTTAGGCAATGTCCAGAGCTCATCGGCTACAGTCAACTCCAACTTATCAATCTGATAACGGATTTCCTCCATCTTTGGAGCTACCGTGTCATGATAAGCTATCGCCTTATCGTGCTCATTCTCAATCTTGTTGGCAACCTTGCGGGCATTAACCAACTCCTCAACACCGGTCTCGATAATCTGAGTGCGCTCGGCAATCTTCTTGATGATATTGATGTTGCGGGCAGTCAACTTCTTGCCTTCCTCGTCACCGAAGATGTCAATCATGTTCTCCACATTCTTGGCCAACTGGCTCTGATAGTGAGTAGCCACAGGGATGATGTGGTTCATGCTCAAGTCGCCCATCACACGAGCCTCAATCTGAATCTTCTTGGTGTAGGTCTCCCATTTCACCTCGTTACGAGCTTCCAACTCGTTCTTCTTCATGACACCCATATCCTCGAACATCTTGATAGATGCAGGGTCGAGATAACGCTCGAAGATCTTTGGACAGCTCTTCTCGCAGTCCAGACCACGCTTGGCAGCTTCCTCTACCCACTCATCTGAGTAACCATTACCGTCGAAACGGATAGGCTTGCAGGTCTTCAAATCCTGACGAACGATATCGATGATGGCAGATGTCTTGTCCTCACCCTTGGCAATCAACTCATCCACACGCTTCTTGAAGTCGGTCAAAGCCTCGGCTACAGCGGTGTTCAATACGATCATTGCAGATGCACAGTTAGCCTCAGAACCTACGGCACGGAATTCGAAACGGTTACCGGTGAAGGCGAATGGTGATGTACGGTTACGGTCGGTGTTATCAATCATCAACTCTGGAATCTCAGGGATATCCAACTTCATGCCCTGCTTGCCAGCCACGGTGAAGAGATCCTTCTTGTCGGCTTTCTCAATGTGCTCGAGAAGGTCGGTCAACTGCTTGCCGAGGAATGAAGAGATGATTGCTGGAGGTGCCTCGTTGGCGCCCAGACGATGTGCATTGGTAGCGCTCATGATAGAAGCCTTGAGCAAACCATTGTGCTTATATACACCCATCAAAGTCTCTGTGATGAAGACTACGAAGCGGAGGTTATCCTCAGGTGTCTTGCCTGGACCATGGAGCAGAATGCCAGTATCTGTAGCCAGACTCCAGTTGTTGTGCTTACCGGAACCGTTGATGCCTGCGAATGGCTTCTCATGGAGAAGTACGCGGAAACCGTGATGGCGAGCCACCTTCTTCATCAAGCTCATCAAGAGCATGTTGTGGTCAACGGCAAGGTTGGTCTCCTCGAAGATAGGTGCCAACTCAAACTGGTTTGGTGCCACCTCGTTGTGGCGGGTCTTGCAAGGAATACCGAGCTCAAGAGCCTGGATTTCCAAATCCTTCATGAATGCCTGAACACGCTCAGGGATGGCGCCGAAGTAGTGGTCGTCCATCTGCTGGTTCTTGGCTGAATCATGACCCATCAGGGTGCGGCCTGTCAACATCAGGTCAGGACGTGCAGCATACAAGCTTTCATCTACCAGGAAGTACTCCTGCTCCCAACCGAGATTGGAAATAACTTTCTTTACATCAGGGTTGAAGTAGTGGCAAACCTCTGTTGCTGCTACGTTTACAGCGTGCAATGAACGGAGTAATGGAGCTTTATAGTCGAGTGCCTCACCTGTGTAAGAGATGAAGACGGTAGGGATACAGAGTGTATCGTCGATGATGAATACAGGAGATGTTGGATCCCATGCAGAGTAACCGCGAGCCTCGAAGGTAGAGCGGATACCGCCAGAAGGGAATGAAGAAGCATCAGGCTCCTGCTGAACGAGCAACTTACCTGAAAATTCCTCGATCATACCACCCTTGCCATCATGCTCGATGAAGGCATCGTGCTTCTCGGCAGTACCTTCTGTCAGTGGCTGGAACCAGTGGGTGTAGTGGGTTACGCCATTCTCGTCAGCCCACTGCTTGATGCCTTTGGCTACGGCGTTGGCGATGTTACGGTCGAGACGAGCTCCGTTGTCGATGACATCTACCAGTTTCTCATAGACATCTGCAGGGAGATACTTGTACATCTTCTGTCGGTTGAATACCTTCTTTCCGAAGAATTCACTTGGTCGCTCGCTAGGAGCGGTTACCTCAACAGGCTTTCTTTTGGAAGCCTCTGAAACAGCTTCAAATCTTAAGTTGCTCATACCTTATATAATTTAAAATTTCTGATTTTCAATGTTTTTATATTCTGTTGGAACGTTTATTTTCCCAGCCATTTGGCGATTCTCTCCATAGCCTCCTTGCAGTCCTCGTGCTCACCGAAGGCGGTAAGACGGATGTAGCCTTCGCCCGAAGGACCGAAGCCGACACCTGGGGTGCAGACTACGCTTGCGCCATAGAGCATTTCCTCGAAGAACTTCCAGCTTGGTGTATCGTTAGGAGTCTTCACCCAGAGATATGGAGCATTCTCGCCACCATATACTCTCAGTCCGAGTTTCTGAAGTTCCGCTCTCATAAAGTGGGCGTTCTCCATATAGTAATTGATGGTTGCCTTCACCTGCTCCTTACCCTCAGGGGTGTAGATGGCTTCGGCAGCACGCTGGCTGATATAGCTGGTACCATTGAATTTGGTGCACTGGCGGCGGTCCCAGATCGGATTCAATGCCACTTCCTCACCAGTCAATGTCTTTGCCTTCAACTCTTTAGGAACGATGGTGTATCCGCAGCGTACACCGGTGAAACCGGCTGTCTTGGAATAACTGTGGAATTCTATCGCCACCTTTCTGGCTCCACGAATCTCGTAGATAGAATGAGGAATTTCCGGGTCGGTGATGTATGCCTCGTAGGCAGCATCGTATAGGATGATGCTCTCGTTCTTGATAGCGTAGTTCACCCATTTTCTGAGTTCTTCCTTCGAGATGACCGTACCTGTTGGGTTATTTGGATAACAGAGATAAATCATATCCACACGGTGGTCTGGAATCTGAGGGATGAAGTCGTCGCTCTCATCACATGGCATGTAGGTTACATTGCTCCACTTGCCGTTCTCAAAGACTCCCGCTCTGCCAATCATCACGTTAGAGTCGATATATACAGGATAAATCGGGTCGGTGACACCGATGTTGTTATCCCATCTCAAAATCTCCTGGATATTTCCTGTGTCGCTCTTGGCTCCGTCGTTTACGAACACCTCGTTGGCATCCAGATGAATGCCGCGAGGCAGGAAGTCGTTCTTGATGATAGCCTCACGGAGGAAGTCGTAGCCTCGCTCCGGACCGTAGCCTCGGAAGGAAGCCTGTACGGCCATCTCATCCACTGCCTTGTGCATCGCCTCGATGACGGCAGGGCAGAGGGGCTGGGTTACATCACCGATGCCCAGACTGATAACTCGTTGCTTCGGGTGGGCAATCTTGTACGCGTTTACCTTCTTTGCGATGTCGGCAAACAGGTAATTGCTAGCCAACTTCAGGAAATGTTCATTAACTAATGCCATATTTTTGTTCTCCTTTATTGCGGTCTTTTTATCAACCTTTGTTATTTAAGTTTGCTCTTAATTTATAATTCAATTTCTCCTTCGAAGACGAAGGCGGCAGGTCCCGTCATATAGACATGGTCGTCTGCCTCGCTGTATTCTATTTCCAGCGTTCCGCCATCCATTACGATACTGCTCTTTCTGCCGGCACGCTTGGTCAGGGCTGCGGCTACAGCTGTGGCACAGGCTCCTGTTCCGCAAGCCATTGTTATTCCGCTTCCCCTTTCCCAAACTCGTGTTCTTATAATGTCAGTGTCTGTAATTTGTGCGAACTCGATGTTGCATCGTTGAGGAAAGGCTTCGTCTCTTTCTAGAATCTTGCCATAGTGGGCGATGTCGATGGTGTCGATATCATCCACAAAGGTTACGAAATGCGGATTACCCATGCAGACGTAGGTGCCTTCGAAGATTCTGCCATCGGCTTCGAGTACCGAAGGACCTCTGAATTGCTGTGGATTTTCCAGTCTCGGCTTCAGCATATCCACTGTCACCGAATCTACAACCTTCTTATTATCCTGAAGATGCAATTTCAATATCTTGATGCCCGATAGCGTCTCCAGTCGGATTGTTTCCTTTCGGGTCAGTCCTTTTTCATAAAGATACTTTCCGATGCATCGGCTAGCGTTGCCGCACATCATTGCTTCTGAACCATCGGCGTTGAAGATGCGCATCGAGTAGTCTGCTCTTCTGCCATCCTGCGGCTTTCCGATGAGAACCAGTCCGTCGCTTCCGATGCCTGTATGATAAGCACTCCAAGCTATGGCTGCCTTTTCGGGGTCTGGGATGTTGTACAGCTGGGTATCTACATAGATGTAGTCATTGCCCGCCCCATGCATCTTGGTGAAATGAACTGTTTCTTTCATATTGCGTTGTCCTTTAAGTTTGAATACTCTTCTTTTATCTCTCACGTCTTGCCTCTTGTGAGGCTTGACTTTTTGATAGTCTTTCGAATGTTTTCGATGACTATTTGTTTGATTTCGGTTGCAAAGGTACGACTTTTTGTTGGAATAGACAAGAAAAAACATACAAGAAATGAAGATAAATTTTAGTCTTCTTTCAATTTGTAATGAAGAAAGGCTGGATTACTTGCAAATTGTAAGGAGAATACGATATGACTGGATAAATTTAAAATAATCGTGAAAGAGTAGCAACGAAATGTTTTTAATTGCTTTAAAATGCTGATAAAATGTATTAATTTTGCAGTCGAAAATGAACATAATGTAAAGAATGACTTGGTTTGAGTGACATTCGAAGATGATTCGTTTTCAGTAGAGACAATCAATAAAGGTATTACACATTATTAATTATTAAAGGATTATGAAGAAGATTGAGGCAATTATCCGCAAGTCTAGATTCGAGGATGTCAAGAAGGCACTTTTGGCTGCCGACATCGAGTGGTTCTCTTATTATAATGTAAGAGGTGAGGGAAAGATGCGCCAGGCTCGCATTTATCGTGGTGTGATGTACGATACCAGCAGCATCGAACGTGTACTTTTGAATATTGTGGTTCGTGATAAGAATGTGGAGCCAACTATCGCTGCCATCCAGGGAGCTGCACAGACTGGCGAAGTGGGAGATGGCCGAATCTTCGTGATTCCTGTACTGGATACCGTCAGAATTAGAACCGGCGAACGAGGTGACATAGCATTGTATAATGCAGAGAAAGAGGAGTAGAGATACTTTGAACTTTGAGGTTTGAACATTGAACTTTATGATTAGTATTGAAGGTCATATTTGAGAGACTATATTATAATATTGTATTCTAATTTAACTATAAGATATATATATGAGCAGTTTATTGTTGACAACTCTTGATACGGGTAACACAGCGTGGATGATCATGGCCACCATCTTGGTGCTCTTGATGTCAATCCCAGGTATTGCACTTTTTTATGGCGGTTTGGTGCGCCAGAAGAATATCCTGAGCATCCTGATGCAGACGGTATTCATCGTGGCAGTAGTCAGTTTGATATGGGTGGTCTTCGGATATTCCTGGGCTTTCTCTACAGAATATGCGGATAGCGGCAACCCTTTGGCTTGCATCATCGGAGGTTTCGATAAGTGCTTCCTCCACGGCATTGGTTTGGATGCCATCATGCCAACGGGTATTCCAGAGCTCACTTTCGTGATGTTCCAGTGCATGTTTGCCCTGATCACTCCAGCCCTGATTCTCGGTGCATTCGCCGAGCGTGTCAAGTTCAGCGGTTATGTACTTTTCACCGTTCTTTGGGTCATCATCGCCTATCTCCCTATGGCTCACTGGGTATGGGGTGGTGGTTTCCTGCAGGAGATGGGAGCTATCGACTTTGCGGGTGGTACCGTGGTGCATATCAATGCCGGTGTAGCCGCTTTGGTCATGGCACTCTGTGTTGGCAAGCGTGATGATTATCGTGCGGGTCATCCTATCACACCTCACAACATCACTTTCGTGTTCATGGGTATGTCATTCCTCTGGCTGGGATGGTTCGGCTTCAATGCCGGTAGCGGATTGGCAGCTGATGGTCTGGCAGCCAACGCCTTCCTGGTAACTCATATCGCAACAGCTGCAGCAGCCACCACCTGGATGCTCATCGACTGGATTGTCAACAAGAAGCCAACCACGGTGGGTGCTTGTACCGGTGCCGTAGCCGGTTTGGTAGCCATCACTCCTGCGGCCGGTAGTACGGATATTTTAGGTGCCTTCTGCATCGGTATCATTTCCACCATCGTCTGCTTCTTCATGGTAGCCGTAGTGAAGGAGAAGTTCAAGTATGATGATGCCCTCGATGCCTTTGGTGTGCATGGTATGGGCGGTATCCTGGGTTCTATCCTCACCGGTGTCTTCGCTACAAGATACGTAACTGGAGCCGAGGGTGTGCAGGGTGCTCTCTATGGCGACTGGCATCAGCTTTGGATTCAGGTGATAGCCACCGTGGTAAGCATCATCTACAGCATCGTAGTTACCTATATTATCTTCAAGGTAGTAGATAAGACAGTAGGTGTACGTGTTGACAAGCGAGTAGAGGAGGAAGGTCTCGACATCTACGAGCATGGTGAGAGTGCTTATAGCAACTAATTGCGAAATTCGATTATCTGATATGATTAGATTAATGGTGTTTCATTTTGAAGAATGGAACACCATTTTTTATGAGAAATCCTCAACTTGCATAATGAAATAGCCACAACTTGCACAATGAAAATGCCTCAACTTGCACAATGAAAATGCCTCAACTTGCACAATAAGACATTTAAGTTGTTGATATTCAATAACGTTATGCCCACCATTTTCCCTAAGAATTCCTATATATAATAATGTGTAATCCCCTTTTCTCTTGTTCTTATCCCTTTTGGGATAATTTGGGGAAAGTAATCAATTTGCAGTTGGTCTGTGAACGCTGAAGGTTGATGCTGTTTTGTCGGTGTAAATGTCGGTGTAAAATGTCGGTGCAAATATTGTTTTGGCGGTAATGTGGCGGTAATAGTGGCGGTAATGCCGATGTATATGTCGGAGAAAAATGTCGGAGACATGTCGGAAATATGTCGGAAAGAAAAATGATTGAAAACCAATATGTTATCGTTTTATGGGGAGTTCGTTACCGACAATAAATGTCGGAGACTTTGTCGGTAACCATGTCGGAGACATCAAGGGTGGTAAAAAGAAATTTGGCGGTGATGCAAAAAGTGGGTATTCTAAGGCATGAAGATAAGGGTAATGTCGGTGTTTGTTGTTTTCTTGCTAAACTGGCATTTCGATAGGATAAAATGAAATATTAGTATAATAATTCTTAAAGAAAATAACAACGTATAAGTTTTTTTATTAACTTTGTGTGCATAAAACAAATATTTATGAAATTTAAAATAACCTTGAAGATAGATAGAAAATATGGTGACTTGCTGCCCTTTAATTATCAGTATGAGCAGTCTGCAGTCATTTATCGCATATTGGCGCAAGCTGATACGCAATATTCGTCATGGCTCCATGAAAATGGTTATCAATTGAATGGAAGCAAGAGATTTAAGCTATTTTGCTATTCGCCTTTTATCTTTGAAAAGGTAAGACCTTTGCCGAAAGAAGGATGTCTTAATATCATGGGTGAAAGAGCTACTTGGTACATTAGTTTCATTCCAGAGAAAAGCACCATGGAGTTCATTCAAGGAATATTTGCTCATCAAAGTTTTACCATTGGCAATAGAAAATATCAAGTTGCATTTGATGTTGTTGGAGTAGAAGCTATGCCCATGCCGCCTTTGTCCGAAGTTATGACTTTCCAAGCCTTGTCTTCTATTTGTGCTAAGCAGCATGAGGACAACAAAATACAGTACTTATCTCCTGACAATCCTAAGTTTGCCCAAGGCATACTAAAGGGACTGTTGGCAAGGTTTGAGAGCATTCATGGGCAACCATTTGATATGAATGACAAGGAGTTTTCATTCGAATTGACAGACAATAAGGTCAAGTCGAAGTTGATAACGATAAAAGCCAATACTCCTTACGAATCAAGAGTACGTGGATATCTCTGCTCTTTCCGCATGAAAGCACCTTTGGAGTTGATGAAGATAGCTTATGAAGGAGGTATTGGAGAACAAAGTTCACAGGGGTTTGGATTTATTAAAACGAAAGATTAAAATGGAAAAAAATATAGATTTATCGATATTGAAAAAACTTCCCGAACAGAATGTTCAAGCTGTTTTGGAAATTATTCCATTGGCACCTTTGTCTATGGTATCTGAATTGCCTGGATCTTTTTATAAAACAATGAAATATCCTAGTAAAAAAATGCTATGCGGTATGTTTGAAAATATGCTAGGATGGCACTTCGACAATGAAATTCGAGAGGAAATTCTAAAGGACATGAATTTGAAAAGAGAACAAAACGCAATAATAAAGCCAAACTCTTTTCCTGGCTCTACCTATATTCCATTATTGATGGAGTTTTTCTCGTTAAACGGGACGCCTTGGTATGAACCTATAAAGCCTTTAGAAGAAGGAGATATAGGCTTTATGTACTATACGGATTTATGGAGTCGTGCTCGTAGAAGACATGATACATATGTACAAGTAAATGGCTCTAGGCATATAAGTTTAGATGTTGTTAAAGAATTGCATGATGAGATTATGCATTCTGATAGTGATGGCAGTAATATTAATAAACAGATAGACAATTGGCTGAAATCGCCAGATAAAAGCAATAGTGAAAAGTATAATTGGCAAAAAATACCATTTTATTACTATACGCCAGTATCTCGCGAGTACATAGAAATACATGGTATCATAAAGATACCAATTAATATTGATGCTGATTTATTAAGTTTGTTGAAAAAGAACATAAATAATTCTGTAACATATCTTGGCAATAGCGAAGGTTGGGTAGAAGTTGAAATAACAAAAGTATGACAACACATCCATTTTTTTAATATGCAATGGCGCTTCTGATGGTGCATAATAATTTGCAAAAAGAAGAGGAAATAAACGAAGACCATATTCTATATGAATTAGAAAATGGTCTAAATCATTATGCCCTTGAAGCTCCTAAAGTCGCTGCTGAAAGGAATATAATAAAGTATCGTTTTGCAAAGAAAGACGCTGATTTTATTTCACCTTCCTTTATAAACAAAAAAGCCAAGGAAACAATTGAAAAATTAAATAGAAAAGAGCTAACAAAAGACAAACTCCCATTAGTTGGAAATCCATTTGCAGGCGAATTCTCTATATTTACTTCACAAGGAAAAGGCTTAAATGAACGAGGAAAACCGAAATGGACATTAAGAGAGTATTACTTGGGGTGTATTACACTGTCAACACCAGATAAGCCTTGTTATAGGGATAAAAAGAATTGGTGTCTCATTCCTGACTTAGAACTTCCTGATATGATTCATTTCATTAATCTCTTTGAGGAAATGTATATAAATGAAACGAAGAATTTATTGCATGGTAAAGTTACTGGGAAGAAAGGTGGAAAATATACATTACATCGTCCTCGTTTGCTTAATGGGAATTTTCCGTATGCACCACAGACAAGTGTTATGGGAGCTGTTGCTTTGCTTGGGGCGATTGGTAAATTCGCAAAGGATGCGGAAGACCGAATTTCGCCAGAGATTTGTAATGTTGTGAACCGATTGAAAAATACGAATATTTATCTTGTGTCGTCAGACGAGATAAAAGCATTTTCATTCAATCATGTCATTATAGATTTGGCATCGAAGGGAAAGTTGCAAAGCATAGTTGATAGTATTTATAGAATCGAATTATTTAAAGTTGGTAGTCGAAGTAAAATAGATAAGTTTAACGATATTAGAAAAAATGAATATGATAGGTTTGACTTGTTTGTAAGTAGATTCCTAACTTTATTTAATAAAGCATCTTTTCGTGGTTTCTTCTCTTTTAGGGCAGAATACCCTAATGAAATGGAATTATTATTAAAAACATATTTTTGCATTATGGAAAAAATAAATGAAGATATTGTTAATTCAGCCATCGTTTTTGGGAATTGGCTAAACTCTCAAGCTTTCACTTATGCCTCTAAGAAAATATCAGTGGATAAGAACTTGAATGAAAAGGAAAAAAAAGAAAAAAAGGAAGAACAAACAGAATTAAAAAATAAAATTTTAATTCAATTTGAAAGTGCTATTATGTCTGCAAAAACAGGAGATGCATTAGTTGCATTTATTACAACAAGAGCAGCTCGTCTTACAGGTTATGACATAGATGAAGGTGCTAAATTATTTATGTCAAAGGTATCATGTGGTGAGTTGCCATTAGAACAGGCAAAAAATCTTCTGATAGCTTTTTCAAGATTGAAAACAGTGAATAAAAAAAATGAAAATGTATAACTTTAAAAAATATAAAAATGATAATTAAAGGTATTTTAGTAACGCTTATTGCTCCTTTTGAGAATCATATCGCAAATGGAGGTGACAAATTGTTAGGAAACATGCCTACAATAAAAAAGCGTCTTGATGACAGAGCATATATCTCTGGACAGATGCAGCGTCATTCTCTATTCTCTGCTATAGACAGAATTAATATAGATGATCAAGAAGATAATCATATTGGAGAGAATGATGATCAGTACACTTATGTATCTAATGCTGATGGTATAACAAGTAAGATCGAGTGTGATTTACGTGCTGATATGGGCGGATTTATGCATACCATAGATGGTGTTGGTTCTGTAAGAAGAACTTCTCCAATATCGGTAACGCCAGCGGTGGCATTAAATCCAAGTAAATTTGGAAATGATTTGCTTGTATGTGTAAACAACAATCCAAATGAGGATGCAAAAAAGCAAGCAATTGTTACTGTTGAGTATAGTCAGGAAGACGATATGCGTATGAATTTCTTTTTGGATGTTACTTCATTAAGTATACACAAGACGTATGAATACGACGGGAACTTTTATGTTAAAACTGTTGCGCATAAATTTGCCAATGAGTCTGAAAGAAAAAGAAGAGCAAGAATATTCTTGGAGGCAACTCGTTTCCTAAATGATTATGCCAATCAAGCGCGTAATGAGGTGTGTGGTGAACCTCAAAAGGTTTTCATTGTATTTGATCCTAAATTAAGTAGAAAGGCTTCACGTTACTTTAAGGCATCTAAAATCGAAAAAGAAAGAATTAAAGAAGAGTTGAAGGATCGAAAGGCTGTTTTCTTCTATGGTGATGATACAGATAAAGAATCCGATAGCGTTTTGACAGCTTATAAGAAAGCAATGCAATTTCTTAATGAGAATGAACTATATACATGCTTTCCCGAAGTTGATAGGGTAGAAAAGTTTGACAATGTTCAAAAGTTGATTATAAATATTAAGAATAAGACGGAAAAAAAGAAAAAGGAAAGTAAGAAGAAACAAGATAAAGAGGAGTCTCCTAACTCCGACGAACAAGCGTAAACTCTATAATGCGGACAAATGAACAAGGCTGACAATAACATAGTATTAGCAAAGCCTTCTGGCATAACTTTAGAGCAACATAATAAAGATGTTGTAAAGGAATCTTTATCTATTTGTCAGGTTCTTCCTGCTTCTTTGAGTAAATACTCAAAAATGGTCGGGAAGAACTTGACCAATCTTTTATGCGCTTCTGCTGAATGGCATGATGAGGGGAAAAAACATAATAAGTGGCAAACTGCCTGTTGGAAAGACTATCAAAACTATAAAGTCTGGAAAACTAAAAATCCTGAAGGAAATTTCTTAAAATATAGTAAAGAATATCATGATGAGGCAGGTGAAAATCTAAGGAAAAATAATTTTCGTCATGAGATGGAATCACTAAGTATAGTTGATCAACAAGGTGATTTGCTTATGTCACAAAAAGTAGCAATTGCAGCTCATCATTCTAAGTTAGGGTGGCGATATGAAGACAAATGGGAGGCTTGTGAAGCATACCGTTCACTATGGATAGATTTCCGAAGAACGTCATCAAGTGTAATTAACAGAAAAGATTTTTCACTCTTATGTTCTGCGCATATGGAATATGACGCAATTAGAGGATTACTTCAATTAGCAGATCATAGAGCAAGTGCAAAAGAAGAAACGGAAAATATTTCCTGCTTAGAACCATTCTCTTATACATTTCCTTACACTCAAAAGCGTGGTGTGCAAAAAATAGTAGAAGATAACTGGAAGAAAGATCTCCTCCTTCTTAGAGCGCCAACAGGTGCTGGTAAAACAGATGCTGCGTTATTATGGGCATCAAAGCAGATTAAAGCACAAAGAGCGGATAGATTGATTTTTGCAATGCCCACCCGTTTTACAGCGAATGCTATATCAGTAAATGTCTCTAAGGAATTGGGGCAAACTGGGTTATATCATTCCAGTGCGTGGTCTGCCATTAGTGATAGAGTGAAAAATAATGAAATTAGTTTGTCTGATGCGTTGAATCAGCATAAGATGGCGAGATGTTTGTTATCGCCTATAACAGTATGTACAATTGATCATCTTCTGATGTCTTTGACGATGACACGTGAAGACCATCATCTTATTTGTTATAACTTGGCAAATTCTTGTGTTGTTATTGATGAGGCCGACTTCTATGATGACTTTACTCTTGCTAACATTCAGTATTTACTAAAGGTTTTACATGAATGGAAGGTTCCTGTACTTATAATGAGTGCATCGCTACCTGATTCTTCTTTATCATTATATCAGAGTACAGGATATAAGATTGATTCAATCTTAGAGGATTCTCATTATGTTAATAATATTCGTAAACGATTTGAAATTAAAGATATTATTGATTATAATGAATTTAAAGATATCGATCCCTTGATTGAAAAATGTTTTGAGAGAGGAAATGGAATACTCTATATGAACACAGTGGATAGTGCTATAGCTTTATATAAACATATTTGCAAAAAAAGAACCAAGGAAGAAATAGAAAACATCCATCTCTATCATAGCAGGTTTACAGAGCCTGACAAATTGAAAAAGGAAAAGGAGATTATAAATGCTTTAGGTAAAAAAGCATGGGAAGAAGATTGCGCTAAGGGCATCGTTATTATGACTCAAATAGGTGAAATGAGTATAAACATAAGTACTGAAATCATGATATCAGAATTGTGTCCTATAGACAGGATGATCCAACGAACAGGAAGATTGTGTCGATTCTCAGATGATATGGGAAAGTTATATGTTCTTATCCCTTATCGTAATAAAACTATATATCCTGCCCCTTATGGCATACTTGAGAATAATTGTTGGATACCAAGCAAAGCGTTCTTGATGACGAAAGATGTATTACATCTGAAAAGTTACTCTTCTGATGATATGACGTTTTTATTGAATAATGTATATAAAGAGAAATTCAAATTTTCATTTGAGGCAAAGAGAAATGTTATGGAGTTGGAAAAAATGTTTAAATCCAATTGGCTGATTTGCCCAAAAGATGTTAGCGATGAAGATGATGTAGGAAGTAAGGAATGGAGGAGTAGAAATATTGCCTATCAAGATGATGTCTTTGTTTGTCCTCCGCCAACGCATCAATTCAGAAACTATTCTGAGTTCTTAGAGTATAAATTACTCTACGCTATTAGCGTACCTGAATATCTTGTTATCAAGGGAAAAAACAAACTAAATAGAATCGATTCTGGATACGAGGTTAAGATAGGAAAAAATAGTGTTATTAGGTTAAATGTTGTCCGCAATGGTTTCTATGATGACCAAAAGGGGTTGGACTTGACAAGTGATTAGGAGGAAAATTTCTTATGACAATAACAGGTACTCATTTCTACTATTACCAGCTTTGCCATCGCAAACTATGGCTGTTTGCCAATGGCATCAACATGGAACAAGAGTCAGACTTGGTCTATGAAGGAAAGCTGGTGTATGAATCAAGTTATCCACAACGTACATCAAAGTATGAGGAAGTGGAGATTGATGGTATCAAAGTGGATTACTATGATGTCAGGAACAAGGTCATCCACGAGATGAAGAAATCTAATAAGATGGATAAAGCTCATGAATTGAGTAATACTTTGCCAGACGCTAAGGCTGTAGATGAGATAATGGGAATTGAGGGAAATATTCGACAAACTTATTATGCTGCATTCGATATCATTATCGATGATTTCAACATGGGGCTATGGAAGAGCGTTATGATGAGACTTTCCGTCATCGTTCTTTAGGACGTAATGTAAGCTATAAGCATCTTATAAAACTTGAATGCTATAAGCTACTGAAAGATATTTTGGGAATAGAAGAATATAAACCTTTTAAAATGTATTGGTGATATGTATGTGATTATAGTTTATGATGTAGGTGAGAAGCGAGTAGGCAAAATGTTGAAGCTTTGTCGCCAATATTTGTGTTGGATTCAGAACTCAGTTTTGGAGGGAGAATTATCTGAAGCTAAACTTCGGGAATTGCAAATTAAGATGAAAGCTATCATTGATGAATCCGAGGATAGTGTCATTGTTTTCACCAATAAAATGGGGTATAATATGAACAAACAGATTCTTGGAAAAGAAAGAATGACTACCGATAATTTCTTATAAAGAGTTGTCGATGTGGTTCTATTTTGCCGTTTCTAGGTTCGGAAAAACCTCCAAAAGTGTTCTTTGACTTATTGAAACCTCCATAAATAGGCCGGTTGTCGTAAGGCCGCAGAAAAATATCTTTAGGCATCGACATTTTTCTGAATATTTTTTTGTATCTTTGCACCCACAAACCCATAGATTCTTAGGACATCTACGCCCAATACTTAACGGGTTCTAATCGCACCTTTATGGAATTGAAATAAACATCAAATAAGAAAGGCAGACCAGCAGCAGAGTTCTAATCGCACCTTTATGGAATTGAAATCATACGTAAACGAACGTAAATGTCTTAGTTCTATGTTCTAATCGCACCTTTATGGAATTGAAATCACTTGAGGTTATTGAGACCACGAGCCACAAAAGCAGTTCTAATCGCACCTTTATGGAATTGAAATTATTCCACGTACTCCTTGTTGACAAAGGAATAGCTGTTCTAATCGCGCCTTTATGGAATTGAAATCCCGCAGGAGAGATAATCTCCTTACCACCGATGGTGGGTTCTAATCGCACCTTTATGGAATTGAAATCAGGGTAAGCTGGAACTGCTCAAATATGAGCTGCGGTTCTAATCGCACCTTTATGGAATTGAAATATGAGGTGATGCAGCTCGATGTCTGTACTATCAGGTTCTACTCGCACCTTTATGGAATGCATCATTGAATGCTGGCTCGTAGCGGTCGTATTTCTTCACCCACTGCTGCATGTTGTCACTCTTGGCTATGCGAGTTGTTCCGCCGAAGTAAGAGAAGGCATCGGATATACCACCGAAGAAGTTCTCCATGGAAACGTTGTACATAGCTTTTGTAAATCCAAAGCCGACAACCTTGGTTAGCTCACCTGTCTTCGGGTCAGTAAGCTGCAGGGCATCGCCGGCGAAGTCAATCTTCATCTCTTCCCCAGGAATATAGGTGTTATGGAAGCTGAGGTTGTGTGAGTACTGATACTCACGGATTGACTTCTTGAACTGGGTGTATCCAGATCCGTCGGGATGCTCCTTGTTGTATGATTCGTGCAGGGCTTGAATGGTGAGGTAGCGGTTATGCGACAAGTCTGACACATATTCAGGCAACAGCCCGTCCAGCACCTGACGTTGGGAGGATGGGGCTGCTGTGGGTTTGGACAACTGGAGGAAATATTCTATTTCCCCGTCATTCATGCGGCCTATCACGCCATAGGACAAACCTTGGGAATCCGCTAAGGTCTTGTACCGGTTAAGTACACCACGTGTCATGTGTAGTTGCTCGCAAATGGTACGTTGCGGTATTTTTGCCGCTAGCATTATTATTATTATTATTATACATGAGCAGAACTTAACATCTTTTTGGTACCGATTGGTGCGCTATGATGGTACTGATTCGCCGATACTATCAAAGAAATTGGCAAAATCGGGCTATTTTTCTTTATTTAACTCCGAAATTGAGTGGAATATCAGGGAAAATCTTTAAATTTGCATTTAAATACAATATTTTGTAAAGAATGGAAGATAGAGAACTGTTGCTGAAAAGTGACCCAGAGTTTGACCGCCTCGCCTTTACGGTGTTGGCTATCGAGGCTTCGGCGCAAAAAATGGGTATATCGCCGTCTGAAATGAGAAAGCGATTGGATAAGGTGGGGCTAATCAAGAGTCTCATTCAAGATTGCTATGATACTCTACATACCGAGAGTCGGGAAGCAGTAGCAAATGATGTGGTCGAAGCTCTTAAAAATTGGGAAAGAAAAGAATAATGGAAAAGCAAATATTATATCATGGTTCAAATGTCATTGTTGAGCAGCCTTTAGTAAGCATTGGCAGAAAGGACTTGGATTTCGGTCCAGGCTTCTATCTCACGCCTTTGTTTGAACAAGCTTCCAAATGGGCTGTCCGTATCAAGACCATCAGACGAGCCAAGCAAGCTATAGTGAACACCTATGAGTTCGCTCTACCACAAGACAGCAAGGTAAAACGATTTGATGCTTACGATAAGGAATGGCTCGACTTCATTGTTGACAGCAGAAAGGGAAAGCAGCCTTGGAGTGGGTATGGCATCATTGAAGGGGGAGTGGCTGATGACCGTGTAATTGATGCAGTAGAAGCCTATATCAATGGCTATGCAGATGTTGAGCATACTCTTCGCCAGTTGGTTTATCACAAGCCCAATTATCAGATTTGCATTTTAAGCCAAGAGATAGTTGATAAGTATTTGCAATTCAAATCATATGAAAGGGTATAATTATGTTGGATTTCTTATTATGGAATAAAATCGCTCGTATCATAAAGCAACTAGCCGATACGTTACATATATCAACCGACAGAGCTTTACAGATATTCTATGACTCTGATGTTTGCCGTATGTTACATGACAAAGAACTTGGCTTGCATCTAATGAGTGATACATATATTGTAAATGATTTGATAGAAGAGCTGAGGAATAAGCAATAGCAAAACAATGGATCATTAGAGGAGGAAGATTCTTTGTACTGTAGCACCTTGATTGTTTAGTACGATCAAGGCAAATGCTTCATAATTCAAGATTGAAAGTGGGTATGGTGTCATCCAACAACTCATCGCCCACCAGCTGATTTCCGCTTGCACAACAGGTGTTGGACGAGCGCATATCAGCTGTTATGCAAGCGCACAACAGCTGTTGTGCGACCGAAGATATAGGCTTCTCCGGCTTATAACATTAATTCTTCCGGCAACAAGTAAAGGTTACTCCGAAGACTTTTTACGTAAAACCGATGCTACAATGATAGTACTTACAAGTAACAGCGATAGTACTTACAAACAACAGCGATAGTACTTACAAGGCGCAAAGACGTTACTGAGAGGTCGCCATGATAGTACTGACGAGGCGTAAAGCGGCTTGTAGCGCTTATTGCCTCACTATGGCACAACATTGCCCCTTACCAGGGCAATAACCTGCCATTGCCAGGCACCAAACGATACGTCGGGAGCTGGTAAAACAACCACTCGCTTTTTTACTCTTCACTCTTCACCAAATCGGCTGAAACCCCGATAAACACTGGGGGTGCGAGAGGTGAAGAGTTACGCACTACTCTTCACCACTCTTCACCCCTCTTCACCTTCGGATTGTAAGCGGCTCCGCGTTTATACCATTGTAGACTTCTCATTTATTCGTACCTTTGCACCATCATTTTAAAATCAAACAAATTATGACAGCAAACGAACGTTTTGAGAAGGCTTGGGGTTCCTTCTTAGTCTATCTGAATCGAAACCCCAAGGCTCAACTTACTCCTTTCTTGAAGGAAAGACATATAAATCATCGCACCATGATGAACTGGATGTGCGAAAAAGGATATTCTGTTTTACGTGCCAAGCAGGAAATCCGCCAAGCCCAGGAGGCAGCCCGCAGAGAAAAAGCAGAAGCATCTACATCAAGTACAGGCATGATGTTCGTGCCTATGGAACCTCCTACCATAGATCTTCCTATGGAAGACCTCCTTTATGGCATAAACATAACCTTTCCAAATGGAACTGTAGTTTCCGTTAAAAAAGGATGTGCCAAGTCTGTTATGGCGTTGATGAAACTTTATGAGAAGGAGGATGCGGTATGTTTGGATTGAATGAGAGTACCCAATTCTATGTCTGCCAGAGATACGTTCGAATGAACTTGGGCATAAATGGCTTGTATCAGATAGTGAGAACCGAGATGGAACTTCCGCCACTTGGTGGTGCGGTATTCATCTTCTTCTCCAAGAACCGCCAGCAGGTAAAAATGCTCAAATGGGATGGCGATGGTTTCCTGCTGTACCAGAAGCGACTGGAGCGAGGAACCTTTGAATTGCCATTCTTTGACCCCAAGAACAAACAATGCAAAATGCCGTACAGGACACTATCGGCCATCATGAGCGGAATTTGCCTAAAAAGCATGAAATATAGAAAGAGACTCAGTCTATAGTAGCGGTAGGGAAATATTAACATATTGTATATCAACAAAATAGCTAAAAATAATATATAAGAATACTTGCATATCTCGATATTTTTTCGTACCTTTGCACTATGACAAAGGACGAAATTATAGTACTTTTGAAGGAACAACTTCAGCTTGCCAACGAACAACTTCAGCAAGCTAATACTACAGTGAGTTCGCTGACCCTACAGGTCAACGAACTCATTGAACGTATAAAGTCATTAGAAGAATTACTCGTCCAGAAAGGAATCGCCATTGACAAAGCGAATCGTCAGAACAAGGCACTCGGCAAGCTCGTTTCAGGCAAGAAGTCCGAACGTCAGGAGAAGAATCCACAAGACTCGATGACCCAGGAGGAATTTGACAAGAAGAAAACAGAGCAGGCCGAAAAGAGAAAGGCACGCAAAAACAACGGTGCCAAGCGTGACATGCATTACGAGATGAAAGAGGTGCATGTTACGATAGATCCAGTCATGGATGCAGAGCTTTTGAAGACGTTGCGTCTCTTCGGAACTCGTACCTGTATACGTTACAGCATGGAACCCATCAAATTCATCAAGACCGTGTATCACATCAA
>OWJH01000008.1_pt1 | contig 101856 bp, 102 predicted proteins | sample 1732621 | NCBI WGS metagenome assembly OWJH01 (sample SAMN05065735, study PRJEB22554) | human gut metagenome | biome: ENVO:2100002; feature: ENVO:00000062; material: ENVO:00002003 | host: Homo sapiens | place: USA
CTTCTAGCTTCGTCGGCAGCGTCAGATGTGTATAAGAGACAGCATTATCACAAATGTATTTTTTATTATGTTTTTAATAATCATTGGTTATGGTCTCTTTTTGACTACTATGCCTGGTTTAAATCCATATCAAATGATTCTGCAGCCAATTTTTGGAGGAAGTTTTAATGAGGCTTATGCGGCAGGGCAAGGTGGTAATTCTAGTTTAACAACTTTGGCTGATGGACGTTTGTTTGGCCGTATATCATCTTTTTTTTCTGATCCTCAGAAATACGCTTTAGCTTTAGGCCTTTTCTTTATATTTCTTTTCTTATATATTAGAAAGAAATTATTCTTAGTTATATTATTGCTTGCTTCTGGAATTGCTATTGTTACATCTGGAGTAAGGACCCCGATTGCGGCTTTAGGTATAACTGGATTATTCATGCTTTTGTACTATCGTAAATATAAATATTTTGTATATAGTTTATTTATTGTTGGTATTCTTTTTTATATAATTCCTTTAATTTCTTCTGAAGCTGCAGAATATATCGGTTCTATTGTAAACTCAGATGAAAGTGATGTTAAGGGATCATCAATAGAGATGAGAATTTCTCAATTTGAGGCATGCTTAGATATTTTAAAAAATAATCCGTTGTTTGGCAATGGACTTGGTTGGACTAGTTGGTATATAGAAAAATTCGGTGGCCATCCTAAAGCCCTATATTTTGAAAGTTTGCTGTTTTCAGTAATGTGCAATATGGGTATATTGGGAATTATAATATGGTTCGCTTTCGTAATATCTTATATAAAGACTGTTAACTATTATGTTTCGGATAAATTTAAGCGTACCATTCTGTTTTCTTTATTATTATTATATATAACTTATACTGGTATAACTGGTGACTATGGATATTTAATATTGATGGCTGTATTTTATGTTTTCGTTATGGGATATAGTTATTCTAAAGATAAAATAAATAAAAATGAGTGATAATTTACATAACAATAAGCGAGTAGCAAAGAATACTCTCTATTTATATCTTAGAACACTTTTTGTTATGGCAGTGACCATATATACAAGTCGTGTTGTTCTTGATGTCTTAGGGGTAGATGATTATGGAATTTACAATGTTGTTGGTGGATTTGTTTCTATGTTCACTGTGTTGAGTGGAACTTTAACTGCTGCTAGTCAACGTTTTATTGCATATGAATTGGGGTGTAAAAAACCTGATATAACAAAGGTGTTTTCCACAGCTGTAACTATTCATATAGTACTTGCTGCTATAATTTTCATACTCTTAGAAAGTATAGGCATATGGTTTCTAAATAGTAAAATGAATATTACTTCAGATAGATTATATGCAGCTAATTGGGTTTTCCAATGTTCTGTTATAACATTTTGTATTAGCTTAATTAGCATACCATATAATGCTGCTATTGTTGCTTATGAAAAGATGTCTGCATTTGCATATATAAGTATATTTGAAGTAGCTTGTAAATTGGCGTGTGTGTTTAGTTTATACTGTATTTCATCTGATTCACTTATTATTTATGCAATATTTATGATGTTTGTCGCAATTTTACTTCGTGTAATCTACGGATGTTATTGTAATATGCATTTTGAGAAGTGTAGGTATATTTTCTCCTTTGATAAACCTACGTTTTCTAAGATGCTTGGTTTTTGTGGGTGGAATTTTATTGGATCGTCAGCAGCTGTCCTTAACGGACAAGGAATAAATATTTTATTTAATTTGTTTTTTGGGGTAACCCTAAATGCAGCTCGCGGTATTGCCAGTCAAGTAGAATCTGCGATTAATACTTTTGTGCAAAATTTCATGATGGCTCTAAATCCTCAGATAACTAAGAGCTATGCTTCTGGAGATTATGAATATGTTAATTCTATTATATTAACAGGTACTAAATTAGCATTCTTTCTACTTTGGATATTAGCTTTGCCTGTTTGTTTAAATACTGAATATATTCTTCAAATATGGTTGAAAAAAGTTCCAGACTATGCTGCGTGTTTTATACAATTAGGTTTAGTTTATGGATTGCTTCAAAATCTATCTCAATGTTTGTATACAACAATGTTGGCTACTGGTAATATTAAAAAATATCAAATAGTTGTTGGAGGATTAAGTATATTAGCTTTCCCTGCTACATATCTATTCTTCTGGTTGGGCTTTCCGGTCGAATGGGGATATTATTCTATGATTATGTTTTCAGCTATTTGTTTGTTAGCTCGTTTATATTTGATGAAGGAAATGGTTCCGTCTTTTTCTCCTAAACGTTTTTATGGTTGTGTCATAAAGCCTATTACGATTTGTGTTATACCAATTTTGTTAGTAACTCTGCCCATTCATTGTTACATTGAAAATGTTAATGGAGTATCTTTTATTTCAGAATCTGTGATTAGTGTTCTTGTAAGTTTATTTTTTATCTGGTTATTTGGGCTGACTAAAACTGAGAGAAATAAAATACAAGGATTTCTTCAAAAGAATATAAATAAATATAAGAACAAGAATGGAAATGAATGAATCGATTAAATATTATATTGGTTACTCTACCAATCCAACTATTAGAAAGAAGGCTTCTTCTGGTGGAATTGGTACTGCAATAACTCGTTATTTATTAAGCCAACCTGAATTTGGAACAAGTCTAACATTTATTTTTGATAAAAATAAGTGTATGTATGTTCCAAAGATAATACATTCAGAAGAGGAAATTAATATTTGTGGCTCTATATATCATGATATAGATATTCCTCGCTTTTTGCGTGAAAATATCGAGCAAATTAGAGGTGGTGTAGTTATAACATGTGCTCCATGTCATGTAACAGCTGTAAGACAACTCCTTTCTAGAAGTAACCATCCTTGTTTTATAATTTCATATTGTTGTTCAGGGCAGACATCAATAGAAGGAACTTGGAAATATTATGAATTGATAGGCATAAATAAAAATGATGTAGTAGATATGCAATATCGTGGTAATGGATGGCCTAGTGGTATTCAGATATCTTTGAAAGATGGAAGTACCATATTTAAAGATAACTATTCTGAACCCTGGATTACTATTCATTCTTCGAAATTGTTTACCCCAAGGCGTTGCTTTTACTGTAAGCGTGATACGGGTAGAAATGCAGATATTTCTTTAGCAGATCCTTGGCTGGAAGAGTTTTTGAATAACGAAAAAATAGGTAGTACTCTATTTATCCCTTTTACACAAAAGGGTATGGAAGTTATAGAAGATATGCATCATAAAAATATAATAGATTTTACGGTTTCTTCTTATAAGGATTATTCCATAGCTCAAGCGCCTAATATTAAGAAAGAGCGTTGGGTGTTGTCACAAAAGTCATATATCGATAATCAGATAAAAATAATATCCAAAAAGTGGTATTATGATTTTGCGACTAAGAACATAAGAAATATGAGATTACATCTAAAAATGATGCAATATTTATATAAATTTTCATCAAAAAAGAATTTTATAACATCGATTATGAATTTAATAGAAAAAATTAGACGAAGAGTAAGATTCTATGCTATTAAGAATAAACTAGCCAGTAATAAAGGCTATATAAATATTGAGGGGGGAGGTAAAAATATTTAACCCAAAATGCATTTATGTAGGTCGTAATGTAGGGATAGGGGCAGATACTTTTTTGGGACCTGTTGTTTCTGATAATGGAATTGAATATAATCCGAAAATAATTATTGGTGATGGGACATGGATAGGTAAACATTCAAGTATTGCAGCCATTGATTTGGTAAAAATAGGTAAGAATGTCTTATTCGCAGGATATGTGCATATTACCGACCATAATCATGGTTATGAGGATATAAATATACCTATTTCCAAACAACCTTTAATAACAAAGGGACCAGTTATCATTGAAGATCAATGTTGGCTTGGTTTTAATTGTGAAATATTATCTGGAGTTCATATTGGAAGTCATAGTATAGTTGCAGCAAGGGCAGTTGTTACTAAAGATGTCCCTTCTTATTCTATTGTTGCAGGAAATCCTGCAAAAATTGTCAAAAAATATAATGATAAAACAAAAAATGGGAAAAAGTAAAAAAATAAAAAAATACATTGATATTTCTGGTTTTAATATAAATCAGCCTAACAGAGGTAATGCAGCTCTTAGTTATGGTTCATTAGGTTTTCTGCTAGAGAAAGGAATGGTAGATGAAAATGATGAATTGATATATTTTCATGCTTTCAATAATTTCTTGAAGAAAGATAATATTTGTGTGAAGAACGAGACTTATAAGATAAATGGTAGAATATGGAAAAGAAAAATAGTTCCTGTTCATAATTTTGAAAAATGGTTAATTTCTAAGTTGGGCATTATTCTTCCATTTACTCCATTTGGAAGATATGTTAAAAAAGTTAAGTTCGAGGCAGCAGATTATGGAGGTGATGGATTTTCTGATATTTATGGAGATAAGGATTTCTTAAATAGAATGAATCAAACATGGATGTTGTGGAGAGCAAATGTACCATTAATAATGCTTCCTCAAACAGTTGGCCCTTTTGAGAAGAAAGACAATTATGAACTAGCAGTAAAGATTATGCGTTATGCAAAAGAGATTTATGTGCGTGATGGTAAATTCATATCTGAGTTTAAAAAGCTTGGGTTAAAATATACTCAAACCAAGGATATATCCTCTTTTATGCAACCTGAGCCTTGGAATATTGTTATAAATAATAATTCTATAGGTTTTAATGTGAGTGGTCTTGCTTATTGTAATACATTTCATGGATTAGAAGGTCAATTTGATATTTATCCAGAACTCGTTGATCAAATCATCAATCATTATCGTGACAAAGGTTTTACGGTTTATTTGATACCTCATTCATATACATATTTAAAGCCTGATGATAATGATGATATGGTTGCTTGTCGTCAGGCATACGACAGATTAAATAACAAAAATAATGTTGTTTTAGTAGATAAAGATATGACGGCGCCACAAGTAAAATATGTAATTAGTAAGATGAAATATTTTATTGGTGCTCGTATGCATGCAAACTTTGCTGCAATTTATACAGGAGTACCTGTCTTTGGTACAGCATATAGTTACAAATTTCAAGGAGCTTTTGATGCAAACGGACTTGATGGAACTAAACAAACAGCATTGATCAATAATCTTAAAAAGGAAGAAATTGATGGGTATATAATGAAGATAGATAAAGCGTTTAATCTATAAGAATGATTCTAATAAGGGCTATCCTTGAAAGCGAGACTCCGTATAAAAGTCCTATATACTAATAAGTTATCGTGAGGACAGACGTGGTTACGTAGCAAATGATAGCTATTAAATCATAAACAAATAAAAATATGAAAGGAATCGTATTAGCAGGTGGTAGCGGTACACGCTTGTATCCCATCACCAAGGGTATCAGCAAGCAGCTGATTCCTATCTTTGATAAACCGATGATATATTATCCTATCTCGGTTTTGATGTTGGCAGGTATCCGTGAGATATTGATTATCTCTACGCCATTCGACTTGCCTGGTTTCAAGCGTCTCTTAGGTGATGGCAGCCAGTTTGGAGTGAAGTTCGAGTATGCCGAGCAGCCTTCTCCTGATGGCTTGGCTCAGGCATTCATCATTGGTGAGAAGTTCATCGGTAATGATTCTGCTTGTCTTGTATTGGGAGATAACATCTTCCATGGTGCAGGTCTTAGCCAGATGTTGCATCAGGCAGTAGTAGATGCTGAGCAGAATAGCAAAGCTACCGTCTTTGGTTATCGTGTAAGTGACCCTGAGCGATATGGTGTGGCAGAGTTTGACGAGCAGGGCAATTGCCTGAGCATCGAAGAGAAGCCTGAGCATCCAAAGAGTAACTATGCAGTAGTAGGCTTGTACTTCTATCCTAACAAGGTGGTGGAAGTGGCTAAGCATATCAAGCCATCTGCTCGTGGTGAGTTGGAAATCACAACAGTAAACCAGGAGTTCCTGAAGGATAAGCAGTTGAAGGTACAGACCATGGCAAGAGGATTCGCCTGGCTTGATACCGGAACCCATGATTCTCTTTCTGAGGCATCTACCTTTATCGAAGTCTTGGAAAAGCGTCAAGGCTTGAAGGTTGCTTGCTTGGAAGGTATTGCATACCGTCAGGGTTGGATTACGGCAGAACTGTTGAGAGAGAATGCTCTGCCAATGTTGAAGAATGACTACGGCAAGTATCTCCTTTCAATCCTTGAAGAGAAAGATCAAACATTAAAAAAGAATTTAGAATATTAAGAAGATGAAGAATATCATTATCACGGGCGGTGCTGGTTTCATCGGCTCACACGTTGTAAGACTTTTCGTGAACAAATATCCTGAGTATCACATCATCAACCTCGACAAGTTGACATACGCAGGTAACCTGGCTAACCTCAAGGACATTGAGGACAAGCCTAACTATACTTTCGTTAAGGGCGATATCTGCGATTTCGACCTGATGTTGAAGCTGATGCAGGACTACAAGGTGGATGGCATCATCCATCTCGCTGCCGAGAGTCATGTAGATAGAAGTATCAAGGATCCATTCACTTTCGCTCAGACCAACGTGATGGGTACCCTGTCTCTGCTCCAGGCGGCAAAGATTTACTGGGAGAGCCTTCCAGAGGGTTACGAGGGCAAGCGTTTCTACCACATCTCTACCGATGAGGTGTATGGTGCATTGCAGATGACTCATCCTGAGGGCGTTCCTGCTCCCTTCACTACCAAGGCATCCAGCGGTAAGAACCACGAGGCTTACGGAGAGGAGTTCTTCGTAGAGACTACTAAGTACAATCCTCACTCTCCATACTCAGCATCTAAGGCAAGCTCAGACCACTTCGTCCGTGCTTTCCACGATACATACGGTATGCCTACCATCGTAACCAACTGCTCTAACAACTATGGTCCATACCAGTTCCCAGAGAAGTTGATTCCGCTGTTCATCAACAATATCCGTCATCGCAAGCCATTGCCAGTATATGGTAAGGGTGAGAACGTTCGTGACTGGTTGTATGTAGTAGATCATGCCCGTGCTATCGATATGATTTTCCACAAGGGTAAGATTGCCGAGACATATAACATCGGTGGCTTCAACGAGTGGAAGAACATCGATATCATCAAGGTGGTTATCAAGACCGTTGATAGATTGCTCGGCAGAAAGGAAGGCGAGGATATGGACCTTATTACTTATGTAACAGACAGAAAGGGTCACGATATGCGTTACGCCATCGACTCTCGCAAGCTTCAGAAGGAACTCGGTTGGGAGCCATCTCTTCAGTTTGAGGAGGGTATCGAGGAGACCGTAAAATGGTATCTCGATAACCAGGAATGGATGGATCATGTTACTTCTGGGGAGTATCAGAAGTATTATGAGAATATGTATAAGGATAGATAATGTCTTTTTTCGAAAACCTACCCGTCCTTCCTTACCGTTAAGGAAGGCTCCACCTCTCATCTCGGTCTTCTCCCCTCAGGGAAGAAGAGGGAAACCGCCCTACTCGGTGCTCGGAACCGCTACGCTATAAGGTTGGCGGGGCATCAAAGCCCTCGCCAGGTTGTGCGGGCTGGGACCGCCTGGGGAAAACTTAACTTGACTGATGAAAATTTGAAGAGGTTTGTCTTGGGAACATATAGTGAAAGTAAAGAAATACATAAACGTCCGTTGAGCAGATTGATGCAGGACATTCGTATTGGGGGATGAGAATGTATATGCCAAGTGTGATGAGAGTGCTGATGGGGGAGAGAAATGATGTGAATAAACAAAGAAAAAATCCCAACCCATAAGCTTTTTAGGACTTACAAGCTGGGATGATTTTGAACACGAATAACTCGAATAACACGAATTTCAGGACCTGTTCGGTCTTTTTTCTTCTTTTGCTTGGTCGTTTCAATAAAAAAATGTAATTTTGCAACCATAAAAATGTTTTTTTAGTGAATACAATCAGAAAAAGTATATGAAGGAATATATTACCATACACAATGTTGGACCGCTTCGCCATATTGAACAGTTGGAGATTCTTCCTCTTACAGTTCTTATAGGTGAGTCTGCCATCGGGAAAAGTACACTGATGAAGGTACTTGTCCTAATGCGCTATCTATATAAGCGAGCTAATATTCGATCTTTTTTAAAACATTCGAAAATAACAAACTCTCCTTTCAGAATACGCTTCGAGTCTTTGGTAAAGACTACTAATCTTGTGGCTTTCTTTCAGAGTAATTCATATATACGATATGAGGTGCATGCAGATTCTGGTAATGTGTATAGCATAGAGTATGGCAATTCCAAGATTAAGCGTACGCTCTTGCCTGAGATAAGTGAAGAAGATTTGACCTTTTGTAAAGAGTCTTTTGTCTCGGAGAATAGAAATGTCATCCCTTCATGGACGGCTAATGCCTTGACGAATAAGAATGCGTCTTTGGGATTTTATTTTCATGAGACTATGAATGACTTTGCCCAGGCGGTGAAGGATGACAAGGAATATGATCTCTCTTATTTGGGACTGAAACTTTCCGTGAAACATCCTAAGGGACGTCCTGTTAAATTAACTGTTATGCCTGTTAACGATGCCTATGCTCCAATAGAGCTTACCCAGGCTTCATCTGGTATCCAAACATCCACTCCTCTTTCCGTCATCGTGCAGCATTTTGCCAAGGATTATTCCTTTAAGGAGGCTTTCCGTCGGTCTGTGCTTGACTACCTTTATGACAACGAATTGTTGACTAAGTTTTCTCCGGTTATCGAGCTGGCTGACTTACCAAAGTATGTGCATATTCATTTAGAGGAGCCTGAACTTAGTCTTTTCCCAGATGCTCAGTGCCGCTTAATAGATGATTTGGTGAAGACAGTTAATGCAGCTTCTTCCAATGACCGTAAGATGGGAATTATAATGGCTACACATAGTCCTTATATCTTGAACTACTTGAACGTTTTGATTCGTCAAACGGCTGCGGATCGTGCGAGAGTTGAGCCTGAGGATTTGGCAGTATATAGAATATACGATGGAAATGCTCAAACTCTCATGGCAACGGATGAGGAAGGAAAAGCTCTGGTTGATACATACGACTTGACAGAGATGATGTCTGCCATATATAATGAGTTTAACGAGTTGAGCAGATGAGAGACGAATTGTTGATAGACCGATTGCTGCAAGTGCATTATCCTCAGGAGTATGACTTGGATACCCATGGGGTGGTTGTTGATATGACTATCCATAGGGGGCTTGTCGAATTGTCAGACTCCAAGGCTTGTGATGATTGTCAAGGACACCGTCCACGTCGTGCTCAATGTGACAGGGTTAATTTGAGACTGGATACATCTGCCAGTCCTGTAGCCATTGTGGATTTTGAGAAGTATGTCAATCAATTTGATAATACTGTAGCTGCGATGAGGGATAGGTGCGATTACTTATTGGTCGATGCAACGGACGAGCATAACAAAATTGCCTTTTGTGATTTGACTTGCTCCGAAGAGAAGTATGTCAATCCCAATGATGGCAAGTATCCTTTGGGCAAGAGAGCCAAGGCTTCTGCACAGATGAAGAAATCCTTGGAACGATTATTGTTAGACCCATTGATGGCTCATTACATATTGACTTTTCCAGAGAAAATCTGCCTGTTTGGTTGGAGAGATTATTATGCTCCTGACGTAACTCCTCTGCGTGGAGATGCCGCTAGAAATATGTTGGCGTTTATGAGGACTCCCTCTGCGAATAGTGGAACTTTAGCCAAGGAGATTTCCATTATTGGGCACAATTTCAGATTTGTCCAAGTAAAATTTCCTTCTGAATATAAGTGGTGACGAATGATGTGAATAAACAAAGAAAAAATCCCAACCCATAAGCTTTTTAGGACTTACAAGCTGGGATGATTTTGAACACGAATCTCACGAATTTCTGGGGTCTGTTCGGGCTTTCTAGAGATGGAAGTCGATTTCCTTCAGCCATTCCTTGACATCGAAGCAAGGACAGCTCTTGCGGACCCAGGGGAGGTCGCGATGACCTAGGATCTCGGCATCGGGATAGTCGAGGGAGAGACTGTAGAGGAGGTCTTCCAGAGAATCCTTCTGGGCTGGAGTGCGAGTGTCGGCAGGCTTGCCTTTCTCGTCGAGACCACCCTCGTAGCAGATTCCGATGCTGTGGGCGTTGTAGTGGCGGGCGTGAGCCCCCACCTCGTTTTCTGGACGGCAGGGATAGACCATGCCATCCTTCGTAATGTAATAGTGGTAACCGATGGAGTGGAAACCACGTGCCTTGTGGCAGGCTTCCAAGGCTTCTACTGGGAAGTCCTGGTTTACACGTGTGGCACTGCAATGTACCACAATCAGATCGATTTTTCTTGGATTCTTCATTGCTTTCTTTGGATAATTAAGAATTAATGTTTAATTTTGAACACGGATCTCACAGATCTCACGGATTTTCCGTTTAAGATGGGTGTGAGTCTTTTTTATGGCTTATGTTATTATATGGCGATTTGACTTATAAGATTCGCGGTGCAATCTTTGAAGTTTACAACTATTGGGGACCAGGTCTTTTTGAGCAGATTTATGAGGAGTCTTTGGTTCATCAGCTTCGCAAGGAGGGCTTGAAGGTAGAACAGCAAGTTCCGCTTCCAGTCATCTATGACGGAGTAAAGCTACCGTGTGATTATCGGTTGGATCTTCTTGTCGAAGACAAGGTGATTATTGAACTGAAATCTGTAGAAGAATTACATCCTGTACATTATAAGCAGTTGATGACGTATCTCAAAATCGCACATAAGAAAGTAGGCTTATTGGTAAACTTTAATGTTGATGACATGGCAAAAGGTATTCATCGCCTAGTGATGTAAAGATCCGTGAGCGACTTAGAGGTTGGCGCAGCTCTGCATGCAGAAGGTGCTGAGGACGGCGGTGAGGACAGTGATGACGAAATTGATGACGGATTTCCAGTTTACTTTCATAATGATTAATTTTGAATGTTATTAAATGTTGAATTTTTCCCACACGGATCTCACGGATTTCGACTCCTTCGGAGTTTTTACTGTGAGGCAAGGTGAGAACCGTTGCTTGCAACGAAAAAGAATCTGTGAGATCCGTGAGATCCGTGTGGGAAGACAAGAAGGAAGCGGGCAGGATGAGCAAGCATCCGTTCAGGGCGATGATTTGACAATGTTGAATGTTGAGTGATGAACTCATTCCTGATGTGCCCTCGGATTACTCCGGACTGCATCCTGCCGATGCGCTTTCTCTTGTTTCAGATGCCAGGAGGCTAGGCTTACTACAAGCTTACATTATCGTCTCCTGTGGTTCCGCTACCGCCTTGGTCGGTGTTGTCTCCCCCAGTGGTATCCTTCCCGGTATCCGGGTTGGTATCCGTGGTGGTGCCATCCCCTAACAGAGCAGTGGCCTTCTTCAGCGTAGCATCGAGGTTGATGGTCTTGGCGCTGAACTCACCGGTGCCACGAGCACGGAGACGGAAGCCGTCGATGTTCTTGGCGATGGTGAACTCCTTCTCCGAGGCAGCTCCCTCCTTGTTGCGGATGCCGATGGAGAAGATGGCGAGGTCGTCGATCTTCACAGCGATACCCTGCAAGGTGAGTTCCTTGATGCACGATACCATATCGGTAATCATGCCCTTGATGGCTCCCTTGGAGAAAGGAGTGTTGTGGCTAGCCATGTGTCCGGCCAGGCCGTCGGTACCTACCGTCTGCGTGATGAGTGGATAGGCGTAGTACTTGCCGTATGCCTCTGGCATCTTGGCGTTCTGATTTAGTTTTAGTACGTAAAGCAACATAGTTTTTAAATGTTAAGTGTTTTTATTTTTTCACACGGATCTCACGGATCTCACGGATTTTTACTCCTTCGGAGTTTTTCCATTGAGACCAAATGAGAATAATCGTTGCTTGCAACGAAAAAGAATCCGTGAGATCTGTGAGATCCGTGTGGGACTTCTCTTTCTGAATCACAATGCAAAGATACAACATTTCTCATTCCCAACTCACCGATGCTCCATGTTGCTCCACGATACTCAACGATTATCACTGATAAATATCAGGGCTCTCCCAAATGGAAGAAAATATAGGATACTTGCAGGGGATTGAACTCCTTGCTGTTCTTGGTGTATCCACTCTTCAGCAGCTGCTCATAGAGCTGGGTGCATCTTACTATCCATCTCATCAGATGAGATCTTGCCACGTCCGGGTCGGAATCCGGAAAATAGAGCAGGGCTAACTCCTGCTTGGTGTAACTTCGTAAATCCATTGACTTTATTATTAATGTTGAATTTTTCCCACACGGATCTCACGGATCTCACGGATTTTCGACTCCTTCGGAGTTTTTACTGTGAGGCAAGGTGAGAACCGTTGCTTGCAACGAAAAAGAATCCGTGAGATCCGTGAGATCCGTGTGCGACTTAAATACCATCCGTAACTATGATACTTAGCCATCGTAACCAAGATACTTAGCTATCGTAACCAAGATACTTAATCCTCCATGGTATCGTTAGGATCGATGAAGGAATCGCTGTTGATTTCGCTACCTTCTTTCTCTATCACAGCCCAGCCGTTGCCGTTCTTCTTGTGAATCTTCTTGAATCCAAGACGCTTCATCACGTTACCGATATTCTGGTTGTTCAGATTCTGGCGAAGGGCAGGGTTCACACCTATCCTCTCCAGTATCTCGGCACTGTAGCGGAACTTGATAAACTGTAGCGGCGTATCTGGCTCCGGTACCCGGTAGAAACGGAGTATCTGCTCCTCGGCATAGTTGGCTACCATGAAGAGGCGGTTGTGGCTGCGCATCAGTTCGATGTCATCCCTCGTCAACCAGTATGTCCACTCCAGGGGCTCGCCCTTAGGATGGCTCATCACCTCCTGACCCAGTGCTACTGCCTCGGCAAACACGTGGTCGTAGTCTATCGGGTGGTCTATCGGACTCTCGATGCTCTTTACCAGCCAAGGACAGTAGCGGCGATTCTCCTCGTCGGTGATGAACTGCTGGTTGTTGGTGGTGCCGCAGAGCGATCCACGGTGGGGCATCTCCGAACGGTACTTGTCGTAAGGTCGGCGGATGGAGAATGTCACCTTGGTCATGTTGCTCTTGAAGGCGCTCAGGTTCTTGCCGAATACCATCTCAAACTCGTCAAGACAGAGCAGAGCCTTGCTGCTGAAAGCCTCCATGAAGTCCTTGTCGGTGTAGGCTCCCGTCGAGTCGTTGAGGAAGTACTGGCGCAACTGTGGGGGCAACTGCATCTGGAAGAACGTGGTCTTGAAGATGCCGCCCTTGCCCACGAAGATGAGTATCATCTGGTTCACCACCTTCGGTGTTACCCACGCCACTACCATCGCCACCAGCCACTTCTTGAAGAAATAGCGGAAGAGTTTCTGCGTATGCTCGTTGGTGGGCAGGTTTTCTACCTCGATGCGGTCGGCAAGCTGTTCGATGTAGTCGGGATCCTCTCCCTTCTTCCATTTCGGCAGACTGCGCAGGTAATCGACCAAGGGGTCGAAGGGCTCGCTGAAGTCGCTGTTGATGATGTTGTGCAAGGTCTTCTCCGAGAGATGCTGCCCCGACTCGTCCATCTCGCTCCAGATGGAGTTCTCGATGTTGTCGTCGATGCGGACCCAGTCAGGATACTTGCCGTCTAAAACGATGCGGCTCTCCACCTCGTAAAATCCCGTCAGCACGTTTCGGCGGAACAGATAGTGGGTGAGTAGCCACTGCTTGATGCGTCTTACTGATGGCTTGCCGCTGCGACCCTCGCCCTGGCGATAGAAATGCCAGATGCCAAATTTGTGCAGATGCTTGTAGCGAGACTTGACGACGGAAGCCGTATCCTGGTAGCTGGAGCCAAACTCACGGTCGGCGTAGGACTGGACTTCTTCCAGCGGGATGCCATAGTAGATGCAGATGTCGGCAAAGTGCCACACGTACTCGTTGTGATGTTCAGGCTCGAATCGGTAGCCCCACAAGTCGAGCAGTTCCTTGATGTGGGAAGCCGCCTCCTCGATGGTAGGCGCCCCCTGGTCGCTTGACTTCGCCTCCTCTTTCACCTTGATGGTTCGCTTGCCGCCCTTGGCGTTTCGCCTGGCAGAATACTTCGCCTGCAACGCCTTCTTCATATAGAGGGGCTTCAGGTCCTTCGGTCCCAAGGCAAAAGGCTCGGCATCCCAACGGAAATAGGCATCCGGGTCGTAGGCAAGTCCGGCGCATCGGGTGATATCTATACACTGCTTGTCGGGAGCGATACCCAGGAGCTGGGTGTAGTAAGCCATCGCCTTCTGCAGCACGGCATCAAAGAGTTCTAGTACGCTGATGTCGTCATCATCCACAGGATGGTAGGCGCAGAACACTCTGAATCCCCTGCCGCTCACGGTGATATACTCTACCATCGTATGGTTGTCGCCTCTCACCAGTTGGATAAGATGCTCCATATCTTCCTTCTTCACATGGTCGAAGTCGAGCTGGAACATGTAGGTCGGTTTGAGGAAGTTGGCAAGTTGTCTGCCGTAGCCGTCCATGAGCGCCGAAACCGTGATGGCAGGCATCTCAGGCTTGTACTGGTCGGCAAACTGCTTGCTGATGGCGAGGCGCTTGCGGTAAGTTTCGGTCATCATTCGAAGCTCTGTGCCAGAGGTAATCATGCTCTTGAAATACAGCCAGTCGACGAGTCGATGGCTCTCCGAAGATTTGATGCAAGGGAAGTACGAGGGCATCGTAGCTGTCTCTTCCATGCAGTTGGTGTTTGATTCTTCTTCCATATTGATAAAATTATTAGTTGTTTATACTATTTTCTTGTTTGCAACGTTCTCTAACTAAGAGTGTGGGTGAACACTTGGCGATGAAGTCGGTGAAGGGTGACCCCCAATGCCAACCTTTAGCGTTAATAATGTGTTAAAAACACCCCGTAACCCATTGTAATAGAGACTCTTTATATTTCTAGCATGCGCTGTATATACAAAGTTCTTTTTACTAGGGTTCACCCCGGAGCCGAAAAGGTGAATGCTTGGGGCAAGTGTTCACCCCGCTGTTCACCAATCGGTAACTGTCGGCAAAGTTACGGCAAAAAGGCGATATAGGAAATCGGAATTTACCACATTGTGGTAAAAATAAATAATTTAATTATTAATTTTATTTAAAAGGAACGATGGAAAAAAGAAATTCCTGCTTTCTGCCGCTGAGAAGTTGAAGCTCGCGGCTGAGATTTCGTCGAAGACTGCTGAGCAGCGTTTCGACAAGTTTTCAAACCAGTTAGTGAAGTCTGCCAAGCACATTTATTCAGAGAAGGCGACTTATCATGAGTTGACCGAAGACATGCGTGCCTGGGTGTTGAAGAAGAGTGACATCAAGAAAGAGTTTCACCTGACCCGCACTTTCTTCACTCATTTGAACAAGGGCGATCATATGTTGCTCTCCGAGTTTGTTCGTTTCACCAATTGGATTTTCACCCATTATCCTAGCGAGGAGGTTCGCCTGGAGGCATTGCTGGAAATTTGCACGGTGTTGTTCTGTCACACGAAGGAGAACGCCGATTACGGTTGGCATCCATTCTCCCGTCCTCTCAACCAGCTTATTGAGGACAAGATAGAGAAGGAGGTGAAGAAGCGAGTAGAGAAGGAGTTAAGAATCCGCGCCTTGAAGAAGGCCCAGGACGAGATTGGAAAATAATAATTGATGTAGATTTTTGAACACGAATCTCTCGAATTTCACGAATTTTTGACTCCTTGCGGAGTTTTTTGTTTTCTCACACGGATCAACGGATCTCACGGATTTACCGACTCCTTCGGAGTTTTTTGTTTTCTCACACGGATCTCACGGATCTCACGGATTTTTACTCCTTCGGAGTTTTTCCATTGAGACCAAATGAGAATACCCGTTGCTTGCAACGAAAAAGAATCCGTGAGATTCGTGTGGGCCCTTCAATGATACCATACGAAACACACAATAGATAGTTAAGATTATTTTTTAGAACTCAATAAGTACCGAGGCTAAAGGGAGACGGAGGAATTCGAAAATCTCCTTCTTTAACGGTAAGGAAGGTTTCTGTCCCCTGTAAGGGGAACCGAAAGGGTCGCAAAGACTATTGAAGGTAGGTTTTCGAACAATGTTATTGATCAATAAATAATAATTATATGAAAGGAATTGTATTAGCAGGAGGAAGCGGAACACGCTTGTACCCCATCACCAAAGGTATCAGCAAGCAGCTGATTCCTATCTTTGATAAACCGATGATTTATTATCCTATCTCGGTTTTGATGCTGGCAGGTATCCGTGAGCAGAATAGCAAAGCTACCGTCTTTGGTTATCGGGTAAGCGATCCCTGAGCGATATGGTGTGGCTGAATTTGATGAGCAGGGCAATTGCCTGAGCATCGAGGAGAAGCCTGAACATCCAAAGAGTAACTGTGCTGTGGTAGGCTTGTACTTCTATCCTAACAAGGTGGTGGAAGTAGCCAAGCATATATCGAAGTCTTGGAGAAGCGTTAAGGCTTGAAGGTTGCTTGCTTGGAAGGTATTGCTTATCAGCCATCAACAACATCCGTCATCGCAAGCCATTGCCGGTATATGGTAAGGGTGAGAATGTGCGCGACTGGTTGTATGTAGTGGATCATGCCCGTGCCATCGATATGATTTTCCACAAGGGTAAGATTGCCGAGACTTATAACATCGGTGGTTTCAACGAATGGGAGCCATCTCTCCAGTTTGAGGAGGGTATCGAGGAAACCGTGAAATGGTATCTCGATAACCGGGAATGGATGGATCATGTTACTTCTGGGGAGTATCAGAAGTATTATGAGAATATGTATAAGGATAGATGATTCTTAATTATACTTCTGCATTATTGCAACATTGATAATGGCTATTGTTTTTAGTCATGGTATCAAAATGTTTTCCTTTTTGCTTACAAAGTGATAGGTAGAGAAATCAAACGTCAAACTAATTCTTAAATAATTTCCAACTGATTAAGTATGTGCTTCGAGCTTTCAAATTTAATCAATATGTGTGCAGCAGCTTATGCTGGTGGAACTGCATGCCAAAATTGTGTGAATGCCAAGAAATGTGAGGGTTGTAATACTTGTAAGTGTTATGACTCTTGCATTCATCCTCTTCACCAATATAATAGTAACGGAAAGACATATAATTGCCTAAATATGGCTTATAACTATGTGGTGAAGCATTTCTATCGTTTTGCCTCAGAGATAGAATATGCATTCCGTATTGTTTATTATGCCGAACAACATAATTGGAAAGACAATATCAATGTTGTTTCCTTGGGATGTGGTCCAAGTTCGGAATTGTATGGCATCATCAATGAGTTGCAAAATCAGCAAAGTAATCTTGTTGTTTCGTATCATGGCTTTGATACGAATGCAATATGGCAAAAGATTTGGAATCTAAATATTGATATATGCAAGCAACATAATGTTACATATACAACTGATGATATGTTTGCATATTATACGGAACATTCTGATGAACATATTGATATTCTGATACTGAATTATTTGCTTTCTGATGTTGCCAGAAATATGCAAAAAGAAGAGAAGACTGCATTCTTGGACAAGTTAGCTGAGTTTATTGATGTTATGGATGTACAATATGTCATTTTCAATGATATTCCTTTATTCTATGATAACTTGATTTCCGGCTATAGTTGTATGGAATATGTGGTTAGACAATTTGGGGTGAATAAACAGAGGCACTCTGTATTGAAAGGAGGAAGATATAGGTTTGGGGAACCAAATCAATTTCAGCCAACTTATGGAAAGAAATGGAATCAGTCAAGTTTGCTGTTCACAATAGATGACGCAGCTAATGACTTTCAACCTTTCAATTATTGTAATAGTATTCAAATGCTGATTAAAAAGACTTAAGCAAAATGATATTAAGCGTTAGCCGTAGAACGGATATTCCTGCATTCTATTCTGATTGGTTTTTCAATAGGATAAAGGCAGGTTTCGTGGATGTGCGTAATCCGATGAATATTCATCGGATTAGCAGAATAGATCTTAATCCAGAGGTTGTGGATTGCATCGCCTTTTGGACAAAGAATCCAAAGGCAATGATACCAAGGTTAATAGAATTATCTGACTATAAGTACTATTTCCACTTTACGGTGAATCCGTACGACCGACATATTGAGGAAGAGGTGCCTTTGAAACGAAATATCTTTGATACCTTTCATGAGCTGTCTGATATGATAGGTTTCAATAGGGTCGTTTGGCGATACGATCCCATCTTGATGACAAAGAAGATAGATGTAGATTACCATATTAAGTATTTCGAGGAGATTGCAAAACGTCTGAGTGGCTATTCCAGCAAGTGCATCATCAGTTTTGTCGATTTATACAAGAAAGTTTCTACTAATATAAGTGGATTAGGTATTCGTGAACCAAATGAACAGGAAATCGTGCGAATGGTTGAAGCTATGTCGCCGATTGCTCGGTCTTTTGGGTTTACAATTCAAACTTGCGCAGAGAAAATTAACTTGCAGGAATATGGTATAGAACATGGTGCTTGCATAGACCCTGTTTTGATTTCCGAAATCATCGGTTATCCTTTAAAAGTGAAGAAGGACAAGAACCAGCGTAAGGAGTGTGGCTGTGTTGAAAGTATAGACATTGGTGAATATAATACATGTTGTCATCATTGTGTCTATTGCTATGCTAATTTCAATCAGGATATCGTGAGGCAAAAGGCAGAAAAGCATGACCCTTTTTCTTCTTTGCTTGTGGGAGAGGTAAAAGATGATGATATCGTATCAATGAGGAAAGTTAAGTCGTTGAGGGATTATAGGTTGTTCTAAGTAACAATACAGCGTTAAATAAATATTTAATCGTCTGTAAATCGGCAACTTAGAGATGGTTGCGACAACTTAACTGTAAAAAAGATTGTCAAGTCGCTGATTTTCAGTAACTTTGCAAATCACCACAAACGCAAAATTATATGAATACAGGACTTGGCCAATATATGGATATCTTTAAAGATGCAGTTGAAGATTCGGCTGTAAAGTTAACAAAAAGTTTCGAGAAAATACTCTTCGAGGTGATAATTTTATTCATGGTAATACCAAGAAAGATAAATTTCACTCAAATGGGGAGGTATGGCTCGCATGTTGAGCAAACCTATCGCAACGCATTCGGCTTAAAAAAGTCGAAGAGCATTAGCTGGCTCAAACTTAATGTCTCACTTGCCAATCGCTTCTTCGGTAAACAGGGAAGATGGGCTATTGCCATTGATCCCAGTTACATCAGCAAAGCTGGCAAGAAGACTCCACATATCGGTCGTTATTGGTCGGGATATGCACAGGCTGTTAAACATGGTCTCAAAATCATGGGTATTGGTCTCATTGATATTGATGCCAAAGACAGCATGATGTTAAGAGCCTACCAGTCGCTAAGTAATAAAAAACAGAGTATCAGAAACAAGACTATGGTAGATTTCTATATCAGCGTCATTAAGCGTTATCGAAAGGAACTTCGCAAACTCTCAACCCTCATAGTTGCAGATGCTTACTTCTCTCATTTTCGGGTGAAGAGGTACTTCTTTATTATAGAACTAGGTTCCAGATTGAATTTTGCTTTCGTGACGCCAAAGGCTATACTGGTCTTATGGTCTGCCAGGCTCGCGATAAGTGGAAACTCTATTTTGCTTTCAATGCTTCGTTCACATCACTAAATGTTGCCAAGGTAACTATGAAGGAGATGGGAATGGAATATTCTATGTCTTCATTCAAGTCACTGATGACCAACATTTATCTGGTGAAACGAATTTTTAAAGCAAGCGGGTACACCCCGAACCGAACTTTAATTAGCAAGATTTTCAAAGATCTCTCGTGCTTACAGCGTATAGCTGCTTAGCACATTATTGAATTATTAACGAACTATTGATAAGATAGATAATGAATAATAACAACCAACATAAACGCTATCGGTGGTATCTCCAGTTTGACGAGATTACTTGGTGATCATAGCGCTCAAATAGTACCGCTTGTATCACTCAAAGGATACCACCTTGTTAGCGTGGTTACAGGTATCGCTTTTCACGTGGTTGGCGATACCTGTTAAAAGAGTGATAGGCACGTGGTCATAAAATGACATAAGCCGTGACAACGATTTACAATTAAAGATAGTTTAAAATATGGCGCTTTTTGGGATATGATTTGATTTTATCGTATTTTTGCAAAAATTAAATAAGGTATGACAGCAAAAGAAGATAGGGAAAAAGAAAAGACCCGCAGGGAAAATCTGAGCAAGTTTATCTATCAGCTTGCTAACATGACGATAGCGCTGTATCGGTACCACACGTAGCGTCACATGTAAAAACAAAGGAAAGTGAATAACGAATAAGTAACGTATAATCAGTTATAGAATGGCAAGACTCAAAGTTTTATTGTATTCCAAGCAAAAGACACAGAGAATAGTATATGATGACCAAGATGGTATAATGACAACAGAAATAGAAAAGACCTTCTTGCGAAAGTGTGATGTGTTAATTTTACGCAATGGTGGAGCAAGAATCAAAGCCTGTAAAAAGACAAAAAACGCATTAGCTGTTTTGCAAACAAAATACGATGACGCTTCTCGCCATCATATCAGAAAACTCCTCGGTTTTTTGAAAGGATTGTCTGAAGGAGAATATTTCTATTACTTCAATGAAGACAAAGCCTCTGTTGTTGAAAGAAGGACTGCAATTGAATGCTTGCAATTGACGAGCAACTCAAAAGCTCTTTCACTGATACGTCATAACTGTATCTTTGAGCATTTCTCCATCATGAATCTGCTATTCGAATACCATTCATATGGTTTTGACGGATTAGAAGAATGGATAGGCGAAGCCGATGAAAGTAAACGTATCTGTCGCTTTTGTGGCAAATCTGTGCCTAAGGTATCTTTCAAGAAAGTTGCTCATGCCATTCAAGATGCATTGGGTAACAAGTTACTTTTCTGTTACGAAGAATGTGATACTTGCAACCATGATTTAGCGGTAGTAGAAGATGAATTTAGAATTATGATGGATTTTCGTCGTTCCATCTTCCGCATACCAAGGAAAGGAACAACCAAGGCAGCTAAGGTCGTAGGAAAAGATTTCATAATTGTTCCAGATGGGAAAGGAGATCCAATTCTATATTTGATGAAGGAGGCTATACCACAATACCATAATAAAACAAAATCATTTCTCCATCATTTTGAACTAAAATCGCCAATAGTCAATGAGCAAATGTACAAAGCCTTGTGCAAGATGGTAATCGATGTATTGCCAACAAAGGAATTGCCGCACTTTCAAAATACGATTAAGTGGATTAAGTCCAAAGACTTTATACCTGACACATTGCCATCAATATGGTTAGTTGTGCTAACTGATGCCGAAAAAGATGAAATTCCATTCAAACAGCCAATGTTGGATGTTTTTATTAATAACCATCAAGGAGACCTCAAAGCCCCATACTGTACTGGTATTATTTGGATTTATGATATAGCATATGCTTTTATAGTTCCATTGGTAGATATTGACAAGGGGGAATATAAATATGATAGCGACTTAAGTGAGCATTGGAAAAAGATAAAACAATGGATGGGATTTGACAAATGGCAACGTCAAGACACAACTAATCGAGATTTATCAACTCCGTGGATTGATTGGAACGTAAATCCAACAGTTAATGACGTAGTGATTTTGCCAAAGAGTGATAGTATATTCTGTGAATGCCTGACAAAGAAATCAGAGCCCGATGATGTTGTAATGCCTGATTTTAAACCTGAGTTTTTGTCTGTTGTCAAACTAGAAATGATACTTTTTGAATCGCTTTATCATGGTTCTATAAATGACAAGGACTTGCGCGATATTACGATGCAAATAACAGGACCTGCATTTATAATAATTGAAGATAAAGAACAAATGATTGTGAGTATGGATATTAAAGCAAATGACACAACTAATACGATAGAATATTTCAAGTGTTCTTTTGCTATAAATATACATATAGACAATTTTGGAGACTATGTTCACATTACAAATAATGCAGATGGAATGTCATTTTCTTTTCATTATCAGCTTAGAGATGTTTTATTGGTTTTCGCACTGCATCATGCGGAAATGGAGATGAAAAAACTACGAAAAGGAACTCCGTTTGAGAAATGCACATTAGAAAAATTGTATTTAATGCTTGATGTAATTGTTTCGAGAGTAGAATATCATATTCCAGTTGAAAATGGAGTATATGTAATCAATGATGATAAAATACATAAAAAATCATACTATGAGAATTGAGAAAATTAAAAAGTAGAGTTATGGTACAAAGCAAGAAATAAATAAGTATAAAGCCTAAGTTCGCTGAGGTGATAATTGGCGACAAGGATACAAAGTTTTTGAGGTCATTCATCGAATACTTATTCTGTTCTTGAGCATAGGCAATTCTTGTTAATGATTACTGATCATTGATCACTGATGAGGGATTCATTCCTATCCCTTGCAGCTCTGCACACAGACGGCAGAGGCGATGGCGGTAAGTACCGTGATAACTAGGAAAATATCCTAAGAAGGAAGCCCTATTACCCAGGCACCCGTGCAGAGCTTGCTTTGGATGATTGTTGCAGATGATTCCTGCCTCTTGAAGCTCTCGGAATGCCCCTGACGCCATACGGCTCCCTTCTTTCAGATTTTATGATTGTCGGTTACATTTTTACGTCGCCGCCTTCATCTGTAGAACCGCTATCCGTGGTTCCACCACCGCCTTCTGTCTGGTTGCCTCCACCTTCAGTCTGGCTGCCACCACCTGAAGGGTTGTCTTTGCCGACATCATCCGGATTGCCCGGATTACCCGGATTCTCCGTTGCAGGAGTAGCCAGATTGATGAGCTTGATCGTGGTGTCAAGATTTTCGGTCTTGAGCTCGCCAGTAGCTCTGGCTCTCAACTTCAACCTCACGATGTACTTCCCCACGTTGTAGTTCTCCTTGGTGCAGGCTGCTGCATCGGTAAGCATGCCGAGAATGGCGCCCTTGCTGTAAGGGGGTGTGGCTAGCCATGTGAGCGGCAAGCTCTTCGAGTCCGATGGTCTCATCGGATACTACTCGTGGCAACCATTTGCCGTAAGCTTCGGCAATCTTCTGGTTCGTGTTCTGGTATAAGACGATTCTGATCATAACGTTTAAATTGTTAAATTATTAAAGTTTATCGGCGCTGCGCATTGCCCGTGGTTCTTTCTGAATCACAATGCAAAGATACGGCATTCTGAATCCGCCATTCACGGTTTCTCACGGTTTCTCACTGATTTTCACGTTTTATTTCTGAAAATGAGACCGGAAGGATGGTTAACTTCCCCACATGCGAAGCCTAAGTGACTTACTTCCGACCCGTAAGTGACTTGCTTAGGATGCCTAAGTGACTTACTTCCGGGTGACAAGGTGACACCTATGACAGGCTTTTCTTGAAATCTCTCTCACGTAGGCGGGCGGGAAGCTTTTCTGGAAAATTTTTCCTGCCCGCCCGCGTGAGAGAAAGTTTTAGAAAACAGGTGTCACTGCCGTCACCCGTCACTAGAATGGGAGATTGCCGCTGGCATCGATACCAAGGGAACTTCTGGAGTTGACTGTCCCACAGATTTCACAGATTATCACAGATTTCTTTTGATTTTCTTGGTGGTTTCGAGAAAAAAGCGTAACTTTGGCGGCAGATTGCAATCAAAGAATTTAAAAGGAGAACTATTATGGATACATTGGATAAAGAATTTTGGGAAAAACGTGAAGCTGCTATGAAAAGATTTATGGCGGCAAAAGAACGTAAAAAGGCTCGTGTAGCTGAAATTACTAAGAGTCTTTGTGAGGAATATAAGGAACGAACGGGGGTATATCCTAAATATATAAATGTTTGGTAATGAAACCACTTTCTTTGGATATAATTAATGCTTCTGCTCCTTATGAGGTTTATTGGCATGAAAAGTCTCGAACTTATCGCTTTAAAAGTGATTTTGGTGTGGTACTTGCTATTGGTTTTGATGATGATGACATAATTGAAAATGCAGAATCATATGTCTTTTCTATCATCAATGTAAATAAAATACCTTCTCCACGAGACTTGAAAATGCGTGATACGGTGATGCTTATCATTGAGAACTTCTTTGATATGAACGAAGCAGCTCTCTTGTATATTTGTGAGAGTGGTGATGGTAAGCAGCATATGCGAAGCCGCCTGTTTGAATATTGGTTTTCCTCTTATCAAATGAAAGATAAGTTTATTTTAATGCCTGTCAGTATCGAAGATATGGAAGGAATTGAAAATTTTGCGGCTTTAATTATTAGAAAAGATAATCCGAATATTATAGATATTGTTGCAGATTTTTCTAACACAGTAGCAATGTTTAGGGTAAAACCTAATAATCATGACTAATTTCTTTGTAAGTATTCGGTGAAAGCCGTATTGTGTGCCTAGATAAAGTATTCTGGAGTAAGGGAAGTAATTGTGGCGTATTATCATCTTGTGGAGGAAAAAAGCCTTGGAACAGAAGAACAAGGGTAACTAGAAATAGTTGGTGACTATCAATTCTATGCTAACTATATCGCAAAGTTGGTAGATGGCAAGATAGTATTGGAGAATGGTAGCGTATTCTTGCAGTTATCTGCCGATGGCTTACGATTAAAAATTGCTAAAAATATGGTGCTTTCTTGGAAATAATTTGATATTATCGTATATTTGCAAAAATATAAATATAGTAAGGTATGACAGCAAAAGAAGATAAGGAAAAAGAAAAGACCCGCAGAGAAAATCTCTGCAAGTTTAAGCGGAAAGAAATGGATTGAGGGGCTTTAGGGCACATATTATCATTACAGTGAGTGTTTATACATAGATTGCTGTGATAAAGTATGTTGATCATAGCACTCAGATACGGAATGCTATAAGGATTATGGTATGCCGAGAAAGGATTTTGAAACGATCTAGATATATGAGCAAAATTATATATTATATTGGTGCAGGGGCTAGTTATGGTAAAAACGATGCTCGAGAATTGATTGGGAAAGGAACGGATAATGAGCGACTTCTAATTCATAAGGGGTTACCTGTTATCAATGAAATAGGTAAATGTCTCCTTTCTTTTAAGGAAGCTGTAGTGAATACTCCGATTGATACAAATGAATATTATTCATTTTTTAATAAGTTTCGTGTAGAAGGTGACAATCTTAATCATAAGCGTAATAGCTTGATAGCAGATATTGAAGAGGTTTATCAAGCTAATAAGGAACATGCGACCATTGATACTTATGCAAAGAAGTTGTATCTGACTAGGAGAACCAACGAGCTGAAACGTTTGAAGAATGTCCTTACTACATTCTTTGTTTGGGCTCAACTAGTGTCTAAGACAGATCAAAGGTATGATACTTTTCTTGCTAATATTCTGCAAGAGAACACTTTGTCAATTCCCAATGGTATAAGTGTCATTTCTTGGAACTACGACTCCCAGTTTGAAATGGCATATAGGAATTATTCAAAGGATGGAAACCTGCCGATATATGACAAAAATGCTCATATATATTATCAAGATTCAGGTAATTGTGGAAAAATATTCAAAGTGAATGGTTCTGCTAATTTTGATGATTTCTGTATGGTGGATTATATATCCAAGCATAGAGATGTGGATTCTGTTATTCAGTTGATTGAATATTATGATAATTTGGGTGCTGATACTTCGGCATTTGGCTATCAATTTACCTCACGTCTATCTTATGCTTGGGAGACTTCTGAGAGGCAAAGGCAAATGTTTGATATGCTTCAGAAAGTAACATCTGATACAACGACGGTAGTTGTCATAGGTTATTCTTTCCCTTATTTTAATAGACAAATAGATAGAAAGATATTTGCAGCCATGCCTTACTTGAAGACGGTTTACATACAAGATCCCAATCCTGAGGCTATAGAACCATCTTTAAGGGCTGTGTTATTGAATGAAGCTGCAACTAAAATTGTGTATCAAAAGGATTGTACTCAGTTTTATTTGCCAAGGGAATTGTGATGATACTAAAATAGAATAGATTATGAGGATTTTACATTTTTCAGATTTCCATCTACGCCCGAATAAACAGGGTGAAAGATCAATGGATATATTTAATCGAATGATGGATAAACTCCAAGAGATAAATCAAGAAGCTAACATTGATTTGGTTATTTTCTCTGGAGATATGATTGATAAGGGAGGTAAGTATTTTGGCAAGTCTTTGGCTGAATGCTTGCGAGATTTTAAAGATAAAATTATAACTCCACTTGTTAATCAATTACAAATCGGATATCATCAATTCCTCTTTGTCCCAGGAAATCATGAGGTGGTAAGGGATTTACGCAACGATGTGAGTATAGGTAAAATTAAAACAGAGAACGGTGTGGAAGACTTTCTGGGTAACAATGATACAGTTCCTCATTTGCAGGATTTCTTATGTTTCCAAAAAGAATATTATGATTTACTTGATGTGCCTGGTCTGGAAGTAAAGCATAATGGCTTGTCTATAACTTTGAAAATGCCGATTAATGGTAAAATGGTAGGTATCTCTTTATTGAATACCGCTTGGATGTGTGGTAGTGATAATGATAGGGGAAAGATTATGCTAGGATTATCTCAAATTAATCCTTCTTGGTCTGGGATTGCAGACTGTCAAATTAAAATAGCCATTTCCCATCATCACTATAATTTCTTGGAGGAATGTGATGGTAATAAGATTAGTGAGGTACTTCATAAACATTATGACATTTATGCTGTTGGGCATACTCATGGAATGAAAACAACCCACGAGGAGGATGAAAATGGTAGCTTGTTTATATCTGTAGCGGCAGGAAATCTTTATGATAACCTACATGAAGAAAGAAAAATGTATAAAAATGGTTTTACCATCTTGGACTATAATGATGTGACTCGCTATTTGGATGTGACTCCTTATGAGCAACAAACAGATGGCTGCTTTGAAGTAGATAGAAATTATGGTACGGGTGGTACGAAAAGATTTGAAGATACATCAAGGAGTCTTTTTAATCCTTTAGATACATGGTTGAAAAGCTATGTGAAGCAATTTGCGATTTTGGATAATGAGGAGATGAAACAAAAGCGTGCCTTATTGAAAGATAAGAATAATCAGAAGGTGTTGCTTGCTGCTTTGTCTGGTCTGGGAAAAACACGCATGGTTTATGAGACTTTTAATGATGGTCATAATCATCCTAATCATTTTTATGCAGAATTGACTAATGAAAATGAAAACTGGATTTTGAATGATTTTTCAGAACTAGTATCTAAGGTTAGTGGTGAGGATGCAGTAATTATTGTAGATAATTGTAGCAATGATTTATGTGGTGACATATTTAGAAGAGCTCCTGGTAATGTGAAAACTATCGTAATAACCAATGAGTACTATGATGTTCAAAGTTCTCCAAATGTAGTTATCATCAAGATTGATTCTTTGACTCTCAAGAATGAAGTCGCTTCATATATAGATCAAAATATTGTAGGAGAAGAGAATCAGCATCTTCGAGAGGAAGTTAAGAAAATAGCAGATGGATTCCCATCTATGGCTTGTGAGCTGGTAGAGACCTATAAAAATGGCAATCAAGTTGAATTGTGTCAAGCAGATTTGCTGGTTTCTAAATTATTGAGAGCATCAGGAAAGGGTGATGATGAGCATCTTGAAGCATTGAAGACTTTAAGTTTATTCCAACCATTCCCTTTATCTCATTTTAATCGAGCTGCTTATGAGTTTATCATAAATAATGATATTTTGTTGCAGTTGAAGTCAGAGAAGCCAGGGAGACGAAGAAGGGTCATCAATGAAACTAAAAATCGCTTTACGCCTACGTTAATTGAAGATACGGGAAGCATGCTTAACGTTCGACCATTTCCGCTTGCTGTATATTTGGCCAAAGATTGGTTTGTTGGATTGGATGAATACATGATTGAGCAATTGTTTGATGATTTCGAAAAATTAAAGAAAGAATCTGATAGTGCTTATCGTTTATTAGTTGATAGTTTGGCGAAACGTATAGAATATATGAAGAATCTTCCTTTGGCAGAAGATTTCATAGTTAGGCTTACTGATTCAGAATATGGCCCTTTTGCCAATGAGAAAGTTGTTTGTTCGCAAATGGGTTCTCGCATCTTTCTCGCAATGGCATCGGTGAACCCTGTAGCTGTAACAAATTGTTTATATTCTCTATTAGTATATAAAAATACGCAATGGCTAAAAGATAATATAAGTGGAGACATTAGGCGTAATCTGGTATGGGCATTGGAAAAATTGTGTTTTGACAAGGACAGTTTCATGAAAGCATCTATTGTAATGGCACAACTGATGCTTGCAGAGAATGAATCTTATGGCAATAATGCTACTGGGCAATTTTTGCAATTGTTTCATGTAGTCTTACCAGGAACAGAGGCAAATCTTGTAGAGCGTGTTAGTTTATTGTCGTTATTAATGGATAAGGGACAAGAGTATTTTTCTATCGTTATAAAGGCATTGGATAGCGCATTTGTCTCTCATGGATTTCATCGCTCCAGTAGTGCTGAGCGATTTGGAATAGAGGAAAAACGAGATTATATGCCTTCTCATCAAGAAGTCTGGGACTATTGGTATGCTTGTAGAGATATTGTTATTCGACTAATTAACGAGAAAGAGGAGCTTCAAGGAGATATTTACAAACTGGTTATAGGGCATGCGTTCGTATGGATTTCTGATGGCTATTTTGATACAATTTTTAGACCAATAGTGGAGCCTTTGCAGAAGAGGCAGGCTGATTTCGCTGATTTATATAATCATCTTCTGAGAGATAGGCGTAATAGTATGCTCAGAAGATATTCGCCAGTGAAGAAAACAGAAATACAAGAGTTCTTGCAGAATTTGAGACCGCCTTATTTTTCATCATCATTGAAGGAAGCTCAGAACAGCTTGTACAATGAGCGTAGAATAGATTCAACTGAGAGTTACTTCGAAAAGTTAGAAAAGGTGTTGATGCCACTTGCGAGAACATTTATAGACAGGAGAGTGTTCGCTAATGCGGAAGAACTTAAACGATTGGCAGACGTAAATTTGTTTATAGAACATGCTTTCTTTTTAGATGTAGCTAAACTGATTGATGATGATGACCTTGGTGATTTTTGGAACATAACGCTTGAACTCGTTCGAGAATATTCTGATGAGGAGAAAATGCCGTCTTTCTTAAGTAGTATGTGTTATGTGACTAGAGAGCGCAAGGTTACTCTTTTGTTTAGAGGACAGCTTCTTAAAATCGGTTATGCCAAATGGTATATTGGACTCTCAGCGAAGTGTGAGAATGAACACTTGGATGTAATTAGAAGCCTTATTCATAAAGAGCAAGAGGGATGTTTTGAAAAGGAGATTATGATTGATGTATATCTTAATAATGTTGCTATCAATAAACATCAAGAATTATTTAAGATACTACGTCTCTTATATGATTCCTATGAAAATATTTCCGTTAGGTTGCTAGAGGCTTTGATTAACTTCACATTTATGTGTGATGAAGAAGATTTGAAGAATAATGCAGCTTTTATAGAGCAATTAATTCTTGAATATCCTATTGACGATAGCAATCCTCATTTGAATTATGAATATACAAGATATACAATATCTGTTTTGGAGAGACATCATGATGCGGTATTTGCCAAGAAGATGAACAAAAAACTGATAGAAGGTTTTAATCATGGCTATTTGCATTCAAATTTTGATGGTCTTTGTAGTATTTTGTTGGAGAAATATACGGATGAGGTGTGGAATGATTTTGAGGCTGCTTTTACTGATGATAAATATCTTGGTTTTATTCTTCAAGTGAAGAATGAAATTGGTTCTGGGGCTGGATTTGGAGCTGGTCCTTTATTTCAGTTAGGTAATGAAAGAATTAAAGATATGTGTCTTAAACATCCTAATAATTCTCCTGTAAGAATTGCTGAAATGATGCCTATATATGATGGCAACATGTGGGAATGCAATTCATTTAGCGAGATAATGCAATGGATATTGGATACTTATGGCAATCAAGCTATGGTACTGAGTGGAATTCATACAAACATACATACTTTTGGTTGGACTGGTTCTGTAATAGGTTTGTTTCAGCATCACAAGATGTGTATGGAGCAGTTGCTGAATCATAAATTCACAGAGGTGAGGGAATGGGCTGCAAATTGTATCCAAGAATTTGATGAGGAAATAAAGCGGGAAACGCTGCATGAGGATTATGTTAGATTGCATTATCAATAAAACTTTGGCATTTATTAATTGTAAATGATGACAAGTATGGCAAACGACAATAATAACATACAGATTACTGATGAGTCGCAGATAGTTCTCTATCAGCCAAATGAAAGCATCTCTCTTCAGGTGAAGATTGATGCAAGTCATGATACAGTATGGCTTACTCAACAGCAAATAGCTAATCTCTTTGGTACGAAGCGACCAGCAATAACAAAGCATTTGAGAAATATCTTTAATAGTGGTGAACTTGAACAAAATTCAGTTAGTTCCATTTTGGAACATACTGCGGCTGATGGGAAAACCTATAAAACGCAGTTTTACAATCTTGATGCTATTATTTCTGTTGGCTATCGTGTAAATAGCATCAATGCTACGGCCTTTCGTAGATGGGCAACTCGTGTCCTCAAGAATTACTTGTTAAAAGGTTATTCTGTAAATCAACAATTGTTGGCGATGCAGCGACAGTTTGATTCTCGATTGGAAGAGCATAGTCTGCGTATGACACGAATTGAAGACAAACAGGCAGAACAACAGGAGCAGCTTGACTTCTTTATTCGTACATCTACACCTCCTGCAGAAATGGTTTTCTTTGAGGGGGACTTCTATACGGCACGTGTGGCATTGGAAAATTTGGTTAGTTCGGCAAATCATCGTGTAATTGTTATTGATGCTTATGTATCAGCCTTGACTCTTGACTTTCTGAACATTAGAAAATCTGGAGTGGAAGCAATTATCTATACAGTAGGTGTCGGTCAGGGAATGCAACGATTGATGGAGGAGCATGATAGGTTGTTCCCTGATGCTCATATTGATATCAGAAAATGGAGCAAAGAGTCACATGACCGCTGGCTTGTCATTGATGATACGCTTTATCATTGTGGTCATTCGTTAAATGCAAATGGTGGACACAAAATCTCGGCTATAACAAGAATGGGTATATCGCCAGAAGATATTCTTTCTGTTGTTGGCTAAAAAGTATTTTTTCATTTGTATAACAATTAATCATATACGCTATAAGGTTGGCGGGGCACCAAAGCCCTCGCTATGTTGTGCGGGATGGGACCGCCTGGGAATAGCAGTTTATAGTTTACAGTTAATAGTTTATAGTTTACGGTTGATTTCGTGGTTATTTGCTGATAACTTGCAGATTTCTTGTGATTTTCTTGGTGGTTTCGAAGAAAAAGAGTAATTTTGGCGGCAAGTTATATAAACTTAATAATAGGAGATAAGATTATGGCAATAGCTATTAAAACAATTCCAGTATTGACTGGTGATGTTGCAGAGCGCTTTATAGAGATTGCTGAGAGTAGTAGGAATACGGCCACAACAGTAATCCCTGAAGGTGCACAAGATGCAATCCGTCGTATGATGGAACGCTCAAAAAATGTAAAGATTAAACTTCCTCTTTAATTAAATTGGCTGGTGAATAATTATCAATTTGATATTATGGAAAGATGCGACTTCATGCCTTTGACTGCAGAACTTGCATCTTTGCCTTTTTGTTGTGGTGAAACAGAAGGAGATAAAGACTTGGAAGACTTCTTTCATCACAATGCCTTGTTGTATGCTCAAGAGCGACTTGGTAAGACTTATTGCTTTGTCAACAATGAAGGTGAGTTCTCTGAAATCGTTGCATTCTTTACTGTATCAAATGATAGTGTAAAGACAACTTTTATTCCAAAGCCTTCTGCTAATAAGGTTCAACGAATTATACCAGGTCAAAAACAGTTTATACCAGACTTATGTTTTTGGATTTATTGCATACACAGATATTGGAATGTCCTATGGCTTAGATGATTGTTGATGGCATTTGTTTCATAATACGCTAGGTAGTGTGGTAGGATATGGAATAGGTATGCCACATCTCTCATCAATCCTTTCTCTTGCCCGAAGGGAGAAGATGTAACCGCCCTCCGGTGCTCAGAACCGCTACGCTCTAAGGTTGGCGGACCAAAGCGGTCTACGCCAGGTTGTGCGGGATTAGAATATGCTTATTGGCATAGCCCAATCAATGAGCTATGCTAATGAGTTTACTTCCTAGAGCTGTTTCGATACGAGCAATGGTTTGAGTCGTAAAGTTATGTCTGCCTGTTAGCCATTTTGAGATTTCTGAGTCTCGCTTGTTGAGTAAGCGGGCAAAATCCTTTTGGGTGAGTCCTTTGGCTTTCAGAATCTCACTAATGCGCTCGGCATTACCGAAAGACAAATTGAACTCTGCCTTTTGCTCGGCAGGTATCGCAGCGAGGCAATCACGGAATAATTTGTTCTGTATCATAACGCTTAAATTTCAAAGGTTGCACTATCTATGTCTGTTATCATATTCTTTTCTAATGTTATTTGTGTCATCATTATAATTCTTTAATATGCAATGCAAAAATAATACTTTTATTGATAGCTTGTTCACTTTTAAGTGAATAATTAAGAATAATTATCATTAAATATACATTATGGAGCTAAACAATACACCTCAACACAAATCGTTTCTCTGGCATCTCGACTTCGAGCCATTCACATGGCACACCTTCTATGGTGAGCAATGTTCGCCATTTGTTACCGAAGAGAATAAGGAGGTATGGCGACGCTATCTGACAAAAGTCATCAAGAAGCATTTGAAGGAAGAGGTGATGAATACCTCTGAGTCCAGAGAGATGGTAAGATATGGAACCACGAGGAGAAACGCCAAGAGGTATGTTGCTATATCACAAAGACAGCAGGACAATACTCCAATCATCGGGGCATGAAGAAGAAGTTGATGGACTTGATACCAGAGATACCATTTGAAGGAGAGCCGAAGGCTGTGACTCGTGAGCCAAAAGACATAGAGAAAGCACTCCTGTAAACTCAGGAACGAGAGGATGTAACCGCCCTGCTGTGCTGTATTTGCCCCACCTGTCCCTCCCCAGCGGGAGGGTTCTTAACCCACTTCCAAGCCCTCGCCCTTACCATAAAGGCAAGGGATGTAGCTGGCTACGCTATAGCCTCCGCCAGAGTTTTGGTCAGCCAGCGGAGCCTTTAGATAAGTTCAGCTGCACTCGGCAATTTGAAAGCGAGCTTTCATTGCGCTCATTTGCATGAACTTTGCCCGCAAGGGGCTGGCTGGGGGTGCTTACGCAACAGAGTTGCGATTGCTTGTCGGCTGGCGCATTGCGTAATTTGCTGATAGCTTGCAGAATTTCGGCTTTTTTCTTGGTGGTTTCAATAAAAAAGCGTAATTTTGGCGGCATCAAATGATTAAATGCAAAAGTATGGAAGAGAATAGATATTGGAGTAAGTATCGTACTAAGACGGACGAGGAACTTGCTGCAGAATTGTCGCAGTTCCCTTCTTGGGATGAAATGGAGCATCCTGCTTTGTCGAAAGTTGATTATCGACAGTATAAGCACAAGAAGTCTCCAAAAACCATTAAAGCTGTATCAAAATGGCTGTAACTAGAGTAAATCAATGTGAATTTGTAGAGGTTTGGGGAAGGGAGTTTAGAGTTTATAGTTTACAGTTGATTTTTTAGTAATTTGCTGATAACTTATAGATTTCTTGTGATTTTCTTGGTGGTTTCGAAGAAAAAGCGTAATTTTGTGGCAAAGTTGAACGTTTAATTGAAAAAGGATGGAACAGACTGTTTTTAACCCTGCTCAGATGAAGATTCTGCAGATGATGTCTTATATCAAGACTCCACAGGAATTGGATAATCTTGAAAATGTTCTCTCTCAATACTTTGCAAAGAAGGTTGATGATGGGATTGATGAGTTGTGCGATAATGGCAGTATTACTCTAGATACTATAGAGAGCTGGGGAAATGAACATTTACGCACTTCTTGCAAATGAGAAAGATAGTTCTTGATACTAATTGCTTATTGATGAGCCTTCCGAAAATAAGTCCTTATCGTAAGATTTGGGATGATTTCTTGAAAGGTAAATTGACTTTGTGTGTCACAAATGAAATTATTATAAGTTGCATCTCATTTATGCTGATGAGGACGACAACAAATTTGTTGATTGTGCTTTTACTGTTGGTGCAAGTTGTATAGTGAGTAATGATGCTCACTTTAAAATTCTCAATGAGGTTGAATTTCCTCGCATTTTTGTTGTAAATATAAAAGATTTCGTGGAGCTATTATTGCGGAATCAAGGAAATAATCATCTTAATTAATAGTTTAAGATGCTGTAACTATTGATTATAGCAAGTAGCAGAAGGAACTCGGCTGGGAGCCAGCTCTCCAGTTTGAGGAGAGTATCTTCTTTCGATTTTCTTGGTGGTTTCGAGGAAAAAGTGTACTTTTGCGGTTAGATATTAATAAAATGAATTATTATGGCACAGGTAGCAACAATGAATCAAGCTCAATTGCAAATCCTCGATATGCTGTCATTTATCAAGACTCCTGAGGCTTTGCGAGATTTGAATAAGGTAATCTCCGATTATTTTGTTCAGATGGCTGATGCTGAATTAGATAGGATGTGGAATGAAGGAACCCTGAATGAAGAACGTATCGAGAGTTTCCGGCATCTCCATGAACGTACTCCATACAATAAACTGATCATAGCGCTCAAATGATACCACCTGTAGCGCTCAAATGATACCACCTGTAGCACTCAAATGATACCACTTTGTTAGCGTGGTTACAGGTATCGCTTTTCACGTGGTAAATTTTAGGCAGTAACGGAATCCGAAAGGATGCGTTACTGCCTAAATTGTTTTTATCAAGTTGTGCGTGTTTACCCGATGCTTTCTTCTATCTCAAATCACACGCAGCCTACTCATAGTCGATGAGATGATCGATGGTAGGGTGGTCGCCGCAGATTTCGCAGGATGCACGCTTCTTTAGCTTGATGGTGCGGAAATTCATCGTCTTGGCATCGAAGGTGAGCAATCGGTCGGTGAGCAGTTCGCCCACACCGAGGAAGTACTTCAAAGCCTCGGCAGCCTGGATGGTTCCGAGCATACCAGCGATGGCACCCAGGACTCCTGCCTGGCTACTGGTAGGAACAGCGCCTGCTGGAGGTGGCTCCTTGAAGAAACAACGGTAACAAGCCGTGCCTGGAAGATGGGTGAAGGTCTGGCCCTGGAATCTCAGGATGCCGCCATGCGAGAATGCCTTGCCCAGTCGCACACAGGCATCATTGATGAGGAACTTCGCCGGGAAGTTGTCGGTGCAATCAATGACGAAATCCCATGGCTTGATGATTTCCTCGGCATTGTCTGAGGCGAGGAAGGTATGGTAGGTTGTCACCTCCACATCAGGATTGATGGCAATCATCTTCTCCTTGGCGCTTTCCACCTTAGGGGTGTTCAAGTCCTTGGTCTGGTGGATGACCTGGCGTTGCAGGTTGCTGAGGTCAACCACATCGGCATCCACGATACCGATATGTCCCACGCCAGCCGCAGCGAGGTAGAGGGCAACTGGAGAACCCAAGCCTCCGGCACCAATGATGAGCACCTTGGCATTGAGGAGCTTTTCCTGTCCCTCGAGGCCTACATCCTGAAGGAGGATGTGGCGGCTGTATCTTTTTATCTGTTCTTCTGTTAAATCTATCATTTTATTGTACTTTATGTCTTTTTTCTTTGGAAAAAAATACTTTGTATAGCAGTTTATGCTCATACAGCAGTATAGAAAAAGGTCGCAAACTATCGTAGCTTGCGACCTTTGATATTCTTTATAAATTCCCGAATCATAAATTCCCGAATCAGGAAGTATAATTCTCGAATTCTCAAATTACTCGATAACCACGAGAGCATCCTCTTCGAGTACAGCCTGACCAGGCTTTACGCAGATAGCTGTAACCTTGCCATCCTTCTCAGCCTCGATGTTGTTCTGCATCTTCATAGCCTCGAGAACGACGACAGTATCGCCAGCCTTAACCTCCTGACCAACAGCTACCTCGATGCTGGTGATAGTACCAGGGAGAGGAGCCTTTACAGCGTTGGCTGTATTTACGTTGGCAGCTGGAGTAGCCTCAGCATCATCAGATGCAGCAGGCTGACCGAGCACTACCTTCTTCTTCTCTGGTTCAGCTTCCTGTTCTATCTCAACCTTGTAAGCTTCGCCATTTACGTTCACGCTTGCGATGTTACCCTCAACAGCGTCAATCTGAACCTTGTATTCTTTTCCGTCAATTGTATATTTAAACTCTTTCATTTCTTTATCTTTATGGTTTGGCTGTTAAACTCAAGAACTTGGCGTTCCACATCGTCTGACGTGGCTTGATCGTAATGATGCCAGGCTCCTTGTCGTGTACGTTATTGCCCTGGTACTCATAGAGTGCCATGGCAATCGCAGCATAAATATTCTTATCCATTTATTCTAATGTTTAATTATATCATTACATTGGCATGCAGCCATGCTTCTTAGCTGGCAAGCTCTGGCGCTTGGTTGCGAGCTGAGCCAAACCACGGCAGATGCGGAAACGGGTATTGCGTGGCTCGATGACGTCATCGATGTAGCCATACTGAGCAGCCTGATATGGATTAGCGAACTTGTCGGTGTATTCCTGCTCCTTCTCAGCCAGGAATGCCTTTACATCCTCGCCAGCTTCCTTCTTAGCCTTAGCTTCCTTACCGCAGAGAACGGCAACGGCACCGCTGGCACCCATTACGGCAATCTCTGAAGATGGCCAAGCGAAGTTCAAGTCAGCACGCAACTGCTTGCAACCCATCACGATATGGCTACCACCATAGCTCTTACGCAATGTGATAGTGATCTTTGGCACGGTAGCCTCGCCGTAAGCATAGAGCAACTGTGCACCGTGGAGGATGACAGCGTTGTACTCCTGACCTGTACCTGGCAAGAATCCTGGTACGTCAACGAGAGATACGATAGGAATGTTGAAGGCATCGCAGAAACGGACGAAGCGGGCTGCCTTGCGGCTAGCGTTTACATCGAGTACACCTGCGTAAGCTGCTGGCTGGTTGGCTACGATACCAACGCTCTGACCATTGAAGCGGGCGAAACCGGTGATGATGTTCTTGGCGAACTTAGGCTGAACCTCGAAGAACTCTCCGTTATCAGTTACAGCGCCAATCACCTTATACATATCGTATGCCTGGTTAGGATCCTCAGGGATAATCTCGTTCAGAGTATCGTCCATACGGTCGATAGGGTCTGTGCACTCTATGCGTGGAGCCTCTTCTGTATTGTTGCTTGGGATGTAAGAGAGCAGGCTCTTGATCATCTCGATAGCCTCTTCCTCTGTCTTGGCAGCGAAGTGGGTAACACCACTCTTGGTTGCGTGGACAGATGCACCACCGAGGTGCTCTGCATCGATATCCTCACCAGTTACGGTCTTTACAACCTTAGGACCTGTCAGGAACATATAAGAAGTCTGCTCCTTCATGATGATGAAGTCGGTCAAGGCTGGAGAGTAAACGGCACCACCAGCGCAAGGGCCCATGATAGCAGAAATCTGTGGGATGACACCAGAAGCGAGGATGTTGCGCTCGAAGATTTCTCCATAGCCAGCGAGGGCGCAGATACCTTCCTGGATGCGGGCACCACCAGAGTCGTTCATACAGATAACAGGTGCACCCATAGTCATTGCCATATCCATTACCTTGCAGATCTTCTGTGCCATAGTCTCAGAGAGTGAACCACCATTTACGGTGAAGTCCTGAGCATATACGTAAACCAGGCGGCCGGCTATTGTAGCACTACCCGCTACCACACCATCACCGAGGTACTGCTTCTTCTCCATACCGAAGTTGGTGCAACGGTGCAGCTTAAACATGTCGTACTCCTCGAAACTGCCAGCATCTACCAACATTTCGATACGCTCACGAGCTGTATATTTGCCACGTGCATGCTGCTTCTCGATGGCCTTCTCACCACCGCCAAGACGAGCCTGTTCGCGCTTAGCGATCAGCTCCTTAATCTTTTCTACTTGTTTGCTCATAATTAATTATTATGTATAATTTCTTTTTTCGTTTATAGTGATTTGAGATGATGGATATGAACCATCATCGCATAAATCGGGCACAAAGATACGAAAAAAACCGCAGATAGCGAACTATCTACGGTTAAATATTTAGAATAATGTGAAAAATCACCATTTTTGAGTGCTAAAACTCCTCGCTTTTAACTCCTTACTCTCTGCTTTTAACTTCTGACTTATCAGAATTCCATCAACACTCTTGCATTGAGCTGTCTGCCGGTGAGATAATTAGGCACGGCATACTGCTGATTTGTGACATCCGTTACCCAATAGTAGCTGTTTACATTGTCTATGCCGAAGAGATTGAGGCAATCTATGCCCACTGTAACATTCTTGAGGAATGTTCTGTGCTCATGATGGCGGTTGTCCAGTAACTGATAGCTCATTCCGATATCTGCTCGGCGATAGGCGGTGGCACGGAAACTGTTGTTTTCCAATTCTCTATGAGGTGCAGTGAATGGAAGTCCATCGGCAAAGGCAAGCTTGAGAGACAGAAGCCACTTCCTGCTGCCTGGGAAGTAATCGGTGAAGAAGAGGTTCACTGCATACCGCTGGTCGGTAGGAAGCGGGATGCTCTTGCCGTTGAGTTTCATCCTGGTATCCATCAGCGACAGGCTGAGCCAGGAATCCGTGCCGGGCACAAACTCGCCATAGAGCTTGAAGTCGAGACCTGCTGCATGACCGCTGCATTCGTTCTGTCCGTAATAAACTACCTTTACATTGCTGACAGAGTAGGGCACCAGATTGCTCAATGCCTTATAGTAGGCTTCTGCCGAGAACTTGTATCTCTGTTCATTCACCTTGAACCGGTAGTCGTAACCGGCAATGAAGTGGATGCTTCGCTGACTCTTGATCTTCCGGTTGAGCGAGGCGATGGTTACTCCATTGATGGTAGAGGTATCTCTCAGTTCCTTGAAGAAAGGTGCCTGATAATAAAGTCCTGCAGCGAAACGGAGCGTTGTGTTCTCATGGTTTGCCGGAATGATAGCGAGGGAGACGCGTGGGCTCAGGATGGTTTCCCGGTTGAAGTTCCAATGGCTCAGACGAAGACCATAGTTCAATGTATAGCGTGTTTGCCTGATATCGCCAGACTGAGTAGAATCTCCTCCGCTAGTGAAGCGGTAAGTGTCTTGAAGATAGGCTTCTATGCGGTTGGCATTCAACTCGTTTCTAGCCTTCATGGAATAGTACATATAGAGGTCTTTTCCGGTGTGAGGAATACTGTATCCGGCAGAATCTCTCATCTCGTATTCTACGGAATTTTCTTCGATGTGCTCCCGCTTCAGCGTGACTGCAGTCTCCAAATTATGCTTCTTTACCTTATGTTTCAGCATCAGCTTGGCACTCATCACACGAGCCGTGAGATAGTTGCGGGCATGTTCGAAGTATGTTCCTACACCTAGGTTTTCTGAGGTCTCGGTCTGGTCGAGCCAATACTGTCCCTGGATATCGTATTTTTCCTGTTCCCTGGTGTAGAAGGCACTGCCCAGGAGCGAGATGCTGGTGTTGGAGGTGATGTTGCGTGTGATGCCCAGTGTTCCGAAATAGGTGAGGAAGCGATCCTTCTCCTGACCATCGAAATATACTCTAAAGTTCTTGACGTTTTCCATTGTTCCGAAGGTGGTTTCACGGTCGGATGGTTCGAAATTGTAGTGGTTATCAGAGATGTTTCCGATGAAATCAATCTTCCAACGCTTGTTGGGCTGATAGCTCAGATAGGTTTGGTAGTCGAGATAGTTCGGCTTGTATTCTCCCTTGGTTTCCATCGAACCGAGCAGATAGGCTGTAGTCTTGTATCTCACACTGTTGAGCCAGGACAGTTTCCGGGTTCCCAATCCTATGTAGGCATCTGCTCCGAGCAGGCTGGCAGCAACGCTTCCTTCTACAATCGGGCTCTTTCCTTTCGACCTTAAGGTCTTGTAGGTGATGTCGAGTGCAGAACTCATCTTGTCGCCGTATTTGGCTGCATATCCACCCGTAGAGAATCCGATTTTATCTACCATATAGGGATTGATGATGGAGAGACCTTCCTGCTGACCGCTCCGTACGAGATAAGGACGATAGACCTCCACATTATTTATATATACGGAGTTCTCGTCGAAAGCACCGCCACGCACATTGTATTGCGATGAAAGTTCGTTGTGAGTGCTTACGCCGGCTTGCTGCTGGATGATGCCTTCTACGGCATTGCTGTTAGCAGAAGGGGCCAGTCTGGCATCCTTGAGCTTGATTTCCTGCGTCTGGTCGGTCTGGATCTTTTCTCCCGTTACATTCACTTCTCCCAGCATGGCAGCATCGGTATGGAGGACAACTTGCAGGTTTTGCTTGCCTCGAGGTTTTCTCAGCACTCTCATCTTGCTCTTGTATCCTATCATGGAGAACTTGACCATCACGCTGTCGGCAGAATGAAGGCGCATGCTGAACTCTCCCTTCAGTGAGGTAAAGGCTACCTTTCCCTGGCTTGCCACGGATACGGTGGCAAGCTCTATAGGATGGCTGTCTTCATCAGTCACCCTGCCGTGGAGTGTAAATTCCTGTGCCATCATCTTCAGGGTGGCAATCAGGCATATCGTGAGTATGAATAATCTCTGTTTCATACATTATCTAACGCAGAAACACCTTATTTATTATAATAATGAAGTAGAATAATGGAATGAATAAAAATAAAAAAGGTGAGTCATCAAAGAAATGACTCACCTTTTTCATATAGAGTAGGGTAGTATTTTACTTGTTGCAAGCAAAATACAAACCGTCGTTAACAGCCATGCGGAGCTGGTAAAGACCAATCTCGTTCTGCTCTACGTTCATCTTCTGTCCGTTAGGCAGGCAAGCCTGGATACTGCCATCCTCGTTGAAGCTGAAGAGCTCGCGGATGTCTCCATCCTTGCTGTAAGACCAGCTCTTGTTCTTCTTGTCGAACACGAAGTAAGACTTCTCGCCAGCAGGGTCGGTAATCTCGTAGCCATTCTTCAGAGTCTTGATGGCATATAATCTGCCATCCTTGCCAGTAACATTCTGAGTCTTGCCAACGTTGGCAATCACTTTGTCGCCTGTCCAGAACTCGATAGTGTTGAGTACAAGCAAGTCAGCTGCTGAGCAGACTGCATAAGCAGGGCTGATGACAATGAAAATCAACTCGTTGATGAACTTGTTGTCTGTTGCACGCTTGTTCCAGTTGAGCACATTGTTGGTCAAGCTGAAAGAGCCGATGCATGAACTTAAGCACATTGAACCCAATGCGAGCGCAATGATGGTGTTAACTGTAATTTTTTTCATGTTGATTCTTATTAATGAATTACTTTGCTGATTCGAATTCACGCAGGAAGCGGGTATCGTTCTCAGAGAAGAGACGAAGGTCGCTCACACGATACTTCAGGTTGGTGATACGCTCCACGCCCATACCGAATGCATAGCCGGTATATACGTTGCTGTCGATACCACAAGCCTCGAGGTCGTGAGGGTCAACCATACCGCAACCCAGGATTTCAACCCATCCTGTATGCTTGCAGAAGTTACATCCCTTGCCACCGCAGATGTTGCAGGAGATATCCATCTCTGCGCTAGGTTCTGTGAATGGGAAGTAGCTAGGGCGCAGGCGGATCTTGGTATCTGCACCGAACATCTCGCGAGCGAAGGTGAGGAGCACCTGCTTAAGGTCGGTGAAGCTTACGTTCTTATCTACATAGAGACCTTCTACCTGGTGGAAGAAGCAGTGAGCACGTGCGCTGATAGCCTCGTTGCGATATACTCGTCCTGGGCACAATACGCGGATAGGTGGCTCGTGGGTCTCCATATAGTGAGCCTCGTCGTTAGAGGTATGGCTACGGAGAAGTACATTCTTGGTAACATCGTCGGAGTCGGTCTTCTCGATGAAGAATGTATCCTGCATGTCGCGGGCTGGATGATCGGCAGCGAAGTTCAGCATGGTGAATACGTGCTTGTCGTCATCTACCTCTGGACCCTGATAGAGAGTGAATCCCATGCGGCCGAAGATGTCGATGATCTGATTCTTCACCACGGTCAATGGATGGCGGGTTCCGAGCGCTACAGGATAAGCTGTACGGGTCAGGTCGATGTCATCGCTTGAAGACTCTGCCTCCTCCATCTGTTCTTTCAGACCATTGATTTTCTCAAGGGCTGCGTTCTTTAATTCGTTGATCTTGATACCAACCTCTTTTTTCTGGTCGCCTGGCACATTGCGGAAGTCGGCCATAAGGGCATTGATTTCACCCTTCTTGCTGAGATACTTGATGCGAAGCTGCTCTACTTCCTCTGCGTTCTGGGCTGTGAGAGCGTTGACTTCTTTCAAGAGTTCTTCGATTTTCTCTAATAACATATCTTATTATTTGTCTGTTTACAAAATTGAAGTTTAAGCGATTTGTCCGCCGTAAATGGCTCGCAAAAGTCACTATTTCATCTATTTTGAGTGCAAAGATAACATTTTTTGCTTAAAATATGAAATATCTCAAAAGAAAGTTGTACTTTTGCATAGAAAATTTGAGAAATTTTATAAGTTTATGAAGAAACTCTCTTTGATAACAGTTATGTTGGCGGTGCTTACCATCGTTTGCTTCACCTCTGTAGGATGCACAGACAAGAAGCCGGCACCTGCCGTTGATTCGACTGCGGCTGATACTGCCGTAGCCGACACACAAGCTATGGACTCAACTGAGAAATTGATAGAGGAGACTCCGATGCCGAAGGCAGCTGATGAGTTGTTTGATGATTTCCTGTTCAATTTTGCAGCCAGTCGCAAACTTCAGATGGAACGCATCCATTTCCCTCTGGCAGTATATCGTAATGATAAATTAAAGAAGCACATCGCGAAGCGACATTGGAAGATGGAACATTTCTTCATGCGTCAGGATTACTACACGCTTATTTTCGATAACCGTAAGCAGATGAACCTGATGAAGGATACCACCATCGATCATGTGGTGATAGAGAAAGTATTCTATAGTAGAAAGGTAGTTCAGCAGTTCCTCTTCAACCGCATCAACGGTCAGTGGATGATGACCAGCATCAACTACAAGCCGATGTATCAGAATATGAATTCCAGCTTCCTGAAGTTCTATGGATCCTTTGCCACGGATACGGCTTTCCAGTCTCGCCATCTGCATAATCCGGTGAAGTTTACCGGTCCTGATCCTGATGATGATTTCAGTACGATGACGGGCGAGATTGAGCCTGAGACCTGGCCTGCTTTTGCTCCACAGTTGCCTCATGGCATGATATATAATATCATCTATGGACAGAAATATACGGAGAGCAGCCAGAAAATCTTTGTGATTCGCGGTATTGCCAATGGAATGGAAACCCGTCTTACCTTTAAGAGAATCGGGGGTAGGTGGCAGCTGATGAAGCTGGAGATGTAGTTTTTAGTTCACTGTTAATAATTTGACCAGATATGAAGGATATCCGAGACTATAGCCTATTGGCTCACAATACGTTTGGAATTGATGCCAAGTGCAAGCGATTCCTGGAATACTCATCGGTAGAAGAGGCACAGCAGATTGTGGCTGGGCTTACGGCTGCCGATCAGCCGCTGCTCATCCTGGGCGGGGGCAGTAATCTCCTGCTTACAGGTGATTATCAGGGCACGGTGCTCCATTCTGCCATCAAGGGCATTGAGGTGCTTGAGAATGGCGACTTGGCTGCTGCTGAGCATGATGATGCCCTGCTGAATCCGGATTGGGTGTTCCTGAACTGTGGTAGCGGCGAGGTTTTTGATGATGTGGTGGCCTATGCGGTTGAGCATGACTTCTATGGTGCTGAGAATCTGAGCATTATTCCGGGCGAAGTTGGAGCGAGTGCTATCCAGAATATCGGTGCCTACGGAGTAGAGGCAAAGGATATTATATATAAGGTGGAGGCTGTGGAGATTGCTACCGGCAAGTTGGTAGTTTTCGATAACAAGGATTGCCAGTACAGCTATCGCCAGAGCAAGTTCAAGCATGAGTGGAGAGACAAGTATCTCGTTACCCATGTCATCTATCGTCTGAAGAAGACTTATGCCCCAGACCTGGACTATGGTAACATCCGTGCATCTCTGGCGACTAAGAATATCGAACATCCTACAGCGCAGCAGCTTCGTGATGTCATCATCGAAATCCGCAATGCCAAGTTGCCTGACCCTAAGGTGCAGGGCAATGCGGGCAGCTTCTTCATGAATCCTATCGTAGAGAAGGTGAAGTATGATGCTTTGGCAGCCCAATATCCGGGTATGCCTCATTATACCATCGACGAGGAGCATGAGAAGATTCCTGCAGGATGGATGATCGATCAGTGCGGATGGAAGGGCAAGAGCCTGGGACGTGCCGGTGTGCATGACAAGCAGGCATTGGTGCTTGTGAATCGTGGCGGTGCTACGGGTGAGGAGATTGTCAATCTCTGTGAGACCATCAGGAAAGATGTGAAGCAGAAGTTTGGCATTGATATCCATCCGGAAGTGAATGTAAAGTGAAAAGTGTAGAACGAAGGGTGAAGAATTCGTTTGTTTTTCAGAGAAAGATTTGAATATTCATGAAGATAACATTATTGGGAACAGGAACATCTAGCGGTGTTCCTGTTTTAGGTTGTGATTGTGAGGTGTGCCGCAGCAAGGATCCACGGGATAACCGTTTGCGCTGTGCGGCGATGATAGAGACTGAGCGTACCCGTATTCTGATAGATGCAGGACCGGATATCCGTCAGCAGCTCCTGCGGGTTCCTTTCCGCAAGCTGGATGGTGTGCTGATTACGCATATCCATTACGACCATGTGGGAGGTATCGACGATCTGCGTGGTTTCTGTGTGTATGGTGATATCAATATCTATGGCGATGAAATCACCACAGAGACATTGCCGCATACGATGCCTTACTGCTTCCCTAAGGATGCGGAGAAGCTCTATCCTGGTGCTCCCAAGTTGAAGCTGCATACCATCGTGCCCCATCATTCCTATCAGATTGGAGATGTCGGGTTTATGCCTATCCGGGTGATGCACGATCAACTGCCTATTCTGGGATATCGTTTCGGCAAGTTTGCCTACATCACGGATATGAAGTCGATGAGTGATGAAGAGTATGCTTACCTGGATGGCGTAGAGACCTTGGTGATCAATGCGCTGCGCTTCGATAAACCTCATCATAGTCATCAATTGGTGGATGATGCCATCCGTGTGGCGCGCAGGATAGGAGCTAAGCAGACCTACCTTACTCACGTTACTCATCAGATAGGATTGCATGATGCCGCCAATGCCCAGCTTCCTGCTGGTTTTTGCTTTGCCTACGATGGTCTGGAGCTGGAAATTGACGAAGAATAAGTCTTAATGAAATTGAAAGAAATAAAAAAGCACAACATATAAGATTAAAGAATCTTAAGAAAAAGCTTTTTTTTTAGAAAAAGCTTGTGGGATTCGCAGATTCTTTCTACATTTGCATGTGTGTTTTTCATAGTATTAGATTTAAGGTTAACAAGGTATTGGGTCACGGCGGTGACCCTTTTTTGTTTTTATACCCTAGTAAAGAGCCTAGTAAAGACACAAAAAATGCGGTCTTTTGCAAGGCCGCATTTCTTATGATGGTTTTCATTCATATCTTTCTCTTGAGATAGAAGAATTCTCTTATTTCTTTTTCTTGAATTTCCGGTAGAGCTTCCACGCCAGCAGAGCTCCATCGAAAGCTCCCATACCAATAGACATCATACTTTGCAGTCTCTTGCCTCTGCTTGCGTCTTTCTTGAAGGCGTCAGGCTTGGTGAAGAGAGAGTTCCACAGGGTCTTGATCTTCTTGTCGTCTGCCTCTATGCTTTTGCGAAGTGCTTCCTTGCGCAGTCTGATGTCGTTGAGGCTGTTATACTGTGGGCAACTGTTGTCGTCGTCCAGGTACCTGTTGTCATTGTTTGGCTCATTTGTCATCATCATGCTCTTTTTTTTATTTTTGCATAAGCAGGCTTGCTAAGAATTTCACGAGTGGTTTTTCAATCCATTGATGTCGGAAAAGGATGAAGAGAACCAGTATCAATAAGTATGCTCCCGCCACGATGCAGAATGCAGGTGCCAAGCCTACGTAATCAGCCATGGCGAATGCGGCAGCAAACGAAAGATATATCAGAGCCAAGGCGAGGAGAGCCAGCAGCAGCGATCCCATGATCAGTGCAGCGAGCAGTCTTACCACCTTGTCAGCTACATCGAGTTTCATATACTCAGATCTGAGCCCGATGTAATGCTTGAGCACCTCTACGAGTTGCCCGATGGTTTCTACATTCTTATCGCTCGAAAACATTCTTATCGCTTATTCAAGTAATAATATGTTGTACTTGTCGAAATCTCAGGGTAGTTGGGTGGGGCTTAAACCTCAGGAGCAACATCCTTGATATCGTCAACCAGGTCGTCAACGTCCTTGCGTGTCAACTTGATGTCGTGCCTCTTGCAGAAATCTTCTACAGCTCCAGCAATCTTGCTGCGAGTATCCTCACCCTTCTCAGGAGCAAAAATCATACCGAGTGCTGTACCAGCGATAGCGCCACCGAGGAATGCGCCAATGTAACCTAATGCCTTCATAATCTAAAAGTTTTAAATGTTATACAATATATTGATGTTAATTGTGTGATGGCGATGGCATATTGGAGTTTTTGCGTCCAGATGCACTTATTTCGCTTATCAATTGCAAATATACTAATTATTCTTCAAAAAACAAGCTTTTAAGTCTTAATATTTCGTTAAAAATGTTGTTTTACGTAATGTTTAACAATCTTTATGCTGAAAACGTTTCTTTCTTTGGGATATATTTTGTATTTTCGCAGAATAAAAGCGTAAGGCTATGTATTGCCCCTATATATAATAAGGTGTAGGCTGAACTCAAGTTGAGACGGCACCTATATATAATAAGGTGAAGCAATATAAAATATTTAAGTAAACACAAATACAATTTTAGAAAAGATTATGAAGAAATTATCAGTTTTGAGCTTAGGATTGTGTGCTGTTCTGGCACTCGCAAGTTGTGGTACATCTAAGGAAAGTGCCTACAAGAAGGCATACGAGAAGGCACAGCAGCAGGAGGCTCAGCAGGAACCAGCTGTTCAGGAACCAGTAGTTACTCCATTGGAAACAACAACTCCTACAGAGAGCACAACTACAGAAGTTGATAATGCTACTGTTCGCCAGGAGAATGTAGATCTCATCTCAGGTTCTGGTCTGCAGAACTTCAGCGTAGTAGTAGGTTCTTTCTCTCTGAAGGCTAATGCTGAGGGATTGGCTAGCACTCTGAAGAGCGCTGGTTATGATTCTCAGATCGTTTACAACAGTGCACGTAACATGTACCGTGTCATTGCTTCTACATTCGTAGATAAGGCTGGTGCAGTGAAGAGCCGCAACGAGCTCCGCGCTGGCAAGTATCCAGATGCTTGGTTGCTTTTGAAGAAGTAATTTTCACGTTTCACATAGAAGATTAGAAATTTCGTAACTGAATGCGAATTTTATCTATAGACTACGGTAAGAAACGTACCGGACTGGCAGTTACCGACCCATTGCAGATCATTGCTAATGGGTTGGCAACTGTTGCTACGCCCGAACTTTTCGAATTCTGCGAAGCCTATATCCAGAAGGAGCAGGTGGAGCGCATCGTCATCGGTAAGCCTACCCAGCCCAATGGGCAGCCTAGCGAGAACCTGGCGCGTGTGGAGAATTTCTTCAACCGCTGGCGCAAGGCTCATCCCGAGGTGCCTATCGAGTACTACGATGAGCGCTTTACGTCGGTTTTGGCACATCGTGCCATGATAGACGGCGGCGTGAAGAAGAAGACGAGAAGAGAAAACAAGGGATTGGTAGATGAGATAAGCGCTACCATCATATTACAAGACTTTATGCAATCAAGAAGATGATTTTACCAATTTATATTTATGGTCAGCCAGTATTGAGAAAAGTGGCTGAAGATATCACCCCCGATTATCCTGAGTTGAAGGAATTAATCAATAATATGTACGAGACTCTCGATTCGAGCAATGGCATCGGTTTGGCTGCGCCTCAGATTGGCTTGGCTATCCGCCTGGTTGTCATCGATCTCGATGTGCTCAGTGATGATCTCCCAGAGTATAAGGGATTCCGTCATGCCTTCATCAATCCTCATATCCTGGAGTATGATGAGGAGGCAGAGAAGGATTCTTCTGATGAGGGATGTCTCTCTATTCCTGGCATCAATGAGAAGGTGGTTCGTCCTACCCGCATCCATGTGAAGTATATGGATGAGCAGTTCCAGGAGCATGATGAGTGGGTGAGCGGCTACTTGGCTCGCGTGATGCAGCATGAGTTCGATCACCTGGAGGGCACGATGTTCGTTGACCGCGTGTCTCCTCTCCGTAAGAACATGATAGCTGGCAAGCTCAAGAACATTATCAAGGGTAAGTTCCGCTGCAGCTATCGTACCAAGATTCGTCGATGAAAAAGTTTATTTTCACTTTTGTGCTGGTGCTGGCTACTTTGTCAGCATCGGCGCAATATAGAGTTGACCGCCTCGTTACGGCGGGAAGAAGTGCACTCTTCTACGAGGACTTCGTTCTTTCTATCAAGTATTTTAATCTAGCCATCGGTGCCAAGCCTTATCTCTATGAGCCTTGGTATTACCGCAGTGTGGCCAAGTTTAATCTCGATGACTATATGGGTGCCGAGAGTGATGCCTCCGAGGCTATCAACCTCAATCCGTATATCAACGATATCTACGACTTGCGTGCCATCTGCCGCATCCGTCAGCAGCGTTATGATGATGCCATTGCCGACTATAATTCTGCCATCCGACTGGAACCTCGCAACCGCAACTACTGGTTCAACCGTGCGCTCTGCCAGATGGAGGCGAAGAACTACGACAAGGCGCAGCTGGAACTTGATACGGTCATCACCAAATGGAAGGATTATTCAAATGCCTACTCCCTGAAGGCTGAGGTGTATCTGCATCAGAAGGATACGGTGCAGGCTGAGAAATGGCTCGACCAGAGCCTGAAGCTGAATCCATACGATGGTGATGCCTGGATTACACGTGCCTATATGGCGCTTGCCCGGAAGGAATGGAAGGTGGCTGATGAGGCACTCACCAAGTCGCTTCACTTCAAGCCGAACAATGTAAACAGTTACATCAACCGGGCATTGGCTCGTATCAACATCAATAATTTACGAGGTGCGATGAGCGACTATGATGCCGCTATCGACCTGGATCCGCACAACTTCCTCGCTCACTACAACCGTGGATTGATGCGTGTGCAGTTGGGTGATGACAACCGTGCCATCACCGATTTCGACTTCGTCATCAAGATGGAGCCGAAGAACTTCATGGCGATATTCAACCGTGCGCTGCTGCATGACAAGACGGGAAACCTGAAGGCGGCTATCCGCGATTATACTACGGTAATCAATCAGTTTCCTAACTTCTGGACGGGTCTTTCCGCCCGTGCTCATTGCTATCGCCGACTGGGTATGACGGCGAAGGCTGAGCTGGATGAGTTCCGTATCTTCAAGGCACAGATGAACAAGCATCTCGGTATCCAGCCTCGCTGGAGTGCGAAGACCAAGAAGGAGATGCGCAAGCGTTCGGAGATAGACCCAAACAAGTTCGCTTCCATTGTGGTGGATGATGAGCCGAAGTATGAGCATAACTACAAGAGCGAGTATCGTGGAAGAATCCAGAACCGCCAGGTAGAGACTGCCTATCTGCCGATGTTCCAGCTCTCTTACTTCCCTAACACTCAGAATGTGAGTGGGGTACAGGCTTTCGACAAGGATGTGGAGGCGCTGAACCAGAAGATGAAGGACAAGGTTTATATCGTATGTTCCAAGGAGCAGTTGGATGAGAACGGGTCTATGAAGATCTTCTCTCTCATCGATAAGCTTTCGGCAGAACTGAGCGTGGCGAAGGATATTGAGCAGAAGAAGGCGATATTGATGCGTCGTGCCATCGCTCATAGCGTATTGCGCGATTTCGAAGCTGCCATCAGCGATTTCACCTATTATCTCTCGCTGGATGATAAGAATGCGCTGGCTTACTGGCAGCGTGCCGTCTGCCAGGCTGAGATGGATGAGTTCAACAAGGCTCAGGGCAAGGGAGTGGTGAATATCCATTCTGCCGAGGCTGATTTCAGCGATGCCATCCGCCTGAACAGCAACAATGCCTACATCTATTATAACAGAGGTAATCTGCATGCCGGAAGAAACGAGCTTTCCAAGGCGATAGATGATTATACCATTGCGCTGAAGATAGACAACCGTCTGGCTGAGGCGTATTATAATAGAGGTATCGCCCGTGCCAAGAGTGGCAACAAGCAGGCTGGTATCCAGGATCTCTCGAAGGCTGGAGAGCTGGGCTTGTATGATGCCTACTCGGTGATCAAGCGGTTGAATAAGACGAAATAAGTGCTTGAACAAGATGAAATAATAATAAAAAAATCCCGCAGAGCAAAATTCTGCGGGATTTTTTTGTAACATTGATTTTTATGCTTTCCAATACGATTGGTTTTATATTTTCTTTAAACCAATTTATATTCTCGTAACCTGCTTTACGCCCTTTACGGCGCTCAGTTTCTTGATGAGTGCATCCGTCTTGCCGGCATCATCAATCATCACCGTAACATTGCCCGAGAAGAGACCATCCTTGGACGAGATGTTGATGCCTCTCATTACGAGCTTATCCTCTTTCGAGATGATGTTGGTGATGTTGCTCACGATACCGATATCATCATTTCCGATGATTCTCAGGGTGATGGCATACTTCGATGTACCCTTTCCGCTCCATTTCGCCTTCACGATGCGGTAGCCGAAGCGGCGGCGCAGCTCCTTGGCGTTTGGACAGTCGATGCGGTGAATCTTGATGCCCTTGCTGATGGTTACGAATCCGAAGATAGGGTCGCCGTAGATAGGGTGGCAGCAGTGGGAGAGCTCGAAGTCGATGCCCTTCAGGTGCTCGTCAATCACCAGTACGTCGTCGCTCTGCTTCAGCAGTTCCTCGGTAGGGTTCTCGAACTCGAAGTTCTCGGCACTTTCGGCAGGCTTGTTGGTGTTGCTGAGGTTGAGGTCGTGGTCACGCTCTTCGATGTATTTCTCCACCACGGTGTTTACGTCGAGTTTCTCTTCCGCTACATCCTTGTAGAAATCAGAGTTCTCCTTGTATCCCATCTTCTTGATGATGCGCGCCATGGTGCTCTCATCAATCTCTATCTTGCGGTTCTTGAATCGGCGCTCCAGCAGTTCCTTGGCATAGAGTCCGTCCTTCTTCTGCGTTTCCTTCAGGGCGAGTCGGATCTTTGCCTTTGCCTTGGATGTCTGCACGATGTTGAGCCATTCTCTTCTAGGCTTCTGGTTGCTCTGGGTGAGGATTTCCACCTGGTCGCCCGAGTGCAGTTCCTGTCGGAAGGTTACCGCCTTGCCGTTGATCTTTCCGCCCACGCAGGTGTTGCCGATGCGTGAGTGGATGTAGTAGGCGAAGTCGAGCACCGTGGCGCCTTTCGGGAAGTTCAGCAGGTCGCCCTTAGGGGTGAACACATAAACCTCGTCTTCCTTCAGGTCGGTGGTAAACTGGTCCATCAGCTGCAGGTCGTCGTTGCTTTCCAGGGCGGCACGGATGTTGGCAAGCCATTCGTCAATGCCTCCTTCTCCCTGCTTGATGCCCTTGTAGCGCCAGTGTGCAGCCAGTCCGTGTTCGGCGATATCGTCCATTCTTTCGGTTCTGATCTGGACTTCTACCCATTTCTTCTCCGGTCCCAGTACGGTGGTGTGCAGACTCTCGTATCCGTTGCTCTTAGGCACGCTGAGCCAGTCGCGCATACGCTTTGGGTTCGGCTGATACATGTCTGTGATCAGGGCGAAGGTCTGCCAGCACTGCATGTATTCCTTCTCTCTTGGTGCGTCGATGATGATTCGGATGGCAAAGAGGTCATATACACCCTCGAAGGCGCACTTCTGCTTCTTCATCTTCTGCCAGATGGAGTGGATGCTCTTGGTGCGTCCCTTCATGTGATATTTCAGTCCGGCAGCATCGAGTTTCTCCTTGATAGGCTGGATGAATCGGGCGATATAGGCATCGCGCGATGCCTTGGTGGCATTCAGTTTCTCCTTGATCATATAGTAGGCATCGTGCTCCAGATACTTCAGGCTCAGGTCTTCCAGTTCGCTCTTCAGCTTGTAGAGACCCAGCTTGTGGGCGAGTGGGGCATAGAGATAGCTGGCTTCCTCGCTCACCTCGTGCTTTGCCTCCTTCTGGTCGGTATCACGAATCTGTCGCATCACGTTCACGCGGTCGGCAATCATGATGAGGATTACGCGCATGTCTTCTGAGAAGGAGATGAGCAGGTTGCGGAAGTTCTCACTCTCGATGATCGGGTTGCGCTTGTAGAGATCGTGAATGCGGAGCAGTCCGCTGATGATGTGCGCCACGCTGTCGCCGTATTTCTGCTGGATGTCTTCGATGGTCTGATAGCCGTCGATGACGCTGGTCTGCATCAGGATGGCGATGATGCCGTCTCTTTTCAGACCGATTTCGTTCACTGCGATTTCTGCTGTCTGCAGGGCTGCGAGTATAGGGTTCATGCCGAAGACGTTGCGCTTGATCTGGTGGTTGATGAAGGCATGCTGTATGTCTTCACGCAGATGCTGCTCATCGCCTGGCTTGAATGTGTCGCCCACGGCGGTTCTCAGGCGCTCCAGGATTTGGAGTGTCTGTTCCTTTTCTTCGGATGTGAATTTAAAAGGTGTTTCGTTCATTGTCGTTCCCTCCCGTTGATTATATATTATTGAGTTGTTATAACTCGTCTATCCATTTCTGGCCAGACTTTGTGTTGAGCCAGATGGCGAAGCTGGTTCCTATCAAGGCTCCTAGCCCCATAAATATAGTATATAGTTCCATAATAGTATAACTATAGCTCATCTATCCATTTCTGGCCAGATTTTGTGTTAAGCCAGATGGCGAAGCTAGCACCTATAACTGTCATGATAAACATGAATAATGTCATTAGTTCCATATCATTTAATATTTGAATCGTTATACTTCATTACTCTATTCGCACTATAGGCAAAGATGAATGCCGATACAATGCCTAATACTAGAAATAGGCAATTGAAAAGTCCAATGCTGTTGCCTGTTATTAATGGCGAAAAACCGCCAATTCCTGTCCCGCTTAGGAGAAGGTTTGATACTCCGTACAGATACGTTGATAGCAACGTTCTTCGGTCGTGCTCCTTTGATAATTTACTAACCATGTCGCAATATTCCATTTTAAATTTGACAAACAATGGCGTTTCAGCGTTAAAAAACGCGTACTTCGTTAAATTTTCAATGCAAAGGTACAAAAAAAAGCGGAAATATTTCTGATTATCAGAAAAAACTATTATCTTTGTAGCACATATAGTGTAAATTTAACATAAATATGGTATTATGAATCAGCAAGATCTAAACCAAATCGCTGCTCGCGGTATCTCCGAGCAGCAGATTGAACACCAGTTGGAACAAATCAAGAATGGCTTCCCATTCCTCAAGCTCGAGGGTGCGGCTGCCATCGGTAAGGGTATCATGGCTCCTACAGCTCAGGAAGTAGAGGACTACGAGAAAGCGTGGAACGACTACAAGGCTGAGGGTCACAAGATTGTGAAGTTCGTACCTGCTTCAGGTGCGGCTAGCCGTATGTTCAAGAATATGTTTGCATTCCTCGATGCTCCATACGATGTTCCTACTACTGACTTTGAAAAACAATTCTTCGAGAATATCAAGAAGTTTGCTTTCCGCAAGGCACTCTGCGATAAGTGTCATGTAAACAACGAGAAGGGCATCATGTGCCTCATCAAGAAGGGCGATTACAAGGCTGTCGTGGCTAATCTCCTCAAGCCAGAGGGATTGAACTATGGCCAGTTGCCTAAGGGATTGCTCCAGTTCCACGAGTATGAGGATGAGGTTCGCACTCCGATGGAGGAGCACCTGGTAGAGGCTGCGCTCTATGCAAGCAGCAACGGCGAGGCAAACGTTCACTTCACCGTTTCTCACGACCACCTGGAACTCTTCAAGAAGATGGTAGCTGAGAAGGCAGATAAGTATGCACAGCGCTACGGCATCAAGTACAACATCTCTTTCTCTGAGCAGAAGCCTAGCACGGATACCATCGCAGCCAATCCGGATAATACTCCATTCCGCAACGAGGATGGCTCATTGCTGTTCCGTCCGGGCGGTCATGGCGCTCTCATCGAGAACCTCAATGAGATTGATGCTGATGTAGTATTCATCAAGAACATCGACAATGTGGTTCCTGATCGTCTGAAGGCTGAGACTGTTACCTGGAAGCAGGTGATTGCAGGTGTATTGGTTACTTTGCAGAAGCAGGCATTCGATTACTTGAAGGTATTGGATTCCGGACAGTACAACCACGAGAAGCTGGAGGAGATTATCCGCTTCGTTCAGCGTGATCTCTGCTGCCGCAAGGCTGATATCAAGGAGCTGGAGGATGCCGAACTGGTTATCTATCTGCGCAAGAAGTTGAACCGTCCTATGCGTGTCTGCGGTGTCGTTAAGAACGTAGGCGAGCCTGGTGGTGGTCCATTCCTTACCTATAACCAGGATGGCACTGTAAGTCTTCAGATTCTGGAGAGCTCACAGATTGATAAGAACAACGAGGAGTATATGAAGATGTTTACCGAGGGTACTCACTTCAACCCAGTAGATCTCGTCTGCGCTACCAAGGATTACCAGGGCAATGCCTTCGATCTTCCTAAGTTCGTAGATCCATCTACCGGTTTCATCTCAAGCAAGAGTAAGAACGGTAAGGATCTCAAGGCCTTGGAGTTGCCAGGTCTTTGGAATGGTGCGATGAGCGACTGGAACACCGTATTCGTAGAGGTTCCTCTGGGCACATTCAACCCAGTGAAGACCGTGAACGATCTGCTCCGCGACCAGCATCAGGCTGTAGAGGGCGGCATCAAGCACGAGCATCATCACGGAGAGGGTGGCTGCTGCGGCAAGCACTAATCCCACGGATATAGATACGATAAAGGCTCAATCTCCGATTCTTCAGTCGAGGATTGAGCCTATATTGTTTTGTTAAGAGTTGAGGTTTAGAAATCGTAGAAACTTATCTAGCTGCGAGATAACAAAACTGCAAGGATTAGATCTTGGCGCTTCCTTGATTTCACTCTTAAAGGATTCTTGATGTACATGCTATCAGGATAGCTGTACCAGATGATTGATTGAACCAAAATTCTTGTTTCTTTTCTATTATTGGATTCTAGCTTTTCCGGGAGATTTCCTGGAGTTTGGCTTTCCGATAATACTTTTTTGCTCGAATTCTAGTTGTACCAGATTTCTCCGCCCAATAAAGTTGGATACTCTTCTGATGTTGTTCTTTCTACAGGAGCTGTAATCTCTACATACTCACCATACTTCTTTGCTTTACTCTGCATAATTTAAAAGGTTTTTTGTTGATTTATTAAACTTATTATTTGATTGATTGAATGAGATAGATTATCGTGGGCATTGCTGCCCATTCATAGTCATTTCATCTTTCCTTATCTTTATCTTTATAGTCGTATTTTATTTCTGTTTCTTACGGCTGGGGAAGTGCAATCGATTGCAACAAATTTTGCTTTCTTGCTCCCAATAGCAACTTTTCACACTACAAAGATAAGAAAAATATCGGTACGATGATTTCTTTTGTCCCAAAAATGTCTATGAATTAAACTTTTTTAATTAAAACCGAATATTATCTGCAAAAATATGCGCTTTTCTCGTAACTTATTGAAAAAGAGCACCTACCTTCCGAAGAGGTAAGTGCTCCTGAGTAAAAGAATTAAATTTTACACATCTTATACCGTAATCTCTCCTGCAAGCGATTGCTTCAGCATCTCCCTTACCTTGCGGTTGTCATCAAATCTGCCTTGCAGATACATCATCTTCGTTACCATCGCCTCTACCGTAGAGTCGTGGCCGCTGATTACGTGAGAAGTCTTCAACTGGAATCCGGCGCCGTATCTCTCCATCTCCACGCTACCTGTCAGGCACTGGCTGATGTTCACGATGTTCACGCCTCGGTGGGCAGCTTCGTCCAGCAGTCGCATGATCCATGGAGAATGAGGGGCGTTTCCCGAACCGAAGGTACGCATCACGATGCCTCGCAGATCCGGCGATTCCATCACGTGGCGCACGATGTTGTCCTGGATGCCCGGAAAGAGACTGAACACGATCACGTTCGGGTCGAGTCTCAGATGGGGTATCATCGGCTTGTCGTAATCCGGAGTGAGGATGTGGTGCTTGTGATACTGAAAATTGATGCCCACGTCGCAGAGATGCGGATAGTTGAACGATTCGAAGGCGTGGAATCCCTCGGCATTGATCTTGATGGCACGGTTGCCTCTGATCAGCTTGCCGTTGAAGAAGATGCATACCTCCGGCACCATCGGTCTGCCGTTCTCGTCCTTTGCCGATGCTATCTCGATGGCAGTCATCAGATTCTCCTTGCCGTCGGTACGCAGTTCACCGATAGGCAGCTGGCTACCGGTCAGAATCACCGGTTTGGTCAGGTTCTCAAGCATGAAGCTCAGGGCCGATGAGGTGTATGCCATCGTATCCGTGCCGTGCAGGATCACGAATCCGTCGTAGTCATTATAGTTGTTGGCTATCATGCTCACGATTTCTGCCCATCTCATCGGGTCCATGTCGCTGGAGTCGATAGGTGGGTCGAATTTTCGCACGTCGATTTCTGCCTGGATGAGTTTGAACTCGGGCATGGATGAGACGAGATGGTTGAAGTCGAGCGGTTCCAGCACGCCTGTCACCGGGTCTTTTCCCATGCCGATGGTACCTCCCGTGTAAATGATGAGAATCTTTGGTGTTGCCATTTTCTTTGTTTCTTTACATTTTGTCACTTTATCGGCTGCAAAGATACGGAAAATATTTGTTTTTCCAAAACTTATCGGCTAAAAAAGCACTTTCTTTTTGCAAAGTGTTATGGATTATCGCTCAGAAAGCCGATGAAGACTTCAATATGTCACCGTTTTCACCCCGAAAATCCCCTTATATAAATAGGTATTAGCAAAGTTTAGCAAAATAAATGCATTTTTATTCGCTTGTTACAAAAAGAAATAGTACTTTTGCACACGATTTAATAAAAATACTAAGTTGTTATGGTAAAAATCACATTCCCAGACGGATCTGTTCGTGAGTACGAGCAGGGCGTTACTGGCTTACAAATCGCCGAGAGCATCTCACCGGCTCTCGCTCGCAACGTTGTATCTTGCGGTGTCAATGGTGAGACAGTAGAGTTGGATCGTCCTATCAATGAGGACGCAAGTGTAGAACTTTACAAGTTTGAGGATGAGCAGGGCAAGCATACCTTCTGGCATACTTCAGCCCACTTGCTCGCAGAGGCTCTTCAGGAGCTTTATCCAGGCATCCAGTTTGGTTTCGGTCCAGCTGTAGAGAGCGGTTTCTTCTACGACGTGATGCCTGCTGAGGGTCAGGTGATCTCAGAGAATGATTTCGCTAAGATCGAGGCTAAGATGATGGAGCTTGCCAAGAAGAACGAACCTGTGGTTCGCAAGGAGGTGGCTAAGGCTGATGCGCTCGCTGAGTTCAAGGCCGACGGTCAGACCTACAAGTGCGAGCACATTGAGCAGGACTTGGAGGATGGTACCATCACCACATATACCCAGGGCAATTTCACCGACCTTTGCCGTGGTCCTCACTTGCTGAACACTGGTCTTATCAAGGCTGTGAAGATTACAAGTGTGGCTGGTGCTTTCTGGCGCGGTGATGCCAAGCGCGAGCAGATGACCCGTATCTACGGTATCAGCTTCCCTAAGAAGAAGATGCTCGATGAGTACCTGGTTATTCTCGAAGAGGCTAAGAAGCGCGACCACCGTAAGATCGGTAAGGAGATGGAACTCTTCATGTTCTCTGAGCGTGTAGGTAAGGGTCTTCCTATCTGGTTGCCAAAGGGCACTCAGCTCCGCCTCCGCTTGCAGGAGTTGCTCCGTTCGCTTCTGAAGCCTTATAACTATCAGGAGGTTATCTGCCCTGGTATCGGCGGCAAGAGCCTCTATGTTACATCTGGTCACTATGCTCACTATGGCAAGGATGCATTCCAGCCTATCCAGACTCCGGAGGAGGATGAGGAGTATATGCTCAAGCCAATGAACTGTCCTCACCACTGCGAGGTCTACGCCCGTAAGCCTCGTTCTTACAAGGATCTTCCTTTACGTATCGCTGAGTTCGGTACTGTGTTCCGTTATGAGAAGAGCGGTGAGCTCCACGGTTTGACTCGTGTTCGTACATTTACTCAGGATGATGCTCACATCTTCGTTCGTTCAGATCAGGTGAAGTCGGAATTCGAGAATGTAATCGACGTAATCCTGAAGGTATTCAAGATCTTCGGTTTCGAGAACTACGAGGCACAGATTTCTCTCCGCGATCCTAAGGATACCGAGAAGTATATCGGTTCTGATGAGATTTGGGAAGAGAGCGAGAATGCTATCCGCGAGGCTTGCAAGGAGAAGGGTCTTGAGACTCATGAGGAAGTTGGCGAGGCTGCCTTCTATGGTCCTAAGCTCGACTTCATGGTAAAGGATGCCATCGGCCGTCGCTGGCAGTTGGGTACCATTCAGGTGGATTACAACTTGCCTGAGCGCTTCAAGCTGGAATATACAGCCGAGGATAACTCAAAGAAGACTCCTGTGATGATTCACCGTGCACCATTCGGTTCATTGGAGCGTTTCACAGCCGTTCTCATCGAGCACACAGCCGGTCACTTCCCATTGTGGTTGACTCCAGACCAGGTTGCTATTCTTCCTATCTCAGAGAAGTTCAACGACTATGCTCAGAAGGTACGTCAGTACTTCGACAAGCAGGGTGTTCGTGCCTTGGTTGATGACCGTAACGAGAAGATTGGCCGCAAGATTCGCGACAACGAGTTGAAGCGTGTGCCTTATATGGTTATCGTAGGTGAGAAGGAGAGTGCTGAGGGCCTCGTTTCCATGCGTAAGCAGGGTGGTGGCGAGCAGGCTACCATGAGCATGGAAGAGTTTGCTCAGCGCATCAACGCCGAGGTTGCAGAGCAGCTGAAGGCAGCTGAAGAGTAAAAATAAGATATAAATCCGCAGGTTTCTTTGGAAATCTGCGGATTTTTTTAAAATAACCCGCTGAAAATTTGGTGGTTTCACGGAAAATGCGTAACTTTGCAGCCGTTTAATCAAAAAACGTTGAATATATCGAATAGTTAATGAAAAATGACAAAATGAAAAATCAGTACCGCGTAAACGAACAGATACGCGTACGTGAAGTGAGAGTAGTAAGTGAAGGCGGAGCTGAAGTGATGCCTACACGTAAAGCGTTGGACTTGGCACGTCAGCAAGAGCTTGACTTGGTCGAGATATCTCCTAATGCCCAACCACCAGTTTGCCGTATTGTTGACTATTCTAAGTTCCTTTACCAGCAGAAGAAACATGCTAAGGAAATGAAGCAGAAGCAGGTGAAGGTGGAGACCAAGGAGATCCGTTTCGGACCTCAGACCGATGAGCACGACTATCAGTTCAAGCTCAAGCACGCTAAAGAGTTCCTCAACGAGGGTAACAAGGTGCGTGCATACGTGTTCTTCCGTGGTCGTTCTATTCTCTTCAAGGAGCAGGGTGAGGTTCTCCTTCTCCGTTTCGCCAATGATTTGGAGGAATGCGGTAAGGTAGAGCAGATGCCAAAGCTCGAGGGAAAGAAGATGTTCCTCTATATGAGTCCTAAGAAGGCTGGTACTGCTAAGAAGAGCCAGCAGAAGATGGACCGTGAGAAGCGAGAGGCTGAGGCTAAGGCTGCTGCTGATGCAGAGCGCGCTGCCAATGCCGAGAAGAATGGCTTGCTCGCCAATGCCAAAGGCGGCGATGCCCTGAAGAAACTCGCAGAAGGAACAGAGGATTAAGAAAAAAAGATGCGTAACGCCCTGGTATATGCGTTGCCATCGCTATAATAAATAACAATTTAAAATTAAAAGTAAAAATGCCAAAAGTAAAGACTAATTCCGGCGCAAAGAAGAGATTCCGTTTCACCGGTACAGGTAAGATTAAGCGTCATCACGCTTTTCACAGTCACATCTTGACTAAGAAGACAAAGAAGCAGAAGAGAAATCTCCTCGGCGAGACTCTCGTAGACCGTTCAAACTTGAAGCAGGTTCGCGACTTGCTCTGCCTTCGTTAATTATTAACTTTTTAGTCGAACTTTTAAAGAAAAAAAATTATGCCAAGATCAGTAAATCACGTTGCATCTAAAGCAAAGAGAACAAAAATCTTGAAGCTCACTAAGGGTTACTATGGAGCTCGCAAGAATGTATGGACAGTAGCTAAGAACACTTGGGAGAAGGGTCTTACCTACGCTTATCGCGATCGTCGTAACAAGAAGCGCACATTCCGCGCATTGTGGATCCAGCGTATCAACGCTGCTGCTCGCCTCGATGGTATGAGCTACAGCCAGTTGATGGGTGCTCTTCACAAGGCTGGTATCGAGATCAACCGTAAGGTTCTCGCTGACCTCGCTGTTAACAACCCAGAGGCTTTCAAGGCTATCGTTGCTAAGGTGAAGTAATTTGAAAGATTTTTAAAGGAATCCTCAGTTATCTTTGATAGCTGAGGATTTTTCTTTTTTCAGGAATTACTATGTTTCCGCGATAAAGCAAATGAAAATCCCCAGCTATCCATTAAAAGATAGCTGGGGATCTTATCATTTATAAGCCTTTCGGACTTTATAAGCTCTCCGCTTTACTTGATCAATTCAAGACCTGCCTCAAACTTGGTGGTCTTCTCCATAATTGCTGGCAGCTGATTCAAGATGCTCTTAAGCATTTTAAACTGGTTCAAGTCTTCTTCGTCCATATCTGAAGTAGGAACCTTTTCGATCATAATCACCAAATTTGCAATCAATGGCTGAACAAAAGCCTTGTCAACAAAGAAATATGGCTTGCTACCATTCCAGCGAATGTTAACAGGAATCTGCTTGTACTGCTCCAACATAGCCTTGAGCTGTGCCTTCTCTGCTGCATCGTCAATATCCTCGGTAGCCTTATTGGCATCAATGGTTACAAGGATAAGATTCTCGTTAGCAACAGTATAGCTTGCATAACCCACAGCAGTCTTCCACTCTGGTACTGCATTCTCATCGTCAGATGCCTCTGCATAAGTAGCGTTAATCTTGCCATCCTTGGTAAAGGTGATGTCCTTCAATACCTTAGGAAGATACTCGTTGGCAAAGTTGTTCATCAATGGGTAAATCACGGTGTTGATGTCCATTGGCATTTCATAGCCTAAGCCCATATCAATCTTGAGAACTGTACCCTCTGGACAATCCCAGGTAAACTTGGCTGAGCCATCGTACCACTCGCTGCCGTTGCCAAGATCCTGCTTTGTAACCTCTTGCAAATTCCAGGTGCCTTCAATCTTCTCGTTGCGTACAAATCCCTTCTCGTCATTGTCATCATCGCTGCTACAAGCAGTGAAGAAGCCAAGGGTGCAAACCATGGCCATCAAATAAATAAACTTTTTCATTTTCTTCTCTTTTTTTGTTAATGAATAATTGTTGTTTTTTATCTTTTTATCTCTCTTTGGCTATATATATATTAATGTACGCGTACATTATTATATAGATAGCTTCAGCAGAATATCATCTGTTACTTCAGCTGATACGTGATGCCGATGCTGCCGTAGATAGGATACATCGTCTGCTCGATGGTCTCGAAATCTTTCTTGAAGATGCCGTTCAGACCCCAGCTTAGGTCGGCGCAGATGCCCCAGCGGTTGTTCAATCGCCAGTCTATTCCGAAATCTACGCCCACCTGCCAATTGCGCATATCGTCGCTGAAATCGTAATCACCACGTTCACCTTCCTTTTCGCCCAGCATCACCTTCTGTCCCGTAGGGTCCCCCTTGGGATGACCTTCCTCCTGGCGGCGGAGATAACCGTTGTATGCCCAGCCCTCAAACTTCTTCGAGGTAACATAGCTTACGTATGGACCTAGCTTGAAGCGGAGATTATCGCAGACATCGTATGTTGCCAGAATCGGAACGGTGATGAGACTCATATCCACCTTGGTCACTACATCGCCCGTAAAGATGCCCTGCAGCTCCTCGCCGCCACGAACTATCTTCATATAGTAGTTCTTAACGCCCGCATCAATCTTCATGCTCTTGTTCTCGAAGCGGATTCCGCCCACGAAACCCCAGTTTCCGGAGAGTGGGTGATAGGCATCCACGCCCAGACTGAAGTTAGGGCGAAGGGTGTAGCTGTGAAGCGTGCGGATGGTGGCAGGCATGCCGATAGGGGCGGTGCCGCCCAGGTTATACGCCACGCGTGCCTGATACTCATAGCCGTGGAGATATTTGTTCCAGGCACTATTCTTGTCTCCTGCCCATGAAGCGGTGCCGCATGCCAGCAGGAGTGCCAGTACTGTTATCTTTTTCATTTTTCTTCTTATTTGCAAATCAGTTTGAAACTATCCACCCAGAGGGTGCTGCCCACGGCTCCCAGGAAGTTGGCTCCATCAGAGCTGGATGAGCAGACGATGGAGAGACTGTAACCGCCATTCTTCAGCTTCACGGGGTCGATGGTCTTGCCGTAGGATTGATAATCGAAATCTACGCTGAAGTGATGCCATTCCGGTGTGTTTCCGATGGCTGTCTTTCCGTTGTCATCGCGGGTTTCGCCTACCAGTGCGAGCGCTACTATCTGCTTGCTGCTCTGTACGTTATCGCCATAGAGCATTACTGCATTTCCATTCTCGTCGATGTTCTCGTAGAGCACGGCGTAGATGGTTCCGTAGTCATGTCGGTTCAGCTCGTTCATATCCTTGTCGGTGAATTTCTCGCCAGCCTGATACTTGTACCAGCCTTCCAGCTTCTCCGGTTTGGCGCTGAAGCTGAATGGGCGACCGAACTTGGTAGCCTTCATCGCATCGCGCAGGGCATCGGTGGCATCAAACTGTCCGATGAAGAGGTTGCCGGCAGCGATAGGCTTGTGTACCATATCGGCAAGCTTGCTGGTGCGCTGGGTGGTGAGCTTCACGCCCTTGTCCTGATAGCCGTCTTCTGTCATCACGGTAGGATATTCCTCCGGTTTTGCCGATGGGTTGCTGATCTTGAATCCCGGGTTTCCGGTAGCCCAGATGTCGAGGAAATCGCCATTCCAGTTTTCCTGCCAGTTGTAGTATCCCTTGCTGAGGTATGCGTTTTCGAAATCGAATTCAAACTCCTTGCTCATGGTGGTCTGACCCTTCTTGATGCTCACCTGATAGGTGCGGGTCCACTGCTTGTCTTCTGATGTAACCACGTATGTAACAGGACCTTTGGAGAAATCGTGTACGCTTCCGCTTTCCGGCTGGATGGTGGCTCCAGGAGTGAGTCGGAACATCGGTGCCTGCTTCTTGAGGCTGGCGAATGGCTTCATGGTGAATTCTATCTTGTCCTGGTCGCTCTGTACGTTGACGAGCGTATCCGATGCGTTTGTGAACCACAGCTTCATCCAGCTTCCTGGGTGGATGTATGCCTGCTCAATGTCGCATTCGGCATTGAGGGGTTCATCCTTGAAGCATGAACTGAGAGATAGGGCGCAAACCGTCGATAAAGATAGCGTTAAAAATTTTCTAAAACCCATAGTCTTCATATCCTTTTCCTTTATTACATAAGAATCTCTATCTTTTGTTATAAGATTCTTTTCTTTATTATATATATATGAGCGTTATCTTTTTGGGATATCCGCTGATGATTCAATTTTCTGGTTGCAAAGTTACGCCGAAAACTTGAAAGCACCAAACATTTTTCACTTTATTTGCATATTATTTATGTTTCTGATTATTTGTTAAATGAGGCAGAAAAAAAAGACTGGGCATTCCAAAAGGGATGCCCAGTCTTGATTTTAGAGACTTACATTGTCGTCGCCGCTGTCTTCTCCGCTTCCGGTGTTATCCTTTCCGGTGCCTCCTGATGGGGTGTTGCCTCCGGATGGGTTGTCCTTGTCGGTGCCGCCGGATGTATCACCGGTATTGTCCTTATCGGTTCCACCGCCTGATGTTCCGCCTGAAGTTCCGCCGCCATTTTCCTCGTCTTCGATGCCGTTGTACTCGGTCATCTCCTCCATCTTGATGCCACTGAGCATCGGCTTTACTCGCTTGCCCTGGTCCATGACAGAGTAAGGTGAGTAGATGATGTACATGGCCTTGATGTTGGCTGAGGTGAACTTCTTGGCGCTTTCGGCTGGGGAAGTTCTGATGCCGAGCTTGAAGCTTCCGAATTCGTCGAGCACCACCTTGTTGCCGTCGGCGATGTTGGCTGAGATCTCTGTCATCAGGGCATTGAAATCCGGCGTTAAAAAATGTCCTAACCTCTTTTATGTTCTGGGGATTTGCAATCCCATCAATAAGTAATGCCTTGTAAAGTCTAATCCTCACCTCATAAACACTAAAAAAAGAAGAAAAAACTGCTAGATTTCTCCAAAAAACAAATAATTTCGACTCAAACAGCAAATTCTCACTTCAAAAGCACCATTGAATGAAGAAATATATTATCTTTGTGCCTGTATATTCGCTTGAGCCAGTGATAAGCTACGATACATCAAGAAGTATCACAACCTATATGACTCATCCTGTTTTATGGAAATTTTAAAATCATCAAAATTATGGCTACAAAGAATACTACAACCAAAAACTTATATTTTGTGACAACCACTGTTGTTAATTGGGTTGATATTTTCAGTCGTCCCAAGTATAAGCATATTATTATAGAATCTCTGGCTTTTTGTCAGAAGACCAAGGGATTGGAAATATACGCCTGGGTACTGATGCCCAATCATTTACATTTCATTATAGGGGCAGAGAATCTTGAACAGGTTCAAACTGTTCTCCGTGATTTCAAGAAGTTCACGAGTAAGAAAATTGTCGCAGAACTTCTGGAGGATATCCAGGAGAGTAGGAGAGAGTGGATGTTGCAGCTTTTCAGACTGGCTGGTGAGAAGAATCCGAAAATCAGCAAGTATCATTTTTGGCAGGATGGTTGTTATACTGAAGTGATTTCATCGTTCAAGTTTTTCAAGCAGAAGTTGGATTATATTCATCAGAATCCTGTGAAGGCCGAGTTCGTGAGGTATCCTCAGGATTATCTTTATAGTTCTGCGATAGATTATGCAGGGGGTAGGGGATTGCTGGAAGTGATTGTTGTGAGGTAATCTTTTGTTATTGATGGGTAGTTATGGGGGATTACAAATCCCCCCGGTTTTCATAGGTCGAACCTTTTTTTACGGCGGATTGCAAATCCGCCGGGACGCCTAGCGGAAGACTTTGCATCGATACCGTTAGGCGTTTCGACGGATTTGTAATCCGTCGTTAGAAAATGTCCTAACCTCTTTTGTGTTCTGGGGATTTGCAATCCCCAGCAATCAGTAATGCATTTCATCCCTCAGCCATACACATTCACCATTCACATTCTCCATTCCCCCACACACATTCCCCACCCACAAAAAAGGGGACTGAAATCTCAGAAATGAAATTTCAGTCCCCTTAAAATTTTTATTTAGCTAATGAATAGCAAATGCTTTATCTGCAAGAGATTAAGCCTTGCCCTCCATCTGAGCCTTCAACTTAGCAAGAGCATCGATGTCGCCGAGTGAAGTACCAGCAGCTACGTTGTTGATAGCTGGAGTCTCGTTCTTGCGACCACCGTTACCACCACGCTTGTGAGCTGGCTTAGCGATTGGCTCGTCCTTGCCCTCCTCGAATGTACGAGAGTGAGAGAGGATGATACGCTTTGTCTCCTTAACGAACTCGATTACCTTGAAGTCGAGCTCCTCGCCCTTCTTAGCCATTGAGCCGTCCTCCTTGGTGAGGTGCTTTGGAGTAGCGAAGCCTTCGCCACCCTCTGCGAGAGCAACTACAGCACCCTTATCCATCATCTCAACGATAGTACCCTTGTGTACAGAACCTGGAGTGTAGATTGTCTCATACTCATCCCATGGGTTCTTCTCCAACTGCTTGTGGCCGAGGCTCAAGCGGCGGTTCTCCTTGTCGATCTCGAGAACTACTACGTCGATACTAGCACCTACAGATGTGAACTCAGATGGGTGCTTAATCTTCTTAGTCCAAGAGAGGTCAGAGATGTGGATCAAGCCATCAACACCCTCCTCGAGCTCTACGAAGATACCGAAGTTAGTGAAGTTGCGAACCTTAGCAACGTGCTTGCTGCCGATAGGGAACTTAGTCTCGATGCACTCCCATGGATCAGCCTTGAGCTGCTTGATACCGAGGCTCATCTTACGCTCAGCGCGGTCGAGAGTCAAGATAACAGCCTCTACCTCGTCGCCAACCTTCATGAAGTCGTTAGCTGAACGGAGGTGCTGGCTCCAAGACATCTCAGATACGTGGATCAAGCCCTCTACACCTGGAGCAATCTCAACGAATGCACCGTAGTCAGCCATAACCACTACCTTACCCTTCACGTGATCACCTACCTTGAGGTTTGGATCAAGTGCATCCCATGGATGTGGAGTGAGCTGCTTCAAACCGAGAGCGATACGCTTCTTCTCCTCATCGAAGTCGAGGATAACAACGTTGATCTTCTGGTCGAGAGATACAACCTCGTGTGGATCGCTTACGCGGCCCCAAGAGAGGTCTGTGATGTGGATCAAACCGTCAACACCGCCGAGGTCAACGAATACACCGTAAGTAGTGATGTTCTTAACGGTACCCTCGAGGATCTGACCCTTCTCGAGCTTGCCGATGATCTCCTTACGCTGCTGCTCGAGCTCCTGCTCGATGAGTGCCTTGTGAGATACAACGACGTTGCGGAACTCCTGGTTGATCTTTACAACCTTGAACTCCATTGTCTTGCCTACGAATACGTCGTAGTCGCGTATAGGGTGAACGTCGATCTGGCTTCCTGGCAAGAAAGCCTCGATACCGAAGACGTCAACGATCATACCGCCCTTAGTGCGGCACTTGATGTAACCCTGGATGATCTCCTCGTTCTCGAGAGCAGCGTTAACACGCTCCCAAGACTTGCTGAGGCGAGCCTTCTTGTGAGAGAGTACCAACTGACCCTTTGTGTCCTCCTGGTTCTCTACGTAAACCTCAACCTTGTCGCCTACCTTGAGGTCTGGGTTGTAACGGAACTCAGAAGCTGGAATGATACCGTCGCTCTTGTAGCCGATGTTTACGATAACCTCTTTCTTATCAACAGAGATTACGGTACCCTCAACCACCTGGTGCTCAGTTACCTTGTTAAGTGTTTCGTCATAGGCCTTCTCGAGGTCTGTTTTGCTGACGCCTGCGTTTGTGCCATTCTCGAACTCATCCCAATTGAAGTCGTCGAGTGGCTGTACGTTCTTAAAATTTGACATAAAAAATAATTAAAAAATTTAAATTAATAAAGTTTGACTTTATATATTGTTGAAATCGGGCGCAAAATTACTCATTTTCTTTGAGTTACAAGCATTTGTGTTTGTTTTTCTTCGGTTTATTAATGATATTTAACTAAATGGGACGGTTTGAGGGCATTTTTGCCGCTTTCTACATTATATATTAGAGGGGTGTTTTTTTTGCTTGGGGGAAAGCTTTTGCCCTTACAGGGCGACAGGCTTGCATCCATTAATAACCCAGGGCGGTGCCCTGGGCTAGGAGCTTCTGCCCTTTCAGGGCGTGCTGTTTATATTGGAGCATCAGTTCTATCAGGGCGTGCTGTCATTCTGCTCCGAAAATTTCATGTTGCATGAATTTTGCGTTAAATTCATTAAAAAAAAACACGGAAATGATGGTTATTGCAAATATTTTGTTACCTTTGCCCTTGATTATGAAAATATGAACTAACGATTGAGTAGATATGACACTAGTCATTTTAACCATACTGATCCTGGCCTGCGTGCTCATTGCAACTGAGAACGTGACCAAAGTAAACCGTGCTGCCGTGGCTATCTTCGCCGGAACGGTGGGATGGGTGCTGTATATATGCTTCGGTATGGACTTCGTAACTAGCGAACATTCAGCGGATTATACCCGCTTCCTCAATTTCAGTGAAATGGAGTCAACCAGTACTTCCGTCAAATACTTCATCTCCCGAAACATCTTCCTTCCACAGGTGGGTAGGGCAGCGGAGATCGTGATGTTCCTGCTCGCTACGATGACGATCGTAGAAATCCTCAACAACAACGGCTGCTTCGACTTCGTGCGCCAGTTGCTTCGCACACGCAGCAGCAAGAAGATGCTGTGGACACTCGCCATCGTTACATTCCTGATTTCCATCAATCTCGATAACCTCACTACCACCGTGATGATGCTCACCATGATGCATGGCATCATCCCGAGCAGAAGACAGAGAATGGTGTATGGAAGCGCCATCCTCGTAGCTGCCAACTGTGGCGGTGCGCTCACCGTGATTGGTAACCCGGAAGGTCTGGTACTCTGGAATTCAGGGGCTGTTACAGCCACCGTTTTCTCCTTTTCATTACTCCTCCCTTGTCTTGCAGCGTGGTTGATTCCAACCCTGCTGATGCAGCGTATGCTGCCCGAAAGAGTTGAGACAGAGTGGATTGTGATGCCTTTCCGTGGCGATGATACCCGCCTGAACAAGTGGCAGAGACTGCTGATGCTCCTCGTGGGAATCGGCGGTCTGTGGTTTATCCCTACCTTCCATAACATCACCAAGCTCAGCCCGTTCTTGGGCGCCCTGTGCGTGCTCAGCGTACTCTGGATTGTGAACGAGATCTTCAATCGCAAGCTTATGAACATGGATGCGATGGTGGAGCGTCGTACCCCTAGAGTGCTGCAATACGGTGTGGTTCAGATGATTCTCTTCGTGATGGGAATGATTCTCGCCGTGGGCGTGGTGAAGGAGACAGGTGCCTTCTATGACCTCTCCAGCTGGATGGGAACCAGCGAGGAGCACCCTAATGTATGGCTGCATGGCGTGGCTGCCGGAGTGCTGAGTACAGTACTCGACAACTTTGCCACCGCCATGAACTTCTTCTCATTGCACGATGTGATGGGATTGGGCGACCCTACCTATGCCATGGATTCGGTGTATAATACCAACGGTCTCTACTGGCAGGTAATCGCTTACTGCGTAATGGCAGGAGGCAATGTGCTGGGTATCGGTACCATCAGCGGTCTCGCCCTGATGAAGATGGAGCACATGCGCATGGGCTGGTTCTTCCGCAATATCGGATGGAAAGCCCTCGTGGGTGGCGTGGCTGGCCTCGTTATCCTCTGGCTCTCGCACACCTTGATGGGAAGAGCCGTTTACTTAATGATTTAAACAACCATATCTGAAGAAGAAAAGAAAGAATCTGAAAACGGAAGAGATTCAGGAGATTCAAAAAGAAAAATCAGACGGAAGAGTTTCAGAAGATTCAAAAAAGAAAAATCAGACGGAAGAGTTTCAGAAGATTCAAAAAAAGAAGAATCAGACGAAACAGATTCAGAAGATTCAAAAAGAAGAATCAGACGAAAGAAATTCAGGACGAATCAGACGACGAAAGAGATTCAGAAAGTTCTAAAGAAGAAAAAGGGGATGTAACACGCATCCCGGAACCAACAAGAAAGCATATTTTTTTTATTAATGTATCACTAATATATAATATAATAAGGTATATATAGTTATGGCAAAGATTAAGACTATAGGTATTTTGACTTCTGGAGGTGATGCTCCTGGTATGAACGCAGCAATCCGTGCGGTGACCCGTTCGGCTATCTACAACGGATTCACCGTGAAGGGTATCTATCGTGGTTACGATGGACTGATCAACGACGAGATCAAGACTTTCACCACAGAGAACGTGAGCGGTATCATCGGTACCGGCGGTACGATGCTGAAGACTGCACGTTCTAAGGAATTCATGACAGTAGAGGGCCGACAGAAGGCTTTCGAGAATATCCAGAAAGAGGAAATCGATGCGCTGGTTGTAATCGGCGGTAACGGTTCGCTCACCGGTGCGATGAACTTCGCAAGTGAGTTTGATGTCTGCTGCATCGGTCTGCCTGGTACTATCGACAACGACCTCTATGGCACTGACAACACCATCGGTTACGATACTACGATGAATACCATCGTAGAGTGCGTGGACCGTATCCGTGATACTGCGCAGAGCCACGAGCGTATCTTCTTCATCGAGGTGATGGGCCGTGATGCCGGATTCCTGGCACAGAACTCAGCCATCGCCAGCGGTGCAGAGGCTGCCATCATCCCAGAGGATTCTACCGATGTTGACCAGTTGGCTCAGTTCATGGAGCGCGGTATCCGCAAGTCTAAGAAGAGCTGTATCGTCATCGTGTCTGAGAGTCCTAAGTGCGGTGCGCTCTACTATGCCGACCGTGTACGCAAGGAGTTCCCTGAGTTCGATGTACGTGTATCTATCCTCGGTCACCTGCAGCGTGGCGGTCGCCCATCAGCCCGCGACCGTATCCTCGCCAGCCGTACCGGTTGCGGTGCCATCGAGGCTATCATGCAGGGTCAGCGCAACGTGATGATCGGTGTCCGCAACAACGAGGTGGTTTACGTACCGCTTTCTGAGGCCATCCGTTCAGACAAGCCATTCGACCGCAAGCTGATCAAGGTATTGGATGAGTTGAGCATCTAATCTGCTTCTCCTTGCATCTCATTTCGATATTCAATGCTGCTATCGACATTAATTATAGGAAATGAATGAAAAGTAAAAATGGTTTAAACGGAACTAAAAAAGTTTTAAAACGGAGCAAAATACAAATAAAACTTCCGAAAAATTTGCGGCTTCCGTAAATTGTTGTTACTTTTGCAGGCGTATAACGAAATTCGTGATTCGGGCTTCAATTCCCGACATCACGAACCTCGAATACTAAAAGAACGAAATATAAATATTAAAAAATAAATTTTAAACTAATAAGCTTATGTCACAAGTAAGTGGACGCATCTCGCAGATTATCGGTCCGGTTATCGACGTATATTTCGATACCAAGGGCGAGAACCCTGAGAAGGTGCTTCCTAAAATTCACGAAGCTCTGAAGGTGAAACGCCCAGACGGACGCGACCTGGTCATCGAGGTGCAGCAGCACATCGGTGAGGATACAGTTCGCTGCGTCGCCATGGACAATACCGACGGCTTGCAGCGTGGCTTGGAAGTTGCCGTTACAGGCAACCCAATCATGATGCCTGCCGGAGAGCAGATCAAGGGCCGTATGATGAATGTAATCGGACAGCCTATTGATGGTATGAACGAATTGGACATGAAGGGTGCTTATCCTATCCATCGCGAGGCTCCGAAGTTCGACGAGCTCTCTACGCACAAGGAGATGCTTGCCACCGGTATCAAGGTGATCGACCTGCTCGAGCCTTACATGAAGGGTGGTAAGATTGGTCTCTTCGGCGGTGCCGGTGTAGGTAAGACGGTGCTCATCATGGAGTTGATCAACAACATTGCCAAGGGACACAACGGCTACTCTGTATTCGCTGGTGTAGGTGAGCGTACTCGTGAGGGTAACGACTTGATTCGAGACATGCTCGAGTCTGGCGTTATCAAGTATGGCGAGAAGTTCCGTAAAGCTATGGAAGAAGGTAAGTGGGACCTCTCACTCGTTGACCCTGAGGAGCTTGCCAAGAGTCAGGCTACCCTGGTGTATGGTCAGATGAATGAGCCACCTGGGGCACGTGCTTCAGTAGCGCTTTCAGGTTTGACTGTTGCCGAGGAGTTCCGTGACCACGGAGGCAAGAACGGTGAGGCTGCCGACATCATGTTCTTCATCGATAACATCTTCCGTTTCACCCAGGCTGGTTCTGAGGTATCTGCGCTCTTGGGCCGTATGCCATCAGCCGTAGGTTATCAGCCAACACTGGCTTCTGAGATGGGTGCCATGCAGGAGCGAATCACTTCTACCAAGAATGGTTCCATCACCTCAGTACAGGCTGTATATGTGCCTGCCGACGACTTGACCGACCCTGCTCCAGCCACCACCTTTACTCACCTGGATGCCACCACAGAGCTTTCTCGTAAGATTGCATCTCTGGGTATCTATCCTGCCGTAGATCCACTGGGTTCTACCTCTCGTATCCTCGACCCACTGATTGTGGGCAAGGCTCACTACGACTGTGCACAGCGAGTAAAGCAGTTGCTGCAGCGTTACAACGAGTTGCAGGATATCATCGCCATCCTCGGTATGGATGAGCTTTCTGATGAGGATAAGTTGACCGTGAACCGTGCACGCCGTGTACAGCGTTTCCTGAGTCAGCCATTCACCGTAGCAGAGCAGTTCACCGGTCTGAAGGGTGTGATGGTACCTATCGAAGAGACTATCAAGGGCTTCAACGCCATCCTCGACGGCGAGGTGGATGACCTGCCAGAGCAGGCATTCCTCAACGTAGGTACTATCGAGGATGCGAAGGAGAAGGCTAAGCAGTTGCTCGCAGCAGCACAGGCGTAATCTTTAAATCCACGGCTTATGTTACAGCTAAAGATAGTATCTCCTGAGAAAGTAGTCTTCCAGGGTGAGGTAGAGAGCGTACTGGTTCCGGGAACCCTCGGCTCGTTCGAGATTCTCAAGGATCACGCGCCAATCATCTCTTCGCTCGAAGTGGGCAAGGTAGAATATACCACCAAGGAAGGCAAGCAGGCAATGAACATCAAGGGCGGATTCGTGGAATGTAAGAAAAACGAAGTAAGCCTCTGCGTAGAAGTATAAAATTAAGAATTCATAATTCTCAATATTGACAAGACAGAACAATGGAAAAAGATGAAAAGATACGCTTGCAGGCTATCAGGCAGGCAGGTATCAAGTACAAGCAGATTTCCCTGTGGCTCACAGCTCTCATGGCTCTTGCCATCCTCTTCGCCTGTAGGGTTTCTGCCTTATGCGATGATATTCTGCCACGGGTGGTTAACCCGCTGATAGTTAGTGCGATATTCTCGCTCGTTGCAAGTACTGCTTATGGCGAAGCCTGGAAGGCTGTGGCTAAATCATCTCCTGCCAATCTCGCCAAGTTCTACTTGGCGGCACTGGTCTTGAAGCTGATGGCTGGTACGCTGGTGTTCCTCATCTACGTGCTGGTATGCGACAGGCAGAACATCCTGGGATTCACCGTCATCTTTGCCCTGTTCTATGTCATGCTTCTCGTGTTCGACTGCATCTACTTCGCTCGGGTAGAGAAAAAGAGCCGCCTCTCTTAATGCGGCTCGAGACAAATAATTAATAAACAAAGTAAGAATTAAAGAATATGAAACATCTCAAGCAATTCCTCTTGATGGCGATGCTGCTCTTCACGCTGGCACCTCTGCAGGTTTCGGCCAAGGAAAACATCGACGTGAAAGAGATATTGTGGGGTCATATCAAGGATTCTTATGAATGGCATATCACAAAGGTGGGAGACCATCCCGTAGTGATTCATCTGCCTATCATCGTGAATACCACCACAGGCTGGCACGTGTTCTGCAGCAGCGAATTCTCGGAAGAGAAGGATGCCAATGGAGACCGTCCCGGACCTTTCAACCTGGTGATCAAGAACGCTGATGCGCAGGCGAATCCCAACAAGATAGTAGAGAAGGTGGGAGGCCAGGAGGTTCGTCCTCTCGACATCTCCATCACGAAGACCGTTTGCGTGCTCTTCATCGATGCTATCATCCTGTTGCTGTGTGTCCTGATACCAGCCCGCTGGTGCAGGAAGCACAAGGTGGATGACCCTGCACCAAAGGGATTTGTGGGACTGATGCACATGTTCATCATGTCGGTATATACCGATGTTATTGAGGCCACCCTGGGTAAGGAAGCCCCAAAGTACGCACCATGGTTGCTTACTTGCTTCTTCTTTATCTTCGTGGCGAACATCATGGGTATCGTACCATTCCCTCCAGGTGGTGGTAACCTGACGGGTAATATCGCCTGCACCGTATTCTTCGGTGTAACGACATTCCTGATCACCAACTTCACCGGTACCAAGGAATACTGGAAGGATATCTTCTGGCCGGAGGTACCAACGTGGTTGAAGGTGCCAGTGCCACTGATGCCATTCATCGAGCTCTTCGGAATCTTTACGAAACCGCTGGCTCTGATTATCCGACTCTTCGCCAACATGATGGCGGGTCACGCCATCGCACTTTCGTTTGCGGCTATCATTTTCATCATGTTCAACATCAGTGAGAATGCTATCGCCAACTATGTGGCAGGTACGGGTATGACAATAGTAAGTGTTGCGATGAGCGCCTTTATGATGCTCCTCGAAGTATTGGTAAGCTACATTCAGGCATTGGTATTCACCATGCTGAGTGCAGTATTCATCTCGCTGGCTCATGTAAAGTCTCATGAGGCTGAGCCAGAAATCGTAAAATAGAATTATAAACATAGAAAATATTAACAACTTAAATTATTAAGATTATGTTATCACTTTTATTAGCAGCAGAGATTGCAAAGTTGGGTGCCGCAGTAGGTGCAGGTTTGGCCGCTATTGGCGCAGGTATTGGTATCGGTCGCATTGGTGGCCAGGCTATGGACGCTATGGCTCGTCAGCCAGAGAAGATGGGCGATCTCCGTTCTTCTATGATCATCGCAGCTGCGTTGGTTGAGGGTGTTGCATTCTTCGCAGTCATCATCGCCATCTTGGCTATCGTTATGTAATAAAAGGAATATCACCCTTCCCGCCGCGATTCATTCTCACGAATCTGTAGAATGGCCCGATATCTGATGCTCTCGGGATTTGTTCTCTCTTTGTGAGGGCGGGTGGGTGACCTTTTCCAGAGTTAATTAAAATAAAACGTTTAAGTAAAACTTTAACCAGTATATATGGATTTATTGATTCCTGATAGCGGTTTGCTTTTTTGGATGACACTGGTCTTCATCATCGTCTTCATTATCCTCTGGAAGGCTGGATTTCCAGCCATCATCAAGATGGTGACCGACCGTAAGGCCTACATCGACGAGAGCTTGCGTAAAGCTCACGAAGCCAACGAGAAGCTTGCCAATATCCAAAAAGAAGGTGAATCCATCTTGCAGGAAGCTCGCGAGAAGCAGGCTGCCATCCTCAAGGAGGCTGCCGATACCCGCGATGCCATCGTAGAGAAAGCACAGGACAAGGCTCGCGAAGAGGGCGCTCGTCTGCTCTCTGATGCCAAGGCACAGATTGAGACAGAAAAGCAGAATGCCATTCGCGAAATCCGTGGACAGGTTGCCGAGCTCTCTGTTCAGATTGCAGAAAAAGTGCTCAAGGCTAAGCTCTCTGACGACAAGGCACAGATGGATATGATAAATCGACTGCTGGACGAGGTTTCTTCTGACAACAAACAGTAAAGCTTATGGATATCGGTGTAATATCGGTGCGTTATGCCCGTGCCCTCATCAAGGCTGCACTCGGCATGAAGCTCGAAGATCAGGTGTACCAGGAGATGCAGACGCTCTACACGAGCTACATCGACGTGCCTGAACTGAGATTTACGATAGACAACCCTATGCTTTCCAAGGACAAGAAGCAGGCGCTTCTCACCACAGCCCTGGGTAAGAACCCATCGGATCTGAGCAAGAAGTTCATCGCACTCGTCCTGAAGGAGGATAGGGAGAGCACCCTGCAATTCATGGCTGCTTCGTATATCACTCTTTACAGGAAACAGAAGAACATCATCCGCGGTAAGCTGATCACCGCCACTGCCGTTGATGCCTCTACGGAGGACAAGATGCGCAAGATGGTGGAGCAGAGAACGCAAGGTACTGTGGAGTTCAAGACTGAGGTGAACCCTGATTTGATCGGCGGTTTCATCCTTGAGTATGATACTTACAGAATGGATGCGAGCGTGAAGACAAAGCTCAACAACATTCTGACACAGCTCAAAAAGTAAAACGAAAAGAGAACGGAAAGGGTTACTTCTTTATAATAAAGGTAATCATCAAGTTCAAATTTCAAAGTTCAAATTTCAAAGTAAATAACAAAATGTCAGATAAAATTAAACCAAGTGAGGTGTCTGAAGTGCTTCAGCAGCAGCTCCAGGAGGTGAATGGCTCTCAGCAGTTTGACGAGGTAGGTACCGTGCTTACCGTCAGCGATGGCGTGGCTCGTATCTACGGTCTTCGCAATGCAGAGGCTAATGAGCTTCTTGAGTTCGAGAACGGCACGATGGCCATCGTCATGAACTTGGAGGAAGACAATGTAGGTTGTGTCCTCTTAGGTCCTACTGCTGGCATCAAGGAGGGACAGAGCGTGAAGCGTACTCACCGTATCGCTTCTATCCGCGTGAACGACAACTTCTTAGGTCGTGTCGTTAACCCTCTGGGTCAGGCTATCGACGGTCTGGGGGATATCGATCTCACCGGCGCTTTCGAGATGCCGCTGGATCGTAAGGCTCCTGGTGTGATCTATCGTCAGCCAGTGAAGGAGCCTCTGCAGACAGGTTTGAAGGCTGTGGATTCCATGATTCCTATCGGTCGTGGACAGCGTGAGTTGATCATCGGCGACCGTCAGACCGGTAAGACTGCCATCGCAGTGGATACCATCATCAACCAGAAGAGTTTCTATGAGGCAGGTAAGCCTGTATATTGTATCTATGTAGCCATCGGCCAGAAAGCATCTACCGTTGCAGCATTGGTACAGAACCTGAAGGAGCACGGCGCCCTGCCATATACCATCATCGTAAGTGCTACCGCTGCCGATCCTGCAGCCATGCAGTATTACGCACCATTCGCCGGTGCAGCTATCGGTGAGTACTTCCGCGACCGTGGTTACTCAGCCCTCGTAGTATATGATGACTTGAGTAAGCAGGCTGTGGCTTACCGTGAGGTATCATTGATCCTCCGCCGTCCATCAGGACGTGAGGCTTACCCTGGTGATGTGTTCTATCTCCACTCTCGTCTGTTGGAGCGTGCCGCTCGTATCAACGACCAGCAGGAGGTAGCCGAGCAGATGAACGACCTTCCTGAGTGCCTGAAGGGCAAGGTGAAGGGTGGTGGCTCTTTGACAGCCCTCCCAATCATCGAGACCCAGGCAGGTGACGTTTCTGCATACATCCCAACCAACGTGATTTCCATCACCGACGGTCAGATCTTCCTGGAGACAGACCTCTTCAACCAGGGCTTCCGCCCAGCTATCAACGTAGGTATCTCTGTATCTCGTGTAGGTGGTTCTGCCCAGATCAAGAGTATGAAGAAGGTGGCTGGTACCCTGAAGATCGATATGGCTCAGTATCGTGAGCTGGAGGCTTTCTCTAAGTTCTCTAGCGATATGGATGCCGTAACAGCGATGACACTGGACCGTGGTAGAAAGAACGACCAGTTGCTGGTTCAGCCTCAGTATCGCCCTATGCCAGTGGGCGAGCAGGTGGCTATCCTCTATTGTGGTGTGCACGGATTGATGCACGACGTGCCAATGGACAAGGTTCGCGATTGCCAGGATCAGTTCCTCGACGCTATGCGCAGCCAGCACGCCGACGTAATCGAGACTTTGGCTGATGGTAAGCTCACCGACGATTGCATCGCGGTGATCAAGGATACCATGGCTAATGTAGCAGGACAATATAAAGCGTAATAGCCTATGCCGTCGTTAAAAGAGATTAAGACTCGCATCGCCAGCGTCAACAGTACCCGTAAGATTACGAGTGCGATGAAGATGGTGGCATCCAGCAAGTTGCATCATGCTCAGGTAGCTATCCAGAATATGCTGCCTTATGAGAATATGCTGGAGCATATCCTGAAGAGCTTCCTGGTGAGTACTCCGAATGTGGACCATGAGTTGCAGGTGGAGCACAAGGAAATCAAGCGTGTGGCTCTCATCGTATATAGCTCTAACAGCAGCTTGTGTGGTGGTTTCAATTCCAACGTCATCAAGATGATGATTCAGGCGGTGGACGAGTATAAGGCTCATGGCATTGACGACATCACGGTATATCCTATCGGCAGAAAGGTGGCTGAGAAGGCACAGAAGCTGGGTTTGAAGATTGGCGGTAACTTCTTGGATCTTGCCGATCATCCTAATTCAGGCGCTTGTGCCGACATCGCCCGCAAGCTTGCCAAGCAGTATGCAGCTGGTGAACTCGACAAGGTGGAGATGATCTATCACCACTTCAAGAGTGCCGGTTCGCAGATCCTGACCCAGAAGACTTTCCTGCCTATCGACCTCAGCACAGAGGCGATAGGAGAGGACAACGACCGTGACCTCACATCGAATGTGGCTACGGCGAAGGCTCAGGAGTATCTGCGCAAGAAGCAGGCTGGTGAGGATGAAAGACAGCGTGCAGAGGCTCATCCTCTGAACGATGACTTCATCGTGGAGCCGGATCTGGAGACTGTTTTGGGAGTTTTGATTCCTAAGCAGCTTCATCTGATGGTTTACACTGCTTTGTTGGATAGTCAGGCGAGTGAGCATGCAGCCCGTATGGTTGCCATGCAGACTGCTACGGATAATGCCGATGAACTCTTGCGTGAACTGAATCTTCAGTACAACAAGAGTCGTCAACAGGCCATTACGAATGAATTGTTGGATATCGTGGGTGGAAGCGTGAATAACTAAGCTTCTACGTTAGATATTATGGGAGGAAGCTAGAATAATTAGCTTTCCAAGCCGTTGTTTCAAATTCGAGAGGTAACTTGTTGGCTCAGGTTACCTCTCCTTTTTTTTATTTGCCTGTATATTTCTTGATGGCTTTGATAAATGTATCGCCATATTTCTTGATCTTGAATTCGCCGATACCGCTGATGAGACCGAATGCCTGGAGGGTGGTTGGCTTCATCTTGGTTAATTCGTGCAGGCTCTTATCTGATAGCACGATGTATGGAGGATAGCCCTGTTCATCGGCAAGATTCTTGCGTATCTTACGCAGATACTCGAAAAGCTTCTTATCTTCTACACCCGACATTTCTTCCTCGAAAATCACACGCTCCGCATGCACCACTGGGATGTTATGATCTCCGAAAGGAAGATGACTGCCGGAACCCTGTCTGTTTCCATATCCTGCTCTTCCTGCTCTTCCTCTTGCTCCTCTTCCTTGAGTCCGGTTCTGTAGGTCTTCATTCTCCATAATCGCCAATGAAACCTGGTGTTCTCCCTTGAGGACCTTCCAGCCTAATGGCGTGACCTTCATCTGGTTATGCATATTATACGCCACCTCGAAGAACCCCATCTGGAGCATCTGGAGCATGTATGCCTGCCAGTCGCGGACGCTTACATCCTTGCCCACACCGAAAGTCTTCAACTCGTTATAGTGATTTCTCGCAATGGCAGGCGTCTGCATACCTCTCAATATCTCTATGCAGGTGCCCACGGCAATCTTTTCTCCCGCACGGACCACGGCACTCAGCGCCTTCTGGGTAAGCACGGTACCATCAAAGGTTCGTGGAGGATTGTTGCAGACATCACAATGACCACAATCCTTACTGGAGGTCTCTCCGAAATAATTCAGGAGGATTCTTCTTCGGCACACTCTCGATTCGGCGTATTCTTCCATTCTTCGCAGTTTTTCCAGATTCACCGATTTCTGTCCGCTTTCTTCGCAGAAAGAACGGAGGGTGATGATGTCTGCCATCGAATAGAACAATACCGTATCGGCAGGAGCGCCGTCTCTTCCGGCTCGTCCTATCTCCTGATAGAAACTCTCGATGCTCTTCGGCATATTGTAGTGAATCACCCAGCGCACGTTGCCCTTGTCGATACCCATTCCGAAGGCGATGGTAGCGCACACTACTTCTATCTGGTCCATCTTGAAACGTTCCTGTACAGAGGCTCGCTGCTGGGCGGAGAGTCCGGCATGATAGGCCTCTGCCTGTATGCCATGCTCCTGCAAAGCCTCTGCCACCATCTCCGTATTCTTGCGTGAGAGGCAGTAGATGATGCCTGCCTCGTTAGGGCGACGGGCGATGAAATGGTAAATGAATTTCAGCTTCTCCTTCTTCGTACTTTCCTGGCGCACGGTAAGACTGAGATTCGGACGGTCGAAACTGCTCACGAAGGTCTGGCCGTTCAGATGCAGCTGGTTGATGATGTCCTCTCGGGTAATCTTATCGGCTGTAGCCGTGAGCGCCATCACCGGCACGCCATTGAATTTCTCGTGCAGGAGTCCGAGCTGGGAATACTCCGGACGGAAATCGTGGCCCCACTGACTGATACAGTGGGCTTCATCAACGGCGAAGAGCGAAATCTTGATGTTGCTGAACAGATAAGGTATCTCGCTGAGGAGTTTTTCGGGAGAAACATAGAGCAGTTTCAGTTCGCCCGCTTCGCATCTTCTGCGGATGATGAGATCATCGGTTACATCGTTGCCGCTGTTGAGAGCTTCGGCTGGAATGCCGTTCGCCTTGAGGGCTTCCACCTGGTCGTGCATCAGACTGATGAGTGGCGAAATGACCACTGCCGTTCCCTCCATGGCCAGCGCCGGAACCTGATAGCACAGACTCTTTCCTCCGCCCGTCGGCATCAGTACCAGACAGTCGTTACCTTGCATCACTTCCCGGATGATGGCTTCCTGGTTGGGTCGGAAGGAATCGTATCCGAAGTAAGATTTCAATATCTCGTTGATTTGCATATTTCTTAACTATTTTTCTTCTTTTACATTGGATATTCCTGCAAAGTTACGTAAAAAACGGGAGATTTATTACATTTCTTTCAATAAAATAAGAAAAGTTGGCTGAAAAGTTTGAAAATCCAAATAATTGTCGTACTTTTGCGCTAGAAATAAAGGTTTAGAACATGGCAAATTGTAATGTAAACACCCACGAGCGCTTTGCCGACATCCAGATGCTGCGTTACGAGCTGAAGGGATTCGATGCATTGTCGCTCAATCAGAAATTGTATATTTACTGCCTGGCAAAGGCTACCCTGATGGGACGTGACATCACGTTCGACCAGCAGGGAAAGTACAACCTGCGCATTCGCAAAACCCTGGAGGCAATCTATCGCCATTACAAGGGCATAATCGGAGAGACTATCGAAAACACAGAGACAGCAAGCGATTCTACTACTGAAATCGAAACTTCTTCTGTATGCGATTCCGAAGAATTCAAGGCTTTCGAAGTATATCTGAAGCGCGTATGGTTTGCCAGCGGCATCCATCATCATTATGGCTGCGAGAAATTCAAGCCGGGATTCTCTGAGGAATTCTTCTATCAGTTGATGGAGGAAATCTCTGAGGATGAGTTGCCCCTCAAGAGAGGAGAGAGCAAGGAAGATCTCCTCGCTCAGCTCGTACCTGTCATCTTCGATCCGGAGGTGATGCCGAAGAGAGTGAACCAGACCGATGGCGAAGACCTGGTAAAGACTTCTGCCTGCAACTTCTATGAGAATGTGACTCAGGCGGAAGTGGAGAGATTCTATGCCCGATTGAAGGATGCCTCTAACCCGACACCACCATCTTACGGACTCAATTCCAAGCTCACCAAGCGCAACAACGAGATGATTGAGTTGGTGTGGAAGGAGGATGGACTCTATAGTGAGCCTATCAAGGAAATCGTGTCCTGGTTGCTCAAGGCGCAGAAATTCGCTGAAAATGAGGGACAGAAGCATGTCATCGACCTGCTCGTGAAGTTCTATCGCACCGGTAATCTTGAGGATTTCGACCGATACAGCATCGCCTGGGTAGAGCAGCACGAAGGCATGGTGGATTTCATCAACGGATTCATCGAGGTATATGGCGACCCATTGGGATTGAAAGGTACCTGGGAGGGTATCGTGGAATACAAGGACCTGGAGGCTACCCAGCGAACCCAGACCATCAGTAAGAATGCTCAGTGGTTTGAGGATCATTCGCCTGTGGATCCCCGTTTCCGCAAACCGGAGGTGAAGGGTGTTACTGCCAATGTAATCTGTGCGGCGATGCTCGGCGGAGAGGAATATCCTGCTTCGGCTATCGGCATCAATCTGCCTAATGCCAACTGGATCCGTCAGGAGCACGGTTCGAAGAGCGTTACCATCGGCAACCTGACTGATGCCTACAACAAGGCGGCTCAGGGCAACGGATTCAGAGATGAGTTTGTCATCGATGAGGAGACTGTGGCGCTGATGAACCAGTATGCTGATATTACCGACGATCTGCATACCGACCTTCACGAGTGTCTGGGACACGGCAGCGGTCAGCTTCTTCCTGGCACCGATCCTGATGCCCTGAAGGCGTATGGCAACACGATAGAGGAGGCGAGAGCCGATCTCTTCGGTCTGTACTATGTGGCTGACCATAAGTTGGTTGAGTTGGGACTGACTCCGAATGATGAAGCTTACAAGGCGCAGTATTACAGTTATCTGATGAATGGTTTGCTCACTCAGACTATCCGAATCAAGGAGGGTGACAAGATAGAGGAGGCGCACATGAGAAACCGTGCCCTCATTGCCTGGTGGACCCTGGAGCATGCCGAGGGAGCCGTGGAACTGGTTACGGAAGAAGTAAGCTATGCTTCTGCCGAGGATGCCCTGAAGGATTCTGAGGGAAATATCGTAACCACCCGCACCTATGTGAAGGTGAATGATTACGAGAAGCTCCGTCATCTCTTCGGAGAACTCCTTGCAGAGATTCAGCGAATCAAGAGCGAGGGAGATTTCGAGGCAGCACGCCAGTTGGTGGAGAAGTATGCCGTGAATATCGATCCAGTCTTACATCGCGAGATTCTGGCGAGATACAAGAAGCTGAACCTGGCTCCATACAAGGGTTTCATCAATCCTAAAATGACGTTGGTCTATGATGAGGAGGGTAATCCTATCGACGTAAATCTCGATTATGAGGAGAGCTATACCGACCAGATGCTCCGCTATTCTGAGGAGTACGGAACGTTATAAATAATAAATAACGTATAATAATAGATAATGACAGATAATAAGAACGAGGAATTTCCGATAGTAGATGAAATGGGTAATATCTTGGGTGCCATCACCCGAGGTCATGCCCATGATGGATGCAAGATATTGCATCCTGTGGTTCATCTGCATATATTCAACAGTAAGGGGGAACTGTATCTCCAGCACCGTCCGGCATGGAAGGATATCCAGCCTGATAAGTGGGATACAGCCTGTGGTGGACATGTGGATTTAGGCGAGAGTGTAAACCAGGCGCTTCATCGTGAAGTGAGGGAAGAGCTGGGTATCACCGATTTCGAACCGGAGTCTTTAGGACATTATGTCTTTGAGAGTCAGAGAGAAAAGGAGTTGGTGTATGTTCACCGATGTGTGTATGATGGTGAGGTGAAGCCGAGCCAGGAGGAATTGGCTGGCGGCAGATTCTGGAGTAAGGAAGAAATCAAGGAAAACATCGGCAAGGGTGTTTTCACTCCGAATTTTGAAAACGAATACCAGAAGTTTTTCGACTGCTAAGAAAATGTCCCACAGATTTCACAGATTTACACAGAGCATCGCTAGGCGTCCCGCCGGATTTGAAATCCGGCGTTAAAAAATGTCCTAACCTAATTTAGCTTTGCGGATTTGTAATCCGCAGCAAGCAAGAATGCTGTTGATGGATAGGGGGATTACAAATCCCCCGGTTTTAATAGGTCGAACCTTTTTTGACGCCGGATTACAAATCCGGCGGAACGCCTAGCGGAATATAATTTCAAATCCGGAGAGACGCCTAGCGGAATCAATGAAAAAAATCCGCAGAGCTAAAAATATGCTCTGCGGATTTATTATATCTCGAAGATACCCTTGAGTGCCCCCTGAGCAATCTTCTCGAAATCCTCTCCGAAATCGCAGAAACGCATTACGGCATTGGCGGCAGCATGCTTCACTCCCATATTATCACCCTGCAATGCCACGGCAGCCTGATCCAGGAATTCATTGATTCCACGATCGTTAGGCTCCTTACCATTCGCAAAGAGGCGGGCAAGAAGCTGGAAACCGGCAATCTCATACAGCGGTTTATTGTTTGCAATCCATTGATATGCAATCACCGGCGCATATTCCACATATTGCAGCAGATTGAAGGCAAGCATCTCAGCCATTTCCTGGCTCTGTACCTGTTCCATCCAGATATCCGTGATTTCAGCCAGCATCTTGTCGGCAGGCATGATGAGGGTAGCAAGAATCTTGCACTCCCGGATATCCTCCTTCCAGAGTTCGATGGCGAGGTCGTAATCCTTACCGTATTCCTGCGCCATCTTCTTCAATTCATAGAAGGGTACACCCCAATTCAGTTTATATCCCAAGCCCTTGTCTCGCATGGATTGCGAACCCGGACCGTTCATCAACAAGCGAAAGCTTCGCTTGATAGTCATCAGTTTCTGATGTGTTTCTTCGTTCATTGTGTCGTGTTTAAAATCTAAAGTTTTAATACCTTGCAGAACATTCCTTCGAACTGCTCTTCGATATTCGCTGGCTTATGCTTGAAGATACCGAAGATGGCACTGCCGCTACCACTCATAGCTGCATATGCAGCCCCCAGATTATAGAGCTTCTGCTTGATTTCTGCTAACTCTGGATGCATCGCAAAGATCGGCGCCTCGAAATCGTTGACAAGCTCATCCTTCCAGGTCTCGATAGGCTGGCGAACGATGTCGCGGCAGCATTTCGCAGGCTTCTTAGGAGTGATGGCTGCGTAGGCATCCTTGGTGCTTACAGCGATGTCGTCGCGCTTCACCACCACAATGTAATATCCCTTCATGTTATCTCCAGGACCGCTTACCGGCATCAGTACATCGCCGATACCCTCAGCATAGCAGGCAGTATCTCCATTCTCCGGGTCTGCACTGATGAAGTAGGCACAGTCAGCACCCAACTTGGCTGCATATCGTTCCATCTCAGGAATACCGATGTTCAGGCGGAAACGCTCATCGAGCAGACGAATCATATAGGCAGCATCCGCAGAGCCGCCACCCATTCCAGCCTGAGATGGGATTCGCTTGACGAGATGCGTATGAATGCGGGGAATCTTGAAGTCGGCAGCCAGCATATTATATGCCTTCACCACCAGGTTTTTCTGTTCATCGCAATCCACGGCATTGCCTGTAATCTTCAGGTCGCACGCTACCTCGCTAGGAAATTCATCTCCCATCAGCTTGATCTCCAAGGCATCAGTCAGGGGGATAGGGTAGAACACGGTTTCCAGGTTGTGGTAACCATCAGCGCGCTTGCTTACTATATTTAAGCCAAGGTTGATCTTGGCGCATGGAAATGTAATCATAATCAATCATTGTTTAAGAGTGATACATTAACTATGTGCAATCTATATGCAATCTACTTGCAAAGATATAAAAAATATCCCAAACCCGGTGCTTTTCATCAAGATTATTTTCTTACTTGCATTAAAAATATTAAAAACATCCATATTCTGCAATATCTTTTGTACCTTTGCAAAGTGTATCCTCATTTCAGAAAGAGTGTTTCCGCTTGAGGGAAAATAGATTTTGAGTTAAGGATAGATAGATGATTAGATAAAAATAAAAAATTAAATAGAAATATGAAGAAAGGTGATAAAGTAAGATTCCTGAGCGAAGTGGGCGGCGGAAAGGTGGCTGGCTTCCAGGGCAAGAATATCGTGCTGGTAGAGGATGAAGATGGTTTCGAGATTCCAATGCCGATCAACGAGGTGGTAGTGGTAGAGCAGGATGACTATGCCATGGGCAAGATGATCTCTGCCAAGATGGATGCCAAACAGAAGGCTGAAGAGCATGCCAACACCGAACTGCATCAGGACAGCAGAAGCATCAAGGCTATCCTGAACGAGCACGAGAATGATGTGGATATGAACGTAGAGGAGTATGATGCTGCCGACCGCGAGATTACCTTCGTGAAGCAGATTCAGGAGCGTACGGGCGGCAACAAGCTCAGCGCCTATCTCGCCTTCGTGCCTATCGATATCAAGGACGTGACCAACACCCGCTTCGAATCGTATATGGTGAACGACAGCAACTACTATCTGCGCTACACCTATCTCGTAGCCGAGGGCAATGCGTGGACCCTGAAGGCGGAGGGTGAAATCGAGCCAAACACCAAGCTCTTCATCGAGGAATTCGGTCGTGAGGCTTTGAATGAGATGGAGCACATCGCTATCCAGATGATTGCCTACAAGAAGGACAAGCCATTCCTGCTGAAGCCAGCTACGGATGTTCAGTTCCGCCTGGACCCAGTGAAGTTCTACAAGCTCCATCTCTTCGAGGAGAATGATTTCTTCGAGACTCCAGCCTATCTCTTCACCATCGTGGAGAACGATGAGGTAGCCCGTCCGCTGGTCATCGATTCCAAGCGATTGAAGGAGCAGATGTACAAGGACGAGAAGGTGATTGCCAACACCAGCAAGAAGAAGAGCAAGAAGGATGACGGTACCCTCATCATCGACCTTCATGCAGATGAAGTGCTTGAAACAACTGCTGGAATGAATTCTGCTGATATCCTTCATTATCAGATGGATATCTTCAAGAAGACAATGGCGGAGAATAAGAAGAATAAGGGACAGAAGATTATCTTCATTCATGGCAAGGGTGAAGGCGTTCTGCGCCAGGCACTCATCCATGAGTTGAATTATCGCTATAAGAACTGCACCTATCAGGATGCTTCTTTCCAGGAGTATGGATATGGTGCCACACAGGTAACAATCCGATAAAAGTAATCATATAGTTAAAAGATCAAAGTGTACATTATGAAGTACGGATTTATGAAGGTGGCAAGTGCCATCCCTGCCGTCAAGGTAGGCGATGTAATCTTCAACACCCAACAGATAGAAGATCTGATAGCCCAGGCTGAAGGCAAGGGCGTAGAGATCATTACCTTCCCGGAATTGTCTATTACAGGCTATTCCTGTCAGGACCTTTTCCGCCAGCAGATGCTTCTGGAATCATCAGAGCAGGCGGTGATGATGCTGCTCGATTTCACCCGCAAACTCGACATCATCTCCATTGTCGGCGCACCGGTAGTGGCTGGCGATCTGCTGCTGAATTGCGGTATCGTGATCCAGCACGGACAGATTCTGGGCATCGTGCCTAAGACCTATCTCCCTAACTACAGCGAGTTCTATGAGAAGCGCTGGTTTGCCTCTGCCCAGGATTTGCGCGACTGCGAGGTCCGCTATGCCGGACATAAGGTGAAGCTGACTCCAGATGTGCAGATTTTCCGCACCTATGATGGCGTGCAGTTTGGCGTAGAGATATGCGAGGATGTATGGGCTCCGGCTCCTCCTAGCAACAAGCTGGCACTGGCTGGTGCCGACCTCATCTTCAACCTCTCTGCAAGCGATGAACTCATCGGAAAGCACAACTATCTGAAAAGTCTGCTGAGCCAGCAGAGTGCCCGCACCATGACGGGTTATATCTACAGCTCCTGCGGTTTCGGTGAGAGTACACAGGATGTGGTATATGGCGGAAATGCCCTGATTTACGAGAATGGAGCTTTACTTGCACAAGGTGAGCGTTTCTCTCTTGAACCTCAGATGGTTATCGCACAGGTTGATGTGGAGAAACTCCGTTCAGAGCGTCGCACCAATTCCACCTATGTCAACGCCCAGCGTAACATCAAATATTCGGTTCTCGGCGGACAGTTCAACATCCGTAACATCGATGCCGATCCTACCGAGAACGAACGCGAGTTCGTGTTGGAGCGTGAGGTGAATCCTCATCCTTTCATTCCTACCAGCAGCGATATGGATGCCTCCTGCGAGGAGATTTTCAATATCCAGCTGATGGGTCTTGCCAAGCGCATCGTACATACCCATGCCAAGACGGTGGTAGTGGGTATCAGCGGCGGATTGGATTCCACCCTTGCCCTGCTCGTCTGCGTGAAGGCATTTGATAAGCTGAAGATGGACCGCCGAGGCATCCTGGGTGTTACCATGCCAGGTTTCGGAACCACCGATAGAACATATAACAATGCCATCTCGCTGATGAAGAGTCTGGGCATCACCATCAGGGAAATCAGCATCGCCAAGGCGGTGACCCAGCATTTCGAGGATATCGGTCATGATGCCAGCGTGCATGATGTAACCTATGAGAATTCGCAGGCACGCGAGCGTACGCAGATTCTGATGGACCTTGCCAACAAGATGGGCGGTATGGTGATAGGCACCGGCGACCTTTCTGAGCTGGCTCTGGGCTGGGCTACCTATAATGGCGACCACATGAGCATGTATGGCGTGAATGCCAGCATCCCTAAGACCCTGATCCGCCATCTCGTGAACCATGTTGCCGAGAGTGGGGTGGATGAGCAGAGCCGCATCACCCTGCGCGACATCATCGACACACCTATCAGTCCGGAACTGATTCCTGCCGATGAAAATGGTAATATCAAGCAGAAGACAGAAGACCTGGTGGGGCCATACGAGCTGCACGATTTCTTCCTCTATTACTTCCTGCGTTTCGGATTCCGTCCTTCCAAGATTTACATGTTGGCTAAGAAGGCGTTTATCGATACCAAGCTGGAGCGTGTGAAGATCAGCGACAACGATCCTGATTCCTACGATGAGGAGACTATCAAGAAATGGCTCAAGACATTTGTTCGCCGTTTCTTCAACCAGCAGTTCAAGCGAAGCTGTCTGCCTGATGGTCCGAAGGTGGGAAGCGTGAGCCTCAGTCCTCGTGGCGACTGGCGCATGCCTAGCGATGCCGCATCCACCATCTGGCTGCAGGAGGCGGAAAACCTGTAGTTTTCCAGCCAGCCTTAACAGAATATTGATTCCCGATTTGAGCATTCGATACTATTTTGATGCTCAAATCGGGATTTTTAATAGAAAAATTATTAATTTATCACCCCTTTATTAGGGAAAAACATATTTTTTTTGTAACTTTGCGCCCAAAAGTAAAAACAATATAAAATTTAATAGATAATATGGCTAAGAAATTTGCCGAGCACAATGGTCTGAATTTGACTCAGACAAACAATGACGTACTAGCAGCGTGGGAGAAAAACGATATCTTCCACAAGTCTATTGGTGAGCGTGAAGGCTGCCCTCAGTTTATCTTCTTCGAGGGACCTCCATCAGCTAATGGCCACCCGGGTATTCACCACGTGTTGGCACGTAGTATCAAGGATACATTCAACAGATACAAGACCATGAAGGGCTTCCAGGTTCACCGCAAGGCGGGATGGGATACCCACGGACTCCCTGTTGAACTCGGTGTCGAGAAGGAACTCGGCATCACCAAGAAGGATATCGACAACAAGGCTTCCGAGAAGTATATCTCTACCGAGGATTACAACCACAAGTGCCGCGAGAACGTGATGAAGTTCACCGCCGAGTGGCGCGAGTTGACCGAGAAGATGGGTTACTTCGTAGATCTCGATCATCCTTATATCACTTACGATAACAAGTACATCGAGACTCTCTGGTGGCTCCTCAAGCAGCTCTACAACAAGGGCCTGCTCTACAAGGGTTACACCATCCAGCCATACTCTCCAGGCGCAGGTACAGGTTTGAGCTCTCACGAGTTGAACCAGCCTGGATGCTACCGCGATGTGAAGGACCTCACCACCACTGCCCAGTTCCTCATCAAGGATCCTAAGGCTGAGTGGACCAAGTGGGGCAAGCCTTACTTCATCGCATGGACCACTACACCTTGGACTTTGCCATCAAACGTGGCTCTCTGTGTGGGTCCTAAGATTGACTATGTAGCCATCGAGACCTACAACCTCTACAATGGCGAGCCTATGACACTCGTGATGGCTGAGGCTTTGGTAGGTTCATATCTGAAGGCAGACCAGGAGTGCAAGGAGGGCGATCTCCTGCCATTCGACAAGGAGAAGAAGCAGTGCCCATGGCGCGTTATCGACCACATGAAGGGTACAGAACTCGAAGGTATGCACTACGAGCAGCTCCTTCCATGGGTAAAGCCATGCGAGAAGGTAGATGCCTTTGCTCCAGCTTTCGTAACAGAATATGCTGCAGCTCATCCTGAGAAGGTATTCGCTTCTGAGGATGGTCGCGATAAGTTCGTTGAGATGGATAGCGAGGCTTTCCGCGTAATCCTCGGCGACTATGTTACTACCGATGACGGTACTGGTATCGTGCACATCGCTCCTACATTCGGTGCCGATGATGCCAAGGTGGCTAAGGATGCCAACATCCCTGCGCTCTACCTTATTAATAAGAAGGGTGAGACCCGCCCAATGGTTGACCTCCAGGGTAAGTTCTATCTCATCGAAGACCTCGATGCCAACTTCGTAAGCACTTGCGTCAACAAGGAGGCATACGCTCATCATGCAGGCGACTACGTAAAGAACGCCTACGACCCACAGTTTAATGTGGATGGTGTCTGGGACAAGAAGGCTTCTGATAAGGCTGAAGACCTGAACATCGTACTCTGCTACGAGTTGAAGCAGGAGGGCAAGGCTTTCAAGAGTGAGAAGCACGTGCACAACTATCCTCACTGCTGGCGTACCGACAAGCCTATCCTCTACTACCCATTGGATAGCTGGTTTATCAAGGATACAGCCCGCAAGGAGCGCATGGTAGAACTCAACAAGACCATCAACTGGCAGCCTGAGAGCACCGGTACAGGCCGTTTCGGCAACTGGCTCGAGAATCTGAACGACTGGAACCTTTCACGTTCCCGCTTCTGGGGTACTCCATTGCCAATCTGGCGTGATGAGAACCGTGGCGAGAAGTGCATCGGCAGCCTGGAGGAACTCTATGCTGAAATCGAGAAGTCTGTGGCTGCAGGCATCATGCAGAGCAACCCATTGAAGGAGAATGGTTTCGTTCCTGGCGACTACAGTCAGGAGAACTATGATAAGATTGATCTCCACCGTCCATACGTTGACAAGATCGTATTGGTTAATGAGGAGGGCAAGCCAATGTATCGTGAGAGCGACCTCATCGACGTTTGGTTCGATTCAGGCTCAATGCCTTATGCCCAGCTCCACTACCCATTCGAGGGAGAGATGGCACGTGGCACAGAGGCAGACCGCGATGCACTCATCCACAGCACCTATGAGGGATATGCTATTCCTCCTAAGTTCTATCCAGCCGACTTCATCAACGAGGGCGTGGATCAGACCCGTGGATGGTTCTTCACCCTGCACGCCATCGCTACCATGGTATTCGACAGCGTAGCTTTCAAGAACGTAATCTCTTCTGGTCTCGTTCTCGATGCCAAGGGTAACAAGATGAGTAAGCACGTGGGTAACGTAACCAACCCATTCGAGATGATCGATAAGTATGGTGCCGACCCTGTTCGTTTCTATATGATGACCAACAGCGAGCCTTGGGACAACCTCAAGTTCGACCCTAATGGTGTAGATGAGACCCGTCGCAAGTTCTTCGGTACCTTATATAATACCTACAGCTTCTTCGCCCTCTACGCTAACGTCGATGGTTTCGATGCAGAGGCTGCTCAGGTGCCATTCGAGAAGCGCCCAGAGATCGACCGCTGGATTCTCTCTTCACTCAATACCCTCATCAAGGGCGTTGACAGAGAGTTGGCTGGCTACGATCCAACTCGTGCAGGCCGTCTTATCGATGCATTCGTAAACGATGACCTCTCTAACTGGTACGTTCGTCTGAACCGTAAACGTTTCTGGGGTAAGGAGATGAGCGAGGATAAGCTCAGTGCTTACCAGACTCTCTATACCTGCCTGATGACAGTGGCTAAGCTCTTGGCACCATTTGCTCCATTCTATGCAGACGAGTTGTATCACGACTTGGGCGGCGAGTTGGAGAGCGTACACCTCGACAAGTTCCCTGTAGCTGATGAGGCTGCTATCGATGCCGACCTGGAGGAGCGTATGGCCATCGCCCAGAAGATTACTTCCATGGTATTGGCATTGCGCCGCAAGGTGAACATTAAGGTTCGCCAGCCACTGCAGCAGATCATGATTCCTGCCGTAGATGATGTACAGAAGGCACACATCGAGGCAGTAGCCGGACTGTTGAAGAACGAGGTGAACGTGAAGGAGGTTAACTTCATTGAGGGTCAGGGTATTCTCGTGAAGAAGGTGAAGTGTAACTTCAGAGTGATGGGTAAGAAGTTCGGCAAGCTGATGAAGGGTGTTGCTGCCCAGATGTCAGCGCTTGACCAGGATCAGATTGCAGCCTTCGAGAAGGCAGGCAACATCACATTGAATATTGACGGACAGGAAGCCGTGGTAGAGGTAGCCGACGTGGAGATTATCTCTGAGGATATCCCAGGATGGCTCGTATCTAACGAGGGCAATCTGACCGTAGCGCTTGAGGTAGAGTTGACTCCTGAATTGAAGAAGGAGGGTATGGCTCGTGAGCTGATCAACCGTATCCAGAACCTCCGCAAGGAGACTGGTCTGGAGATTACTGACCGCATCAAGGTGACTGTGGCTCCTAATGAGGAGACCGACGCCGCCATCGAGTCATTCGGCGACTACATCAAGGGTCAGGTACTGGCTGACAGCATCGAAATCGGTGACAACGCAGGTGTTGAGACCGAGTTTGATGACTTTAAGTTGAACATTCTCGTAGAGAAGAATTAAATAGTTAGGAGTTAGAAGTTAGGAGTCAGGAGTTATCCGAAGCTACTTGCTTCTAACTTCTTTCCTTAAAACTCTAGTCTAATAATAACTTTTATAACAAAACAACGTCTATGGCTAACGAAAAAGCACGTTATAGCGATGTAGAACTCGAGGAGTTCCGCGCTATCATTGAAGAGAAGTTAAAGGTGGCAAAGCAGACCTACCGTGACTGTATGGCTCAGCTCAACCACTCAGATAGTAATGATGTGGTAGATACATCACCAACCTACAAGGCTCTTGAGGAGGGCAGCGAGGCACAGAGCAAGGAGGAGATTATCCAGATGGCTCAGCGCCAGCAGAAGTTCATCAAGGGGCTGGAGGCTGCGCTGGTCCGCATTCAGAACAAGACCTATGGCATCGACCGCGAGACGGGTGAGTTGATTCCTAAGGAGCGTTTGCGTGCAGTACCTCATGCCACATTGAGTGTAGCTTCCAAGGAGGCTAGAAAGAAATAATAAATGGAGAAAAAAAGGAATTTACATATCGGCTGGCTCGTCACGGCAATGGTGGTTGTGCTGCTTATCATCGACCAATGGATTAAGCTGTACATCAAGACCCACTTTTGCCTTGGCGAGTCTGTTCGTGTTACAGATTGGTTTTTTATCGATTTCATTGAGAACAACGGAATGGCGTGGGGCATGTCGTTTATCGGCAAGTTCTGGCTCAGCCTGCTGCGCTCTGTAGCCATCGTCGCTCTCATCGTCTATCTCTATCGCATTATCAAGCGAGGTACGCATCGTCTGCTCTACATCATCCTCGTAGCCCTGGTACTTACGGGTGCCATCGGCAATATGATCGATTCGATGTTCTATGGTCTGATGTTCACTGCATCCTCGCCTTATTACGTATCCTATATGGTACCGTTCGGCGATGGCTATGCACCTTTCTTTATGGGTAAGGTGGTAGATATGTTCCGCTTCCCGTTCTTCGACTATACCTGGCCGGAGTGGGTACCTTTCTGGGGTGGTCAGCAGGGAACATTCTTCGATCCTGTATTCAATTTTGCCGATGCCTGCGTCAGCGTGGGTATCATCTCCATGCTGCTCTTCTGTCGCAAGGAACTGGAGCAGCTCGGAGGAAGTAATAAGAAAAAGGAAGGGGAGAAGAAGGAGACTTCTGCTAATAAGGAAGATAAGAATTAGAAAGGAGGCATGAGAATGAAGAAGTTAATGATTTGTCTTGTGGCAGTGATGGTATTGCTTTTCTGCGTTTCATCCTGCAAGCCTTCCCTGCCTAGCGGCGTCTTGTCGAAGGGCAAGATGACGGATATTCTTTATGATTATCACCTGGCTCTGGCGATGGCACACATGGATGATAACGGCGACAAGGGACAGAGCCTGGCTTATCGCGAGGCGGTGCTCAGGAAACACGATGTCACCTCTGCCGAGTTTGATTCTTCCATGGTTTATTATATGCGTCATACCGAACTGCTGGAGGATGTGTATAAGGACCTGACCGACCGTTACAACAACGAGATTACAGCCATGGGCGGTAGTGCCAAGGAGGGAGGAGAGTTTGCTAATCTCTCTGCCACTGGCGATACGGCTAATGTATGGAATCTCGCTACATCGATGGTGTTCATGCCTGTGCAGCCGTTCAATAGTACCAGCTTCGATATCAAGGTGGATTCTACCTTCCATAAGGGCGACCGCCTGATGCTCGATTTCGATGCGCAGTTCATCTACCAGGATGGTATGCGCAATGGTGTTGCGATGCTCGCAGTGCAGTTTGGTAACGACAGTATTGCCCAGCGTACCATCATGATTCAGAGTACCCAGCATTATTCGGTGGAACTCTCTGATGCTGATTCTCTTGGCATCAAGAGCGTGAAGGGATACTTCATGCTGATGAATGACGATAACGGCACGGGTGTCTCTTCTCAGACCACCTTGAAGCTGATGTTCCTGGAGCATATCAAGCTGATTCGCATGCATCCGCTGAAGCCTGTGGCTGCGCCGTCAGGAAGCGCTTCCTCGGCATCATCCGATAGTCTTCGCAAGGATAGTGCTTCTTCGGATGGCAAACCGCTGAGGCCGCTCAGGGAAATGAAGCCGATGATGGCAGAACCTCTTAAGACGAGATAGTGATGGAGGAGCTGAGAAGATGCGGTGCTCATACCGTGGTGCTTCCCGATGGCACCATCCTGCAGCAGGCAGTGGTGGAGATTGCCGAGGGTAGAGTAGTCAACTACTATGAGTTCCGTGAGGAGTTGCCCATGACCGAATGGCTGGGCGGAGAAATCAGGGTAGAGCGTGATGAGGAAGGCATCCTCTGCGCCCTATGGAACGGGAAAAGATTAAACAATAAACATTAAACAATAAACATTAATAATATGTTAAGCGTAGATCAATTAGAAGACAAGTTGATAGACTTGGCATTTGCTGAGGATATCGGTGATGGCGACCACACAACCTTGTGTTGCATTCCAGAGGACGCCATGGGTAAGAGCCATTTGCTCATCAAGGAAGATGGCGTTTTGGCAGGTGTAGAAATGGCTAAGAAGGTATTCGCACGCTTCGATCCTACCATGAAGGTAGAGGTTCTGTTGCAGGACGGTACCCACGTAAAGAAGGGCGACATCGCTATGATCGTAGAGGGCAAGACCCGTTCGCTGCTCCAGACTGAGCGCCTCATGCTCAACATCATGCAGCGTATGAGCGGTATCGCTACCATGACCGCTAAGTATGTAAAGCGCCTTGAAGGTACCAAGACTCACATCCTCGACACCCGTAAGACTACTCCAGGTCTCCGTATGTTGGAGAAGCAGGCTGTGAAGATCGGTGGTGGTATGAACCATCGTATCGGTCTCTTCGATATGATTCTCCTCAAGGACAACCACATCGATTTCGCTGGCGGTATCGATAACGCCATCGACCGTTGCCATGCTTATCTCAAGGAGAAGGGTCTCGATCTGAAGATTGAAATCGAGGTTCGCAGCTTCGATGAGCTCGATCAGGTATTGAAGCACGGCGGTGTCAACCGTATCATGCTTGATAACTTCTCTGTGCCTGATACCAAGAAGGCAGTAGATATCATCGCTGGCAAGTATGAGACAGAGTCATCTGGCGGTATCACCTACGATACCATCCGCGACTATGCTGAGCAGGGTGTTGACTTTATCTCTGTAGGTGCCTTGACACACAGTGTGAAGGGTTTGGATATGAGCTTCAAGGCTTGTGATTAATATAAATAAAGGTATATTTTATGAATAAGATTTTTGCTTCAGCCTTGATGGCTGTAGCTATGTTGGGCAGTGTCTCAGAGGCTGAGGCCTGCAGCAACTTCATCGTGGGCAAGAAGGCATCAGTAGATGGTTCGGTGATGTGTTCTTACAGTGCCGACGACTACGGTATGTTCCAGTACCTCTGCCATTATCCTGCGGCTAAGCATGCCAAAGGCGAGATGCGCAAGATTTTCGATTGGGACAGCAACAAGTATCATGGTGAGATTCCTGAGGCTGCCGAGACCTACAACGTAATCGGCAACATCAATGAGTGGCAGGTTACCATCGGCGAGACTACCTATGGCGGTCGTGAGGAGATGGTAGATTCTACCGGTATCATGGATTATGGCTCACTCATCTATGTAGCTCTCCAGCGCAGTAAGACGGCTCGCGAGGCTATCAAGGTGATGACCACCCTCGCCAATACCTATGGTTACAACTCTGGCGGTGAGACCTTCACCATCTGCGATCCTAAAGAGGCTTGGATCATGGAGATGATGGGTAAGGGTGCCGGTTCCAAGGGTGCTGTATGGGTAGCTCTCCGAATTCCGGATGATGCCATCTGTGCGCATGCCAACCAGAGCCGCATCGGCAAGTTCAATATGAAGGACAAGAAGAACGTGATGTATGCCAAGGATGTGGTATCTTTTGCCCGCAGCAAGGGCTGGTTCAAGGGCAAGGATGCTGATTTCTCCTGGAAGATGGCGTATGCCAAGCCTGATTTCTCAGGTCGTCGTTTCTGCGATGCCCGTGCCTGGGCGATGCTGAACCACTTCTATGATATGAGTCCTTATCTGGATTGGGCACTCGGCAAGAATCCTGATGCGCAGGATATGCCTCTCTGGGTGGTTCCTAACAAGAAGGTGAGCGTGAAGGATGTGGAGGCTGTGATGCGCGATCATTACGAGGGTACTCCTCTTTCTGTAGCTGACGGTTCTGATATCGGCGGTGGTATCTGGGAGATGCCTTATCGTCCTACACCATTGATGTACAAGGTGGATGGCAAGCAGTATTTCAACGAGCGTCCTGTCAGCACCCAGCAGAGTGGTTTCGTATTCGTGAGCCAGATGCGTTCATGGTTGCCAAGAGAGATTGGTGGCGTGTTCTGGTTTGCCAACGACGATGCCAACATGGCTGCGTTCACTCCAGTATATTGCTCTATGACCGAGCGTCCTGAGTGCTACAATACTCCTGGAGCTGATGCGGTGCATTTCAGCAAGAAGAATGCTTACTGGGTTTGCAATATGACCAGCAACATGGTTTATCCTCGTTACAGTCTGATGTTCCCAACCTTGAAGGAGGTTCGTGATAGCTTAGACAACAGCTATTTCGCTGCTCAGGCAGGTGTTGAGAAGAAGGCTCAGGAGCTTTATGCCCAGAACCCACAGGCTGCCGTGAAGTATCTCAACGACTACAGTGTAGAGAAGGCTCAGCAGATGTTGGCTCGCTGGAACCAACTTTTCGAGTTCATGGTGGTGAAGTACAATGATATGATCATCAAGCCAACCGATAAGAATGGTACCTTCAAGAAGACTCCATATGGTTTGGGTGCTACTCCAGTTCGTCCTGGTTATCCAGAGAAGTTTGCCAAGCAGCTTGTCAAGCAGAGTGGCGATAAGTTCCTGGTTCCAGAGGAGAAGAAATAAAACAAGAATCTCCCTATAAGTTCAGGTGTCTATCACCTGGCTTATAGGGAGATTTTGTATATCGTTCCTTCAAACTTTACTTGGTGTCTAATGAGCTTTTCAATTTCTCAATATGCTCTATTGGCAACTGGGTGGCGGCTGATACCTGATCTGTAGATAAGCCCATAGCAAGAAGGCGTTGGGCTGTGGCAATATTAGCCTTGTTCTCACCCTCAGCTAATCCTTCAGCTAATCCCTCAGCTAATCCTTCAGCTCGTCCTTCAGCTCGTCCTTCAGCTCGTCCTTCTTCTCGTCCTTCTTCTCGACCATCGGCAAGACCTTTCTGCCAGCCATCATCATACCCCGTCTTGATAACGCTGCGCTGATAGCGCAGATTCTCCATGTGACGGACATAATCATTCTTTTCCGCTACGGTCAACTTATCTATATCCAGGCATTTGCGGGCATCTGCCAAACCTGGGGCCTGGGCTGCCTCGCTGATCTCGCCGGTCTTGAGAAACTCGATCCATTCATCCAGATTGTTCACCGCCAGCTTATCGAAGTTGTTCACGCAGAGCAGATAATACTCCGGGAATATGTCTCCGGCTTCGCGATTAGTCTTGCGACCTTGAGGGATTTCATCACCGAAGAAGAGTTCACTCTGTCGGTTGGAGAGTTTCAGGATATCATTCGGCTGATGCAGTCCTTGGAACATCGTCTTGCCATGATATACATAATCCTTAGCCTGTCCCAATGTGAAATACACGATATTGATGGAATATACCTTGCGCACCTTGTCGTAATCATCGCCCAGACTGATATTGTCTGTGATGACCTTGGAAACTCCATAGAGCATACGGTGGAAATAGGTATGTTCCCGAGTATTCTGTATCTCGAAGATGATGAATTCTCCCTTCTCATTTTCTGCCAGGATATCAACTCTGTTGAATTTATCATTCTCGGTCTGCTGATTGCTCTCACTATCCAGGAATCGGTTGATCTTGAATCTCTCGTTCAGCAGCGAACACATAAAGCCTTCCAGCACGGCATAGTTTGCCTTGTTGCGAAGCAGGCGCTTCATCGCCCAGTCAAATCTGATATAATTTGCCATATTCTTCCTCCATAATTAATAAATATATTGCAAAGATTGTGCCAGCGAGTGCAATGAAAGCTTGCTTTCAAATTGCCGAGTGCCACTAATCTTCTGCAAAGATACGCTGAATTTTTGTAACTTCCAAACATTTCAAGAAGTTTTTATTCCAGCTTCTTACAGAAGACAAATATTTAATTCGATTCATTTGCCAATCCTATCATAGAGATGAATATCATCCATCGTGACCGCTCATACCGCTTGTTCTCCCATCTTACGTGCAGATAGGAGATTGCCACGATGAAAGCATTGATGAGCATGAAGATAAAACATGCAAACCGAAATAGTAATAATGAGTCTATACGCTTCTTGAAATACTGATTGTGGTAAATAACTTTACAGATTAAACGTTGCGGAAAAAACTCTTAAGAGAAGCTGTCGTTTTCCTTAAGGAAAAATATATTTTCCCTTAAGGAAAAAAATAAAAATCCTTAAGGGAAAATTCTCAATCTCTTTTTCTCCCATTTTCCAGGCGTTTTCGTCTGATTCTCTCTTCCTTGAATATTGTTTACACGGATATTCCCCCAACCAGTATGTTTTGGCAGGTTGGGGGAATAATTATGTGTTAAAATCACAAAAAAACTTTGCGTTGTCAGGGATTTGCTGTATATTTGCAGAACTAATTTAAAATATTAATGATTATGTCAACAACAGCAGCAAGAATCCCAACTTCGTTCAGGTTCCAAAGCAGTTTGCTGGAAGAACTGAAAGAAAAGGCTAAGGCTAGCAATCGCAGCCTTAATAACTATGTGGAAAGTCTTCTCATTAGTATTCTCCATCCTTCTGAAGTTGTAGAGGATAATACAATTGATGAAGAATTGCAGAAGAAGATTGATAAAGCAATGGATGAATATAAAAAAGGAGAGACTCTTCATTTTGAAAATTCAACCGAGATGAACAAATGGCTTGATTCTCTATGATTTACAAAATAGATTATTCAAAAGATGCCACTAAAGTTATCAAAAAATGGAAAAAATCGAATAGGCCTCTTTTTGAGAAACTAAGAAAGGTTCTGAATAGTATAGCAGAAACACCTCGTGAAGGTATTGGGCATCCTGAGGCAATGAAAGGGGGAAACGATATAACTTATTCCCGCCATATTACAGCTCATGACAGAATTATATATAATGTTTTTGATGACATTATAACTGTAGTTGTAATTGAAGTTGAAGGTCACTATAATGACAAATAACTCGCAAATATAATCTCCCCATAAGCACAGGTTCTGCAGCCTGGCTTATAGGGAGATCTTGTATAATGCTCCTTTAATTTTTATTTGGCATTCAATGATCTAGCGGGAGGAGTCAGCTTTCGTCCGGCTCTCCCAGATATTCAAAGATTACAGCTACCTGTCGGGGCGAAAAATATTGGCAGCCAACCAGGTATCCCTGCTTCTTCAACTCATCCCATAAAGGAATGCAACGCTTGATCCAATCCATCAGATGGCGGCGAGCTGTCGCCTTGCTGGTGGCTTCCGGAAAAAAGAGCAAGCCCAATTCCGTCTTGCTATACATACGATTCGATATCTCCATAAGCAAACTTCATCTACGCATGATGATCCTTGAAAAAGCCATCCAAGGCCTTGGCTATATAGGCACCGGTTCTGATCTTTTTATGCTCCACTTCACATTTGTGCAGGTAATAATCCTTGCGGATAAACCAGTCGTTCAGCTCGCCTAGCATGTCGAGAGAAAGTCGGTTGCTCAACTTGATAGCACAGCTTTCTTCTACTTTGTAGCTGAGTATCAGTCTTATTTTCAGTTTGATGCGGGCTACTACCAACTCATCCGGAATCTTGCCGCCACCCGTTGTGTCTCCAGTACTTCTGCGGTCGTGAAGCGTAAAGGTGATGTGATCCGGCATGTGGTGATGCTTCTTTTCTCCCTCTTCACGGAAGAAGGCTTGGTAGGTGAGATAGAAGTCGATGATGTGGTGATTGTAGAGGCGCTTCAGGTCTTTGCAGGCAAAGCGGATCGTCTTCCGTTCCAGTTCCGACCACGAAGCATAGTAGTCTTTTCTGCCATGCATCAGCGCCATCAGGTTTTCAGGCTTGATCATAGTGTAGCCTTTCATCGCCCAGCAGTTGGAAAGGAGATAGAGCTTGATGCTCGATGCACTTTTGCACTTCTGAACTACATTCAGATCAATCTTGCTGGCACCCTTGCTGAAGCTGTAGAAGAATCGGAGCTGATTGTTGCCGAAGATGAACTTCGCCATCCATCTGCCCTGACGGTTCTTATATACCTCGCTCTCAAACAGGCAGTCGAAGAGGCGATAACCCGTCTGATTGCCCACCTTGAAAGGCAGTTCGATAGGTTTTCTCGGCATCTGGGTAATCACCTGTCGCAACTGGGCGCAGTGCTTGCCTCCGGTGATGTCCAGCTCGGAGAGCTTCATCTCCACAATGGTGTGACCTGCAGCCAGTTGCTCAGAAGTGAAATAGAATCCGTTGTGGCTCACACGCTGTGGGATGACGTAGTTGACAATCACCTTCTGTGCATGCTTGATGAGCTGCAACATAACTTTTAGTTCCACAATGGAATAATCATTGTGGGAAAGCCCTTGCACTCCTAAGAGTGTGATGATGTTCTTTTCTGCTGGTGCAGAAGGGAAAGGTTCGGCCGATAGGGTCGAGTCTGGTTTGAACTTAATACTCATTACTATCTTTACTTTAAGATTGTTAGCGACCTGTCCAGAACTGTGGGCGAATCGTAGTTGTTATTATTAAAGACGGCATGGAGTCAAAGTGGGCACATAATACAGACAGATGAAAACATTGACCTTAATAATAAGGTAATTGGCACGTTTCATCAACTTTATCCAAATTTGCCTACTTCTCTTCCATGCCGTTGTTTCTGAATCGAAACAACAGGCATAGAATGCCCGGTAAGCATTTCAATTTGGATTCTCTAAAAAGGGGGCCAACCCTTTGTACTTAGAGTGTATTCTTGAAGTTACTTACAAAAAGCTTTTCCAATACATTGTATCGGGATGAGAAACACGTTCTCTGAGCTTTACGAATGCAAAATTACAACTTTTTTCTGAAACGAACAAATTTTTTCTCAAAAAAAAGCAGAAAAATAAAAAAAATAATCCTCCTCACGCATTACGTATGATGTAGATAGATATAAAACGTATTCATTTCCCCTATATATGTATAATGTATAAGGAGAAAATTTTGCGTAACTTTTTGAACTGCAGAATGTTGTAATGCTAGATATTGCTTTGGTAGTGGCAGGAATTCTTCCGTTATTCTGTAATTAGCCCTGAGGGTATTCCAGACTTGCTCTGATAGTGGTATTATTTTGCGGATTTGCCCTGATTGTGATATGCTCTCTTTTCAGATGTCCATCGTTTTTATCAGTGATGGCTGTCGCTCCTATCTGCGATAGCCCTCGTTCCTATCAGCGGTGGCTGCCGCTCCTATCAGCGATACCCATCA
>OWJH01000012.1_pt1 | contig 96235 bp, 76 predicted proteins | sample 1732621 | NCBI WGS metagenome assembly OWJH01 (sample SAMN05065735, study PRJEB22554) | human gut metagenome | biome: ENVO:2100002; feature: ENVO:00000062; material: ENVO:00002003 | host: Homo sapiens | place: USA
GCACCACCCTGGGTTACAACGGGCTCAAACCATACGCCCTGAAAGGGCAAAAGCTTTCCCTTAACACAAACTTTTAAAGCAAAAACAACAAAAAATGGCCGTAAAATTTTGTATTGTCTGCTTTTCTCTGTATCTTTGCATCCGTTTTTGAAATTTAGTTCAATCAATAGGATAATACAAAAAAACAGATATGACAAATAATACGAACAAGCACACCTTGCCTATCTGGACAGAGGTGGAATACACAGCATTATGTAAGAACCCGTATCTATCTACTCCTTTCTTCATCCCAAAGGAATCGAAGGTTTTCCTTTGCAAGGAAGACGGAAGCAGAGAGGAACAGAGAATGATCTTCCTGGTCTTCAAATCTACTGCTGCCGCAGAAGAAGACGAATGGGAAGATGACCCAATGCCGGGAGAAATGTGGGTAAAACCTCTGGAAGATGATGATACCGAGGTATATGAACCTGCCAAGGTTATCTATCTGGGACAGGACATCGACGATTTCATTCAGGTGACCAGCGAGGACGAAAACACCATCACATTTGATATCTACTGGCGCCATGGCGACGTGAAGGTAGAAAAGGCGGAGAAGACCGACGACGGCTTCGTCTGCAAGAAGGAGGACTTCGGTGACGAAGGCTTGCGCCTCACTCTGATTCCGGAAGAGGGAAATCCTTTCTCTCTCAATATTCAGATTCCATACATCGGCTTCTCGCTCTACGACAGTGAGGGCAACAAGGTACACAATGAACTGGAGGTGGCTCACGACAAGGTAGATGAGTATAGCTATGAATTTGTAGGTGATGACAACAACGACCGCTTCACCTTGCAGTTGGACGACAACAAACTGGTTTATATCTGCGTGCTCCGTCATGAGGATGCCCAGCTGGTGGTTCGCGACCAGCGCCAGCGCCTTGCCGTAGTAGATCAGATTCCGTCTGAGGGAAAATTGAGCGAGCTGATGATGAATGCCCATTCTGCCCTGATCAAGAACAAGAACTACCGTTGGCGCATCAACATTGCCGGCAGCAGCATCACCCACGAGGTGGAACTGGAGATTACCCCAGAAAGTCTCGTTGCCTTCATCAAGGAGCAGATGGCAAAGGGCATCGACATCGATACCCTGGGACAGAGCCTCATTGCCATGGAGCAGAAGTATGCCTTCCAGTGGTTCTGGCTGAAGGACAGCGACTGGAGTCATGATGATCCGATGTTCGATATGTTCATGAACCAGCTTGTAGCTTTCTCGTATGTAAGCCAGAAGCCTATTCAGGGCGACCAGTTGCAGGCTCGCAACAACAAGCGCAAGATCAAGCGTTGCGCCAAGCTCATCAAGGCTCACCAGAAGGGCGAGATCAGTCTTTGGGATGAGGATGAGGAGCAGCGCAAGGAGATTCTCCATCTCTTCAGCACCTTCCACAGTCCTTTCGTAGAGATTCTGGAGTCATTGAAGGACGAGGAAACTGAAGAAGAAGCATAAAATATAATGAGAGAGGGTGCGTCATAAGTCCATGACGCGCCCTCTTCTTATAGCTTAAAATTGTTGTTTTTATCTGAAAATAAAGACATTTTATTCCACATTATTTTGCATATACCATTTTTTTTCGTAACTTTGCCAAAAATTCAATAAAAGCAACAACATGAAATACCCTATAGGAATACAAGACTTTGAAAAAATCAGAAATGACGGTTATGTCTATCTTGACAAGACAGACTTGATTTATGATTTAGTACACAATGGGCATATATACTTTCTGAGTCGTCCAAGACGATTCGGAAAGTCATTGTTGATTTCTACCCTGGAATGCTACTTCCAAGGAAAGAAAGAACTGTTTAAAGGACTTGCCATCGATTCATTAGAAAAAGAATGGAAGCAATACCCTGTTTTCCATATAGATTTCAACGGCAAGGATTTCACACAAGCAGGCGAATTGGAAAAGACTTTGCTGACTTTTGTTGAAAAACAAGAATTGATTTACGGAAGAGACCCATTAGCCACCACCTTGGGAGACCGTTTCATGGCTGTATTGAGAATTGCCCACGAAAAGACAGGACTGGGCGCCGTAGTCTTGATCGATGAATATGACAAGCCTTTACTGGATGTTTTGGACACAGGGTTAAAGACCTTCGATTCTGAAGGCAACGAGCGATTACTGGAAGATAGACACCGTGAAATCATGAAAGGATTCTATAGTGTTTTCAAGGCAGCTGACAGAGATCTGAAATTCGTGTTATTAACAGGTGTTACCAAGTTCTCGCAAGTAAGCGTATTCAGCGGTTTCAACCAACCTGACGACATCAGTATGGACGACCGCTACGAGGCACTTTGCGGAATCACAGAGGAAGAATTATACTCAACCTTCGATGAACAAATCAAGGCAATGTCCGTAAGATATAAAGTATCTGAGGATGAGATGAAACATCGACTCAAGCGCAAGTATGACGGTTATCATTTCAGCCCAAGCATGCTCGACATCTACAACCCGTTCAGCATCTTGAACTCACTGAGCAAGAAAATCCTGAGTGATTTCTGGTTCCGTACAGGTTCGCCTACTTATCTGGTCCGCTTATTAGCTCACTTCGACGAAAATCTCAATGAACTGACAGGAAAATACTATCCTACCAGCAGTTTTATAGATTACAAGGCTGATACCGAGGCTCCCCTACCGATGATCTATCAGAGTGGTTATCTCACCATTAAGGATTGGAATATGGATACCGATTCCTATCTCTTGGATTTTCCAAACGACGAGGTAAAAGCAGGTTTCGTAACCATGGTGGCAGCCAATTATCTGAAACATTGAAGCAAATCGAGGAAAAAGGATATGCCCGTGAGTATGCTACAGACAACAGAACGATTTACCAGATTGGCTGCAACTTCTCGTCTAAGACGGGAACGATTGACGATTGGAAGTCAAAAGCATCGTCCAACTCTCTCACCTGATAATGATGTAAATATAGTTCGATATTCATCTCTATCTTCTCAAACGCCCGAAAAATGGGAATTGCAGAGATGTGATATTTTCCCTTAAGGATTTTTATTTTTTTCCTTAAGGGTTTTTATTTTTATCCTTAAAGGCTTTTTTCCTTCATCCTCATACTGTTAAGATAATTTAAGCACAGACAAGTTATGTACAACGGCAGAAAGATGGCTATACGTTGGCTTTAAATAGCAGTATAAGATTAAAAAATCCCCATCCTGCTTTTTCAAGCTGGATGGGGATTTTGCTTATGCAATAAGGGTTATCTTCAGTTAGGCGTCCCGACGGATTTGCAATCCGTCGTAAAAAAAGGTTCGACCTATTAAGCCGGGGGATTTGTAATCCCCCTATCCCATCGAAATGCCGGCTACAGCCTGGGGGCTGGGGATAACATATCCCCAGAGCATAAAGAGGTTAGGACATTTTTGACGGCGGATTACAAATCCGCCGGGACGCCTAACGGAGGACGGGCAAATCCGGCGCTACGGACTAGACGAAATATCCGCCTAAATATTTGGTATTTTGAATTATTTTCAGTATCTTTGCAAGCAAATATTTTAATGATATAGTAAGTGATATAACAGTAAAAACCCAAAATGATGAAACAGAAAAAACATCGAAAGATTCCGGCTCTGGCAGCTGGTACTACGCTCGTGGCAGCGATGACCCTGATGGCTTCCTGCTCCACAGACTACGAAGACAAGATTGTGTACAACGACATCCAGCAGCCATTCCAGCAGAACTTCAAGAAAGACACCGTGGCTTTCGACAAGCTGCCGGCTGAGTTCGCCAAGCACATTCTGAATCTATCAGACCCTTCAACAGAGATCGTCGGCAAGGCAGACTACACCTTCCAGACCAACAACCTGATCAGCGTGAAGAAATCAGCAGTGGGCGATTCGCTCGTCATCACCAGCTGGAGTGCGAAACCTGTCTCCGACGTCACCCTCGAGATGTATATTCCGGAGGCTGACGAGTATATCCCCGTGGCCTTTTTCGAAACCGTTCCTGCCTTCTCCCGCTTCTCGTTCAAGCCATCCTTTATTGGCAGAAGAAACGTATGGAAGAAGAAAAGCGGAAATTTCGTGAGCTTCCTTTGTCCATATCTCGATATGAACCAGATGAAGGCACGACTCACCAGCGATGATGAACACTTCAAGATGCTCCAGAAAATTGATGCCCAGTGGAACTGCAGCTTCTCCAACTTCGGATGGACTCCTACCGTAGGCGAATCATACAACTTCCGCGAGATGAGACCTATCTATGCCCGAGAGTGGGTGGTGATACTCACCAACTATGCCTATATGATGACCACCCCGGAGTACAAGTATGTGATGGCAAACTTCAAGAAGGTGATGGGAGGCGACCTCTACGACAACGAAAAGGTGCCATTCACTGCCGAAAAGTACCAGAGCGAGGTGGAGAGATTCAAGGCTAAGAAGAACTTCGTGCTCGGACAGACCTCACCTGCCTATGGCGGACTGGGCGGCGGTGCCACCTGGGGCATTACCGACTGGAACTTCTACGGCCATTATGCATCCTTCAGCGGATGGGAGTCGATCACCCACGAGTTCATGCACTGCATGGATTACGGTCACAACAGTAACATGACCTATGCAGCAAAGACTCCGGAAGGCGTGAACGTAGGTTGGACAGAGTTCATCTGGCAGCTGCATATATGGCTGAGCAAGAAGGGCGACCTGCCATATACCGACCGCAACCTGCTGGGCTTCCACAAACCGGAGAATGCACAGTATCGTGACTGCGACATCATGCAGATTTTCCAGGATGATGCCGTATTGCAGAAGAATATCGATAGTTTTTACAAGAAGAGCCGACTGGTGAAGTACTTCACCGAGAATCCGCTCAAGGACAACAAGAAGTAAGGAGGAAAAAGAAAAATGAGAAAAGACGTAATGATGATCAGCGCAGGACTGATGATGCTGGCAATGGCATCCTGCGACCAGACAGAATATAGAGAGATTACAGAAGACCGAGTTGTGCCGCAGCCGGTGGATACCATCAAGGTGGCAGACCATTTCTACCTGGACGGCTATCTCTCGCGCACATCCGAGGACATCGGAGGCCGACAGCTGAATGCCGTAAATCTCTTCAGCGATGGCGAAGAACTGTATGTAGCCAACTTTGCCGGCAAATGCATCGATGTATTCGATGCAGAAACGCTGGAGCTGAAGCGCAGCATGAGCAATGGCGACCGCACACTGGCACGTGATGTATATGCCGAAGGCGAGCAGCTCTTCGTGGCAGCCGGCGACAGCCGCGAGGTGCAGATCTTCGAGAAGAAGACGGGCAAGTATCTCAGCCGTCTAGGCACCGGCTCCTGGCCAGCCAGCAATGTTTCCTGGGCAGGATGCGTGTGCGCCACCCCTCGCCTGGTGTTCGTAAGAGACTCTAAGGAGACCAATATCAGAGTATTCGACCGTGAGGCGCTGGATATGAATGCAGCCAACAACAACAATGTCTATGCCAAGCTGGCTACCGGCAGCTATTTCATCGGCAGCAAGTTTGAGCCGCAGTCAGAATCCTATGATATGGAAGCGATTGGCGATTCGCTCTACAGTTTCATCCCTCGTACAGGTACCATCTATGCCTGGAAGGTGCAGGACATCATTGAGAAGAAGGGAGATGCGCCAGCCAAGATTACCCAGAATGCAACAGAGAAGATCCGTTCCATCTCGAAGACCGATGACAAGGAGAAGTTCTTCGTATCGATGGAGAAGGACGGCAAGATGCAGCTGGCAGAATACACCCTGACTGATATTCAGAAGCGAGACTTCTCTCAGCCAATCCGCAGTTTTGCGGGCGACGGCCGAGTGAGCCTGCCATCCCAGACCATCGTAACCTACCAGAAGGAGAAGCTGATCCTGACCAACGGCGCCAAGCTCGACCGCTGGGAGATCCGCAACAATCCATCCTACGAGATCCAGCCTCGGCAGAAGTAAGCGAAGCATTCTCAAAATACAGAAATCCCCCATCCTGCTTTCTCAAGCCGGATGGGGGATTTGCTTTAATATAGGATTGAATGAGTGTTAATGCCGGATAGGATTATCGGTCAATTTCAACACGGATGAATTTACCGGCACTGCTGTAATACAGGTCGTAGCCAGGGATGTCGATTTCGTAACCACCTATCTCCTTCTCTATCTTATACGGCTGCTGTGAAGGATAGCGCTGGGCAATGTCCGCAACGATAACATCAGGAATGATGCCAGATGGCAAAGCAGAGAACTTGCAGTCCACACTCTTCCACTCTCCCTTGTTGTTGAAATCTATTTTGGTTCCATCGCTCAATGTTGCCTCATATTCCCACTTTCCGTTGTCCTTCTCCTTCTCTACATAGGTATAGGTAGCAGAAGGGAAATACTGCTTTACAAACTGCTGAGCCTGTACTGGCAACTCAGTATAACCGATCTCTTTCTCATCGCTGCTGTGGCAAGCTACTGCTACCATAGCAAAAACAATCGACAGAAATGTCGCTAAAAACGTTCTTTTCATGTTGTTACAAATTAAATTTTGATGTTACTATTTTAATTATTTATCACTTATTATTATACACTAAAGCATAACCCGTATATAGTCATACAGGGGATTGTTTTATATGCTACAAATATACTAAAATTATTTCAAACTACAAAACATTCTCCCCATATTTTAGAGTGTTTTAACGGTTTTTTCTTGCATTTCTTCCATAATAAATTTATTATAACAAACTAGAGCGGTGGTAGATTCAGAGGTTAGGTCATTTTTTGACGGCGGATTGCAAATCCGCCGGAACGCCTAACGGAGGAAAGGACATATCCGGCACTAGGGAGTTTTTTATCCTAAACAATCTTTTTAACACTAAAAATTTGGCAATCTCAATTATTTGCTTTATTTTTGCACAAAAACAAAACGTATGGCAATAGATAAAGTTAAATATTGGAAAGAACTTGCCGACTATGACATAGAAACCGCTGAGGTTATGTACAACGGTGGAAGATGGCTATATGTTGGCTTTATGTGCCATTTGGTTATAGAAAAAACCATAAAATCGTATTGGAGTGCAATAAAACCAGACGAGGTTCCCTACATCCATAACCTCTTGAAGTTGGCACAGAGCTGTGGACTAGTATCAAAAATGTCGCCAGAACAATTAAAGCTTCTTGCGGAATTAATGCCAATGAATATTGAGGCAAGATACCCATCCTACAAAGATGAGCTGGCGAAGAAATTGACTCCAGAATATTGCAGAACATTAATAAATAAAACAAAAGAATTAAAACAATGGATAGAGAACATGCTTTAATGATAGTAAAATGCTACAAGGAAGCAATACTTCCATTGCTTGCTAATGCGAAAGTATATCTGTATGGTTCTTGTAGTAGAAATGAAGCAAGAAAAGATAGTGATATCGATGTAGCAGTAGTTATACCTAAGCTTAATGGCGACTGGCTGGACACTACATCTTCATTATGGCTTGCCACCCTTAATATAGATACATCTATAGAACCGGTGTTGATTGAAGAATGCAAACCATCACCCTTATATGATGATATAATGCGTAATGGAATAGCAGTATAAAATACAAGAAATCCCCCATCCTACTTTCTCAAGCGGGATGGGGGTTTTGCTTATGTAATAATTAAACCTAAAAAACAAAAGCAAGTATCAACTCTTCAGGAGTTGGTATTTATATTTATAGATATATGATATCTTTGGATTTTCGGATTAAAAGCCCTGCCGGCTTTCACAAGCAGGCAGGGGATAATTATAAGTAAAAGATGTAAATAGATGTACCACTGTACGACCTACTTATTAAAACTATAAAATTAATCTTGCAGATTCTACACACATCAATCTGCTACCTTGAATATGAAGGAGGCATATTCACATACACCCGCAATCAATAGACTCTAATTCTTGCGATTATTTACCACAGGCTATCTCTAGCCTACCTATTATATATCGAACTGTCTTTTTAGAAAACGCCCCGGCGGCGACATAACTTCCGCCGAGGCGCGGCATTTTCATGCGCATTCTATGAAATGAATTTCTTCCGTTCTTACCCCGAAGGCGGATCTGGTGCCCTCGGGATATGCATTTATTACGTGCTAAGCTATATTTCGTTTTCGGCGGAGGGTGCATAGGGCTGTCTTCCGCTAGGCGTTCCACCCCGTTAGGCGTCCCGACGGATATGTTATCCGTCGTAAAAAAGGTTCGACCTATTAAGCCGGGGGATTTGCAATCCCCTATCCCATCGATATGCCGGCTGCTGCCTGGGGGCTGGGGATTGCAAATCCCCAGAGCATAAAGAGGTTAGGTCATTTTTTGACGGCGGATTGCAAATCCGCCGGGACGCCTAACGGAGGAAAGGGCATATCCGGCGCTACGGACGAGATCAGCCTTTGGGAAGAGGATGAGGAGCAGCGCAAGGAGATACTCCATCTCTTCAGCACCTTCCACAGTCCTTTCGTAGAGATTCTGGAGTCATTGAAGGACGAGGAAACTGAAGAAGAAGCATAAAATATAATGAGAGAGGGTGCGTCATAAGTCCATGACGCACCCTCTTCTTATAGCTTAAATCTCCCTATAAGCACAGTTTTTTCTGGCTTATAGGGAGATTTTTGGCTAAAATAGCCTGTAAACTGCTGTAATGATAAATAATTTTCACTATTCAGCCTTTAGCCAGGCTCTCCCAGGAAATGGTAAATCAATTGCACCATTTTGGGAGAAAAGTATTGACACCGCTGATGATAGCCCAGTTGGCGGATGCCCTCCCATAGGGGTGGACAGCGCTTGATCCATGACATCAGGTGTCGGCGAGCCGTAATCTTGTCGCCCGCCATCGGAAAATACTGCAAGGCGAGATCTGCCTTGCCCATCATCATATTGTTATTGTGATTGGCATCTTGCATAAGCTAGTCATTTTTGAGGTTAGACGGAAAAGGAGGAAAAGGCTTGGCTACGGGAACAGGATCCGGAGAGGATGCTCCGGAAGATTTCACAGGCAGACTGCCTCTATCCTTGAAGAAACCACGGAGGGCACTCACGATATATGCCGCCTTCTTCATAGGCTGATGCAGACGGATGCGCTCGGCAACATACTTTTCCTTGCGCTCAAACCACACCACAAAGTCGCCCAACATTCCCAGAAAGAGATGACTGCTCAGCTCCTTCGCAGTAGCCTCGCTTACATCATAACGATTCATCAGCTTGATTTTCAACTGGATACGTTGAGAGCGCAATTCCTCCGGAATCTTATCTTCCTGTACTTCATCCTCACGGCAGTGGACCGTAAAAACCAGGTAGGTAGGCCACCCCACGCAGCGCTGCTCAGCTCTCAGGGCATCCTCCTCGGAATAATAGGTAGATAGCGTGAGATACTGATCTACCATGCCACAGTCGTAGAGTCGCTTCTGGTCGTCGAGTGCCGGCTGGAGGCTCTTCGACATCAGATCGCTGAAGTATTTGTAATAATTCTCCTTGCCGTGCATCAGCGCTACAAACTTCTTGGGATCTATCTTGGTATATCCCTTCAACGCCCAGCAGAGGGTGATGATGTAGAGCTTGATGGATGACGCACTGCAGCAGTGATTCACCACATCCAGATGCACATGGGCTACCCCTTTGTCGAAACTGTAGAAGTAGTCCAGCAGATCGTTGGAGAAACGGAACTCCACCGCCAGATGACCTCCCATCCTGATGAATTCACAAGAGAAAAGTCTTGGAAATTCAGCGTAATAGGTCACCTGGTTCACATCACACTTGTAGGGGATGGCTATCGGCTTGCGCTTCGCCATATCCACTATCGCATTCTTAACCTGACTATAGCGGCTGGTATGGGCGCATAGATCCGACAGGCGGATGACGACGACAACATAACCATCAGCCATCTGTCTGGCTGTCAAACGCTTACGCATAGACTTATTAGGCATTCGGCCATCTACCACGTAGTCCTTAATCACTTTCTGAGCATGGCCAATAATGGTCAAAACTACCTTGAGCTGCACAACGGAATAATTGTTTCGCGACAGTCCTTGAACTCCCAGCAGGGAGATTACGTTGTTTCTAGGTATAGTCATTTCTTTTCCTTATTAGTTGTCGTCTGCCTTTTTCAAGGTAGGCAAATTCATATTTTTAAAAGAAATCGACACAGAAGGATGGGTGAAGATAACAATCAGAGCACCTACTTATATACTCCTTACGGGAGTTTTGCACTCATTTGTCGGTGTCCGGCTGGTATATACTATCTTACCATCCATTCCGTGCCGATTATTCTTTTTTCAAAACAATCGGACACAGAATGCCCTGGTAAGGATCCTATACCAAACCCATAAGAGATAGGAAAAGATTGAGTGCACCTATTCTCTCATGGCGATTGCAAAACCCTCACTTGTATCAGCCTCATGACACTACTGCTTTTTGCCATAGCTTTGTTGCCAAAGCTTTTTGCCATAGCTTTTGATGCCATTTCAGCTAACCGATTGCAAAAGTAACACCTTTTTTCAAAATAACCAAGAAAAACAAAGAAAAAAATACATTTTCCATCAAATTTTCTAAAAAAAAAGATTTCTCACACGCGTTTACGTATAGTATAAAAAGTATAATAAAGTATATATATTACTATATATGGTATAGTATAAGGGGCATTTTCTTAAACCTATCTATTTAATTATCAAGCACTTAGCATTCCGCCACTCGCTGAGAGTGTAGCTTCAGCCACCCCCATTCGCCGAGATGGTAGCTGTTTCTCGCCGAGATGGTAGCATAAAAATCACCCACTCCCCGAGAGTGTAGCAACACCAGGAAAGATGGTTTCAGATATCGGCATATAGGATGCTTGCAGGAGGCATATTGGGCATCAGCCTACACTCAATATGGCATGAGCTTGCATCATATATGACGCAGGCAATCATCATATATGACGCTGGCAAGTATCATATATGACGCTGGCGAGTATCATATATGACGTAAGCAATCATCATATATGACACAGACGAAAGAGTACCATCTTGAACCAAAGTGAACCAAAAAGGACGAAAGTGAACCATCTTGGACCAAAGTGTGCAAATCGCCCCTGCCGGATGTCGTATCTTTGCATATGTAATCGGGAAGAGTCCGATACACAACAAGAGTTATTCATCTTTTAAATTTTTAGTAGTATGTCAGTAAGTTTTAGTTTAGCAAAGCATTTGGCAAAGCCGGGTGACAAGACCTCAGACAGCAAGTATTATGCTTGCACACAGATCAACGATTCCATCTCGCTCAAGATGTTTGCAGGATTGATCGAGAAGCAGACCACCGTATCCCGTGCAGACTGCACCGCAGTATTGGTGAGCGCCGTAGATAACCTGGTAACAGAGCTTCAGCGCGGCAACCAGGTGGAGTTTGGTGAGCTGGGCAAGTTCCGACTCCAGCTTACAAGTACAGGAGTAGATAATCCTGCCGACTTCCGCAGCGACGTCAACATCACCGGGGCAAACATCCAGTATATTCCTGGAGAGGGTGTGAAGAACAAGTTCAGCGAGCTGGATTACAAGCAGGTGGCATCCAGAGCTCTGCAGATTGCAGCCATGAAGGCAGAGAAGGCGGGCGCCAAGACGCTCAACATCGAGGAGGCAAAGAAGTACAAGAAGGACGAGGCGGCTGGCGACGGCACAGATGTTACCGAAAAGCCAGGAAGCACCACCGGAGGCGGCACATCGCAGGGCACTGGCGGAACTGATGAGAACACCGGCGGCAACAGCCAGGGAACAGGCGGCACAGGTGAGAATACCAGCAACACCGGCGAGGATTCCGGCAACGGTGACAATGTAAGTTTGTAAACCATTAATTATTAAAAGATTAAGTATATGAGTATCAAGAACAAGCAGACATGGAATGAGGTCATCAAGTTTGTGGTGACGGTATTAACAGCCCTTTTGGGGGCTATGGGAGTTTCTTCCTGCTCTTTTTAGGGAGCACCGACACTAGGGTTTAACAATGAGTATCTGGTTTTATTTGATAGACTATGAGAAAGATTGATATGATTGTGGTGCATTGCAGCGGTAGCCGCTGCAATCACCCTTACACAGTAGAGCAGCTGCGCCACGACCATGTGGAGGTGAACGGCTGGTTTGACATCGGCTATCATTATTATATTACGCGCGACGGCAAAGTACATGAGTGCCGTCCGGTAGAGCGAATGGGTGCGCATGCCCGTGGAGCCAACGCCAACTCCATCGGCATCTGCTATGAGGGCGGACTGGATGCCAATGGCTGCATAGCCGACACCCGGACGGCAGCCCAGAAGGATGCGATGTTCTGGCTGATCATCAACCTCCACCACCGTTTTCCTGACATCAAGGTGATACTGGGTCATCGTGACCTGCCGGGCGTTCAGAAGGCATGCCCCTGCTTCGATGCCACCAAGCTGCAGCCGCTGCTGGAGGTATAGGAATGGGAACAGAAAGAATCATCCCCCAACCTGCAAACTGCGGGCTGGGGGATTTGTATTATGTGATAGATTTGGCAGTTGAAAAAATATGCCCTCTTGCTTCGCAGCAAAAGGGCATACGATTAGTTTTCATTATTTGAATAGTGTAAGTCAATAAATGAACCAAATTTAACACTAAATCCTATAAACCTAATCTTACAATAAGCCTAGTCTATAATTCATTCATTATTTATAATAGTTATTCCGTACATTCTGGTTTCTGAATCCGGTTATTATTGAATGGCAACTTATCAATTGGAGATGGAAAACCATCTAACTGATTTCCTTCGCAAAAACCAGATGAAATATTCACGTGTTCGATTTTTCAATCTATTATCGACCATTATAGATAAATACGGATGAGCCTGGAAGATTCAATACCAAAGGAGTATCAATGTCGATAGCCTTGTTGATTGGCATTCCATCCAATTCTGCCTGGTTAAAGGCATGGGTCAAGGTAATCTTTCCACGAACATAGGCAGGAATATCCAAGGCTTCTCTCAGGGTTGTGGTGAAGGTCTGTGCACTGGTTGAAGGATTGCGCAAGGTAAGCACACTCTTCTTGCCGTTCCATGCAGCCCAGCCATATACATTTGCCTTTTTGCCATCCCAAGGATTGCCACCAACCCAGTGAGCATCAGGCAATACATCAGCCTGTTCCTGCTGCCACTTGATGCACTCTGCCAAGTCTTTCCACAACGCTCCGGCATTGCCCTGGTTGTCCTTGATTTCGTCCATCAGCTTGTAGTCGTTATACAGCTCAACCATGCCCGAACCACAGGCAAAGGCGCAGCGCATCTCACGAACGATTCCGTCGTAATCCATATTCTTGGAAACGGCACCCCAACGGCTCAGGATGAATCCGTGAGTCATCAATGTGTTGATAGGACAAACAGGAGATCTCTGTATGAAGTTCTGATAAACCAGACGGTCGCGATAGGTAATCCAGCGCTCACGGTCGGTGCCCTGGTCACCTGCTTCACCGTAATCACCCTCCTGACGCCATACGGCATCTGTGAAGTGGAACCAGAATGGAGAAGCCCAGGTTCCTACGGTGGTATTGAGGAAGATGTCTGGTCGCTTCTGGCGTACGGCACGCTCGATGCTGATGATAGCCTCGGCATTCTCTTCGCCTCTTGTTCCTTCGTCAGGACCGATGGCTGAAGCCTGTGCGCTGATGCCATCAAACTTGAAGAAGCGGAAGTCGTAACGGTCGATCATGTTGGTGCAGCAACGGATGAAGAAGTTGTAATAATCTTCATTGCTCAGCTGCATGCCACCCTTTGAACGCCAGTAAGCACGGCGATATTCGCCAGACTGACCATAGCCGCCCACAGGACCCAGCCAGGCACCGATACCTGTGCCCATCTTCTTGGCCTCGTTGGCTGGTTCGTCGAATCCGTTAGGGAAGTTAGGATTGAAGGTCCAGGTTCCATACTGGTCCCAACCATCATCCCATACAAAGGCCTTTGGAGCCATCTGATATTTATCATAGAAGTGTGTCTTCCAGTGACTTACCACGTCGGCACACTGTTCTACGGTCATATTGCCTTTATAAGAAGGAGCTTGTGCGTTGTTGCGGTCGATGTTCAACTCATACCATGAGATATAGACCGGATAAGGTCTCCAAGCCACAGCTCTTTCAAGCTCGCTGTAAGCCAGGAAAGAGCGGCGCAACTGCTTAGGCGCAACCAAGCCCACTACAGAACTGATGTTCCATGTTTTGCCAGCTTTTAAAGTGGTGTTTCTTCTCCATAAGCCTTCTATGTGGGTAGCATTGCCTTCATCCTTGCAGGAATTCAGACCCATTGGAGTTTCCAGACCAGCAAAGATATGATTGCTTGCCAGGATGGCACCACGGGTATTACCCACCACTTCTGGAGCGGTATAGGCACTGTTCTTGGCTACCAGGTAGTTCATTGCCACGATACCCTTCATAGGTAAGTCTTTGGCAGCCTGGATATCCATTTCTGTGCGCAGGTAGTGCGAGCCGTTTCTCAATACGGCGCGCCAAACGATAGAAAGTTCTTCGTATGTAAAACGAGCTTCCAGAGCCTTGCCTGCATAACGGAGAGATGCAGTTGCTGCAGATGGATTCTCTGCCAGGGTTACCATCTTTACATCTTCCAGTTTCATCTCGGATGCGGTAATGGTTTTGCCGTCTCCCAAGAGAACCTTAAACAACTCTGTGCTAGGCTGTAGTCCCAGTTCAGAACAGCCGTTGAAGTAGAGTTTGCCACCTGTGTTGATGAAAGAGGCTTTCAATACCTTGTTGGCCAGCTGATAGCTGTTTGACTTCTGGGTGATTTTAGCTACACCCGGTTGCTTTTTCTGGGGAAAGATGACAGCTTGTGCCCAACTTCCCATACACAGAGTTAATGGCATTATAAGAGTAAGTGCCAGCTTTAATAAATTGTTTTTGTTCATACTAATAATAAGTTGAAGCCCCTTGAAAAACAGGGAGACACCATAAGCGGATGGTGTCTCCCCTTGTGTGACTTAAATTATTTTGTTAATGTACATGTAATGGTCCACACCTTGGTCTCTCCATTGGCAGCCTTTACTGCATACTTGTGTGGAGTAGTCCAGTCGGCTGGAGCACCCAACTTTGGAGAACCTTCAACAGGAGTCATTACCGCAGCTGATGAAATCTGTACTGCAACAACGATGTTGTTGAGATTCACATTATTCTTCTCCTTTTCAGAGAAGTTTGTAGGAACTGCAAATGTCAGGTTGCAGGTAGCAGCCTGGGCATCGATAGCCTCTGCTGTCTTCTGCAATTGCTTCTGGATAACCTGAGGCTGTCCGCTGGCATTAATCTTGTCTTCTCCAATGTAACGATACCAGGCATAGCCTGCTGTGATGTCATTGCCATCGTATGTTGGAAGGTCTTTGAGATCGCTCTCAAGACAAGAACTGAAACTGAGTGCCATGACGAGCATGGCAAGTATGATTTTAATGAATTTCATATTTTCAACGTTTATTTATGATTTATAAATATGAATTTATATCTGCTTCTGCTTGCAGATTACCAACCCTCGTTCTGCTGGTGATCGAGATCGTATGCCTCGCGCTTGTCAAGGAATGACTGAGCGATTGGGAACAGATAACGCTTGGTGGTAAACTGGCGCTGTGCACTACCGAGCAATGTAAGCTGGTTGACGAGCATCTGGCTGCGGTCGCGAGAGATTTCCATCTTATATACAGGGCGGTCGAGATCGTAGATGATGTCGCCTGCCTCACGTCCGTGGTTAGCATAGCCGCCATACTTACCCCAGCGGAGATAGCTGAAGTAGATATCACCATTCTCGTTAGCCATTTCTACACGGCGCTCACGGATGTAGTCTGCCCATGCTGCTTCCTCTGTTGTTGCTGTTGAAGGAGCAATCTTGCCGTGCTTAACTCGTGTGGCGTTGAGAGCCTTTACTGCATTAGTTACATCGTGCTTCAGTAGATAAGCCTCTGCCAGGTTCATGTAAGCCTCGCCGGTACGGCACATCACGTAGTGGAGCTGTACCAGACAGTCGAAGTATGCACGTGGCTCTGGATTCTCGATGTTAGACTTGCGCCAGTAGTAACCGGTTGTAGTGTTGTACCAGCCACCGTCTTCCTTATCACGTACACCCATAGAGCAGTTACCGCCAAGGTTTGTCTCTACAGTCTCACCAATCCATGAACAGCCATCATAAACGATAGATGATGCGAAACGAGCATCACGTCCGCTGTACATCAGTTCAGAAATGTTGCGTGTTGAGCCTGCCTTCAACTTGCCGTAATGCAGGTTGGTAGGATAAGCCGTGTTGAGCTGCTGGAAGTCCTGAGGAGTAGGCATGCGGCGTGCATTACCGTTCTCCTGCTCGTAAGCGTCGAGCTGACCTTCTGTTGTTACTGTGTTTGGATCGATAGACTCAACATTCTCCTTGTACTGAGAAGTCTCGTTCCAAGGAAGGGCTTCACCGGTCTTCTCGTCTGTTACGAGATACTGGTCAACCAAGTCCTGTGTTGGGAAGTAGATTGCCCAGCCTTCATAGGTACGTCCGTTAGGATTCTTGAAGAGAATAGGACTCTTAGAGTTGATGCAGTCATCCTGTGAGATGTTAGGATAGGTGCGGATCAGCTCCTCATAATCACCAATTTTGGTGTTAGCCTTCAAACGGTAGTAACCCCAGAGAATTTCTGGATTGGTTTCGTCTGTCTCGTTGAACAGACCACCGTAATTGTCAGAGAGTGAACAGTTCTGAGTAACATCAGAAGCGTAGGTAATCACCTTGTCAAGGTATTCAGCCTTCTTGGTGTAAGCGTATGCCTGGAGGCAGGCACGGCTCAACAGCAACTCGGCTGCATACTTGGTAGGCTCACCTGGCTGTGCCTCAACAGGCATGTTAGGGATGGCAGCCTCCAAATCCTCTACTACCAACTTGTAGCTTTCATCTACGCTGGAAGTCATAGGTACTCTTGCCTTTTCTTCCTGATCTGCCTGGATGACAGATGTGATAGGAACGAAGCGTCCCATCTTGCGGGTCAAATCGTAGAACACAAGTCCACGGAGGAAGCGGCCCTTGGCTATGATTTCAGCCTTTTCGCCTTCTGTCATGGTAGAAGCCTGAGCTTTCTCAATAATCATATTGCAGCGACGGAGCAAGCTAAAGCGGCTGATTCCGAAATCAGAAGTTCTGTCGATGCCAAGCTCTGTGGCTATGCCATCAATACCCTCACCTACCTGAGAGCATCTTACTCCGTTTGGAGTGCGGGATTCCCATCCTACACAGGAAGAACTTCCTGTGAACATGTTGATTACATTGTCGTATGTGGCATTCACAAAAGCGTTGGCGGTAGCCTTTGAACCCCAAACCGTAGCCTCGTCGAATGTCGTTGTTGGATGAGTATCCATTGTATCTTGGCAGGAAGCGGCGGTCAATGCCAGAACGCCGAACATTCCTATTTTAATAATATTCTTTATCATAACTAATTAAAATCCTAAGTTTACAGTTAATGCAAGTACTCGCTCTACAGGATAGCCATATCCTTCGGTTGAAGAGTTCTCAGGGTCAAGACCATATTTGGTTGCCTGAGAAATGGTGAAGATGTTCTGACCAGAGATACCCACCTTGGCACGGGTCAGCCAGCTTACACCACGAAGCAATACGTGCTTGAAGTCGTAACCGAACTGGAAGTCCTTCATACGCAGATAAGCACCATTTACCAGCCAGAAGTCGCTGCTCTGATAGTTGTTGTTGGCATTCAAACCAGTATTTGCCATCAGACGTGGATACTTGGCGTTGGTATTGCTTGGAGTCCAGCTGTCTTCCTGATACTTGTAAGCAACTGGCAACTGACCAGCCTGACCTGTCTGCATGGTTGTTACACCAGAGAGGTACATGTCGAATGCAGTAGAACCCTGGAAGAGCATGCTCAGATAGAATCCCTTATACTGGAAGTTCATATTGATACCATACTGTCCGCGAGGAGTGTGGCTCTTACCCAGACGGCGCATATCACCATTGTCTATCATACCGTTACCGTTCATGTCGGCATACTTGATGTCACCGGCTGTCAGATAGCCTGAATTCAGAGCACTGTTTACACCTGGGTTGTTGAGAACATCATTTGCATCCACATAGTAGCCCAGGTTCTTCAACATGGTACCATAGTAACCCTTCTGCTGCTGGGTACGAGTATATGGGTTCATGTAAGAACTCTCAGACTCGTCTCTATTAAGTGCCCAGAGAGCATCAAAATAGGTGAGGTTAGCAGAAATATCATATTTCAACGCACCAATGTTGCTACGCCAACCCAACACAAACTCCCAACCTGCACGGCGGTACTCACTATCTGACTTGATTCGTGGCAAGCCGATACCGATAGCGGTATTCAGATAGCTTTCACCAGTTGGAGTGGTCAGATAACCCTTGGTAGAGTAGTAGAAGTAATCCAGCGAACCGTAGAGTCGGTTGTTCAACGAAGCGAAGTCGAAACCGATATCTGTCTGGCGTGTGGTGTACCAGGTAAGGTCTGGAGAAGGAAGACTACCCTCTGAGAATCCTGGCACATACTTGTTCTTGATTACGTAAGCCTGGTTGTTCAGGCTATATGATGTGAGGTAACCAAAGCGTCCGGCACTGCTGTCGAGACCAGTCTCACCATAAGAAGCACGGAGCTTCAAAGAGTTGATGATGTTCTTCTCTACGAGAGGCTGCATGAACTTCTCGCTTGAAACAACCCATCCTAAAGCACCACTGAAGAAGGCACCCCAACGGTGACCTGGAGCAAAGGCGTCGGAACCGTCGTAACGGATGCTACCCTCTACATAATACTTGTTGTCGTAGTTATACTTAGCCTGTCCAATCCATGCTGCACGGCCTAACTCGGCCTCGCTACCACCATTGGTCATATCATTGGCAGGACCTACGCCCATCTGGTCGATAGGGAAGTCGTAGTTTACTCGCTGAGCACTGTAAGACTCGCCTTTCTCGTAATACTGCTCGAAACCACCGAGAGCTGAAACGCTGTGCTTGCCAAACTGCTGTGCATATTCTACGAATGCCTGGTTGGTATAAGAATAACCTGTGCTGGAGTTGTGATAGAGCTGTGGCTTGCCCAAGTACTGTGGAACATCTGAATCCCAGTCATACTGAGCGGCATCTTTTCTCCACTGCTTGGTAGAAGTGCCATAGTAGCGGTAGTTGCTAGCCAGACGAACTCTCAAGCCATCAACCCAGAGGCAGTTCCAGATCAACTCGCCCTTACCATTGATTACGTTGGTAATACCGCGGTTGTAACCTGCATCACTAGCTGTTTCTGCTACAGGGTTATCGGTAACATTATATGGAAGACCATACTTGTTGACACCCGGATTCAATGGAGACTTGTTCTTGATGTGTGAGAATACATTATAATAACTGCTAGATGTAGAAGTGTATGGATGTGTATCCTCCTGGCGATATCCGTCGAGAGTAACGTTTACCTGCAAGCCGATAGGCTTAATCTTGGTGTTCTCTGCGAGACGGAATGTAGTACGCTTCATCCAGTGATTATCGCTACGGTAGAGAGAGTTCTGATCAATATGTCCCAAAGATACATAGAACTGGTTGGTCTCAGAACCGCCAGTCAAGCGTACGGTGTGCTTGGTCTGAGGAGCCCAATCTCTGAGAACGAGACTTCTCCAATCGGTATCACCGAAGTTCAATGGGTCTGAGCCATCACGCATTTTCTGGATGGCCTCTGCTGTGAATACATCATTCTTTGCACCATTCAAAAGGTCGTTGTTCTTGGCAATGTTGGCCCACTCTGCACGCTCGTAAGAGTGCATCTGCTTTGGCCAGTTGCTTGGCTGAGAGAAAGACATATTGAAGTCGTAATCGATGCTGATTCTACCTGCCTTACCGCTCTTGGTAACAACCTGTACGATACCGTTAGATGCACGGGAACCGTAAACAGCTGTAGCAGAAGCATCCTTCAGGATAGACATAGATTCAATATCGTCTGGAGAAAGGTTACGGAAGTCAACGTCGCTGCGAACTACACCGTCGATGACGAACAGAGGAGTACCACCACCACGGATACTGATAGATGGAGTAGCGTTGACACCACCACCGTTTGCCTGTACGATCAAACCAGGAGAACGACCAGCCAAACCCTGTGCGATGTTGGTAACAGGGATGTTTGACATTTCTTCTGCCTTTACGGTTGATACGGAAGCAATCAGGTCGCGCTTTTTAGAGCTACCATAACCTACAACCACAACCTCGTCGAGACCCTGAGTATCCTCAGAAAGTATAACATCGAGGTCTTTGCCTGCCCATTTGATTTCACGTGTGATGTAACCAATATAGGTAATTTCGATTGTTGTACCCTTGTTTACATTTAAGAGGGTAAAATTACCGTCAAGATCGGTAACAGCAGCATTCTTAGTACCTTTCACTGATACAGAAGCACCAATAATTGGTTCTCCTGTAGCATCCTTTACCACACCCTTACAAACAGCACCTTGCTGTGCAATGAGAGTTGCACCAAATGTGTTTGAGGTGGAAACAGTACTCGCATTGGCGCCACCTACTATAATCGTAGATAGTAATAGGGTCATGCCAAACTGACTTTTTTTGCTCATAATTGTTTGGTTTTAATTGTTATATTATGTAGTTTTATAGAGATAATCAGATTCTTAATTATATAATTGTCTGACTAAGTTTATATATATTGATTCAATTAATGATTCTTATTGCTTAGCTTATTTATTTTAATAACCGGTTGCAAATTTACGATAAATTTTAATAAGTTGTCTAAAAAAAAATTAATAAATGCAAATGGGGCGAAAAAACATATAAAACTTGCTTTTTCGTCTCTCTTATCCTTTTTATATATAGGAGAGGGGCGTGGACTTATGATACACCCTCATCTTCATCTTTTTCTCTCTCCATACCTTTTCCTTTCCTTCTTTTTGAAAGAAAATCCCAGAAATTCTTGGCTGTTTCAATAAAAAAGTGTATCTTCGCAGCAGATTTTCAGAATCTAAAACAATGACTTATGGGTAGATATATCAACCCCTTTACCGACTGGGGCTTTAAGCGCCTCTTCGGTCAAGAGTTCAGCAAGGACTTGCTGATTAATTTTTTGAATGACTTGTTTGAAGGCGAGTTTCAAATCAAGGACGTAACATTCAAGGATAAGGAACAGCTTGGAGATTCTAATGATCTCCGCGGCTGCATCTTTGATATCTATTGTGTTACCGACGATGACAAGCATTTCATCGTTGAGATGCAGAACAGATGGGTACCTTTCTTTGTGAATCGTTCCATCTATTATGCTAGTAAGGCTTTTGTTGCCCAACGCAAGAAGTTTGATGAAGCAGGTGACCGCACTCCTGTTTTATACCAGTTTGTGCCGGTTTATGTGGTTTGCATTATGAATTTTATGCCAAGGGAGCATGAGGTGACAAAGTTTAGAACAGACGTAGCTTTGAGGGAGAAGTCTAGCGACTCCATGTTTTCTGATAAGCTTCGTTTCATCTATCTTTCTCTTCCCTTCTTTGATAAGAGTGAGGAAGAATGCGAGACAGGTTTTGAAAAATGGATTTATGTATTGAAGTATATGGAAGTATTGGAAAGATTGCCTTTTACGGCACAGAAGAAGATATTCAATCATCTAGCTAAATTGGCGGATGTTCGTTGCTTGAGTAGTGAGGAGCAAGAAAAATACGATGAAAGTATTAAGGCTGTTGATGATTACTACTCCGGTCTTTATGGCTCGTATGTTGAAGGCGAGGAAAAGGGTATTGCTAAAGGACGTGTGGAAGGTAGAGCAGAAGGACGTGCTGAAGGTGAATTGTCCAAAGGTTTGACTGTAGCCCGTAACTTGTTGGCAATTGGTATGTCTTGGCCTCAGATTATGCAGATAACTGGATTGACAGAAGAACAATTGAGGCAGCTTAAGTCGTAGTGTACGTTACAGAGTATACTAGCTTCCCTCTAAATCCTCAGATGCAGGCAGAACTCCTGGAGATTTTCAAGGAAAGAGGTGCCGACCTCAGCCTGGGATTCGCCAGCTACGAGGAGCAGGATGTGCTGGTAGAGAAGTAAGCGCAGAGTAATAGAAATGACAAAGGCAGTGGAACAAATAACCACTGCCTTTGTCATCTTTCTATTTCAATAATGCCTTGCCTTTTTCTGTGAGCATATATTTCTGTTTCGGATGTTTCGGATTTTCAGGATATAGTTGTTCAACATAGCCTTCTTCCATTGCAGGATATAGATATTTATCAAGGAAATAAGTCTTATCTTTCAACTTTATACATTCCATTATCTCCTTGGCGGACATCATGTTATCTCTTATTACAGTAATTACTTTCATTAACTGTGGGGTAACTGTGGGGTAACTGTGGGGTAACTACCACACTGTTCCTGTTGTATTTGAATACGACCCACACAAAATTACCATCAGTATTGAATTCTGGAGCAGGCAAACCTACACGTTTATATTCATCTGTTGTTTTGTTACGTTTCTTTCACCGATTTCTCTTAGCGACATTACGATAAGGGGCTATCCTTACCTTGTCACGATTTGCAATACCTTCTGCTACTTCTTCCACAGATGGCTAATGAATCCACTTTCACATTTTGCATCAATTTTCGGCAACCGACATACCATATACGAATGCCTTTTCCATTGCTGTTTCTTTTTACTTGATTACGGATGCAAAGATAAGCAAAAAAAACAAAGTTCACAAGGTTGTGGACCACAAACTTGTGAACTTTTAATGTTATTTTGTAAATCAGGCATTTAAAGTAACTACTCATATCCATGGGGTGCTTATAAAAAAGATAATAAAGCCTAAAATGGGGTTATCTTTTAAATAAACAAATCATTCATCGTAATCTGTTTCTGTACGATGTCGCTATGTTTGTTCTGCTTCAATCCGAAAAAAGTAATCAATGTGAGGAGAAGCGATTTGGAAGTCTTCGTCTCTTCAGTGAAGATACGAAGTTTCTCCTGCAATTTCTCCTCATATTCCTTGCTGATTTCGAATTCGCTCTTGTAGAATTTCATCTCACAGATGTTGATGGTTTCATCTTTCCGGTCTATCAGCAAGTCTATTTGAGCTCCCTTTTCTGTGTTGCTGCTTCGCCATGAGCAAACCAAGGTCTGTACTCCCGAAATTCCCAGGGCATGCTTGATTTTGTCTATATGGTTTAGACAAAGCATCTCAAACGACAGTCCTGCCCAAGTATGGTATAGCTGACTGTTCTGGGAGGATGACCAGAAACTGGAATCCTGATACTTGTTACGTCTGATGAACCGGAAGTAGAAGAGCGTATAGAAATCTACTAACTGAAATAAGGTGTTTCGTTTTTGGCGAATGTCGGAAGTCATCTTGTTGGTAGTGCTGAATGGTTCATACAGACGGATGAATCCGCATTGTTCCAATTCTTCCAGTACAGTAGAGAAGGCTCCGTTATCTTTTCCTCCCGATGCTTTGACCAGTTCCTGTCGGGTCATACCCATTCCTTTGGTAGCAAGGGCAGTAACCACGGCGATATGGTCGGCTGATTTCTTAAACAAAGCTCTGTATAAGTCGTTGAATTCATCTTTCAGTTCTGCATTTTCTGCGAAAAACAGCTGGTCGATGTTCTGTGCCAGACTTTTCGATTTATCCATCATAGACAGATAATAAGGTATTCCTCCCATAATCATATAGCATTCTGCTATCTGTTTTCGGCTGTAGCCGAAGTGGTAAGCCTTGAAGTATTCTTCGCATTCGTGCAGAGTGAATGGTTTTACGATCAGATGATGGGTCAGTCGGTTGTGCAAGCCACCACGGTTGCGAATCAGGTTGTTGATCATCCAGGATGTGGCTGATCCGCAAACGATGAGTTTGATGTCGTTGCGCAGTACAGCCCAACTGTTCCAGAAGTTTTCCAGTGCTGGTATGAATCCCGATTTGGCGGTATCCATCCATGGCAATTCATCGATGAATATTACTTTCTTGCCTTCCGGAAGTGTTTCTATGTATTGTGACAAGGCATAGAATGCCAGCAGCCAGCTCTTGAACGTCTGCAGAGTGGTGGAGTGGGTATATTTTTGCAGGGCAATGCTGAAGTTGACAAGCTGTTCGCCTTTGGCAACTCCGTTCATTCCTGTCATGAAGAAGGCAAAATGATCCTCTACGGCTTTTCTGATGAGAAAAGTCTTGCCTACACGTCGTCTTCCATAGACGGCGATAAACTCTGATTTATCGGAGTTTATATATTCATTGAGCAGTTTGAGTTCTGCTTTTCTTCCTATCAGTCTCTGTTCCATATCTTTCGTTATTTTCTGCGCAAAGATAATGCAAGCGAGCGCAATGAAAGCTTGCTTTCAAATTGCCGAGTGCAGCTTATCTTCTGCAAAGATATAAAAAAATCCCCATTAGCGCAAATTATTCGTGGATAATCTGCGCTAATGGTATGAAAAAAGCACGTTAGCGCAGATTATCTGTGCGAAACTTGCCCCAAGGAAGCTACAGGATGTCCAGCAGCTGCGCAAAGCGGGAGATGCGGCGGAGGTTGGGATGTTCAAACTCCTCTATCTTTTCGTGCGCCCAGGTAGTATGGAAAGGGATATGGACGGCAGAGGCTCCGATTTTCAATGCCGGCGCAATATCGCTCTTAAAGCTGTTGCCCACCATAAGAAGCTCTTCGGGCTTCACTTCCATCTCCCGGCAAAGACGACGGTAAGCCTCGGGCTTCTTATCGCTCACGATACTTACCACATCAAAATAGCGCTGCAGCCCCGAACGCCACAACTTATTCTCCTGGTCCATCAGTTCTCCCTTGGTAAAGACAGCCAACCTGTATCTTCTTTCACCGGAAGAACCATCCTCCTGCCCGGTTCTCATTTCACGGATGCGGGCAAGGGTAGCCTCAACACCCTCCAGCGGTTTGGCATCAAGATGCAGGAGGCTCTTGCCCAGATCCAGAATCTGAGCAATGACATTCGCCTCTACCTTACCATGACTCACCCTGATGGCATTTTCTACCAGCGAAAGGGTGAAAGCCTTGCAGCCATATCCCAAGTCTGCCATATTCCGGCTCTCCGTTTCAAAGAGGGCTGCAGAAATCTCCTTCTCCTTGCCATAAGCAGAAAGAAGCTCGCAATATTCATGCTCTACATCCTCAAAGTAATTCTGCAATGCCCAGAGCGTATCGTCGGCATCGAAGGCTATCGCCCTGATATCTTTCAGTTTTTCCATTCTATGATTTCTTATACATTATTATATACTACTTTACCTTAAAAACGAGTGCAAAGATAATGCTTTCTTTCTAAAAAATCGAAGAAAAATCGTTTTTAACAGGATTGTAACACCTGTTTAAATCACCTGTAACATCCCTTACGTACCTTTGCAACCGAAAACGAGGGGAAAAAATAAACAATAAACTTTAATATATAATGAGTACGATTTATCTTTGTATCGTGATCTTCCTGCTCTGTCTGGCAGTGTTTGATCTCTTCGTGGGAGTCAGCAACGATGCTGTCAACTTCCTGCAATCTGCCATCGGAGCTAAGGTGGCAAAGTTTCGCACGGTGCTGATCATCGCTTCCTGCGGTGTGGTACTGGGTGCCATCATGTCATCGGGAATGATGGATATCGCCCGACACGGCATCATGAGTCCTGATCACTTCACCTTCGAGGAAGTGATGACGCTCTTCCTAGCCGTCATGGTGACGGATGTGATCATCCTGGATGTGTTCAATACGCTGGGTATGCCAACCTCAACCACCGTTTCGCTGGTGTTCGAGCTCCTGGGAGGTGCCTTTATCCTCGCTACATTGAAGATGTACGGCGACGATAGCCTCAACTACGGCGTATTGCTCAACAGTAATAAAGCTTTGGAGGTTATCATGGGTATCTTCTCATCCGTCATCATCGCCTTCGTATTCGGTGCTTTCGTGATGTGGCTTTCCCGTATCGTCTTCACCTTCAACTATCGCAAGCATTCACGCTACAGCATCGCCATCTTCGGCGGTATCGCCTTCACAGCCCTCTCTTACTTCATCTTCATGAAGGGATTGGGTAAGAGTCCTTATCTGCCAGCAGAATGGCGCGATTATATCGACCAGAACCTGGGCTTGCTGCTCTGCATTACCTTCGTGGGTTCAGCCATCATGATGGAGTTCCTGCATCTCTGTCGCATCAACATCTTCAAGTTTACCGTATTGATGGGTACTTTCGCCCTGGCTATGGCTTTCGCCGGCAACGACCTGGTGAACTTCATCGGTGTGCCTCTCGCAGGTCTTTCCTCTTATCAGGACTATATGGCAAATGCCAACGGTGCAACTCCAGACCAGTTTATGATGACTTCTCTGATGGATAGCGCCAAGACTACTCCAGTTTATCTTCTCGCTGCCGGTGCCGTGATGATCATCGCCATGACAACTTCCAAGAAGGCTCAGAACGTAATCAAGACTTCAGTGGATTTGAGCCGTCAGGACGAGGGTGACGAGATGTTCGGAAGTTCTTCTGCAGCCCGCGTGATTGTACGCAACTGTCAGGCTACAGATTCATGGTTGAAGCAGTTTATGCCAAAGTCTTTGATGAACTGGATTAACAGACGATTCGACAAGAACAATGTAGAGCTGGAAGAGAGCGCAGCCTTCGACGTGGTTCGTGCAGCCGTAAACCTGGTATTGGCAAGTATGCTCATCACCATCGGTACCAACCTGAAGTTGCCACTCTCTACTACATACGTAACCTTTATGGTAGCAATGGGTTCTTCACTCGCAGATAGAGCCTGGAGCCGTGAGAGTGCCGTGTTCCGTGTAACCGGTGTATTGAGTGTGATTGGTGGATGGTTTATCACAGCCGGTGTAGCTTTCGCAGCCTGCGCCATTGTCTGCCTCATCATGCACTTCGGCGGTGTAGGCATCCAGAGCTGCTTCATGGCATTGGTTATCTTCCTGCTCATCCGCAGCAACATCCAGTATAACAAGAAGGCAAAGGAAGAGAGCAAGGGCAGCACCTTCCAGTTGATGATGCGTTCACACGATCCTGAGATTGTATGGGATCTGCTTCGTCGCCAGGTATCCCGCACCCAGAGCTTCGTCTGCCACTTTGCACTCAACGAGTTCAACCAGATTATGGATGGTCTTGCCAACGAGAATCCTAAGAATCTCCGTCATGCCAACAAGGATTTGAAGAAGGAGCAGGATATGCTGAAGAAGTACCGTCGCCAGGAGATGCTCGGTTTGAAGAAATCGCCTATGGAGATTGCCATCGAGCGCAACACCTGGTTCCATCTGGGAGCCAACAGCAACCAGCAGTTCATCTACTCTCTGCGCCGTATGCTCGACCCTATCAAAGAGCACGTGGACAACAACTTCAATCCACTTCCTGTAGAATATACCAAGGAGTTTGCTCCTGTACGCCAGAAGATCAACGACCTGATGCGTATGAGTTGCGAGCAGATAGAGACCAGCCGCTACGAGAACTACCACGAGATTCTCGCCGAGGCAGATGCCTGCAAGGATGAGCTCAGCGTACTTCGCAAGAAGCATATCGACCGCATCCAGCATCTTTCAGATAATTCCCTGATGCAGATTTCGCTGGTTTACCTGAATGTACTTCAGGAGAGCCAGGAGTTCCTGAGCGTGATGAGACACCAGCTCAGAGCAGCCAAGAAGTTTATGGAAAAATAAAAGACTAAAGACATAAGGTAGCAACCTATGGTATAACAACAATATATCTATTCATTATCAAAAGAGGAACCCTCGCTTTTTGAGGATTCCTCTTTTTTTGATTATCTATCGTCGAATCTATAATTACTTTGTGTTTAAAGTCATTGGATATTCAAAAGACCAGATATCCGTACCGTCAACAACATCTACCAGCATACGGCAATTGTCTTTTCTTTGCCCTATCTGCTTTATATTCCCCTTCTTTACTACAGACAATCCCATAGGTGTATAATATGTTCCTTTAGAGACTGCAGCTTTTTTATTTCCAAAACGGGTTTTTACATAAATAGCCCCTTCCAATGCTCCATGCACGTATGCTAGAGTTTCCCATGGTTTGAGCAGCTTCACAGATTCTATTTCCAAAGCAGGCATTTCAAGAACAGACTCTATTTCGTAATCTTGGCGAGTTCCATCCACCAACAACACCAGAGATGAGCCATTCAATGCAGAGTTTCCTCTAGTAGATTGCAAAGAAAATCTCTTTTCAGCTTTTACGTCACTGTTATACAATACCCTTACTCCTGGCATAGATCTTAAAATATCCAACAGAGTTTGGTAATTGTGTCGTTCAATATGATCGTGATCCACGTAATTCACGCCATAAAATTCTGCGGATGTCATAGGCTTTTCTCTACGATATTTAGCTTTGACTACAACTTCCGGCAAATATTGGTCTTTAAATTTTCCTTTTTTGGCGCCACTTTCATCAATACTAAAAATACGATTCGTTCCTGACTCAATCAGATGAAAAGCTGGAGGAAAAGTCATATCTTCAAAATGAATAGCAGCATTGACTGGTTGCTCCAGTACATTTACAGGCTGCAGAAAAAAGGTATCTCCATCCTCAAAGTCATCAACAGCCATTCTAAATCTACCTTTTTTATCTACCGGTGCGTCATACACCAAGGCATTCCTTGTATTATAGGCAACAACCTTTCCTCCTCTTAGCATCAAGTCATCTATAGATATAACCTTTCCAATAATGAGCATATTTTCCTCTGGTAGATGAGTATATATGGCAGAATCTTTCAAGAGGGCCTCAGAAAGTTCAAATCGCTTAAATCTAGCAGTATTCATCCATGCCTGCAAATCGGCAAAGCGAGAAGAGGTTCTTTTCTGAAATACTTTTTTGGGAAAAGGCAATGGCGAATTATAATCCGACAAATACAACAAATCACTTTCTACATGAGAAACCCATTTGTCGCTATCAGAAACAAAACGTATGGACTCATACCTATTGCCAGCTAATACAACCGTATCATTGGAAAAGGTTCTTTGAGCTTCATTTATCAACGAATCTACATATTGCGGATATTGATACTTACAGACAATACTCGTTTCTGATAAAATCTGATGATTCTTATCTGTCAGAAACAGAGTTATGATTTTAGGGCTATTCGTAAGAAGCACAACCCCACTCTCACCAAACTTATCAATCTTACAAACACCATTTTCCCTACTGAACAAATAAAGTTCAGTATTATCCAACCTACCTTTTGCATTCAAGACTTCATAAAATAACTTATTACCATTCACAGAGCATTGCACTTTCATTTTCTTGTCGTCAGCAAAAGGCAGCAGGATCCTTTTATCCTTTCCAGAAATGTTAACAGACAAACTATATCTTTTACCCATTAATGGAATAAAATGAAAGACTGTAAATCCAGAAATAGAAGTTTTGACAGAACTAATTGTATCACCAGCTTCATTAAGCAGAGCTACCGGTAAGGATTCCAAGGGCTCACCTTGAGAGTTTAAAAAGGATGCAGTAACCTCCTGTATTCTATTAGGGCACAAAACTCCTGCCGTCGGATAAATATAACAAGAAACTTCATCATTATCCAAAGATTTGAGAGATGAAGGCTTGCTTCCGATATAAACTGGTTGATACGCAAAACTTTCAGAAGAAAAATTTCTCATCAGATTGGTATAAGAGCGTAAATAATAGGAGCCAGAATAAATTCGTTCCGTAGGAATTCGTGCCCTAAAACTTCCTCCCTTTTTACAATCCACCCTCTGTCGAACCAAAACTGAATCCTGACTGTTCAAGAGTTCTATATATAGATAATTACTATAAGGTAAGAAACGATTAGCAGCCAGACAAGTCACAACGCCATTTACCTCCAGTGTATCCCTTGGATTCCATTCCGTCTTTCCTAATTCCAAATGAATCTGTTCTGTTCTAAAATCCTTTGGAAGCTGAGCAAAGCCAAAAGAACACCATAAACCCAATAAAGACAATATAAAAACAATTCGCATAGGCAATTACATTAGTTTATTCCATAACTATCAAATCAATAATGCAAAGAATTACTCCACACTTATTATTCAAACAAAAATAGGAAAAAAAGCACATACCTCAAAAAATTAAGAATAAACATTAACCATAATTAGCAGGTATTAACCGAAATTACATAGAATTCTGTCATTCTAGGACATTTTGACACCTCTTACCGACGTTTTGACAGAAGTTTGCACTTTGGTACGGGGATTGCTAGATGAGGGAGTGTAAGCGGATCAGTAATTCGCTACACAATATTAAATAATAACGAATAATAATAAATAAAAATAGAATCGGAGGTTAAGATTATGATGTACAGAAATTCTTGGATACCAGAGGTATTTAACGGACTCTTCAACGAAGGTAATATGCAGAAGGCTAATACTACAGCCCCTGCCATCAACGTCAAGGAGTCTTTGACAAAATATACAGTAGAACTTGCAGCTCCAGGAATGCGCAAGGACGACTTTGAGGTAAATCTCAATGAGAATGGCGATCTCCACATCAAGATGGAGAACAAGCATCAGCCTGAGCAGGAGGAGCACGTTTATCTACGTCGCGAGTTCTCATACGCTAAGTTTGAGCAGACCCTGATTCTCCCAGACGATGTCAACAAGGAGAAGATTTCTGCCAGCGTAGCTGACGGTGTGCTCACTATCCAGTTGCCTAAGATGCAGCAGGAAGAGCAGAAGATTGCACGCCAGATTTCAATAGGATAAGTGTTTTTGGTTAGTTTTTCATAAGCAGATTGTTTAGTTAGGTTTTGGTTGAATAGATTGTTTAGTTTAGGTTAGATTGTTTAGTTAGGTTTAATTGTTAGATAAGTTAGGTTTAGTTAATACATATCGCCCTAAGTGCTAGTGATAGTACTTGGGGCTTTTTTTTATGCAAAAAAACGGGTAAAGATTTGGCAGTTAGAGAGAAATGTTGTAATTTTGCAGCCCGAAATAAAAAGTAAGTATAACCCGAGTGCTTGGTAAACCTCGTAAAAAACAAGAAAATGGAAAAGAAAACAACTCAAGTGAGTGTGCTGTTTATGCTTTTCAGCATCCTCTTCTGCGTTTGTCTCATTGCGGCAAACGTGCTCGAAACAAAGCAAATCGCTGTTGGTCCCATCTCTTTGACCGGCGGTCTGATCGTGTTCCCTGTAAGTTACATCATCAACGATGTGGTATGCGAAGTATGGGGCTACCAGAAAGCCCGGCTTCTCATCTGGACCGGCTTCGCCATGAATTTCTTCTTCGTAACTCTGGGTGCCATCTGCGACTGGATTCCTGCCGCTCCTTACTGGACCAACGATGCCGGATTTCATGCCATCTTCGGTCTGGCTCCCCGCATTGCAGCTGCCTCCTTCGTGGCATTCATTGTAGGTTCCTTTGCCAACGCCTACGTAATGAGCGTGATGAAGATCCGAGATGGCGGCAAGCATTTCTCAGCCCGTGCCATCTGGAGTACGGTAGCTGGCGAGAGTTGCGATAGCCTTATCTTCTTCCCTCTTGCCCTGGGTGGAATCGTCCCAACCTCAGAATTGCCTTGGCTGATGCTCTGGCAGGTGGTACTGAAGACCGTGTATGAAATCATCGTGCTGCCTATCACCATCCGTGTGGTCAATGCCATCAAGAAGCATGAAGGCGAGGATGTGTATGACAACAACATCTCCTACAACATCTTCAAGTTAGGATCGATTTAATGCTTTCAGAAAGAGATTGCCCAAAAAACAAACACGAAACATTAGAATTAAACAATAGAACAGAACTATGGATAGAAAAGAAGATGGGTTGAAGGCACTGGGTGCCAAGACCCAATATAGAATGGATTATGCGCCAGAGGTATTGGAGACCTTTGTGAACAAGCACCCTGGCAATGATTACTGGGTACGTTTCAACTGCCCTGAGTTTACATCCCTCTGCCCTATCACGGGTCAGCCTGACTTTGCTGAGATTCGCATCAGCTATATTCCTGACGTGAAGATGGTAGAGAGCAAGAGCCTGAAGCTCTATCTCTTCAGTTTCCGCAACCACGGTGATTTTCACGAGGACTGCGTGAACATCATCATGAAGGACCTCATCAAGCTGATGGATCCAAAGTATATCGAGGTAACAGGTATCTTTACTCCTCGCGGCGGCATCAGCATCTGGCCTTACGCCAACTATGGCAAGCCAGGAACCAAGTATGAGAAGCTCGCAGAACAGAGATTCGCTACTCACGAATAAAAAACGAAATAAAAAAACTCGGAAGATATAGAAATGTATCTTCCGAGTTTTTTTATTATGGGAACTGAGGATAATCCTCGAAGCGAGGCTTGCGCTTCTCCAGGAATGCCTTGCCACCTTCCTGTGCCTCATCCATGGTATAATAGAGCATGGTGGCATCGCCAGCCAACTCCTGGATACCAGCCTGACCATCCAACTCGGCATTCAATCCAGCCTTGATCATACGGAGAGCCAAAGGAGAACGCTCCATCATGATTTCGGCCCACTCTACACAGGTATCCTCCAACTGATCGAGAGGAACCACCTTGTTTACCATTCCCATCTCCTCTGCCTCTTTTGCTGAATACTGCTTGCAGAGGAACCAGATTTCACGAGCCTTCTTCTGACCTACCATTCGTGCCAGATAAGAAGAACCGAAACCGGCATCAAAGCTTCCCACCTTAGGACCGGTCTGTCCGAAGATGGCATTCTCTGATGCGATGGTCAGGTCGCACATCACATGGAGCACATGACCGCCACCGATGGCATAACCATTCACCATGGCGATAACAGGCTTAGGCAAGCGGCGAATCTGCATCTGCACATCAAGCACGTTGAGACGAGGCACACCGTCGTTGCCTACATATCCACCCCTGCCCTTCACATGCATATCACCACCGGCGCAGAACGCCTTGTCGCCAGCACCCGTCAGGATAACCACACGGATATCCAGACAGTCACGACAGTAGTTGAAAGCCTGCGCCATCTCCCAGGTGGTCAATGGAGTGAAGGCATTGCGATAACGCTCACGATTGATGGTAATCTTAGCAATGTGATTATACTCCTCGAAGATGATTTCCTTGAAATCAAAACCTTCTATCTTTTTCCATTCTCTCATATTTGAAAACTATTATAATATTTTTCTATTACCTGATTATCAGTTTCTATATCCGTTAACACCTCCAGAAGCATCGGTCTGTCAGACTCGGTATGGATGAGCCAATCGAGCCCCTCATGCAACGACTTCATATCATCAGCATTCTGATAAGCCACATTCTGTGCCAGACAAATGTGATAAGCCGAGGTACAATGCTCAGCCATCACCAGTTTCTCGCGCGCAGCACTCTCCTTCAATCCCTTGAACTTGGCAAAGATGGCTCCGCCGCCATTGTTCAGCAACAAGATGCGAAGACTGCCATTGAGATTCTGATTCCAGAGAGCATTCTGATCGTAGAAGAAACTCAGGTCGCCCAATACGCAGAATACCTTCTGCTGGCTCTTGGCATCCGGATGATGATACTCCGAAAGATAGATAGACAAGCCAGCTGCCGTAGATAGCGACCCCTCAATACCATTTACACCCCGATTGCAATGTACATACTGACGGGCATAGATGCAAGCCAGACGAATAGCCATGCTATTGCCATAAAAGAGACGGCACTCACGAGTATCATCCAGTGAATGAGCCAGATATTCCGCCTGGAAAGCCTTTACAGCTGCCATACTGCTGAAGGACGGTTCATAATCAAAAGCATGACGTTTAGCCGCCCACAGTGCTTTCTCCCAACGTTCCTTATACGCATCCACTTCATCCCGATAAACCTGATCATAAGAAGTCATGGCATCTGCCAACTGTGTAGTATCACATGGGAAGATGCGGTCAATACGCATAAAGGTATCGATGTAATCACCATCGGTGCTTGCCCGCCATACCTTCGCCCCCTTCTTTACGGCAAGGCGAAGAAACTGTTTCAGACGCTTGCTCACCAAAGTGCCTCCTACATAGAGAATAAAATCAGGCATATAATCCTCGTCATCCCCCATCTTATTCAGCACTTCATCGAAATTGGTAACCAGGAGGCCGCTGGAGAATTCCCGGCATGCAGGATCTTCACTAGATGTACCCAGAGCCGTCGGTTCGATAAGCGTGACTGCCCATGAATCTATCTGCTTGATGCCGTAAAGCTGACTGCATGGGTAATCCTGTCCCACCACAACCATCGGTTTTCTGGCATTCAGAAAATCAAGCATATCACCGTAATGGAAACTGCCGCCAAAGAGATTGGTCTTCACGTAATCCACCCAATGAGTTTTCGGAAGCTTATCTACCGTAAACTGATAAAGCGGTTCAGAAAGCTGGATATTGATGTGTACCGGACCTATCTTGCGATGCACACAGTCGATAACCGCTTCGTGCACCAACCGTTCGCAATACCATGCCTGCTCCTCATTGGATATAATCGGAAGATTCACACTCCTGTTGACCATCGTCCCAAAGACATTGGCTTGTGGCAGCGTCTGTCCATCCTGCTGTCCGATCCAAGTTTCAGGTCTATCAGCCGAAATCACGATGATAGGCAGTTTCTGATAAAAAGCCTCGCAGACTGCCGGATAGAGATTGAGCAATGCAGAACCGGAAGTAACGCATACCGCTACCGGATCGGGACATGGTGACGGATTACCCAAGGCTATGCCCATAGCCACAAATCCTGCACTGCGTTCATCGGTGACAGGATAGCAGGTAATGCCTTCCATCTCATTAAAATTATGCACGATAGGCGCATTACGACTTCCAGGACAAACCACCACTCTTCTCACACCATGAGATGCGAGAACACCCGTCAGGATATTGACATTATCGATATTACTAAACACGAGAACTTACTTATAATTAAGATTTTATAATTAATCAAAGAAAAACACGTCTGATGAACTGACCATCTCAGCTAAAGCAATACACGTCTGATCGTCTGCATTTTAGCTTCAGTTTCCTTCCATTCCTTTTCCATCTCGCTCTCCTTGAGCAATCCGCCACCAGCATAGAGTTCACAGGCTCCATCCGGCAGGATATTCATGCAGCGAAGGGAAACGAAGAGATGGGTCTTACCTTGCGGAGAGATTGGTCCCACAAAACCGCTATAGTATTTGCGGGGCTGATGCTCATGCTGCAGGATAAACCGGCGAGCTTCCTTCTTCGGGATACCACAGACTGCAGGCGTAGGATAGAGGGCATCTATCACATCTCCCAACCTGCCTTCATCCCGCAGACGGAAACTGATATCCGTACGGAGATGATAGAGGTTTGCCGCCATCGTGGTATAAGGTCCCTTGAGCTGATAATCGTCAGCAAAAGCCTTGATGCAATCTTCGATATAATCCGTGACATACTGTTGCTCCTCCTGATTTTTATGCGACCATTCCACGCCCTCCACCGGATAATCGGCAACGGTGCGGGAAGGTTCCGCCTTCTGGGTACCCGCCAGCGACATCGTACTCATATTTCCCTGTTCTCCCTTGAGCAGAATCTCAGGAGTAGCCATCAGCCACATTCCCGACTGCGGGGTATAAACCAGAGAGACGAAGAGACGGGGATACATCCGACACGCCTTCATGAAGAGATTTTCGAAATCCTTATCAGCAGTTCGCACAGTTGCCTTTCTTGCCAGCACAATCTTTCTGAAAGTACCTTTCTCCAATTCCTGATGAAAGCATTCAAAATCTTCGGCATAGGCATCACGATCAGAAGCGTTTTCTGCCTGAGTAGAATCAGATGTAGAAATCACTTTTGCGTCAGAGATGGGCAAAAGCTTGCTTTCATCCGGATGAATGAGCAGCACAGGGCAATCGCTGGACGGCGAGAAAGGAGCTATCACAAAGCCCTCCTTGCCATTCAGTTCCGCCACCGAGGAGAGCACTTCCGGCTCACCCTCCCGCTGCGCCACATAATGAGCGTGATGCAGATAAGGCAAACGATAATATGCAAATGCTGTCATGCCTTATTCTTCTGTCTTTTTAGATTCCTGCATCTTAGCATCTTTCTTCTTAGGAGTAAACACATAGTTGGTTACCTGTACGGTGCAGATCAATTCATCAGCAGTGTTTTTGATTGCAACTTCCCAAGTATGCAGGGTTCTGCCTTTGTGAACCAGTTTGGCGTATGCAGTAACCGTATCGCCTTCACTAACAGCCAGTACATGAGTGCCACTCACATTGATACCCACAGCTATCTGACCAGGGCACAGAGCCAAGGATCCGATACCAGCAACATTCTCTGCCAATGCCAAAGAAGCACCACCACTCAGAAATCCGAATGGCTGGCGATTACGCTCATCCACTTTCATCGTAGCCCGAAGCGTATCAGGCTCAGGAGTTGAGATAAAATGCATGCCGAGGGTTTTAGAAAGTCCATCGGTCTTACTTATTCTTTTAATTACTTCATCTATGTTCATCCTTATCAAAATTTAAAGTTGGTTGTTTAGGGGGATAAGAGCAAATGGATGTCCAGCTCACTCCTCACCTCATTTTCCTGCAAAAGTAATGCAAATTAAAGACAAAACAAAATAAATAAGTCTTTTTTAATCTTTTAAGCACTTTTTGCTTGGCATTATCGGCTTTTTCCACTATCTTTGCAGCATATTGAAACAACAACAAACAATTTTATGAAAAAATTACTTCTAGGACTATTATGCACCGTTGCTCTGGGAGCATACGCTAATCCGGCAGACGATCTTCTGAATCGAATCGACAAGGGGGCTGCTGCCAAGTTCAAGACCATCCTTGTAAAATCAGACAAGGATTTCTTCGAGATAGACCAGGCAGGAAATGGCAAGAATGCGACAGCATCCAAACCGGCCGGCAAAAACAATCCTATCATCATCCGAGGCAACTCTTGGGTCAATATTGCCGTGGGCATCAACTGGTATCTGAAACACCATGCCGGCATCCACATCACCTGGAACAATATGAGTCCAAAATTGCCAAACGTTCTTCCTGCCGTAAAACAGAAAGAGCGCCATGAAACCGACCTCAAACTCCGTTACGACTTCAATTACTGCACCTTCTCTTATACGATGGCTTTCTGGGACTGGAATCGATGGCAGAAAGAAATCGACTGGATGGCATTGCATGGCATCAATATGCCACTGGCTGCCGTGGGCACGGAATGCGTATGGCGCAACATGCTCCTGAAACTCGGTTATTCTGAGGAAGAAGTGGGCAAGTTCATCGCCGGACCAGCCTTTCTTGCCTGGTGGGAGATGAACAACCTAGAAGGTTGGGGAGGTCCGCTGCCACAGAACTGGTACAAGCAGCAGGAAACCCTGCAGAAGAAGATTCTTGCCAGAATGAAGGAGATGGGCATGAAACCAGTCTTACCGGGCTATTGCGGAATGGTGCCTCACGATGCCAAAAAGAGACTAGGACTGAACGTGACGGATGCCGGCAAGTGGAACGGTTACCAGCGTCCTGCCAACCTCTCTCCTACCGATAGCAGATTTACAGAAATCGCCGACCTATATTATAAGGAACTGACCAAGCTCTACGGAAAATCTGATTTCTACTCGATGGATCCTTTCCATGAGAGTGGAGATGATGCTGCCGTGGATTATGCCAAGGCTGGACAGGCGCTGATGAGTGCGATGAAGCGTGCCAACCCAAAAGCTGTCTGGGTGGTTCAGGGATGGAACGAGAACCCTCGTCCTCAGATGATTGAAGACTTGAAGGTTGGCGACATCCTGGTACTCGACCTCTTCTCTGAATGCCGTCCGATGTTTGGTGGTCCTAGCATTCTGAAGCGGGATGGCGGTTACGGCAAGCATCAGTGGCTCTTCTGTATGCTTGAGAACTTCGGAGGCAATGTGGGACTGCATGGAAGAATGGACCAGCTGCTGAACAACTTCTATCTGGCAACAGGAAAAAAGGGAGAAAACAATCATAACAGTGAAACGCTCAAGGGTTGGGGCTTCACGATGGAAGGTTCGGAAAACAACCCGGTGATGTTTGAGCTGATGAGCGAACTGCCTTGGCGTGCCGAGAAGACTACCAAGGAAGACTGGCTCAAGGAATACTGCTATGCCCGCTATGGTGTGCACGATGCAACCATCGAGAAGGCATGGGCACTCCTGGCGCAGAGCATCTACAACTGTCCGGTGGGCAACAACCAGCAGGGTACTCACGAGAGCATCTTCTGCGGTCGCCCTTCACTCAACAACTTCCAGGTTTCCAGCTGGTCGAAGATGCGCAACTATTACGACCCGGAGGATACCCGACAGGCAGCCATCCTCTTTGCCAGTGTAGCAGACAAATACCGTGGCAACAACAACTATGAGTACGACCTGGTAGATATCTGCCGACAGGCTCTCGCCGACCAGGGACGCAAACAGTACTGGAAGACCATCGCCGACTATCAATCATTCTCCCGCAAGGAGTTTGACAAGGATGCCGACCGTTTCCTGAAGATGATTCTGCTGCAGGACAAGCTGCTCGCCACCCGTCCGGAATTCCGTCTGGGACACTGGATAGAGGAAGCGCGCAACCTGGGTAAGACCGCAGAAGAGAAAGACCTCTATGAATGGAATGCCCGCGTACAGATTACCACCTGGGGCAACCGCGTCTGTGCCGATGATGGCGGTTTGCGAGATTATGGGCATAAGGAATGGCAAGGATTGCTGAAGGACTTCTACTACAAGCGCTGGAGTACCTATATGAAAGCCCTCGCCGACCAGATGGCAGCTTGCACGAACATCGATTACGAGGCTTTGGGCAGTGGCAAGAATGCCGGCAAGACATCCGCAGAACTCTTCCAACTGGCATTGCCTAGTGCACCGAAAATCGACTGGTATGCGCTGGAGGAGCCTTGGACCCTGCAGAAGAACCCATACTCATCGAAGCCAGAGGGAAATCCTGCAGACATAGCCAAGGAAGTCATTCATTTCATCAAATAATTCAAGTTTTGCAAGTTCAGTCAAGTAATATATGAACAGATTAAAATCACTCGACGTGATGCGAGGACTCACCGTAGCCCTTATGATATTAGTAAACAATGGTGGGGAGCATAACTACAGTTTCCTGGAGCATAGCAAGTGGAATGGACTCACCCCATGCGACCTGGTCTTTCCCTTCTTCCTCTTCATGATGGGAATGTCCACCTTTCTATCCCTGAAGAAGACTGAGTTCAAGCCTTCTGCCGCCATCTACAGAAAGATTGCCAAGCGAACCATCCTGCTCTTCCTCATCGGTCTGGGCATCAACTGGTTTGACATGATATGCAACGGAGGTGGGCTAGACTTTGCCCACCTCAGAATCTGGGCTGTCCTGCAGCGCATCGCCCTCTGCTACGGAGTAGTGGCTATGCTTGCCATCACCCTGAACCACCGTTACTTCATCCATACCATCATCGGACTGATTGTCATCTATATGGGAATCCTGGTATTTGGCAACGGCTATGCATACGATGCCTCCATCAACATCCTGGCACAGGTAGATAGAAGCATCTTCGGCATCGACCATCTCTATCATAGAAGTCCGGTAGATCCTGAAGGACTGCTGAGCACGATTCCAGCCATCGCCCATACGATGATAGGATTCCTCTGCTGCAAATACATCTCCATTGCGGGACAGACTGTAGAATCCAAGATCAAAGTCTTGAAAGTGGCAGGTCTTGTGATGGTAGCCCTGGGATTCGGACTCTCCCTGATAGGTTTCGGAATCAACAAGCGCATCTGGAGTCCCAGCTACGTATTCGTAACCTGCGGATTCGCATCCTGGATATTGGGCATCCTGGTACAGTTTATCGACGGAAGAGGTGCAGCTACCGATTCAGCTGCGACAGGCGACAGCCAGAAGAAGCCGCAGAAAGACAACATCCTGACCAGGGGATTGCTCGCCTTTGGCATGAACCCACTCTTTCTCTATGTGATGAGTGAGGCGCTCGCCATCCTCTTCGGCAGCTTCGGCATCAAGGCAGATATCTTTGCCGGCATTCACAGCCTCATCACCGATGATTATGTGGCATCGCTCACCTACGCCCTCTTCTTTGTAGCCATCCACGCCGTGATGGGAGTCTGGATGTATCACAAGAAAATCTTCATCAAACTATAGGCTCGTGCAATTTTTGCATAGATAAATCACCTTATTGTATTAAAAAGCATAAAAATAGGGTGCGAGTTCGGAAAATTATTTGTATTTTTGCACCAAAATAAGAAAATATAAAGATATATCTGAATATAATATGAACATTTTAGAGTTAAGCGAACAGGAGATCGTTCGCAGACAGAGTCTTCAGACATTGCGCGAGATGGGCATCGATCCATATCCAGCAGCAGAGTTTCCAACCAATGCATTCAGCACTGATATCAAGGCTGAGTTCAAGGACGAGGACGAGCCACGCCAGGTAGTTATCGCTGGCCGTATGATGGGTCGCCGCGTAATGGGTAAAGCAAGCTTCGCTGAGTTGCAGGACTCAAAGGGAAGAATCCAGGTCTATATCGCCCGCGACGAGATTTGTCCAGACGAGAACAAGGACCTTTATAATACTGTATTCAAGAAGCTCCTCGACATCGGTGACTTCATCGGTGTAAAGGGTTTCGTTTTCCGTACACAGACTGGCGAGATTTCTGTTCACGCCAAGGAGTTGTGCCTGCTCTCCAAGAGCTTGAAGCCACTTCCAATCGTGAAGTACAAGGATGGTGTAGCTTACGACAAGTTCGACGATCCTGAGTTGCGTTACCGTCAGCGCTATGTTGACCTCATCGTAAACGATGGCGTGAAGGATACCTTCCTGCAGCGTGCAACCGTACTGCGCACTCTGCGCAGCGTACTCGACAACGCTGGCTATACAGAGGTAGAGACTCCTACCCTGCAGAGCATTGCCGGTGGTGCTTCTGCCCGCCCATTCATCACCCACTTCAACGCACTCGACCAGGATATGTACATGCGTATCGCTACCGAGCTTTATCTGAAGCGCCTCATCGTAGGTGGTTTCGAGGGTGTCTATGAGATTGGCAAGAACTTCCGCAATGAGGGTATGGACCGTAACCACAACCCAGAGTTCACCTGTATGGAGCTTTATGTTCAGTACAAGGACTACAACTGGATGATGGCATTCACAGAGAAATTGCTCGAGACTATCTGTATCGCTGTCAACGGCAAGCCAGAGCGTGAGATTGATGGCAACATCATCAGCTTCAAGGCTCCATATCGCCGTCTGCCTATCCTCGATGCCATCAAGGAGAAGACCGGTTTCGACTGCAACGGCAAGACCGAGGAAGAAATCCGCGCATTCTGCAAGGAGAAGGGCATGGATGTAGATGAGACCATGGGTAAGGGCAAGTTGATCGACGAACTCTTCGGTGAGTTCTGCGAGGGAACCTTCCTCCAGCCAACCTTCATCACCGACTATCCTGTAGAGATGTCTCCATTGACCAAGATGCACCGTTCTAAGCCAGGCTTGACCGAGCGTTTCGAGTTGATGGTAAACGGTAAGGAGCTTGCCAATGCATACTCAGAGCTCAACGACCCAATCGACCAGGAAGAGCGTTTCATCGACCAGATGAAGCTTGCCGATAAGGGTGATGACGAGGCAATGATCATCGACCAGGACTTCCTCCGTGCCCTCCAGTACGGTATGCCTCCTACATCAGGTATCGGTATCGGTATCGACCGTCTGGTCATGCTGATGACCGGCAAGACCTTCATCCAGGAGGTATTGTTCTTCCCACAGATGAAGCCAGAGAAGAAGATGCCACAGAGCACCATCAAGGAATGGGAAGAGATTGGCGTGCCAGAGGATTGGGCATACGTGCTCCGCAAGGCAGGTTTCAACCTCATCTCTGATATCCGTGAAGAAAAGGCTCAGGGTCTCCAGCAGAAAATCGGCGAAATCAACAAGAAGTACAAGCTCGGCTACGAGAAGCCTTCTGTTGACGACATCCAGGGCTGGATTGACGCAGCAAATAAATAAAATCAAGTTTATTCCGTTTCAAGAATTAGAGAATTTCAGATCTTTTCTCCAATTCTCTAATTCTTGAAAAAACTTGAGAACATTTAACACTTAACATTATATAATAAGGTGTATAATTGCGGTAAAATAGCGATAATTGGCGGCGGTAGCTGGGCTACAGCAATAGCCAAGATTGTGGTGGGCCATACTCATCACATAGGTTGGTATATGCGTCGCGATGACCGCATCGAGGACTTCAAGCGTATGGGCCACAACCCTGCCTATCTGATGTCAGCACGATTCAATGTGGATGAGATATTCTTCTCTTCCGACATCAACAAGATAGTGCAGAACTACGATACACTCGTATTCGTTACCCCATCGCCTTACCTGAAGAACCATCTCAAGAAGCTCAAGACACGGATCAGCGACAAGTTCATCATCACAGCCATCAAGGGTATTGTGCCTGATGAGAACCTTGTCTGCTCGGAATATTTCCATCAGGTTTATGACGTACCATACGAGAACCTGGCATGTATTGGCGGTCCTTCTCATGCCGAGGAGGTTGCCTTGGAGCGATTGAGTTACCTCACCGTGGGTTGCAGCGACACAGACAAAGCGCATGCCTTCGCCAACGACTGTTTGGCGAGTGAGTATATCAAGACCAAAACTTCCAGCGACGTCATCGGTATCGAATACTCATCGGTACTGAAAAACGTGTATGCTATTGCAGCAGGTATCTGTGGTGGTTTGAAGTATGGTGACAACTTCCAGGCGGTACTCATGTCGAACGCCGTACAGGAGATGCATCGCTTCCTCACTGCCGTCCACCCTATCGACCGTTGTATGTACGATTCGGTATATCTGGGCGACCTGCTCGTAACGGGTTACAGCAACTTCTCCCGCAACCGCACCTTCGGAACCATGATAGGCAAGGGCTATAGCGTGAAAAGTGCGCAGATAGAGATGGAGATGATAGCCGAGGGATTTTTCGGCACGAAGTGTATGAAGGAAATCAATCGCCACATGCACGTCAACATGCCGATTCTCGATGCCGTATATAATATATTGTACGAACGTATCAGTCCGCAAATCGAAATCAAGCTCTTGACCGACTCGTTCAGATAAAGGAGAAACATTAACACATTCATTTAGATATTTAAAAGGAAAAATGAAAAGTATCAGCTTAAACATTACAAAGGCTGCATCATTCCTCGCAGAGGGTGCAGTAAAGGCTTACGAGCCTAAGGTAAAGGTCGCTCAGGAAGCTCTTGAGAACGGCACATGTGAAGGTAACGATTTCTTGGGATGGTTGCATTTGCCATCTTCTATCACTCCTGAGTTCCTCAATGAAATCCAGGCTGTTGCCAACACATTGCGCGAAAAGTGTGAGGTCGTTGTTGTGGCAGGTATCGGTGGTAGCTACCTCGGTGCACGCGCCGTTATCGAAGGTCTCGGCAACTCTTTCGCATGGCTCGTTAACGACAAGAAGAACCCAACTATCCTCTTCGCAGGTAACAACATCGGTGAGGATTACCTCTTCGAGTTGACTTCTTTCCTGAAGGACAAGAAGTTTGGTGTCATCAATATCTCTAAGTCTGGTACCACAACTGAGACTGCTCTCGCTTTCCGTCTTCTGAAGAAGCAGTGCGAGGATCAGCGCGGCAAGGAAGAGGCTAAGGATGTTATCGTTGCTGTAACCGATGCCAAGAAGGGTGCTGCACGTACTTGCGCTGACAAGGAGGGTTACAAGAGCTTCATCATCCCTGACAACGTGGGTGGCCGTTTCTCTGTTCTTACTCCAGTAGGTCTGCTGCCTATCGCAGTAGCTGGTTTCGATGTTAAGCAGCTCGTAGCTGGTGCTGTAGAGATGGAGAAGGCTTGCGGCAAGGACGTAGCTTTCGAGGAGAACCCTGCTGCTATCTATGCAGCTACACGTCAGGCTCTCTATACACAGGCTGGCAAGAAGATTGAGATTGTTTGCAACTTCCAGCCTAAGCTTCACTACTTCGCTGAGTGGTGGAAGCAGCTCTATGGTGAGAGCGAGGGTAAGGACCAGAAGGGTATCTTCCCAGCAGCTTGCGACTTCACTACCGACCTTCACTCTATGGGCCAGTGGATTCAGCAGGGCGAGCGCTCTATCTTCGAGACTGTTATCAGCGTAGAGACTCCTAACGAGAAGTTGCTCTTCCCTCACGATGATGAGAACCTCGACGGTTTGAACTTCCTTGAGGGCAAGCGTGTTGACGAGGTGAACAAGATGGCTGAGCTCGGTACACGTCTGGCTCACGTTGATGGTGGTGTTCCTAACATCCTGGTTAACGTACCTGAGTTGAACGCTTACTACCTCGGTCAGTTGATCTACTTCTTCGAGAAGGCTTGCGGTATCAGCGGTCTCTTGGAAGAGGTGAACCCATTCAACCAGCCAGGTGTTGAGGCATACAAGAAGAATATGTTCGCATTGCTCAACAAGCCAGGTTATGAGGCAGAGAGCAAGGCTATCCAGGAGCGTCTGGCTAACGAGAAGTAATTGATGAAGGAAATTATTTCAAAATACTTAAAAGACCACGGCTTTGGGGAATTCAACCCTAAAGCCGTTCTTTTTGATATGGATGGCGTATTGTATAACAGTATGCCCAATCATGCCGTAGCATGGCAGGAGTCGATGAAGCAGTTTGATATCCACATGACTGCCGCCGATGCCTATGCCACCGAGGGAGCCCGAGGTATCGACACCATCCAGATGATGGTAAAGAAACAGAAGGGTATCGACATCACACTGGATGAAGCACAGAAGATGTATGATGTGAAGACAGACATCTTCCACTCCATGCCTACCGCCGAGATTTTCCCTGGTGTGAAGGAAATCATGCAGAAGATCAAGGAAGCCGGTATGCAGGTAGGAGTCGTAACGGGCAGCGGTCAGCGCCCACTCATCCAGAGACTTCTCAATGACTTCGGCAAATATCTCGATGAAGAGCATATCGTAACTGCTTATGATGTGAAGCGAGGCAAACCAAATCCAGATCCTTATCTGATGGGATTGCAGAAAGCTGGCAACCTGCAGCCTTGGGAAGGCATTGTGGTAGAGAATGCTCCTTTGGGCGTTCGTGCCGGTGTAGCAGCCAACATCTTCACCGTAGCCATCAACTCCGGTCCTCTGCCAGATACAGAGTTATCTGATAAAGGCAGCAACCTGCTCTATCATCAGATGACAGAGTTCTGCGATGACTTTGGAAACTTGATTGATGCAGCAAAAGGAATAGGCAATAATGCCGTTCAATTTAACTATCAAGGTATATGAAACATTTCAAATTAATGATGCTCGGCCTTGCCTTATCTGCAGGATTCACTACCCAGACACAGGCACAGGAAGCACAGAGCTTCGTTCACCAACAGTCAAACACAGAAGATTACGTCTGGCCAACAGATCCACAAGTATTAACAAAACTCAAGCACTGGCAGGACCAGAAGTTCGGTGTATTGATGCACTGGGGACTCTATAGCGTACCTGGTATCGTAGAATCCTGGTCAATCTGTTCGGAAGACTGGATTGTACGTGAGCGCAAACCAACCTACGAGGAGGACAAGGCATGGTACTGGAGTCAGAAAGATTCCCTCAACCCAGTGAACTTCGACCCTAGCAAATGGGCTGACGTGATGAAAAAGGCAGGTATGAAGTATATGATCTTCACCACCAAGCACCACGACGGCTTCTGCATGTTTGATACCAAATATACCGACTTCTCCATCGCCCATGGACCTTTCGGCAAGGATCCACGCCACAACATCGCCAAAGAGGTATTCAATGCCTACCGAAACAAGGGATTCATGATCGGTTGTTATTTCTCCAAACCAGACTGGCACAGCAAATGGTTCTGGAATCCTTATTATGCAACCCCTAACCGCCGCATCAACTACAAGAAGCAGCAGCATCCAGATTGGTGGCAGAACTACCGCAAGTTTACACAGAACCAGCTCAACGAGTTGACCACCGACTATGGCAACATCGATATCCTGTGGCTCGATGGCGGATGGATTACCGGTGATGAGATTGGTCTTGATACCATTCTGGTAGATGCCCGCAAGCGCAATCCGGGTATGATCAGCGTAGATAGAACCATTCGTGGAAAGAATGAGAACTATCAGACTCCAGAGCAGGGTATCCCAGCCAAGCAGCTCGATATTCCTTGGGAAAGCTGCATCACCCTGAGCCATGCCTGGGGATGGACACCAAACGCCAAGTTCAAGTCACCGAACAAGGTGATCGGTATTCTCTCAGAAATTGTGGCAAAGGGCGGATGTCTCGCTCTCGGCGTTGGTCCGAAGGCAGATGGAACCCTGCAACCGGAAGTTGTGAATACCCTCCTGAAGATAGGAAGCTGGCTCAACAAGAACGGTCAGGCTATTTACTCTACCGTCAATGCAGCCCACTATAATGATGGCAAGGTATGGTTTACCGCCGACAAGAATGGCAAGACCCTCTACGCCATCTATGCACTGGAAGATGGAGAGAAGACTCCTAAGACCATTACCTGGACAGAAAACAAGCCTAAGGGTAAGCTGATTCTGCTGCAGAACGGCAAGTCTGTCAAGTACACCGTCAAGGGCAATCAGGTAACCGTTACCCTTCCATCCGGACTCAAGAATGAACCTCTGGCATTCAAGTTTAATTCTAAATAAAGAAAAACAAATATAAAAAAAGCATAAAGGTAGTGATAAGATTCATTTTTTATCACTACCTTTGTGCTTACATATAATATAATGTATATAAAATATAGTAACTATAAAAACTTAAAGAACAAGAATTATGAGTAACTATCCTAAAATCGGTATCCGTCCTACCATCGACGGACGTCAGGGAGGTGTACGTGAAAGCCTCGAGGAAAAAACCAAGAATTTGGCTAAGTCTGTAGCCAAACTGATTTCAGAGAACTTACGTAATGGCGATGGCTCTCCTGTAGAGTGTGTCATCGCTGACAGTACCATCGGTCGTGTAGCAGAGAGTGCAGCTTGCGCAGAGAAGTTTGAGCGCGAGGGTGTTGGCTCTACCATCACCGTTACTTCCTGCTGGTGCTATGGTGCAGAAACTATGGATATGAATCCACACTGGCCAAAGGCTGTATGGGGATTCAACGGTACAGAGCGTCCAGGTGCTGTTTATCTGGCTGCTGTTCTCGCAGCTCATGCCCAGAAGGGATTGCCAGCTTTCGGTATCTATGGTCATGATGTACAGGACTTGGAGGATGACTCTATCCCTGCTGACGTAGCAGAGAAAATTCTTCGCTTTGCAAGAGCAGCTCAGGCTGTAGCTACCATGCGCGGCAAGTCTTATCTCTCTATGGGTAGTGCCTGCATGGGTATCGCTGGTTCCATCGTTGACCCTAACTTCTTCCAGGAGTACCTCGGTATGCGCAACGAAAGTGTTGACCTTACAGAAATCATCCGCCGTATGACTGAGGGTATCTACGACCCTGTGGAGTACGAGAAGGCTATGGCATGGACCCGCGAGCACTGTATGTGCAATGAGGGTGAGGACATCGCTAACCATGAAAAGGCAAAGACCCGCGAGCAGAAGGATGCAGACTGGGAGTTTATCGTGAAGATGACTATCATCATGCGTGACTTGATGCACGGTAACCCAAGATTGAAAGAATTAGGTTTCAAGGAGGAAGCATTGGGCCACAATGCCATCGCCGGTGGTTTCCAGGGACAGCGTCAGTGGACAGACTTCTACCCTAACGGCGACTATCCAGAGGCTCTCCTCAATACTTCATTCGACTGGAACGGTATCCGTGAGGCTATCATTCTCGCTACAGAGAATGATGCAGGCAACGGCGTAGCTATGCTGTTCAACCACCTGTTGACAGGTCGTGCTCAGATCTTCAGTGACGTTCGTACCTACTGGAGTCCAGAGGCTGTGAAGCGTGTTACCGGTAAGGAACTTACAGGTCAGGCAGCTGGTGGTATCATCCACTTGATTAACTCTGGTGCTACCACACTCGACGGTACTGGTCAGGCTACAGATGCAGAGGGCAACCCAATCATGAAGCAGCCTTGGGAGATGACCGAGGAGGATGTAGATAAGTGTTTGAAGGCAACTACCTGGTATCCTGCCAACCGTGACTACTTCCGTGGCGGCGGTTTCTCTTCCAACTTCCTCAGCAAGGGCGGCATGCCTGTAACCATGGTTCGTCTGAACCACGTAAAGGGTCTTGGTCCTGTGCTCCAGTTGGCAGAAGGCTGGACAGTGGAGATTGATCCAGAGATTCACAAGGTTCTCGACAAGCGTACAGACCCAACATGGCCTACAACCTGGTTCGCACCACGCCTTTGCGACAAGGCTCCATTCAAGGATGTATATTCAGTGATGAACAACTGGGGCGCAAACCATGGTGCTATCAGCTACGGTCATATCGGTGCCGACCTCATCACTCTCTGCTCTATTCTCCGCATCCCAGTATGCATGCACAATGTAGAAGAGGACAAGATTTTCCGTCCTGCATCTTGGAACGCATTCGGTATGGACAAGGAAGGTGCAGACTTCCGTGCTTGCAAGAACTACGGTCCTATATATAAATAAGGTGTAACACCATCAGTACGAATATCATTCAAATAGAAAGAAAAAGAAAATGATTACAGAAGAGCATATTCAGAAATTCCTGGAGCAGGCTCACCGCGTAGGCGATGCAGCTCTCACCATCTGCAGTAGTGGCAACCTTTCTTGGCGCATTGGCGACGAGGCTCTTGTCTCAGGTACAGGTTCATGGGTTCCTAGCCTCCAGAAGGAGAAAGTATCTCAGTGCCTGGTAGCAACGGGCGAAGTTCTCAATGGTGTCAAGCCTTCTATGGAGAGCGGATTCCACCTCGGTGTACTCCGTGAGCGTCCTGACTGCGACGTGGTTCTCCACTTCCAGTCTCCTTTTGCAACAGCTGTGGCTTGCATGCAGGAAACTCCAAAGGACTTCAATGTAACCGCAGAGGTTCCATGCCACGTAGGCAAGGAAATCCCTGTGATTCCTTACTATCGTCCTGGTTCTCCAGAATTGGCAGCAGCAGTCATCGCAGCCTTGAAGGATCACAACTCAGCTCTCTTGCTGAAGCACGGACAGGTAGTTTGCGGCAAGAATTTCGACGAGGTGTTCGAACGTGCCATGTTCTTTGAGATGGCTTGTAGAATCATCGTTCAGAGTGGCGGCAAATACACCACACTGACACCGGAAGAAATCGACGATCTCGAGGTTTACGTATTAGGTAAGAAACAATAAACCTCTATCCTCTATATGAGAGAAGCGGTAGGAGAGAAAGCTGCCCGCTACGGGCACTCTCCTACCGCTTTTTATACGAAACAACTTTTATCTACCCAAACATTTATAAATAACTATGATTTATCTAGCTATAGATTTCGGTGGAGGCAGCGGACGAGTGATTGCCGGAAAACTAGAAAACGGCAAGCTCGAAATGGAGCTCATCCATCGTTTCCCTAACCGACAAATAAGATTAGGCAACCACGTTTATTGGGATTTCCTCGCCCTTTTCGAGGATATGAAGACAGGACTGAAGATGGCAGGAGCCAAGGGACTCAAGGTGGATGGCATCGCCATCGATACCTGGGGAGTGGATTTCGGACTCATCGACCAGGACGGCAACCTTCTGGGCAACCCGGTATGCTATCGCGATGCCCGCACCAAAGGAATGCCGGAAGAAGTTTTCAAGCAGATTGATCCATCGGCACATTATGCCATCAACGGCACGCAGGTGATGGAAATCAATACCCTCTTCCAGTTATACAGTCTGAAGAAAGCCAACAGCCCACAGTTGGAGAAGGCAGCTCATCTGCTTTTCACCCCAGACCTCTTCAGCTACTATCTCACTGGCGAAGCCAACAATGAATATACCATCGCATCCACATCAGAACTGCTGAATGCCAGCACCAAGGACTGGGACTGGGAAACCATCGACCAGCTGGGGCTTCCACGCCACATCTTCGGCAAGATCGTGATGCCGGGCACCGTAAGAGGAAAGCTGCGCCGCGACATCGCAGAGGAAACCGGACTCGGAGAAGTAGATGTCATCGCTGTAGGTTCTCATGATACAGCCAGTGCGGTAGCAGCCGTACCAGCCACAGAAGATGAATACCCGATGGCATTCATCAGTTCGGGAACCTGGTCGCTTCTGGGTGTTGAGATAGAAAAGCCAATCCTTACCGAGGAAGCCCGAAAGGCAGAGTTTACCAACGAGGGCGGCATCGGCGGCCGCATCACCTTCCTGCAGAACATCACAGGTCTCTGGATCATGCAGAGACTGATGGCAGAATGGAAGGAGAATGGCGAGGAACAGCAGTTCGACATCATCCTTCCTCTGGCAGAAGAAGCTCACATCAATGCCATCATCCCGGTGGATGACGCTGCGTTCCAGAATCCGGCATCCATGCAGCAGGCTATCATTGATTACTGCGCCACCCATCAGTTGCAGGTTCCTCAGACCAAGGCAGAAATCGTGCGCTGCGTACTCCAGTCGCTGGCAGCCAAGTATGCCGAGGCAACCGCTCACCTCAACGAGATGTTACCGCAGCCAATCAAGTGTATGCACATCATCGGCGGCGGTTCACAGAACAAGTTACTCAACCGTCTCACCTCCGAAGCATTGGGCGTTCCAGTCATTGCGGGTCCTATAGAGGCTACGGGTATGGGCAACATCCTGACCCAGGCACTTGCCAAGGGAGAAATCAAGGATATCGACGAGCTGAGAGCCGTGGTAAGACAAAGCATCTGATCCATCCGAATATTTACCTACAAACATAAACGCAGACAATATTAACCTGAAATATGGAACAAAAAAAGAAAGAATCAATCCTGATGAAAGACGGGGTGAGCTACCTCGTACCTTTCATATTAATCACATCGTGCTTTGCACTGTGGGGATTTGCCAATGATATCACCAATCCTATGGTGAAGGCATTCTCCAAAATCTTCCGAATGTCATCTACGGATGGTGCACTGGTACAGGTAGCCTTCTACGGCGGTTACTTCGCCATGGCATTCCCTGCCGCCATCTTCATCCGCCGCTTCTCATACAAGGCAGGCGTACTGCTGGGATTAGGACTCTATGCCTTCGGCGCATTCCTCTTCTATCCGGCAAAGATGATGGGCGAATATTATCCATTCCTCCTCGCCTACTTCATCCTGACCTGCGGACTCTCCTTCCTGGAGACATCGAGCAACCCTTACATTCTGTCGATGGGAACGGAGGAGACGGCAACACGCCGACTCAACCTGGCGCAATCGTTCAACCCGATGGGTTCGCTGCTCGGTATGTATGTGGCGATGAACTTTATACAGGCAAAACTCAACCCGCTTGATACGACTGGGCGCGCCAATCTCTCGGCTAGCGAATTTGAGGCAATCAAGGAATACGACCTTTCGGTACTGATCAATCCATACCTGATTATCGGTCTGGTCATCCTCACCATCTTCTTCGTCATCCTGTTTACCAAGATGCCGAAGAACTGCGAGAAAGACAACAAGATTAACTTCGTGCCTACCCTTCGCCGCATCTTCCGCATGCCGCACTATCGTGAAGGCGTATTCACCCAGTTCTTCTATGTGGGCGCACAGATTATGTGCTGGACCTTCATCATCCAGTATGGTACCCGCATCCTGATGCAGGAAGGTATGGCTGAGATTGATGCCGAGGTAACCTCGCAGAAGTTCAACATCGTAGCGATGGTACTGTTCTGCTGTTCCCGTTTCATCTGCACCTTCATCCTCCGCTTCTTCAACGCAGGACAGTTACTGATGATATTGGCGATAGCAGGTGGCTGCTTCACAGTGGGTGTCATTGCACTCCACAACATCTGGGGTCTCTACTGCCTGGTAGCAGTAAGTGCCTGCATGTCATTGATGTTCCCTACCATCTATGGTATAGCCTTGAGGGGGCTTGGCGATGATGCCAAGTTTGGTGCAGCCGGTCTCATCATGGCAATCCTGGGCGGTAGTGTCCTGCCACCTTTGCAGGCATCCATCATTGATATGCATACCGTATTCGGAATGCCATCTACCAATGCATCGTTCATTCTTCCATTCATCTGTTTCGTGGTGATTGCCATCTATGGATATCGCACAAAGTTGCGCAGCATTGGCAAACTTTTTGGTTAAATCAAGTAAGCAGTGGCCGTTTGTTGTCGGTCACAGCTTATTTTTGGTTAAATAGTCTTAAAACTAAAGATTATTCACAACTTTTTCTATATCAATTAATACTTTTTACGTATTTTTGCAAAACATTTTTAAATGAACTTACCAACCTAGATAATAAATAAAAGAAAATCAGATTGTAAGTGAGTATAATTAAACATCTCAAGCAAGAACAATTAAATATAAATAGTTATTCATTACATTAAAAGTTTGTATTATGGCAAAAACTAACAAAACAATGAATCTGGCATTCGCCTTGATGGTTGGTTCTGCTGGTGCTGCTTACGCAGGTATTCCTGCCGTGAACAGCGTACAGAACGTACAGCAAGACGAGACATGTACAGGTATCGTCAAGGATGCTACTGGCGAAACAGTCATTGGTGCTTCTGTTCTCGTGAAGGGAACGACTACAGGTACTGTTACCGACTTGGATGGAAACTTTGAACTCAAAGGCGTCAAGAAGGGTACGGTACTCCGTATCTCTTACGTTGGATATGAGACCCAAGAAGTTGTCTTTAACGGCAAGCCACTCAATGTAACCTTGAAAGACGATGCGAAAAGCCTCAACGAGGTTGTAGTAACCGCTTTGGGTATGAAGCGCGAAACAAAGGCGCTTGGTTATGCAGTTACTGAATTGAAAGGAGAAAATCTTGATAAGAACTTGGTAAACCCTGTATCAGCTTTGCAGGGTAAGGTTGCCGGTGTGGATATCTCGGGTTCTGATGGTGGACTCTTCGGTTCTGCCAAGATCCTGATTCGTGGTGCTTCTACCTTGAGCTCCAACAACCAGCCTATCTATGTTGTTGATGGTGTTATCCTTGACAACGGCGTTAAGAATGGTGATGCAGACTGGAGCCAGAACGATACTGACTGGGGTAATGAATTGAAGAACTTGAACCCAGACGATTTCGAGAGTGTATCAGTTTTGAAGGGTGCTGCCGCTACAGCTCTTTATGGTTCCCGCGGTTTGAATGGTGCGGTCGTTATCACTACTAAGAGTGGTAAGGGCAAGAAGGGTCTCGGCATTAACTTCTCTCAGACATTCGGTATCGATCACGTATATGGTGGTCCAGACTTCCAGAATGTTCGTGGTGATGGTTATATGTCAGGATATGCAAACTTTAAGTCTTCTGGCAATATGCAGGATACCGACTCTTTCTACCTGAACGCAGACGGCAAGCGCTCTGTAGCATTTCCAGATGGAGGTGGCGGTGTGTCTTGGGGTCCTAAATTCGATGGACAGCCTATCGAGTTCTACGACTATTCAACAGTGAACTATTCACCATATAAGAACAACTTTACAGATGCATACGATGATGCCTTCAACACCAATACCAATATTGCCGTATCTGGTGCCAACGACAAGACTTCTTTCTATACATCTATGTCTTACAAGTATGCCAATGGTACTACACCAAACAACTCATTCTCCCGTTTGTCTTTGATGGCTAAGGCATCTCACAAGATTACAAACAAGGTAGAACTTGAGGCAGGCATCACTTTTGCCAACTCTAATCCTAAGCAGGGTGGCATGACTAACTTCGGTGAGTGCTTCATTGATGGTACATTCAGCCGTATGTATGATACCCGCTATTGGAGATCACGCTATAAGGGCTCTCATGGAGGCTTGGCAAGCACAGCATATAATGACGAATATGGTAATGCACCTGGACGTGGTATATGGTGGAGCATCTATGAGAATGAATATTCTCAAAAAGAAACTTCTGTACGCCCTAACGTGAAGGTTACTGCCGACTTGACAAATTGGTTGAAGTTCTCTGCCGAAGGTAACTACAACTACTACTACAAGCGCAGCGAAAGCAAGGAGCTGGGTTCTGGTTATGCCAATGAAGGTGGTGCTTACGGACTTGGACAATATACCAAGGAGCAGACTAACCTGAATGCAAACTTCTCATGGAACAAGGCTGTGAGCGACTTCAACATCAGCGGTTTCGTACGTGGAGAGTACTATCACAACTTCCAGCAGGAGAGCAGCATGAAAACCAAGGGTGGCTTGATTGTTCCTGGACAGTATTTCATCGGAAACTCTAAGGAGACTCCTGAAGCTTCTGCCACCATCTCTGGCGAAAAGACCATCATGTCTATTGCAGGTCAGTTGGCGTTGAGTTGGAAGGATCAGGTATATCTGGATGTAACAGGCCGTAACGACTGGTCTTCATCTCTGGTATATACAGATAAGCATGGTAACTTCTCTTACTTCTATCCATCAGTTTCCGGATCATGGTTGATTCACGAGACATTCCGTGGCAAGTTGCCATCTTGGATTTCATTTGCCAAGATCCGTGCATCATGGGCTCAGGTAGGTAATGACACAGATGCTTACAGAATCAACTCTGCATACAACATCTATGGTATTGACAAGACTTATGGCTTGCAGGTACCTGATACCTCTTACGATCCTAACTTGAAGCCTGAGCGTAAGAATTCATGGGAAGTTGGTATCGACTGGCGTTTCCTGAACAACCGCATTGGTATTGATGCTACTTATTATCGTGAGAATACCAAGAACCAGATTATGTCTATCTCGGTTCCTAGCATCTCAGGTTTGAGCAACCAGGTAGTTAACGCTGGTAACATCCAGAACCAGGGTGTGGAGCTTGCATTGAATACAACACCTATCCAGACCAAGGATTGGGAGTGGGATTTGAACTTCACTTACACCAAGAACAAGTCTAAGATTGTGTCTTTGCACGAGAACGTAGCTAACTACATCAGCCTGGTAGGTATGCCTTCATACGGTAACTTCCGTATTGGTTCTGTTGCCAAGGTGGGTGGTGAGTACGGTCTGCTGATGTCAGACGCAACTCCTAACTATGACGAGAAAACCGGTCTTCCTATCCTGGAGACAGCTTCTTACAACGGACGCCATTCCGTTTACTACTCACGCTCAGGCGTAGAGAAAGAGGTAGGTAGCATCCAGCCAGACTTCCTGGGTTCTGTCAATACAACCTTGAAGTACAAGAACTGGTCTTTGAGTGCTTCTCTTGATATGCGCTTCGGTGGTATGGTTGCCATCTATGGTTCTCACTATGGTACCGCTTACGGTTACTTAAAGTCTTCACTGAATGGAACAGATGCCGAGCATGGTGGTATCACCTATACTTCTATCTGGGATGGCAAGCAGTATGATGATGGTATCATTCCTGAAGCTATCATGCCAGGTGGTGTAACCATCAATACTCCAACAGGTGAATATACCATTGCTAAAGGTGGTGAGTTGTATGCCGACTTGGTTAAGAGAGGAATTGTAGATCCACAGCACGCTTCTTCATGGAACTATTGGAACAATTCATGGGGTCGTGCATCCGTATGGAAGAACAATGACTGGTTCCATGAGCTGAATTACATCGCATTGCGTGAGGTTTCCCTGAGCTATCGTATGCCTCAGAGCATCGCCAACAAGATTGGTGCTTCTAACCTCAGCTTCGTATTGACTGGTCGTAACTTGGGTTACTTGTTGAATTCATTACCAAACAACTTCAACCCAGAGTCTATGCGTGGTACACAGTCTGGTCAGTTCATGATCCGTTCTGTCAGCCCATACACAGCAAGCTATACATTTACAATCAGCGCAACATTCTAATTTTATAAAAATTGAAGATTATGAAATCAAATAAGTTAATAATGGCGGCACTCGCAGTTGGTCTGACTTTCACCGCTACCAGCTGCCGAGATGATTTCGCTGAAACAAATACCAATCCATCTGCCGTAACAAAGGGAGAAATCTCTTATTTGTTTGCAGAGGCTGTGAATAAATTCGATCCACAACCATATCTGGAGTACTACTACAATGCTCCTATGAAATACCAGTGGGCAGGAATGGGTATGTCTGCCAGCGGAGCTGGTGAAGGCATTCTGACCTTAACATTGGATGGTGACCAGTCTTGGCAGTATCAAAACGTACTGCGTGTTCTCCGTGCCATGGAGAATCAGTACGAGTCCTTAGACGATAACCAGAAGAAACAGCAAATTGGCTACGTGAAGGGTGCTCAAGTTATGAGCATTTATCTGGGACTTTTCGGAACCGACCTGTATGGTGATATTCCTTACAAAGAGGCATGTAAAGCTGCCTACGGCGGCACTCTTACCCCTGGATATGACAGTGTAGAAAGCCTGTATGAACTCTGGCTTACACAATTGGATGAGTGCGTTTCAGCTTTCACTTCTAACGATGTAATCATCAAGTCTGAGCAAGACGTAGTTTGCGGTGGTGACAAGGCAAAGTGGGCAAAATTTGCCAATTCCCTGAAGCTTAAAATTGCAGTTCGCCTTTTGGCACAGAATCCAACCAAAGCTAAGCAGATTGCTGCCGCTGTAGAAAGTGCTTCTTGTGGCTATATGAACACCAACAGTGATGATATCCTTTTCAATAAGGGTGTTAACAAGTTGACTGGTGATGACGGCTATATCAACGACCGCATCTATCACTGGAACGAAGGCTTCACTGGCTGTGTAGGTTCTCAGTCGGTCATCAACTTCATGGTTGACAACAAGGACCCACGTGTACGTTTCTTCTATACCAAGAATCAATGGAACTCAAAGATTATCCAGGGCTACTATGATGCAGGTTTGGAGATTCCAGACTTTATTGAAAAGAACGTAGAATTCACCACAGGTGCAGACGGCAAAAAGAAGTTTGTCAAGTGGAAGGGTATGGGTGAGCCATGGGTACGCTACTATGGTTTGACCGAGGACTGGAACGCACAGCTCGATGCGACAGGTAAATACAAATGGTATTTCCCTTCACAGTATGCTAACGCAGACAAAGAGTTGTACCTCCACAACAAGGAAGGCAAGAATCCACAGGGCTATACTGTGTACTCAACTCTTAACAATATGATGATCATTGGTCGTCGTTATTCTTCTGCATCTCAGGTTGAGGCTGCAACATTGCCAGACGATACCTATACATTCACCACAAAGGACCGTCCTTGGTATGGTTTGTATATGAGTGCAGCAGAGACCAACTTGTACTTGGCTGAGTTTGCTATGCTCAACAATGACGAGGCAAAGGCTAAGAAGTATTATGACAATGCTCTTGCTCTCTCTTGCAACACCTACAATACATTGGCAAAGGACAACCAGGTAGCTTACTACAGCACCGTTACAGGCTGCTTCGGTTACGACAAGGAGAACGAGAAGCCTATCGACTTGCAGGATGGTGAGATTAACAATATGATGCAAAGCGACAAATATGCCTTCACAGGTACAGCTGCAGAAAAATTGGAGAAGATCTACATTCAGGAGATGCTGAACTTCACTCTCTATCCAAATGAGGTTTTCGTAACAGCACGTCGTTCTGGTTATCCAAGTTATAACTCAACAATTCTGCCACGCAAGAGCTATTCTGAGGTTCCTGCCAACAAGATTCCTCGTCGCTTCCCTACTGGTAATATCAGCGAGACTGATATCATGAAGGGTATCAAGGAAGAGGCATACAAGGCACAGGGCTTGACCGAAACGACTTCAGGCCTCTACAAAGAGGTTCTTGCAACAGAACGTCTGTGGCAAGACCAGGGTGCTCCAGCATGGGGTGCAGGAAGTGCAAAGTAATATTTAAATACATAGGGTATGGGAACACTGATGTGTTCCCATACTTTGTTTTATTCTAATTCTTAATTCAAATGAAAACAAGATTTTTCTTATTGTTCCTTTCTTTCTTGAGTCTTGCAAGTTATGCGCAAAACAAGACGGTGCTTCTTTATCCAGAGTATCAGAAGGGAACAATCTATATGAACGGGAATCAGGAAGTAAGAGTTCCGCTGAATTATGATGCAGGCAAGCACTGCGTGATGTATCAGCAAAACGGAGAGAACATGATTCTGATGAATGTCCAGTCGGTAGATAGCATAAAGATTGCCCAAGATCTCTTTTGCAGAATCAAGAACAAATTCTATCAGGTAATCAGTTATCCTCAGGGAAAGCTTCTGATTGACTGGGATCTTGACAAAGTGAATGTGGGTTATAAAGGAGCCTATGGAACAGTATCGCAAGCCCGTTCGCAGTCTGTCAATCTCTCCCTTATGGAAGGACAAGAGTATTCTGCCAATAAACCAGATACCCAACAGGATGTTTACAAAACCAGAAACAACAACAAATATCTTCTGCTGAAGAATGACAAGCTGAGTCATTTCAGCAACAAGAAGTCTTTGCTCAAACTGTTTCCAAACAATCAGAAAGAAATAGAAGAAATCATCAGAAAACACAATACTGACTTCGTGAAAGCCGAAGACATCATTGCCCTTACTGCTGATATTCTCCCATTGCTTCCATAAAACTCCACCCCTCCATTTCCTAGGTACAACAGAGAAATTCAGCACAAAAATTGCAAAACACTCTTCACCCTTCACCAATCCATTATAACAATCTGATATACAGAAGTTTGAATAGGGTGAAGAGTCAGTTTGACTCTTCACCACTCTTCACCCCTCTTCACCCTATCTAATTTTTCTGTTTCAACAGCATCCTTCTTATAGATTCCGGCGGGTGAAGAGTGAGCGTTTTTAATATTAAAAAAGCTTAAAGAAAGTATATTTTTGCTGATACTTTCGTATATTTGTACCTAAATATCACAGGCAGTAGCAATTGATGGCATTTACTGCAATAGTTCATTGTCTGCCTATATATAAAATCTTAACTGCTTATAATTATGACTAAGAAGTTTTTATCATTCGTACTCACAATTGCTTGTTCCCTCTTATTGGGAAGTTGTGAGAACTCAGAGGGTTTAATCATTGAGGACAGCAAGCTGGACATGAGTCTTTTCTCCCAGACCTATACCATCGACGATGAGGGATGTTGTGTCCTCAAGGGTGCTAAGCCAATTACCAGAGGCGAAGTACAAAGCAAGGTCTTGAACTATGGCTGGAAGTCAATTGCCACTTACGAGGTGCTGGCTAATGGTAAATTGAGTAAAGAGGAGTTTTGGAAAGATATGGTCGGAGGCAGTCCTACCCATTATTGGTTTGAATCGTCGCAGCAGCTCGTTCAGTATTTCTACATGGATGCGAAGCCTGCTTTTTGCTTCCGAAATGTTTCATGGTCGTATGATGCAACCAAAGGTTTCATCCTTTGCGGAAACGACAAATCGGCAACTGTTGACCAATACAAGCAGATTCTCAAACTTGTAGAATCGGACGGCAGAACATTGATGTACACCATACAGAAGATTGCCACAATCAGCGATGGGGACAATGGTTACAAACCTGTTTATGCCATGATTGTCTATAAGCGTCTGACAGATGATGAGCTGAAAAAGATGCAAGAGTCCTACAACTATGATTTGGACGCAGACAATTAAGTCCCAGACAACAGTAAGTTTTAAATCCTGCACACAAGGTGAAGAGTGGTGAAGAGTGAGTAAGCACTCTTCACCTCCCGAAACCCCAGTGTTTATCGGGGTTTCAGGCGCAAAGGTGAAGGGTGAAGAGTAAAAAAGAGATTAGGATTCTATACGACGCATCAGAAGAAAACCAGATGCACCAATTCCACCAATACGAGAGGACACATCGTTTCTTGCCTCGCCTTGACATATTATTGCCCTGTACTAGGGCAATATCTTGCCAAGGCGAGGTAAAATATGAAAAGAGGACAGAAGCATTACTACGAATGTGGTAGGGATGAATTAAGCTTCATTTTTAAAACACGGACAAATTGAATTTGTCCGTGTTATTTTTTTAGCCCATTTTTGCTTAAAAACAATGGGCTATGATGCCAAAATCTATGAGCTACAGGGAAGAAATCTATGAGTTGCAGGAAAGAAAACTATGACTTAGTTTTGTTAACAAATTAATGCAAAAAGTCATTTTATATACAAAAGAAAAATTGATTTTTTCTTGGTTGATTCGAGAAAAAGGCGATAGGTGTACTAAATCTTATTGATTCAAGAGTTAGTGCACCTATCGCCTTTTTTGAGTATTCCAAGATAAGCTCTATGAAAAGAGGCTTACTTGATCTTCACTTCTATCTTAGTCTTGGCTGCATCAGCGCTGGAGCCGCCAACAAATACCTGATAAGTGCCAGGAACCACACGGATGGTGTTGGTCTGGGCATCCCAACCCTCGAAACTCTTGCGAGGAAGATCGATGCTCACCATCTGGCGCTCGCCAGCCTTCAAAGACACACGCTTGAATGCCTTGAGACTCTTGATAGGACCATCCACATCATCTATGCGCTTGATATAAACCTGCGCTACTTCGGTACCCTCTCGCTTGCCCGTATTCTGCAAGGAGAACATCAGCTTGTAATCAGCAGCCTTGCTGCCACGCTTCTTGCTCTTCACCTGCATCAAGGTAGGCTTGCCATACTCGAAAGTGGTATAACTCAAACCATAACCAAATGGGAACAAAGGCTCACCCTTGAAATAACGATAGGTACGATTCTTCATCGTATAATCGAGGAAATCTGGAAGATCGTTCACACTCTTATAGAAGGTAACCGGAAGCTTGCCCGATGGATTCACCTCGCCAAAGAGAACCTTGGCTACAGCCTCACCACCCCGCTCGCCAGGATACCATGCCTGAAGGATTGCCTCGGCATTTTCCGTCTCAGGAACCATGGCGATGGCACATCCCGAACAGTTGACAAAGACAACACGCTTGCCTGCCTGATGCAGCATGGCGATGACCTGACGCTGAGCCTTCGGCAACTCCAGGTCGGTTCTGTCGCCGCCCTTGAATCCCGGTTCCTCAATCTCAAGCTGCTCGCCCTCCAGGTTTGGAGAGATACCGCCAACGAATACCACGGCATCCGCATCGCCCACCTCTGCCAGAATCTGCTCGCTGGTAGGCTTCGAAGTCTTCAGGATATCAAACTGCATCACAGCCACATCTTCCTTCTGGGTATAATCTATCTGAATCTTAACCGGCTTGCCTGCTTTCAGAGAGAGCGGTTTGATGATAGGCGCCACACGGCCCCAGCACTCTCGCATATTCACGATGGTATCGCCATCCACTATCAGGCGGCAACCGTCATCAATACCCATATTGATGGTAAGATCCTCATCCCTGTCAGGAGTCAACACTCCCTCATAGCGGGCAGAGAAATGAGTAAGATTCACACCCGGTGCAAACACGGTATTACCACCATTGCTCAGATTGATGGCTGTCTTCATCACATCCGTAGCCACCGGCTCACCCTTCTGATTCTGATTGTTCCAATAGGTAGCCTTCATTCCCTCACGGAAGAGGTTGAAACGGCTCTCCTGCACCTCGTTTCTTGTCAAGGTACAAGCCGGAACATACTTCACCTCAGCCCCCTTCATATAGTTGCGGATGCCCTGGAGGATGGTGGTAGAACTGGTAGGATAACCCGAATAGTTGCCTCGCAGCATGATGGAGTCATTGGCATTAGGTCCCATCACCACAATCTTCTGATTGCGGTTCAAAGGCAGCAGCTGGTTTCTGTTCTGAAGAAGGACGATGCCTTCTTCTGCTATCTTCTCAGCCAGATCCTTATGAGCCTTGCAGGCGATGACGTTCTCAGGAATCTGAGTCCACGCCACCGTTTCGTCCTTATCGAAATCGCCCAGTTGGAAACGAGCCACCAGCAGACGCTTCAGGCTCTGGTTTACCTTATCTTCATTGACCATTCCTGCCTTCACAGCCTGCGGAATGGTGCGATAGGCGCTGCCGCACTCCAGGTCGGTACCGGCATTCACAGCCTGGGCAGTTGCCTCGGTAGCGGTCTTTGCCGTACCATGATAGCCCGGCATATAGAAATCGTTGACTGCTCCACAATCGGAAGTAATCAATCCCTTGAATCCCCATTCTTCTCTGAGGATCTGGCGCTCAAACTTGGCGTTGGAACAGCAAGGAGCACCATCTATACGCTGATAGGCACACATCACCTCAGCCACATGTCCATCCTGTACCAGCGACTTGAAGGCAGGGAGATAAGTCTCCCACAAATCCCGGGCTGGCAAATTCTCCAGATTGAAGACGTGGCGATTCCACTCCGGACCGCTATGCACGGCGAAATGCTTGGCACAAGCCAGCGTCTTGACATACTGGGGAGCCTTAGACTGATCAGAAGCCTGAACGCCATGAGCCGCCAGCGGTTTGCCGTCAAACGACTGTCCCTGCAGACCATTCACCACGGCAAGTCCCATACGTGTGGTGAGATAAGGATCTTCGCCATAAGTCTCCTGTCCGCGTCCCCATCTAGGATCACGGAAGATATTGACATTCGGAGTCCAGAAGCTCAGACTCTGATATCTCTTTACATTACCCGACTTCTTCGCTACCTGCGCCTTGGCTCTCGCCTCATCGCTTACAGCAGTAAACACCTGATAGAGCAAGGCATCATCCCAGGAAGAAGCCATGTGCATGGTGATAGGGAAAACCGTGGCATATCCGTTGCGTGCCACACCATGCAGCGCCTCGTTCCACCATTGAAACTGAGGGATACCCAGTCGGGAGATGGCAGGCGAAGCATCCATCATCAGCTTCGTCTTTTCCTCCAGGGTCAGGCGTGATAGCAAGTCATTGGCTCTTGCCTCGGCAGAAAGGTTAGGGTTCTGATAAGGCAACAGCTGACTGGCTGGCTGTTGGGCATGAGCTGAGAGCGCCAGAGCGGACAGCATGGCCAATGTAAGTATTTGTTTCTTCATAACTACTATTGTTAGTACGTAAATATTATATAGATTCGTTTTAATATGCAAAAATACATATTTTTCCTGAATTCAGAGATAGATGAAGTGTTAAAAAGCTCAACTAGTTTCCATTTTTATGTGATTACTTCCTAATTTTTTCGAATCATTCAAACAATAAAGCACTTTTTCCTTGCTGATTCCAAATATTAATGCTAACTTTGCACTCAGAAACGACTCTATCTTTTTAGAAGACAAAGATACAATAAGAAAGATACAACAAGACAGTAAGATCGCAATAATATGGAAAAGATTCTAATAGTTGAAGACGATATCGCATTTGGAACCATGATTCAGACATGGCTCAGGAAGAAGGGATTTGAAGTGGAGAAAACCACTTCGGTCAAGGCTGCCATACAGGTTTGCGAGGAAGCAGAAAGAGGATTCGATCTGGTATTATCAGACCTCCGCCTTCCCGATCACGACGGCATCTTCCTGCTGCAATGGATGAGAAAGCATGGCGTGCAGGTGCCTTTCATCGTGATGACCAGCTATGCAGAAATTCAGAATGTGGTGCTCGCCATGAAATCAGGTGCTACCGATTATGTGGCAAAACCTTTCCATCCGGAAATCCTTCTGGATAAGATCAAGGAAGCTATCAAGACTCCGAAAAAACAGGATTCGCATGCAAACTCAGCAGATAGTCTGCGTTCCACAGACTCAAATTCTACTCCTACAAACGCAGCACCTGGCAAGCAGTCAGGAAATCAGGCTTCATCTGCCAATGGGGATGTACCCAAATACCTGGAAGGTGAAAGCGAGGCTTCACGCAAGCTCTACAGTTTCGTTTCGCTGGTGGCCCCTACCCCTATGTCGGTACTCATCCTGGGTGCCAGCGGTACAGGTAAGGAATATGTGGCTAGAAGAATCCATGAACTCAGCACAAGAGCCAATAAACCTTTCTTCGCACTCGACTGCGGTGCCATCCCTAAAGAAGTGGCGGCATCAGAATTCTTCGGTCATGTGAAGGGATCGTTTACGGGAGCTGACCAGGACAAGAAGGGCGCTTTCGAGATTGCCAACGGAGGAACTCTCTTCCTCGATGAGATGGGAAACCTGAACTATGAAGTGCAGGTACAGTTGCTCCGTGCCCTCCAGGAAAGAAAAATCCGTCCGGTAGGAAGCAACAAGGAAATAGATATCGATATCCGACTGGTTTGTGCTACCAATGAGAACCTGGCGCAGCGTGTGGCAGAAGGCAACTTCCGTGAAGACCTCTACCACCGTATCAACGAGTTTACCATCTACATGCCGGAGCTGAAAGACCGTGGTGCCGACCTCTTCCTCTTTGCCGACCTCTTTATCAAGCACGCCAACAAGGAGCTGAACAGAAATGTGGAAGGACTCGACGGCAAAGCCAAGGAGCGAATTGCCGCCTACAACTGGCCGGGCAACCTGCGAGAATTGAACAATGTGATGAAACGAGCTACCCTGCTCGCCACCGGAAGATACATCGGAGTAACCGAACTGGAACAGAGTATGGCGCATATCCAGCCACAAGCCCCTACCGCCCTGCACGATGAGGAAACGGAACTGCAGAGAATAGAAGCTGCGCTGAAAGCAGCAGGTGGCAACAAGAGCAAGGCTGCACAATTGCTCGCCGTAGATAGAAAGACACTCTACAATAAGATGAAGAAATACGGTATCTGATAGAAAGAAGTACGGCTTTTGATGATATGGGAAAATGGGGAATCTGATGACCATTCCCCAATTTTTTGGGGAATAATTCCACACTAATTCCACAGTTTCCACAATGTAGAATTCTGGCATAAAAAGTATTTACTGCTGATAATCAAACTATTAGATAATTCTTTTGTTTTTTGGCACGCAGATTGTGATATTAGAAAGTGAACACGCCAATGAGCGATAACGCAAGCAAGGCTGTTCACAAAGAAAGTAATAAATATAATATTCACAATAAAAAAACAAAAGATTATGAAAAAGTTAGTTTTCGCAGCTATTGCTGCCATGGTTATGGTTTCAGTGAGCAATGTATTCGCCAGCAACAAGATGGCAAGTGTATCATCAGTAGCTCCAGTTGACACAGTAGCCCCAGCAGAACCAGCTGCTCCAGCAGACACAACAGTAGAGAAAGAGACTCCTGCAGAGACACCAGCTGAAACTCCAGCAGAGACTCCAGCAGACTCTACAGCAACAGATTCTACTGTAGCAGAGTAATATCACCTTTAAAAAATAGTAATTAACTGAGGAAAAGATAGAATAACACTAGTAATTACGCGTCGCTTTCAATCAGGCAGGAGACTAATGATAGAATTCATTGGTCTCCTGACTTGTTTTTAGCCTTTTTGTTTTCTAATATCATTTTTTTGCATTAACTTTGCAAACAAATATCTATTGAGCAAGATATCAGTCTGCTCATCATTTTAAACGATTTCTCATGCACAAGAACAATATTCCTCTCAAGGTAGCCCTCGGATATAGCGCCATTGCCATTATCATGATTCTGGCAATCAGTCTGGTGTATAGCAATACCAAGAGCATCAATGCCATCAATGAAGCTTCGCGCGAGTATATCCAGAAAAGGGGTGCCGCCGATAGTACCATCTCTTCCCTGCTCAAAGAGGAGCAGAGAAACCTGAAGCAACTGTCTGATGCCATGGCAGGAAGACCTACCCAAAACTATCTGCAGAATAAGGTGAAGAATCTGAATACGGGAAAGGATTCCATACTGGTTCACTCCAAGGCACCTCAAACCCACGAGGCGAAGAAGACTACGGTAGAGGTATTGAAGACCCGAAGGGGATTCTTCCGCCGACTCGCCGATGCCTTCAAGAAGGAGCACGCCGAAACCTTGAGCGTAAAACAGGACAGCAACCGGGCTGTCATCGATTCTGTTACCACCCCAGTAAACGTGGCGGAAAACGTAGCGACCATCCTCGACCAGATAGACAAGAAGGAGAAAGTGGAAACGCAAGGCCACAAGCAGAACATCAATAGGGAGATGGAAGAGCTGAAGATGGTGAGTGCCAAACTCGCCCTGCGCTCCGCTAAACATCTGAGCGATGTACACCAGCGTGAAAAAGACAACATGCAGGAAGCCATCAAGAAGGCGATGGAAGCAAGAAAGCATCTGTTGTGGCAGATGGAACTGCTCGCCATCGTAGCCTTCTTTGCCATCGGCATCATGATCTGGTTTATCTGGCGCGATGCCAGAAAGGAGCGTATCTACAGGGAAAACCTGGAGGCTGCCAATGAGGAAATCCAGCGTATCATGAACCAGCGCGAGCGCCTGCTCCTCACCATCACCCACGATATCAAGGCGCCAGCTGCCTCTATCTCGGGCTTCATCGATCTGATGAAAGATTACGTCAGCAATCCTCAGGGCATCGAATGCCTCCAGAACATCAAGAACTCTGCCGCTCATCTTTCACATCTCGTTGCCTCGCTACTCGATTATCATCAGTTGGAGAACGGACTGATGAAGGTTCAGCCTACCTCTTTCTCACCGGCACAACTGGTAGCTGAATCGGTAGAGGGAATGAAATTGCGGGCAGAAGAGAAAGGACTGGCGATTTCATTCGAATGCAAGATGAAGGGGATGGAGTACTTTCGTGCTGATGCCTTCCGCATTCGTCAGATATTGGATAATCTGGTAAGCAACGCCATCAAATATACCGACCGGGGCAGCGTTACCATCCAGGCACAGGTTTCAGAAATCCTGGGCAAGCCTACGCTTACCCTGAGCGTAAAGGATACGGGAAAGGGAATGACCGATGAGGAGAAACAGAAGGTGTTCCAGGCGTTTACGAGATTGAAGAGCGCCCAGGGCATCGAGGGTACCGGTTTGGGATTGTCCATCACCCAGGAACTGGTTTCGCTGCTTGGTGGAGAAATCATCCTCCACTCTACCCTGGGCAAAGGTTCTACCTTCATCATCACCATCCCTATCGAGCCAGCACCAATGGAGGAGTCTCAGGAAATGGCTCCATCAGAAGTTGAGCATGATCCTTCTCCCGATTCTGCTCAAGATAAGGAAGGACAGAATTCCGGCAGCCATCAGGTTACTGATATAAAGAAGAAGCCGGAATTTGCCAACCACAAGATTCTGATTCTGGATGATGACAAGCTGCAGCTCCAGCTTCTCCAGGAGATGTTGCGCCGCATCGTAGGCGACACCTGGCAGGTATTCGCCTGCAACCATGTGATGGATGCCCTCACCACGCTGCATAACGAGCAGCCATCCCTGATGCTGATGGATATCGAAATGCCGGAGATGAACGGCATGGATATGATTGCCCACATCAACCATACCAAGATGATGGTGGTAGCGATGACAGCTCACGACACAAGCATCCTGGAACAGCTTCTGAAAGCAGGCTTCGATGATTGCCTGTTCAAGCCATTCAGTATGGAGAAACTGTCTGATATCCTGGGAATAGAGTCCCAGCCTCAACTGGATGCCCAGTCTGGAACTCCATCCCAGCCTGATTCATCACTCCAGCCACTTTTATCATCCCAGCAGAAATCCAATCCTCAGCTGGATGCTCTTCTTGCTTTTGCCGGAGGCGACGAAGAAGCGGCGAAGGAGATTCTTGATACCGTGAAGCAGGAACTTGCCGCTCATCTCACGAATCTGAAAGAAGCCATAGAAGAGGAAGCCTTATCTACCGACCGCATAGGAAAGGCAGCACATAAGCTCCTCCCTATCGCCACCATGATGCAGATGGGATGCCTCGAAGAACTCAAGGCGCTGTCACCTGAATACATCGGCGAGATAGAAGAAGCCGAGATCAGAGAAAAACTGAAGGTTGTGATTACGACCTTATCTGCTGCGGTGTCAGACCTGTATGCTTCTTGAAATATCGGCAGAAGAAACTGACGTCGGCAAAATGAAACTCCCAAGCCATCTCCTTGATGCTTTGCGTGCTTCGCTTAAGATGCAGCTTGAGTTGCAGAATCACGTATTGGTCGATGATGGTCTTGGGGGTATGCCCCGTCACCTGATTCACGATGTTGGTCAGATATTTCGAGGAGATATTCATCTGTTCGGCATAATAGTTCACATCTCTTGAAATCTTGTAATCCTTCTCCAGCAGCATCATAAAGCGATTGAACAATTCTCTTACACGATACGATTTTACTTCATCTGGTCGGTATTGCGGATTGCGCTGAAGATACTCATGAAAACCGATGAAGAACGCCTTCAACTGGCATAATACCAGCTGCGAGATGCAGGTACATTCCGACTGGTCGAAATATACCTTCAATAAACCAAACATCCCATTGATGATGTTTGTCACCACAGGGGTATCCTGCCTACAGCGGTCTTCCCGCAAGGAAGAATACACCGTCTGCTCCAGCTGCAAGCTTGCTTCGCGAAGCAAGGAAGGATTATATTTCAGGATTTCGGCTTGGAAGCAGTTCGCTGTTTGAAGAGATTTGCAATCCCCATTTTCTGTTTGAGGGGATTTGCAATCCCCGTCAACCTTCAATTCTACTACATCATTCGGAAAGAGCGTAATCACCGCCCCCTCATAAAGTTCCCAATCCTTATAATTCACATTCAGCCTCGCCTTTCCTTTTCGGCAAATCAATATTGCTCCGTAAGTCAAAACTTGCGGACCCTCCTGCCATTCCTCCAAACCAGAGAGGAAAAGACTTGCTTCCTGCTGACTGCTTAATTCTGATAATTCCATCTACACCTTATTATATATAGAGTTATTATATCTCTTTATTCCTATTTCGGTTGCAAAATTACACAAAATATGTGATATAAAAGAACTATTATTCCCAAATCGTCCATCCACTGCGAAATATTTAAAGCGATTGTTCGCTCAAAACTCCGTACCTTTGCACCCGAAATTCAAAAAGTAATGATCAATGATTAAGAACATCTTATTTGTAAGCCTTCTGCTTGCAGGAGGAACCCATTGGGCTTCGGCTCAATCACAAACCACCATAGGAGCGGCTGCTTCCTTGCCCGTCAGCAAGAAAGAAAACATGACCATCAGCCAGCTCTTCCAGAAGGTGGAGGATAACAGCAAGAGCCTTCGCACTTCATTATCAGGAGTAGAAGCAGCCCATCTCGGCATTGAATCGGCCAAAAGCAAGAAACTGCCCGACCTCGATGCTTCCCTCTCATTCAGCTACATCGGCAATGCGCTGATTACCGACCGTGACTTCAGCAACGTTCATGGTCTGAAATCCCCACATTTCGGCAACAACTTCGCCTTCCAGGCACAGCAGGTGGTTTACGCCGGTGGAGCCATCAACGCAGGTATCAAACTCGCCGAACTCGGAAAGCAGCAGGCAGAGGTAGGCGTAAAGCTCACCCGACAGCAGATTCGCTTCATCGCCCTGGGGCAATATCTCGACCTTTATAAGATAGACAACCGCATCAAGGTGTATGAAAAGAATATCGAACTGACCCGCCAGCTCATCGATGACATCAAGGAGAAACAGACGCACGGAATGGCGCTGAAGAACGACATCACCCGATACGAACTCCAGATGGAAAGTCTCAAACTCGGTCTTACGGCACTCCGAAACAACCGAAGCATCCTGAACCATCAGCTTTGCAATACCCTAGGAATGAACCAGGGAAACCTGAAGAAAGATGGAAGCCAGATGAACCAGACAAGCCAGGAGATTCAGATCATCCCCGATGCCACCATTGCCGACAAAACCTACGGCAAGGAAGGCGAGGCTTACTGGCAGACAGCAGGCACCCTGAACTCCCCACTCCTGGAGCAGAGCAGTAACGCCATCCGCATCGCCGAACAGAAAGAAAAGATTGCCAAGAGCGATCTTCTGCCAAAGGTAGCTTTCGTTGCCGCAGATAACTTCGATGGACCTATCCTCTTCGAATTGCCACCTGTTGATAAGAACCTCAACGTCTGGTATGTGGGCGTGGGCGTGAAATACAGTCTCAGCTCTCTCTTCAAGAGCAACAAGCGCATCAAGCAGGCTGCCGTAGAGACCCGACAGGCTAAAGAGGCACATGCCGTACAGGCAGAGCAGCTCAACAATAATGTGCAGGCAGCCTACATACAGTATCAGCAAACCTACGTGGAACTGGAAACACAGCGAAAGAGCGTGGAGCTGGCACAACAGAACTACGACGTGATGAATGCCCGCTATCTCAGCCAGCTCGCTCTGGTTACAGATATGGTGGATGCCTCCAACCTCAAGCTCAATGCCGAGCTCAGCGAGGTGGATGCCCGCATCAACATCGTCTATGCCTACTATCGCATGAAGTACGTGGCAGGAGAAATTTAGAAACAATAAAATAAATAAAGCAATGAGCAAGAAGATTATCAAGAGAATATATAATGTAGTGATTATCCTCCTTTTCCTGGGAGCTATCGGCTGGTGTTTCAGCCATTTCTATCATGGCAGCGATGTGGCTTACACAGATGATGCACAGGTAAACCGCCATATCACCCCTATCAATACCCGTGTACCGGGATTCATCAAGGAGATTCGTTTCAACGACTATCAGCACGTAAAGAAGGGCGATACCCTCGTTATCATCGAGGATGCTGAGTTCCGCCTGCATGTAGCTCAGGCAGAGGCAGGCTTGCGTGGATCCAAGTCAAGTTCTTCGGTGGTAACCGCCAGTATGGGCACCACCAATACCAATGTGCAGACAGCTGCTGCCGGCATCGAGGAGGCTCGTGTGGATATGATGAATGCCAAGCAGGACTTCGACCGTTTTGCGGCTCTGATGAAGAAGGATGCGGTAACCCGTCAGCAATACGACAATGCCTATGCCCGTTATCTGGGAGCCAAGGCACGTTATGAGCAGGCAAGCAGCCGCAAGGCAAGTGCAGCTTCTGTCCGCAATGTGCAGACCCAGCAGCTTGGCGGTTCCCGTGCCGGAGAGAGCGTGGCTGAGGCACAGCTCAACCTGGCTCGCCTGAATCTTTCCTATACTGTAATCGTGGCAACCTGCGATGGCGTGATGGGAAGAAAGGATATTCACGAAGGCCAGTTGGTACAGCCTGGTCAGATGCTGGCTCGCATCGTGGATGATAACGATGTATGGGTGGTAGCCAATTATCGTGAGACTCAGATGGACGGCATCACCGTGGGCAAGACTGTAGATTTCACCGCCGATGCCATCCCGGGTGTAGTATTCCATGGCAAGGTAGAAGCCCTTTCTGCCGCAGCCGGCAATGCCTATTCCATGATTCCTGTGGATAATGCCACCGGCAACTTCGTAAAGGTAGAGCAGCGCGTGCCTGTGCGCATCGCCCTCACCAAGGACAATGACCCGAAACAGATAGCCCTGCTCCGTGCCGGACTGAACGTAGAAACCAAGGTCCACATCAAATAGAATGTTCTATAAATTATCAATTATTAATTATATAAAATGCCAGGACCTCCAATGCTTCAGGGACCCTTCCGGGTTCCATCGTTCAATGGATATATTCCTCGCCGGTTACAGCCATGGATTTATCTCCTCTTCGCCTTCATCTTCCTGATGTCGAGCGGAATCTATGGAGGAGCCATGAGCCAGGTGATGGGCGAGTACAGTTTGATGAGAGAAGACGTGCTCATGATCATCATGTTCAACGTGGTGGGCGTGGCGATGCCATTCCCCTTCCTCTTCAAGATGAAGTTCCACTTTACCAACCGCCAGCTCCTGCTGAATGCGGCACTGGTAGTGGCAGCTTGTAATTTCCTCATCATGTGGACCGACTCTGTGCCCCTGATGTGCATCCTCGCTTACATCGCAGGTTTCTTCAAGCTCTGCGGAACCTTCGAATGTATGAGCACCATCCAGTTGTGGATGACCTCCAAGCGCGATTTCACCATCTTCTTCCCCCTGCTCTACTGCATCGTACTGGGAAACATGTTCCTCTCGCCCTGGATCACCGAACACCTGATTTATATCTATCAGGATTGGCGCATCATCAACTGGGCGATGACGGGAGCCCTGCTCCTGGTGGCACTCATCGTGTACGTCACCACCCACGACTTCCGCTTCATGAAACCCCTGCCCTTCATCAGTCTCGACTATCTGGGCTGCATCCTGTGGTCGGCATGGATGCTGGAGTTCATCTTCTTCTTCACCTATGGCGAGCACTACAACTGGCTCGATTCGAAGATCATGCAGATGGATGTATTGCTCTTTATTTTTACCGGATATTTCTGCATCCAGCGAATGCTCCACATCCGTCACCCTTACATCGAGCCGGCGGCGTGGAAATATAAGCGACTCATCCCGCTGCTCATCCTCTTCGCCTTCGTAGAGTTCATGGGCAGTACGCCTAAAGTGCTGCAAACCGCCTTTACGGGTGGCGTGCTGCATTTCGGCGCCATCACAACCAATGTGCTCAACTTCGTGGAATGGGTGGGTGCCCTTGCCGGTTGCCTCTTCTGCCTTTTCTGGTGCAAGGTGCTCCATCAGAAATATACCCGACTGCTCACGATAGGTGTGGCAACGATGGTATGTTATCCTGTGATGATGTATTTCCTCATCGATCCGGGTCTCAACATCGAGGCACTTTATCTGCCTTGCTTCCTGCGGAGCTTCGGCAACGCCATCTTCTTCTGCATGCTCACCGTGTATCTGGAAGAACTGATGCCGTTTCAGCATTTCTTCATGGGATTGACGATGGCAGGCATCATCCGCAACGGTCCGATGTCGGCGATGTGCTCAGGCCTTTACAGTTTCGGGCTCCGTTATCAGATGGCAGACAACATGTCGCGCGGCTTGCCCTACGATGCCACCAATCTTCTGATGCTCAGCATCCGGAATCTCTATGGCGTCACCTGTCTCATCGGCATTGCCGTGCTGATTATCTTCCTGCTCTGGGATGTACAGCCCGTGAGAAGTACCCTGAAGAAGATGCCTTCCTGGAACTTCGTGGGAAAGAGAATGAAGAAAAAGAAAGGATTTGTGAAATAAAACCTATTATCATTACGGCTGTCAGTTTCTTATAAACTGGCAGCCGTTTTTGCTATTCAGCTACCCAAAACAACCAGAATAAGAGAAAAAGCCCGAAGAATCTTTGCTTTTTCAAACTTTATCCGTACCTTTGCAGTATGAAAACATTATTAGACGTTCATACACATACCATAGCATCGGGTCATGCCTTCAGCAGTTTGCAGGAAATGACCATGGCTGCAAAAGAAAAGGGGTTGGAAATACTGGGAATCACAGAGCACGGACCTCATATTCCAGGCACCTGTGATCCCATCTATTTCAGAAACCTGCATTGCGTTCCCCGTCAGCTCTATGGAATCAAGCTGATGCTGGGAGCAGAACTCAACATCCTCAATACCCAGGGCGATATTGACCTCGATGAGGATTACTGGCGCATGCTTGATATCCGAATCGCCGGCATTCATAGCCTTTGCTGGCAGGGAGGGACCAAGGAAGAGAACACGCAGGGTGTCATCAATGCCATGCGCAATCCATTCGTGCAGATTATCTCCCATCCTGGAGATGGAACGGCAGAACTGGATTTCGAGGCTCTGATGAAGGTTTCCAAGGAGACGCATACCTTGCTCGAAATCAACAATCACTCCATGGCTCCCATCCGCCACAAGACGGTGGCAGCTCCCAATAACCTGGAACTGCTGGAACTTGCCAAGAAGTACGAGACCCCTGTCATCTTTGGAAGTGATGCCCACTTCTCTACCATGATTGCCGACTACAGCAACATCATGCCGCTGGTAGAGAAAGCTGAGTTCCCGGAAGAACTGATTCTCAACTATCAGCCGGAGAAATTCATGGCTTATCTCAAGCCTACCCCTGAGAAATAGGAAAAATTCGTTTCACATTTCATTTGCACTACTATGATTATAGAAGAAATTATCAAGTATAACGAGGAATTCGTAGCCAACAAAGGTTACGAGAAGTATCTTACGAGCAAATACCCAGATAAGAAGCTTGCCATCCTTTCCTGTATGGATACCCGCCTGACAGAGCTTCTGCCGGCGGCATTGGGATTGAAGAATGGAGATGCCAAGCTCATCAAGAATGCAGGTGGACTGGTTATCAGTCCATTCGACTCCGCCATGCGCAGCCTCCTGGTTGCCATTTATGAACTGGGTGTAGAGGAAATCATGGTCATCGCCCACTCCAACTGCGGTGCCTGCCACATGAACGGACAGCAGATGAAGGAATTGATGCTCAAGCGCGGCATCCATCAGGATGTCATCGACACCATCGGACTTTGCGGCATCGACCTAGACCATTGGCTGGAGGGATTCCACGACACCGAGGATTCTGTAAGAAATACGATTGATACCATCCGTACTCACCCTCTTGTACCAAAGGATGTCAATCTGCATGGTTATATCATCGATTCCCAAACGGGTAAGCTCACAGAAGTAAAATAGAACTATATAATAATAATGAGAACATCAGCCGGTGATGAAGAAGAAAATGTATCACCACTGGCTGATGTCTGAAAAAATTTAGAAAGTGAACTGCTCCAGTTTCAAGCCGTTCTTGGTAAGAGCTTCAATCATTGGAACCAATGTAGTGAAATGCTCAGAAGCCATGTGAGCTTTCAGAACGTCCTCGTTCTCCCATGTCTCGCAGATCATCATCACACCATTGCGAGTTCCACTGGTGAAATAGTCGTAGGCAATATTGCCATGGTCCTTCAAGGACTTCTCTACCAGCTCCTTACACAAAGCGTTGATTTCCTCAACCTTTACCTCCTCCTTTTTCTCAAAAAATACATTTAATCTAATCATAGTTCTTTATTTTTAATATTGATTTTGTATTCAATTGCTGGTTGCAAAATTACCTATTTTTTATGAATCCCCAACTAATTATGCGTTATATTTTTGTTAAAATTAGAAGTATTTATACTTATACGAGGAAAAGTCATCAGTTTACTAATTAGTCTTTTTATTTGAAAAATAAGATTGTTTTCAATGCTTGATGAACGCCAACCCCATCTGCATCGCCTTTTTCACCATATTTGCCACATTGCTTGCTTGCAGTTTGCTCATCAAGTTGTGGCGGTGAAATTCTACGGTATTGTTGCTGATGTTCAACTTCCGGGCGATGGTATTGGTGGAATGTCCCTCGGCTATGTGCTCCAAGACTTCGAGTTCTCTATTAGAGAGATTGACTTGCTCGACATTCTGCTGATTGATCAGTCTGAAAAACTGTTGACTATAATACCCCTTTCCTTCTTCTATCCTGTGCAGAGCAGTGAGAAGTTCCTGCGGGTCATCACCTTTCAAAACTATGGCATCTACATCCTCGTCCATCAGCTGGCGTATCGTCCAGATTTCTTCGTGCATCGTATAGACAATGATCTTGGTCTTGGGATGCTTATGGTGAAGCAGCTTGACAAGCAGCAGACCATTCTCATTACTCAGTTCCAAGTCGATGATAGCGGTATCGATATTCTCCCTGTTGATGATATCCCTGGCAGATAGGAGGCTAGAGGCGGTCTGTACATTTTTATAGACACCATCTTGCAGGATGAGTGCCCTCAAACCAACCAAGACGACAGGATGGTCATCTACAATAAGTATGCTTTTGCTTTTTTCCATGATGATACATTTTTAAGCGTAGTTTATCGCAAGCCTAGGCTCGCAGATTATAGTTGAAACTTGAGTTCTACCAGATACTCTTCTCCATCATTTCTTATATCGAGTTCTGCCTGCAGAGCATCAGCTCTCATCTTCAGGGTATCTTTGCCGATTCCTGGCTTGTCCTGGCTGATAGGGTGAAGTGGTGACAGATCGTTGATGATGGATATGCTCCCCTGCTTTCCACAGATATCCAGCGTGACGCTTATCATCTTGCTGTATCCATATTTGATGGCATTAGATACGCATTCCTGGATGATGCGGTAGATTTCTATCGCCTTGCCGTCCGGGAGATTCTGCGCATTGAAAGAGGTACTGATGAATGGCTTGACGATGGTTCCGTTTTCGGCTGTTACCGATTGACAGAAGCTTACTATCAGCTCCGCAAGCGAAGTGTTGTCAAACCTAGGTGGTATCAGCTCATGTGAAAGACGGCGTACATCATGTCCAACGTTTTTAAGCAATCTTTCTGCTTCCTCCTTATTGGTCTGCATCATGATATTCACCGCCAGAATATCGTTGCATACTCCATCATGCAATTCCTTGGCCAGACGCTTGCGCTCATTCTCCACACCATTGATATAGGATGTCTTTTCCGACAATTCGGCTCTCTGCCTGTCGAGTTTCCTGCGGTATAGGATGACAAGAATGGCTATCAACAATATGATGAGTGCCAGGATGAGCCATAAGATGCGGATATAGAGCGAGCTCTGTTCGTGGTTCATCTTTTCTATCAGCATTTCTTTCTCCAAGGTCTTGTACTTGATGTTGAACTCACTCAACTGCTTGTCGATGTCACTCTGCTTGAGGGAGTCACTTTTCATGTATGCCTTTTGCATTGCCTGGTATGCCTGAGTGTATTTACCCATATTGTTGAGGCATCTGGCCTGTGTGGCAAGAAGCTTGTCTTTAGGCATCGTCAGATTGGTACCCGCCAACCTGCCGATGCTGTCCAGAAGTAGCCATTGCTCAGCGTATTTCTTCTGTTGCCCCAGCAAGTCGGCCTTGATTTCCAATATGCCTAGCACCCCATTGCTCGTAGGTGACAGATTACGGCAGGCTTCATTGGCGTATGTGAGATAGAAGGCGACGGAATCGGCCTTTCCCAGTTGCAAGTACGACTTGAGCAACGGAGAAAGGTATTTGAGGGTCAACACATTATAATTGGTCTGCTTTACCATATTCCACATCGAAGTAAGGCTATTGACGCTTTTCCGGTAATTTCCCTGTCGCATCAGGATAGCACCTTTATTGGCATGGGCAGACAGTCGTTCGATGGTATCATTGATAGCAATAGCTTTAGATTCAGCCTTGTCGGAGTACTCTATAGCTTCTCTGAATCTCTTCTGTTCGTTGAAAAGCACGGAGATACAATTATAGAGATAAATCTCATATTCCGCATTTTCACTTTTGATGGCTTTCTGGATACCCTTCTTATAATAGATGAGCGAGGAATCCAGTTCTCCGATTCTGCGATAGCAGATGCCCATTGCTCCACACATGGCAAGCATGCCATCGTAATCTTCAATCTTCTCAGCAAACGGGATGCCTTTCTTTCCGATTTCTATGGCTTCTCTCATCTGTCCCAGGTCTGTATATGCGGTCATCTTCTCGCTGGTAAGCCAACTGCGGGTTGTGTCGGCACAGTTCATATTGAGTGCGCTGTCTATCAGAAGGATGGCCTGTTTCTTATCACCATCAGCATTATAGTTGACGGCTTCCAGAAACAAGGAATATGCCCGCTTCTCGTCTTTGCAGTTGTCACGTTGACAAGCGGCAAGGAAAGCGATGGATGATAACAGAAGGAAAATATATGTGAATATGGCTTGTTGCCTGTGATGTATTGTTTGCTTCATTTGCTATTATATTTACGTTATTTGCAATTACTATCATAAACGATTGTCCGTGCAAAGATATGAAAAAAAATCGGAAGAGACTTTTTTTCTATTGTTAAAAAAGGTGGGGGCTGTTGTTTTTCCGTTCATACGTCCCTTTACCTACGGAAAACCATAGGCTGCATACGATGGTAATCCGTAGAAATGAATATAAATATCCTTTTTTTACTGTCGTTTGAAGCTTTGTATGGTAATTGTCGCTATCTTTGCATTCAGTCATTCTCTTGTTATACTTAGTATCTCTAAGTGAACGGCGAAATGTAGTAGTAAATAATAAATGTCTAACTTAAATTTTAAGGATTATGCGTAATATTGGTGAAGAAATCTTGTGGGATATCGTGCGTGTTATCAAATGGATAGCCATGCGTGTGCTGCGCCTCTTTGGCAAGTTATTCTCTTTTGCATGGGACAAGGCAAAGGAGAAACAGGAAATGAAGAAAATGGAAGAAAGGGAGCAAGGCTTATGAAATACGTGAAACTATTGTTAGTATTCGCCTTCGCATTGCTTCCGATGGCTGGTTTTGCTGAGAAAGGCGATATGTGGGAGGTGAAAGATGCCGACCTGACGGTGTGGGATTCGCCTAATTATCTTACGAAGTTGGGCATGATGCATCAGGGTGATACTTTTGAGGAAGAAGGTATGGATGGCGATATGATCAGATTCCTCTACAAGGGCAAAACGGCTTATGTGGCTTCTTACTGCTGCCAACGATTTGAGCCGGAACCGGATTCTGATGTTGATGTAGAAGAAGAAATGCCTGCAGCTGCCACACAGCAGGATGCCAAGGAAGACGCCAAGAATGAAAAGACGGAACTGGCTGCCGTTGCCCAACAGAAAGTGAAACAAGCCTCTAACGCAGATGCCAGGAAAGAGGATATGCAAGCACCAGCAGGAACTCAACAAAGTACCGAAAAGGAAGAAACTGGAGTATTAATGAGCATAGCGTTGCTGCTTCTGTCACTTGTTGGAGGCGCCCTCGGTCTTATCGCCATCGTGTTTACTTTCTTTTATGTTTTCAGCTACCAGAAATTGGCAAAATGGATGAATGGCAAATGTGGCACGGAAGTAATACCCTACAAGCGATTCAACAAGCTACTCCTTGTTCCTGTACTGGCAGCACTAGCAACTGTAGTGATTACCATATTATTTGGATATCTGGCAACGCTGGCAGAACAGGACAGCACTTCGCAGATCTTCCTATCGCTGACAGGTGTAGCACTAACCATAGCAACCCCCGTTCTGTGTCTTTGGTACAGATATAAGAAAGACAAGGAACAATATGGCAAGAAGGCAGCAAGCTGGATGATGCTCTATTCTTTCCTCAGTATAGTGGCAATATATCTGATTTGTGTTGTAATAGCCTATATTATTGTGGGAATTGTTGCTGTACTGATTTTTGCCCTGATTGTAAGCCTGGCATTTCCTACAAGATACTATGTTGTCCGCAGGTGGTAGCAGACCTGATTTAAATGACAGCTATATGTAATAGCCCCATTTGACAATGGTATTACTCAAGCAATACCTACTAAAAGGGAAAAAGCTTTGAAAATGAGATAGTTTTCAAAGCTTTTTCCTTTTTTCTAGCACTTCCGGATTACCTGCAAAAGTGTGTGGATGTGAAATTGTAACTACTCATGCCCATAGGGGTGCTGAGTAGTTACCCACTGCAAGACAACTTCAAAAGTAATAAAAAGAATTGGGATTTATTCTTTTCTCTTCCCCCAAACCTTGTGACTGCCGCTCCCCATAGAACCTATCGGCGAATTTCTGTCGGCGGTGATTTCCTTCAACTCCAGGGAGGCGGCGGTGCGGCTCAGGTTGTTGATGTAGGCATAATCAGAGAGGGTGATGAAACCATTGGCTTCTATCACCTCCAGGGCACGGGCGATGCGCTCTTCCCTGGAATAGAGCTGCTTACGGATCACCTTTATGCCACCCATATCACGCTCCAGGTCATGGTCGGTTTCATGCTTCACACTCTTGAGAAATTCAGGAGACGCCTTGAAGTTGATGTCCTTCACGCCCACCTTGCGATACGTCATCTTATCCTCTTCACTCTGCATTTCTGTAGGCTTATCGTCCTCGAAACCGAGGGAGAGGGAGAAGGTGCCGATGCCTTCCAGATTCACATTGTAGCCCATGGAGAGCATTTCTACCAACATATCAGCCACATCTAGCAATACTGCCTCCGTGGTACTTTCCGAAATTCCACGATGGTAGCCCTGCATTCTCTTGATGAATTCTTTTCTGGATAGTGTCCGGTTGGTCACTATCTTGGGATAAACTCTGCGCTTGCCTTCATTACGCATGTCAGTTAACTCTTGCAACTTGTACTTTGCCATACCGATTCCTTTCTTATTAAGTTTGTTATCACTCCATATTGAGACAGCTATTACAGTCAAGAGTAATGATGATTGCTCCTCATCATAATAGTTCTCATACCTAAAGATAAAAGTATTTATCCCTAGATAAAAGCTCCGTTCGGCGACGTTGAACCGACATTCAGCGACGTTGAATACACATACAGCGACGCTGAACGCACATTCAACGTCGCTGAACGAAACTTTCTACTAGGCAAAGATACAACTTTATCCTATATTAAACAAGACTTTTCCTAAGATTAACACAAAATTAATACTGGAAGGAGGGAGAAAGGAGATAAGAGAAGGAAGAAAGAAGATAGGAGGAGAGAAAAGAAATAAGGAGAGAAAAGAAATAAAAGGTATAAGGAAATGAGATAAGGGGCATAAATGAAGAAAAGATGTTTATTATTTGGTGGTTTCACCATTTATTCGTATCTTTGCCAACAAAGAGAATATCACTTAAAAGAAAGGCGAGCAATTATGGCAAGAAAACTATATCCGATAGGAATACAAACTTTCGAACGAATCAGAGTGGAAGATAAGTTCTACATTGACAAGACGGAATATGTATATCGTATGGCACATACTGATGGTACTTATTTCTTCCTGAGCCGTCCACGCCGTTTCGGAAAGTCGCTGTTGCTAACTACCATGCAGAGCTATTTTGAAGGAAAGAAGGATCTTTTCAAAGGACTCGCCATCGAAAAGCTAGAAAAGGATTGGATAAGCTATCCGGTGCTGCATTTCGATATGAGCATGGGCAAACACATGGAGATAGCCCAGCTGGAAAGATATTTCGACCAGCAACTTGCAGAACAAGAGCAGAAATGGGGCATTACGAATCCGGCTGTTGATGCCAACGTCCGCCTCATCTCACTTATCCAGACTGCCTATAGGGAAACGGGCAAGCAAGTGGTAATACTGATTGACGAATATGATGCCCCTTTGCTTGATGTGGTGCACGAGGATGAAAAAATGGAAGAACTTCGCAACGCCATGCGCAATTTCTACAGTCCGCTAAAAGGATGCGAGAAATTGCTCCGCTTCGTATTCCTCACAGGCATCACCAAATTCTCTCAGCTCAGCATCTTCAGCGAATTGAACAACATCACCAATATCAGTATGGACGAGCCGTATGCCGGCATTTGCGGAATTACGGAAGATGAACTGGTGAACGGAATGCGGGATGACATAGAGGCACTTGCCGAAAAATTAAACCTGTCGTATGAGCAGACGTTAGCTAAGTTAAAGGATAATTATGACGGCTATCATTTCACATGGCCTTCTCCTGACGTTTATAATCCGTTCAGCTTATTAACCTGCTTTGCCAAGCAGAAGATTGATTCCTACTGGTTTGGTTCCGGCACTCCTACTTATCTGATTAATATGATGCGCAATTTCAACTTTCTGCCAGCGAACCTGGGCGAGAGTATGGAAGCCGGAAAGGATGACTTTGATGCTGCCACGGAAACCATGACCACCATCATGCCGCTGCTCTATCAGAGTGGTTACATCACCATCAAGGATTACGATGAAGAAACGGAACTCTATACCCTAGCCATTCCTAACAAGGAAATAAGAGTTGGATTGTACAGAAGTTTGTTGCCTCATTATCTGACCTCAAAAACTGCGATGTGCAATACCACCATCGCCAAGATGTCGGTGCTTATTAAACATGGAAAGATAGATGAAGCCTTACAGTTATTGAAATCGTTTTGGGAGACGGTGCCTTATTGCGACAACACCCATTACGAAGGTCATTACCAGCAAACGATGTATATCATCTTTGCCTTGCTCACGAATTTTAGAATTATAGTGGAACAACATACATCAAAGGGTAGAATTGATATAACCATGGAGACGGATGATGCTATCTATGTGATGGAGCTGAAATTTGGAAAGACTGCCCAGGAGGCTCTTGAGCAGATAGAAAGCAAGCATTATGTCAATACCTTTGCCATGAGCGGCAAGGAAATTATCAAGGTAGGTATGAGCTTCAATATCAAAGAAGACAACACCATCGTGTTCGATTGGAAATCACAACAAATTTAGATGATAAAAATGATAAAAACGAAAAGCGTGCAGGCGACTATGATGTTGCCTGCACGCTTTTTCCTTTTATATTCATCTTATTTATTATTCATCCTACAGCCACGCTCCGAATCTTGCGCTTGGCAATGGGGCGGCGAAGTAATAGTTCTGGTCGTTATTCTTATTCAGGAAATTCACCTGCTTCATGCCGAAGAATGGCAGACCTTGTGGGAAGAGGCGGGCAAAATCGGTTACACCTCCTGAGAGGGCAGGACTACCTGCCTGATAATCGAAATTCCAACTCTTGTCGAATGCCAAAGGAGCACCCTGGCCTACATTATCTATCTCGCAATTGATATTCATCTTCTCGCTCTGCTTGAAACTCTTGAAGAGTGGGTTGAGCTGACCTGCTACGCTACTCTTGATATCGGTATCAAACCAGATGCCGAGTTCTGCATCCTCCGCCATCTGCGCTACGCCTGTCTCTGTAGATGCAAAGTAGTAGTTTGGTGTAAGACGACTGTGCTCCATATCAGCACCATCCTTCTTTGGCTGCTTCAGTCCGAAACGGGAATCGAAGATGAGATTGTTCACAAAGACAGGCTTCGCTGCCTTCTCTACCCAGACAGAACCACCCTTCTTGTTCTTGGAACGGCGCCAGCCGCAGTTGACGATGGTGTTGTTATAGGCGGTCATCTCAGAGAGAGGGATTACCTCGCTATTGCCGGCATTAGAAAGCTTGAAGGCGTTGGTGCAGGCGTTGTAGATGATGTTGTTGGCTACATCGAGCTTGCAACCTGCCTTTACGTTGATGGCCTCGCCGCCATCGGCTGCATTTCCGCTATCGGCAAAGATATTGTTGATAATCACGCCGTTACCACCTGTAAAGTAAGTCTGGTCGTTGTAGTTGTCATGGAAGAAACTGTTTGCCATCACAAACTTGCCGTTTACATTACAGAAGTGGAAGGCTGGCACACCACCATCGATGGTGGTCTTGAAAAGCTTGTTCTGGAAAGAAGCAGAACTCTCGGTAGGAGTAGCACCGGCATAGGCCACATCCACGTGGTTGAGCACCACCTCTTCTGAATTATATCCGCAGATGATGCCGCCCCAATCAGCAGGCTTCCTGGTATCAGAAGTAAAGACTACTGGCTTCTCGGCAGTTCCCATACAATAGAGATTGCCCAATACTACGATTTCTACCGGCACCTGAACCTCTGACTTGCAGGTAACGGTTACGCCCGGCTCAATGTAGAGCGATGCTCCTACAGGAATCTCAACGCTCTGGCTCAGGGTAGTATCCTTGGTCCAAACCACAGAACCTGCAGGATATTCTGCCACCTTCGTTGTGATGACATCCTTAGAACCCTGGTTCTCATTGCCATCACTTCCATTACCGCCATTATTCACGTAATCGTATGGATTGATATTATCGTTCTCGCAAGATGTGGAGAACATTGCAACTGCTGCCATCAACAGCAAAGCAGCAAAAGTATTTATCTTTTTCATTTTTTACTTTTTACTTTTTTACCTTTTTACCTTTTTACCTTTTAAAGTTTGCATCTTACTCCCAGAAGGAAGGTTCTGCCATACTGATAAGTGCCCACGATGGTCTTATCGCTATTCTGACCCTCATACTCCAGGTTGCTCTTGTTCACGGTCTTCAAGTATCTCTCGCGCTTGGCATCGAGCAGATTGTTTGCCTTGAAGAAGATGGAGATGCCGTTCTTGAATTGCTTCTCGGCACTCAGGTCGAGACCGAACATTGCCTTATCCCACTGGTCGGCATCCTTGAAGGGAGAAACCAGGGCAAGCTTGGTGCCCGTGAAGGAAGAGGCCAACTGAGCGTTCCAGCCATTCTCCGTATCCTTATATAATAAGGAGATGTTGGCGGTATGAGGAGCCTGGTTAACCAGCGGACGGGTCTGGGTTACGCCCGTCTTATACTCGGCACTACCCTCCTGGTACTCACGCTTCGAGGTGGTGATTTCAGAATGGGTGTAAGTATAATTCGCCTTCACTCCGAAGTGGCGGATGTACTTGATGAGGTCGATTTCAAATCCCATATTCTTGGCATTACCCAGGTTATCCGGCATGTAGTAGGCATCGGTTCCGGCGCCAATCTTGCCATCCGATGTTACGAACACCTGCTCTATAGGGTCTTTCAGATACTTATAGAATACGCCGGCAAGAATCTGTTCGGTCTTGCTTGGGAACCACTCCCAGCGCAGGTCGATGTTGTCGATGCGGGCACGCTTCAGGTTTGGATTACCCTTTTCCTGATACTCCTCGCCCTGAATCTGATAAGGCACTATCTCGTAGAAGCCCGGACGGTTGATGGAACGATAGTAAGAGAGACGCACGTTCATCTTCCTGGTTGGTGTCCACTTGATGGATGCCGATGGCAAATAATCCCAGTAGCTCTGCTCGCCCACCTGTCCCATGTTGCGGAAGTGCTGGAGCATGGTGTAAATCTGGTTGGTGTGCTCGGCACGGAAACCGACATTCAGTTCGCCCACCTCGCTCTTCAGGGTTACCATGGCGTAGACTCCGCCGATGTGCTCCTTGGAATCGTAGTTGAGCTGCGAAGCCTGAGAATAAGGAGTCTTGCAAACCCAATCGATGTGAGCAAACTGGTCTATTCCGTTGCCATCCAATCGCTGCGAGATGTCGGCAGGATTGAAGATGTAAGAATAATATCTATTGCTGCGTTCCTTTCTGCGATACTGCGCACCCACCTTCCAGAGAGCCTCCACAGAGTTGGCGAAATGGGTATCGTAAGAGAGGTTGATGTAACCCGCCCAGTCGGTATCCTTGTTGTGCTGGAATCGGCGCTCAGCACTCTTAGGCAGGGTCTTGGTGATATTCTTGTCGCCTTCCCAGATGGAACCCGAAACGGCATCGCCGCCATTCTCGGCTTTTCTGCTCACGGTATTCGTCAGGGTAACGTAAGTTCTATCCGGATCTTCCTCTTTAGCCTGCGAGAATACGCCCGACCAATCTACGGTAAAATCCTTGACAAGATGATGCGTACCCTTCAGGTTGGTGGCGAAGATGCTCTGGGTGGTTGAGAGAGAGCGAACCTCATCGTCCTGCGTGTAGCTGTCGGCTCCGATGTATTCGGTATTGACGCTATTGTTGTATCTGGTGCCCTTGGAATTGGTGCGCACATACATGTTGTACCATTCCAGTTTGTGACCAGGCAGGGTTAAGTCGAACTTGGCATGAGCACCCGCAGTAAGGTCGTGGATGCTATAGTAGCGATGCTGCAGATTGGAAATGTACATGGCCTGCTCGCCCGAAGCCATCTTTACGGAATTGTAGGTGCGCTCGGTACCACGGAAAACATTCTGCACGCTTCCGGCAAGCATCACGCCCAGGCGGTCGTTCCAGAAGCGGTTGCCGATGCTCAGACCTCCTATGAAGTTAGGAGCAGGAAGAGAATGGCTCTTCAACTGAACAGGACCGTTCTTGAAATCGCTCATCTGCGCCTTGTAGTCTTTTCCGAAAGCCTCGTAAGGAGATTTCTTTGTATAATCAGAGCGGTTGCTGGTAAGACAATCTCTGCCATTCTTCCAGAAATAATCACTTGCTCCGATGGCAGCATTCGCCTGAATCTGGAAGCGGGATGGGGCATCCTTCATCACCATATCCACCACGCCGCCGGCTGCATCGCCTTCCATATCGGCCGTCAGAGACTTGGAAACCACGAGGCGGTCCATCAGATCAGAAGGGAAGATATTCAATGGGATGTAACGGTTTTTATCATCCGGACTAGGAATCTTCACGCCGTTTACCAGGGTGTAATTGTAGCGCTTGTCCATGCCTCGGAGGATGGCATAGGAAGCTTCGCCCGATGCATCACGCTCCATGGTTACACCTGATACTCGCTGCAGAACGCTCGCCACGTTGACATCAGGCGAAAGCTGGATGCTCTGCTGGCTCATCACGTTGAGCACGTTGCCGGCATTCTTCACGGTTTCTATGGCGCTGCGGTCGCTGCGGTATTCACGATGACCGGTAACCACCACTTCGCCCAACTGCTTCAGGTCTTCATCCATCGCGATGGTCAACAGTCCATCCTTTCCCTCTTTTCCATCTTTGGAGAAGTCTTTAGCCACATCCACTACCATCTCCCTGGTCTTGTACGACATGTAGGAAACGATGATGGTCACCTTGCCTTTATCAGGCAATTCATGCAGGGTGAAAGTACCATCAAGTCCGGTGGTGGTACTCACGTTGGGCAGCTCCTTTACTCGGATTACGGTTCCGATGAGGGGCTCGCCCGTTTTGTTATCCTTGACTACACCATCCAGCGTGTGTGCCTGGATGGCGGTAGTTGCAGCGGCAAGAAGCGCCGCACTCAATAAAAATCTTTTCATCTATATCGCTATTGAATTCTTCATTCGTTTCTTTTCGCAAAAAAGCTCATTTTTACTTTTTTACCTTTAAAACCGTGTGGATGATTTTTCCATCCTTGTCAATCATCGACATTCTGAGCTGCTTCTTATCTGCTGTAAAAACAGAGAAACCATCGGCTGGACTGCAGAACACGGTGCCATCGATAGGCTTCACAGGACGGGCCAGAGATGAAGAGGAATTGACTACGTAGTCGATGTTGTCGCCCTTCTTCTGGATGTGCTGGAAGTTGTGGATGTGACCGCAGGCATAAATCGCCACATTATTATATTTATGGAGGATAGGAAGGAGACGCTTCTGCATGTCGAGGCGCTCATTCTCCTTCTTCGTGGTATAGGCGTAGATAGGATGATGGCCTACCACAATGACCCAGTCTTCCTTGGCATTCTTCAGGGTTTCGTCGAGCCAGGAGAGCTGAGCCTCTGCATCCTGCTTGCAGGCATCAGGATAGATTTCCGCATTCTTGCGGTAAGAATCGATAAGGGGTGTGGTGTCGAGGAAGACTACACGCACGGTGGTTCCCTTGTGGTCGAACACCTTGGTGTAATATTTGGCTGGCATCATCCAGCGGCGGCTCACCTTGCCGTAGTCCATAAAAGCCTGGGTATTACCACGATACTCATGATTGCCACAAACCGGGAACCAGTTGAGCATCAGGTCGGGATGAGAATAAACATATTCATAATTGGTAAGCCACAGAGGGTCCTGGGTAGAAGCCACGCCATTGAAATGGTGGATGTCGCCCACGGCAAGTACGCATTCCGGATCTACCGTACCCGCCATCTCGCCCATCAGTTCGGCGATAGACTTCTGGTCGTAGTAGCCGTTGCGGCCCATGTCATTGGTCATATAGAGGGTGATTTCACCCTTCAGTTTCTGCCATTCGGCAGCATTCGCCTTCCAGTTAGGATTCTGCGGAATGGCGGTTGCTGCACTCTGAGAACAGGTGGTTAATGCTGTGTTTTGAGCCTGAGCAGTCAAGCCTCCGCCCAACAATAAAGCCGAAGCCAAAACTACAGTAGCTACTCTACCTTTCATCATAGCAAAGCCATTTATGCTGCTATGCTTACCCGATACTTTCTTTTCCATTTTTCTTTATCTGACTATAATACATTATTAAATATTGATGATATCTTTCCCCTTCCGGGGTGGTACCTGTTAAATTTCGGGTGCAAAGGTAAGGGTATTATGTGTCAATGAGGTTACAAGGATTTTAATTAGCTGATAAAAGATACTACAATCTTATTACGGGAGTTTCCCCCGATGCTTTTAGGGAAAATCATACGCTGGTTTATGGTTTTCCCTTTGCTTTTTTCAGCTATTCTCTCTATCTTTGCACCAGAAATAAATAAATGCAGTAATAACCCTTTAAAGAGAAGATCGTTATGAAAAGAATGATTATGACATTGGTAGCAGTATGGATGATGATAACATCTATGAATGCTCAGAGACTGACAGATATTCAGGCAGAGGCTCGTTTTATCACAGATAAGATGGTGGTGGAACTGGGATTGAGCAGCGTTCAGCGCAACAGCATCCTGAACATCAATCTCAATTATCTCAATGGCATTCAAAGCTATCGCGACATCGATGCCTACGGCTGGCATTACCGCAACAAGCAGCTCAAGCGCATGATGACCGCCAGACAATGGAAGAGATTCAAGGACTCTTACTATTTCTATCGCCCTATCGGCTGGCAGAATCATGTGTATGTTCACCATATTTACACCAAGTATCCAAAGCATAACTGGGGACACGACAAGCGCCGCCCTCGCCCTGAGTGCAACTACGGAAGACCAGGATGGCCAGGCGGAACCCATGTAACCTATGGACCAGGAAAGCCGGGCAAGCATCACAAACATCACAAGCATCACAAACACGATAAGAAGTGGAAGCACGACAAGAAGAAGTGGAAGCACGATAGAGATTGGGATGATGATGATGACGATGATGATGACGATGATTGAGATAATGACTGGAATGATGACTAAGATTAAGATGAGATTAAGACAAACATTCGATGATAAAACAGAAGAAATCCAAGCTAGAGATCATTCTCCGGCTTGGATTTCTCGTTAAATAAAAACTAACTATGCCGACTAACTAATAACTAATCATTAATAATTACCAATCATTAATTACTAATCATTAATTACTAACAAAACGTCTTCCACAATCTGCTCATCGAGCAGGCGATTATCCGAAAGCAACTGCTGCACATCATATCTATCGTAGAGACCCTTTCTGATGCCGCCCACCATCACCTTCATTTCTGAAGTGCCATAGTAAGAGGCGATGCGCTCTCCGAAGCCGCCATCCTTCGATCCATCCTCCAGGGTTACCACCAACTGATGGTTTGCCTTCAGGCTATCCAGCGTCTCGGCATCCACCTCATTCAGATAACGGGGATTGATGAGCGTAGCATCGATACCCTTATCAGCCAGCAGGCGGACTACATTCTCGCCCTTCTGATAGAACGAACCGGCGGCGATGACTGCCACCTTCTCGCCCTGGTGCATCACCTTGTACTTTGCCTCGTAGCCATACTCAGCATCAACGGCTTCTGAAGTATGAACCACGCCATTGCTTGGCACGCGGATGGCGATAGGTTTCTTATCCTGCAGAATGCTCCAGCGGAGCATGGCGAAATACTCCTCGCAGGTGGTTGGAGCCAGATAGATGAGCCCCGGAATGCTGCAGAGCATCGGAATATCGAAAAGGCAGATGTGGGTGATGTCGTTCATCGAATTCACTCCGCCTCCTACCACGTTGATTACGGCCGGGTTGGAATTGATGCAGAGGTCTTGCGCTATCTGGTCGTAGGTGCGCTGGATGAAGGTGCTGTAAACGGTCCAAACCGGATGCAATCCGCCCTTCGCCATTCCCGAAATCATCGCCACCGCCTGCTCTTCGGCGATTCCCATATCGATGTGCTGCTTGCCAGCCAACTTTCGCTTATCGGCAGTAAATCCGCCTGCAGTAGGAGTACCGGCGGTTACGGCGATGAGGGTCTTATCCTGCTTCATCTCGCTGAGCATCCAGTCAGAGAATAAAGTGCCGTAATCCTCTGTTGGAGCAACCTCCGGGATGGTTCCATCGGCATTCTTTCTTGGTCGCGAACCGTCTTCCAGGTTGAAAGGCATTCCCCAATGCCATGCCTCCTTATTGGCTACGGCTGGCGCAAATCCATGACCTTTCTCTGTATGAATGTGAACCACGGTAGGCTTATCCGTATCCTTCACGCTCTCGAAAACCTGGATGAGTTTTTCGATGTCGTTACCCTCTTCCAGATACTTGTATTCAAAGCCCCACGCCTTGAACCAGTTGTGCTCGCAGGTGCCGTTACTCTGGCGCAAGGCACGCAGGTTCTTGTAGATTCCGCCATGATTTTCGGCGATAGACATTTCGTTGTCGTTCACCACGATGATGATGCCCGTGCCGAGTTCCGAAGCCTCATCCAGTCCCTCGAAAGCCTCGCCGCCAGAAAGGGAGCCGTCGCCGATAATGGCGATGATGTTCTCATCGGTTCCCTTGACGTCGCGCGCCTTCTGCAAACCGGTGGCAAGACTCACGGAAGTAGAAGTATGCCCCACCTCAAAGTTATCATACTCCGGACATTCGGCAGGAGAAGAATAGCCTGAAATGGCATTCATGTCATCCACATCGCCGAGGAATCCCGCAGCTCGTCCGGTGAGCACCTTATGCGGATAGCATTGGTGGCTTACGTCAAACACGAGCTTATCCTTTGGCGCATTAAAAACGTAGTGAAGCGCCACGGTAGCCTCCACGAATCCCAGGTTCGGTCCCACATGACCGCCATGCTTGCTTACACGGTTCAGCACAGCTTGTCTGGTTTCATCAGCCACCACCTGCAGCTCCTTCAAATCCAGCTTCTTCAAGTCGGCTGGCGACTTTATTTTCTCAATATACATATTTTTTATACTTATTTTTTGTACTTATAGTTATGATTATATGATGATCATGATTTCCGAGTGCAAAGATACGAAGATTCCCGAAAACACGCATTACCCCAACTACAGAAAAAATGAATGATTTTCCGGAAAACTCATCTGGGAAATCAGCCTGCTGCCTTATCCCTATCCTTCAGAATCACAGCCATATTATCCAACGCCCATTCTATCAGATGATCCATAATAGGAATAAGGGTTTCAGCACGGGGTGTGAGAGAATACTCCACTCTTGGCGGCACTTCGGCATAAGCCTTGCGGGTAACGTAGCCATCAGCCTCCAACGATTTTAACGTGCTGGTAAGCATTTTCTGCGAAATATCCGGAATCAGCTTACGCAGGGCATTAAACCGGAGGGGACCATCCTGATGATTTTTCAGGGTGTAGATTACCAGTAGCGACCACTTGTCGCAAACGCGCGCCAGTACGTTACGGATGGGACAGTCCTGCACTACCATTTCTTTTATCATTCTTCCCATAATCTATCTTCTTTATATTCTACTATAATATTCTGCAATAATGTTCTGCAAAACTCTATAATATTCTGCAATAGGCTACAAAAGTAACTAATATCCGAAAAGAAACCAAACATACCAAGTTAATCTAAGTTAACGCTTCATTTTTCTTTCTCCCATTCCCACGCAATAGTTACCTCCCGGTAACCATCTTACCCCCAAGTGCCCTCTTGCAGGAACCAATTTTTCGCAGTATCTTTGCAGCGCAATTCAGAAATGAAAGCTGAAAGCAAGCGCTATTCAGAATTGAAAGCTGAAAGCAGAAGTATTCACAAATTCACAATAAGAAATAAAAAAAAGAGAAATATAAACTTTTAAAAATAACAGACAAGATGAAAGAAACAAAGATTATTGCAAAGGCTGAAAACTTCACAGCCACAGATTTTGGCAAGATGAGTGAAATCAAGGATTACACCTTAGAGCTGGGTCCTGAGATTAAGATTCCCGGAAAGGTATTCGGAGGTCAGAGCGTGAACGCTACTGGTGGCGAGTTCTCATTCCAGAGCTTTGCTCCTGGCACAGAGACAGGCTTCCTCCATACTCACAAGAACCACGAGGAATTGTATTTCTTCCTGAGTGGCAAGGGCGAGTTCCAGGTGGATGGCAAGGTATTCCCTGTTCAGGAGGGAAGCGTGGTGAGAGTAGCACCAGCCGGCAAGCGCTCTGTTCGCAACAATGGTGCCGAGCCGCTGCTGATGCTCTGCGTGCAGTATCGTGGCGCAACCTTTACAGCCGAAGATGCAACCGACGGCGTGATTCTCAACGATAAGGTAGAGTGGTAATCGAACTTCAGGGAATCTCCATACTTTTTTTAATGAATTTCCTTCAAATGCCTCTATTTTTTCTTCCCCCAGCCCCATTTTTTCCTTCCAAATCGCTTCCATTTCAAAAACTTTTCGTAACTTTGCCACAAAGAATAAAAATGCAAAGACTATGGTAGAAAGAATTTATCCTGTGGGAATACAGACATTCAGCGACATCATCAAGAGAGGATGCGTGTATGTGGATAAGACTGACTTGATATACAAGTTGACCAAGAAGTACAAATACGTATTTCTCAGTCGTCCCCGCCGGTTCGGAAAATCCTTGCTGAGCACAACCCTTCATTCCTATTTCGCAGGCGAAAAAGACCTGTTCAAGGGGCTTGCCATTGAGGGATTGGAAAAGGACTGGACAGAATACCCTGTCCTGCATTTCGATATGTCCACATTCAAGAATTGCAATCTCAAAGATTTGCAATCCAAATTCAATTACAAACTTTCCGAATATGAAAGTATCTGGGGAAATAATCCAGAAAGTGAAACTCCCGGAGACAGATTCAAGAACTTGATTATTTCGGCAAAAGAGCAAACAGGCAAGCCGGTCATCATTATCATAGACGAATATGATGCGCCGCTTCTTGATGTGCTCCATAATGAGGACAGGCTATCAGAAATCAGAACCGTCATACAGGAATTTTATGCCCCAATCAAGGCTAATGATGAATACATCAGATTCGCCTTCATCACGGGTATCACCAAGTTCTCGCAGCTCAGCATCTTCAGCGCCATCAACAATCTGGCCAACATCTCCATGGACCCAGAATTTGCTGCCATCTGCGGCATTACTAAAGAGGAACTTACCACCACCCTGAACCAGGACATCGAACTGATGGCGGAGCACAATGGGATGAGCAAGGAAGAGATGGCACGGATGCTCCAGGAGAATTACGACGGCTATCATTTCACAAGAAACAGCCCAGACATCTTCAATCCGTTCAGTCTGATGCGTGCCCTGGCATCGGGCGAGATAGAGGACTACTGGTTTGCATCGGGTACTTCTACCTATCTCATCAATCAGATGCAGAGATTCAAGACTGACGTGACGGAGCTGGACAACGTCTTTGCCTTCTCGTCTTCGTTCGATCGTCCTACGGAGAAGATGACGGATGCCCTGCCATTGCTCTATCAGAGCGGCTACCTTACCATCAAGGACTACGACCCTCTCACCAAAGGCTACTTTCTCGGCATTCCAAACAAGGAAGTAAGAGCCGGCTTGATGGAAAACCTGCTGCCGCTCTACACGAATCTGAGCGATGGTACTTCGCTGGGCTTTGCAGCAAGATTCTACCAGGCATTGGTGTATGGAAACATCGACAAGGCGATGACGCTGATGAAATCCTACTTCGCTTCCATTCCTTACCCGGAAGGCGGAAAGGATGTATTGGCAGACATGCAGAAAAACGAGTATTATTACGAAACCGTTTTCTACATCATGCTTTCGATGATGAACATAGCCGTTCTCACGCAGGTGAAGAGTTGCAGGGGCAGGGCCGATGCCGTGATGTTCTCGCCCCACACCATCTTCGTCTTCGAGATAAAGATCAACAAGCCTGCCAAGGAAGCCCTCGCCCAGATAGACGAAAAAGGCTACATGGTTCCTTTCGAGGCTGATGAAAGAAAGCTCGTAAAGATTGGCATCAGCTTCAGCACAGAAACAAGGACTATTGAGGATTGGGAATACAGGATTCTGGATAAAGCTTCAACAAAACCAACACTTAAGAAAGCGTATTCTGTCGAAGAAAAAAGAAAAGAACACGGAAACGCCTATCTCCCTTGGGAAAAAGAAGCAGATGATATTCTGATAAAATTTTATAATGAAGGAAAAAAGATAAAGGAAATAGCAGAAATCATGGAGCGTTCGAGAGGAGCGATTTACTCTAGACTTAAAAAGCTAGGAATTATAAATTAATAAGAAGACTCTGAATCAGCATTTCTTATGGCTAATTCAGAGCCTTCTTCTTTTTACTTTCTCCCTATTCCTTCACCTCCGTTATTTCCGGATGCTCCAACCGCTCCTTTTTCTTGCGTTTCTTCACCACTTCGGAATAGCTATGACGAATCAGGGACAGGATGAAATCATCTTCCAGCGTGCCATAAAGGTTTACCTGATTCCAGTATTTCTTATTCCAATGCCATGCGCCTTCGATTTCGGGATGCTCTTCCCGAAGTTCGAGGGCGTAATCGGCATTACATTTCATCGTAACCCACTCGGGGCGCTCCAGGTCAACACAGGCAAAGATCTTGCCCAAAATGCGAAACACCAAGGTCCGCTCATCAAAAGGAAAAGCCTCGGTTACAAGGGGAAGCGAGAGGCAATACTCTCTAACTGATTCTATATTCATTATTTCTTCACACTAAATTAATTCTACATTTCTACTCATTATATTTTAATTCTACTTGTGAGATCCAGCTTATCCTATAAATAGTGCAAAGATAACGAATTCTGATGAAACAGCAAGCCTTATTCCATAAAAAAAAACAAATCTTATCCGAAAAAATTCCGTTATATTAAAATCCTTCTCTTTCCTTATCCGTAATTTTGCAACATCATTCGCAAGATTCCTGCGCAGTAACATTCGCAAGAACTTTGCAGCATATTTACTTTAAACATTAAGAGTAGGATTGAGATACGAGCACGTGGACAGCCGCTTGGATTCGCACGCCCCGCTCCATCGCAAATACGACAACCTCTACCCATCCCTTCTGCTCTCTCATCAGGCAGGTAGATTCTCCCAGTCGCTGAGCTACCGCTCTTCCGAAACCCGCCCATCCTTCCAGGAGCTGAACACGGGCACGGTTTACGCAAACCGCTACTTGAGACAGATTGGAAATAACCAGCTGGAGCCATCCAAGCGCCACGAATTCCAATACCAGGCAAGCTACGGTGACCTCTTCCTCCAGGCAAGCTACACCTACGTGAAGGATTACATCACCAGCATCATCGAACCCGATTCAGATGACCCGCAAACAGGCTACATCACCTGGACCAACATCGACCATTGCTGGAACTGGGGCAGCTTCCTCGGCTACCGCCACCGCTGGGGCTTCTACGAGCCACAAGTGCAGGCAGGCATCCAGCAGGGCTTCATCAAGGCCATCAGCATGGGAAAGGAGAAAAGCTTCCACGACCCCTACTACATCTTCAACCTCTACAACGGCTTCCATCTGCCCAAGGGCTGGTACCTGAACCTCTCGTTCTCCTACCGAAGCAGCGGCACCTACGAGTACCTCACCATCAACAGCGTGCACAATTTCGACTTCCAGCTCTACAAGAGTTTCCTGAAAGACCGCCTCTCGCTAAGCCTGAACGTGAGCGACATCTTCAACACCATAAGCCGAAAGACCGATGGCACCTACGGCAACGTGCGATTCCAGCAGCAGAAGTGGGAAGACACCCGAAGCGTGCAGCTCCGCCTCACCTATCGCTTCAACCAGGCAAAGAAGCAATACCGTGGCGAGAACTCTGCCCAGGAAGCCGTGGGAAGAATGGGAGGAAAATAGAGCAGAGACTTTTTTTCGAAAAGGGGTATAATTTTATAAATAAACTTGCATATTAACTTCAAAAATAGTATATTTGCAGCGAGATTCTTGCTTAATTGCAATTTCGCAGCATAAAATCAACTAAAAATAAAGCTAATGGTTGACTGTCAGATAATAAAAGAAGGAAAGGTAGAAGGAGAGGTAAGGCAAAACGGCCTTACCTTCATCGACAACCATGGGATGGAACGGAGCAACCACATCGAATCGGATGCATTGGAAGTTTCGCTCAAGGAGTGGCATTACCAGAAGTTTGGCATTATGAACCAACACTATCTTGGCAAGGCGAACAACGCCAAATTTATCGCTCAGCACGAGGTTCGACCAGCCCTGCTCTTTTCCATGCCAACCCTTGGAGGCAGCATGAAAGAAGTGTACGGCAATCGTGGCAGAAAAAAGGAAATGATGTGGAAAACAGGCGAGGCAAGCCTCTGTTTTCTAAGCGGCGAAGGTGGTGCCAACACTCACCTGAACCAGGGCACCCAATTCGAAATCTTCAACGTGGTCATCCCGCAGCAATTCATAGAAGAGCTTATTGAGCACGACGCGGAGGCTTTTGAGCAGCTCTCTCCTCTAACCAATCCTACCTTCGACACCCAGACCATCATCAAGTACAACCAGCCCGCCATAGCAGCAGTCATCAAGGCGGCACGAGACATCCAGCGTTCCCGCCTGTTAGGCAACCAAGCCTCCAAATACCTGGAATCGAAGATCATCGACTGCCTCTCGGGGTTTCTCCTGCCCGCCAGTCTCTTGCCAAGCAGCCAAACCTTCAGCCAAAGCATCCGTGACAAGATACACGATGCCCAAAGCATCATCCTCACCCACTATCAGGAAATGCCTTCGCTCCACGAGTTGGCGGCAATGGTGGGCACCAACGAATGCACCCTGAAGAAAGCCTTCAAGCAGGAGTTTGGCACCACGGTATTCCAGTATCTTTTTGATTATCGCATGGAACTGGCGGTTCATTACCTCCTCGACACAAGTCTTCCGATAGCTGACATCGGAATCATGCTGGGCTACGATTACCAGAGTCATTTCTGCACGGCATTCAAGCGGAAGCACGGGGTAAGTCCGATGGAATTCAGATTAAGACGTGGAGTTATCGCAAGAACCTGATGATGTGTCTTGGTCAAGGTTACCATTGGCATCGGCGACGACATCCATAATTCGAATGCCGCCGCCCTGGAAGTATCCCTAGGATTTATCTCTTTCTTCATAACATTCTTTTTCTTCATGATTTAAATATTTGATAGGCAGCAAGACTAACCAGCATCGCTACCTTGATAATTACTACTCCTATTATCATACGCATTTCTTTTCTGTATCAAAAAAATCAAACTTTTCTTCCTAACTCAAGTTTCGCATGTAAGCTCCACACGCCCTGTTTTACTCTAATTGAGCAAGCTTTGAGCGTATTTTTTAACGTTAATTA